>Ga0302046_10002819_pt1 | contig 16053 bp, 12 predicted proteins | sample RVTome_11_FD_200261 | JGI IMG/M metagenome (GOLD analysis project Ga0302046, IMG submission 200261) | Soil microbial communities from uranium-contaminated site in the Upper Colorado River Basin, Wyoming, United States - RVT147D111 (version 2) ...
GCCTGGCGAGCCACCAGCCTGCTCGGACCTCGCGTGCTTCCGGGGCAGACCGTGCAGTGGGCACCGCCGATGGGTACCGAGGTCTGGAACGAGCTGCTCGCCAACTGGCGGACGGTGGTCGGCGGCCTGGACGGGTTCGCGGTCTTTCTCCGGGGGGGTGACGAGGACCTGCTGCGTGTCCTCCTGCTGCGGGATGGAGAGCCGGTGGGGCACGTCAAGCTGAAGCCGTGTCCGGGCGACTCCCTGGCTCACGAGGCGCGGGTGCTCACGCTGCTCTCCGAGTCCCGACCGCGGAGCTTCTGGTTTCCGGGCGTGCTCGGGCGGGGCGAGGCGGGGGATTGGAGCTTCCTCGTGACGCGTCCGCTACCGCGTCGCCTCCACCGCATGGCCGCCGAGCCGGGTCTCGCCACGATCGCCGACGAGATACACGTCGGCCTGTCACGCCTCGGCAGGTCGGCCGCCGCGCCGCGTCACTGGCGCCCGATGCACGGCGAGCTCGCGCCGTGGACCCTCCGCAAGGGCCCGGAGGGCGAGCTCGTCCTGACGGATTGGGAGCGCGTGCGACAGGCGCCTCCGGGAGCGGACGAGGCGTTCTACAAGGCCGCGATGGCCGCCGTCACCCGCGCGAATCCGGGCCCCATCCACGTGCGGGAGGCCCTCGAGTTCTGGCGCGAGCGGTTCCTGGTGGGGGAGGCACCGCGCCACCTGGGCGCCGACTTCGTCGCCCGGATGTTGCGAGCGTTCAACCTCATGGCCGGCATCGAGGATGACCTCTGAAGGGCCCGCCGGACCGCGTGGCTGCCAGGCCCGCGACGGCGGGCCGGACGCGTGCGCTACGTGGCCGCTTGGCTCGACGCGCGGGCGGATTCGCGGCGCATGGCGTCATGGCGCGCCTCGTCCTCGACGTGGCCCGAGTGATGGACCCATGCCACCATGGCCGCGGCGGCCAGCAGGTTGACCAGCGCCACGCGTGCATAGCCGAGCACCGCGGGCATGCTCGGGTAGAGGATGCTCGTGCCCAGCAGGAATGCGCCCTCGATCACGACGAACAGCAGCGCGGCTGCGAGGACGGGCCGGTTCCTCGCGGGCTCCACGGCGCGCACGAGCAGCGCCGTCAGCAGCCCCAGCCCTCCGGCCAGCAGGAAGTGCACGGGCGTGAACAGAGCCACAGCCTCGAGGCTCGACGAACCGTGCAGGTCCGGCGGCACGCCCAAGAACATCGCGCTGCCCGCCACGGACGGGGTGAAGAGCGGTCGCCCGGCGATCGCGTCCAGCACCAGGAACAGGACCGCGACCACCGAGCCGCCGACGGCACCGGTGTAGAACGTCTCATAGACGATGTTGTCACGGAACGACGGGTACTCCGACTTCGATTCCATTCGGCACCTTCCTTGGTCGGCACCCACCCTGAACGGCTCGTTCACGGTTGTGGCAACTTCCGTTCCGGCCGCTCTCCGAGCAGGGACCCCTGGCCCGGCGGAGGCTGGTGACGCCCGGGCTCGCGCCGGACGCCACGCGACGTGGGGCGGTGAACGCATGGTTTTTGCACTCCAAGGTTTCGATGACACCCAGTGAGCCGCTCGGCGACCAGCCACCCGATCCGATCCACCTTCCCACGGCGGAGCGCCGCCGGCTGAGCGTGCTCGTCCTGCTCGCCGTGTCGGCGGGTGCGGCCTACCTGCTCGGGAGAATACTGTGGCCCTTCGCTGCCGCGATCATCCTCGCGCTCGTGTTGGCGGTTCTGGCCCACCCGTTGTACCGGCGTCTCAGGCGCCGTCTGGGCAGCGAGAACCTCGCCGCGTTCCTGGGGACGACGGTGCTGTTCTTTCTCGTGTTCATCCCGCTGTCGGCGCTGTCCTTCGCGCTCTTCGACTCGATCCAAGGAAGCGTGGACACGGTCTTCGGAGGGACGGGGGAGCTCCTGGCTCCCGGGGGGCTGGTGCGCGGCTGGCTGGACCGGGTCACGGACTGGCTGGGGCTGGAAGAGGCCAGCGTCATCGAGACGCTGCGGGGTCAGATCACCGAGCTCGGCGCGTTCGTCGCGGAGCGGACCGTGGGCCTACTGTCCGGCCTGGGAGGCGGCGTGATCCAGGCGGGTGTGGCTCTCTTCACGCTGTTCTACCTGCTTCGCGACGGCGACGCCGTCATCGACGCGTCCAAGCGCGTGCTGCCGCTCGACGAGGAGCTCGTGGACGTGCTCATCGACCGCTCCGCGGAGATCATCTTCGCGACGGTGTACGGAAGCATCGTGGTCGCCATCGTGCAGGGCGCGCTCGGGGGAATCGCGTTCTGGGCGGTGGGGATGCCGGGGGCGGTGCTGTGGGGGGTGGTGATGGCGTTCCTGTCTCTTCTTCCCGCGGTGGGTCCACCGCTGATCTGGGGGCCGGCGGCGGCCATCCTTCTGCTGCAGGGCGAGGTCTGGAGGCCCCTGGTTCTCATCGCGGTCGGGGCGCTGGTCGTGGGAACCGTCGACAACCTGCTGCGGGCGTACCTCGTGAGCGGCCGCGCGCAGGTCCACCCCCTGGTCGTGTTCTTCAGCGTGCTGGGCGGGATCCTACTGTTCGGGCTGATGGGGATCTTCCTGGGGCCGATCCTGTTCGTCGCGTCGCTTTCGATGCTCGAGACGGCGCGACTCGCGCTGGAGCCGAGCAAGTCCCCCCGCACGACAGAGATCGCGCACCCGGATCCGCGCACCGTGGAGCGCGTCGAGTGAGACGGGCTCGGCGGCCTGCCCGGGGAGAGCCACGCCCGAGGAACACCTCCCACAGGAGCGAGGGGTCGCGCTCGCGCTCCCAGACTCCGCGCAGGAACCTGAGCGACGCCCACACCTCGTCGTAGGCGAATGCGACGAGCACGAGGGAGATGAGCGCCCTGACGAGGCACAGGAAGCACCGGGGGGGCGGGTGCCCTCATGTGCAGGCGGCGGCGCCCGGGCGCCTCCACAGGCAGCCGCGCCGTCCCTCAGTGCCGGTGGGTGGTCGACCCCCTCACAGCAGTCGGTCTTCGGCTGACCCTTGACCGTCGTCGAAGGTGCCGAGCAGCGCGTAGGAGGCCCTCAGCGCGGCGCGCCGCGCCCCCCGCAGCCACCCACCCGCGCTCGACTCGCGGGACCAGGTCCGCACGCCGTAGAGAGCGCGCGTGACCGCCTCGGCGGCGGCGCCCGGCGCCACCACCGCGTCGGCGAGCTCGATGACCCCGGTGGACAGGCGAGCCTTGTAGCTTTCCTTGCCCGCCCCCAGATCGATCCGTTCCACGCCGTTCTCCGCGGCGCCGCGCACCAGGTGGAGCATGCCCACCACGCCCGGCGAGTACGAGGACAGGTCCGGGTTGTACGCGGTCACCCAGTAGTGGAGCAGGGTCCCGGCGCGCATCCCCAGATGGACCCAGGCGATCTGGTCGCCGGCGTAGAGCACCGACATGACCCCGTCGAACCCGTCGCCGCGCGTCCGCCGGATGCGCTCGAGCAGCTCGACGCTCCAGCGGAAGCGGAGGATGTTGGGCGTACGGGTCATCTCGCGTTGCCGCATCTTCCACGCCAGGAGCGCCTCGAATGCCCTCGGGTCGGCCGTGTGCCATTCGAAGCGGACTCTGCCGACCTCGCGGCCCAGCTTGTTGGTCTTCCGCTTGGCCTGTCGTAGCATGCTGGTATTGGCGTTGCGCTCCCTGCGATAGCGCTCGAAGCCCCCCTCCAGGTCGATGATCGGCGCGGACTTGGCGGCTCGCACGAATGGTGCGAACGATGCCGCACCGGCCATGCTGGATTCGGTCGAGACCACGTTGGAGAGCACGAGCGCCCGCAGACCCGCGCCGCGGGCCACCTCCGCCGCGTCCCATTCGATGCCGGACCGCACGATCGCTCCGGATACGTCGCACAGGCGCGATCCGACGGACCTGCCGATGCCGAGCCGCGTCCTCTCGTAGGGCAGGAACCCGATGGTCTCGCCGCCCTTCCGCACGAGGGCCACCTCGACCTCGTTGCGGACCCTCGACACTGTCCGGACGTACGCCGGGTGCAGGAAGGGCGATGCCCGCCCCGCGGCCGCGTCGTGTATCTCCTTCCACAGCGCAACGTCGTCGGCGGATAGGCTGCGTACGCTGGATGGTCGCATCGGAACCTTGGTCGAGGTCAGAAGGCGAACGTGATCCACGCCTCGGTCTCGAGACGGCTCATGAAGGCGTCCTTGCTGGAAAGGGTCCGGGACGTGGTGGGGTCGGGGCAGTGGGCGACCAGCCAACTCCTCCCCTCCCGGAAGAAGCACGAGGCGGCGACGAGGTCGTCGGTCCAAGCCGGATCCGCTTGCCCCGTCACCGCGTTGTTTCCGTCTCGCCAAGCGTCGTAGAAGAGGTGCCTGAGCACTTGGCTCCGGCGCCCGTCCTGCGCCCCGAGCTGAAGCACCCGCGCCAGACCGCCGGGGCGCGAGTAGTACACGTACCATCCCGCGACCTCACCGTCATCGGCGGGCACCACACCCGCGCGCAGCACCTGCTCGCGCCGTGTCCGGCGCAGCGTATCGAGCAGCCACGCGAGGGAGGGCTCGTCGTAGGTCGGCCGCAGCGCGCACGCTTCCGTGACGCGGGTGAGCGCCTCGAGGAGGCGCGGGGCATTCAGAGGCGTGTCGTCACGGGCCGGCGGGCTCACACGCAGCGGTGAGCCCGGGGCTCGCGTGAGGAACGCGTCCGGGATCCGGCAGATCGGTCGTAGGAGGCGCGCGGCCCGCCGCGGCAGGCGCCATCCCTCGAGGAGGCCCACACCCAAGGCGGCCGGGCGCAGTGGACGCAGCCAGCGATACGAGCGCGTGCGCACTGTGAACCAACCCATCCGCTCGCAGATGTCGCGCGCCGTGGCGTTCGCCTCGCCCAGGATCAGGTCCGCGCCCAAGCTCCTGAGCGTGCGTATCAGCGCGAAGGCGGCCAGACCCGGCTGGCCCTCCGGGTCCGCGATGAAGTTGTTGGAGATCGCCGCCCGGACCGGCTCGCCGTTCATGGTCATGGGCCTCGGCATCACGCCCATGCAGCCGAGCAGCCTTCCCTGTGGCCCCACATAACCCAGCGAGGGCATCCGATCGTCCACCCAGGGATGATCGAACATGATGGTCGTGAGGAAGGTCTCGACCGCGTCCCTGGAGCGGTCGCCCGGAAACCCATTGAGGTGCATCTCGGCCGCACGGGGAATGTCGTCCCGTGTCAGTGGTCGCACTCCGGGCATTCGTTCAACTCACCGTGGAGGGCTGAGGGGGTGGGCACGGTTCACCTCGCCATGGTCGTAACGCGTGGCCGTGCTCGCTCCGGTCGACATCGCATCTTGCTGAGGCGCAAGCATCGTACCGCTGGCGATTGCTCCCGCCCCCGGCCGGCAGCAGGTGACATCCCGCCACGACTGGCGGCACCGGCGAATGGATCCTGATACCGGGACTGGATGGTCCACGCGACGTGCCGCGGCCTGACTGTCGCGCCACCGCGCCACAGGGATCGCTCTCGCTCCGCGAAGCGCGCTCCGTCCGCACAGGATCGGCGTAGTTGTTGACCTTTTGCAGCTCGCCCGGGATGGCTCAGAACGTGCAAAGGCTGGGGTCGTCCACACGAAGGCTCACTGCCGCCCAACCGGGCACCCACGCGCGCGGCGCCACACTCGCGCCTCCGGCGTGTCACGCAAGAACCCACACGGCGCGACGCCACCGGCCGATGGAAATGCTCTTCGACGACAGCATGCTTCCGGGCAGGATCCTCCACCCGTACCAGAGGGGGTACTTCCCCGGGTCCGTGCGCCCGGCCGAGTGGCTCGCCGAGTCCGCCGCGACGTTCGACCGCCGGTGGCTTCGGGTAAGGAACGTTACCGGCGCCGGGACGGCGCCCGCACCCGTGATCTTTCGGAAGCCCGACCACTCCGTGAGCTCGTCGGCGCATGCGGAGCGGTCCCCCTTCACGCATGGCGAGGCGAGCCGGCACGTGCACTGCATCGTCGACGGCCGGCCCGGTCCGGAGCTGACCGCGCTGACCACCGGCACGGCGGGCGCGCGCGTGTATGCGATCAGTGACGGCACGCTCACGGCGCTCGTGAGCGACGGTCCGCTTCGCCGCCGCCGAGCAGGCGACGCGGACATATCGATCCACAGGCTCGTGAACGAGGCGGCGGCTCGCGAGCACACGGTGATCCCGTTCTCGCTCGGCTCCGTCCTCGGAAGCGAGGCCGACGTCCTCGAGCTGCTGCGGAGCGCCCGTTCGGCGCTGAACGACGTGCTGGACATGATCCGCGGAAAGGTGGAGGTCGGCGTGCTCGTTCGGTGGAGCCGCGAGCGTGTGGTGGAAGGCGTGGAGGCCGAGAGCGAGGAGGTCCGCCGGCTCAAGAAGAGCATCGCCGAGGCGGACGGCGGGGCGACCTATCTGGACCGCGTGCGTCTGGCGCGCCTCGTGGAATCGGCGCTGCGGACCCGCGCGCGCGGGTGCGCGTCCGCAGTACGTGGGTCGCTGCGCGCCCTGTGCGTCGCGATTCGAGCGGACGAAGCCCACGGTGACGACGCGGTCTTGAGCGCGGGCGTGCTCGTGGAGAGGTCGAACCTGATGCGTCTTACCCGCACGGTGCGCCGACTGTCACGTCGATATGCCGGCCTGCTCTCGTTCGAGTGCAGCGGACCGAGGCCGCCAACGAGCTTCGTGAACGTCAAGCTCCGGCTCGAGCGAGCCGGCTGAGGGCGCCATGGACCTCCTCGGCAACCGATTGGACCGCTACGCCTCCGCGTCGTCACTGTCCGAGGTCGGCACGCTCCTCTCGGAGGAGATCGGCGAGCACACGCCGTTCGGCAGCGTGGTGGTCGTGGGCGGCTTCGAGGGATACGTGGACGCGTCGGCTCGCGGGGTGCCGGCGGAAGAAGTCGCGGCGTTCGCCGGGGAGTTGCGGGGATACGGAGTGGGAATGCACGAGCCCACGCTCCGGGGCGACAACGGGGATCCGCCGCTGGGCGCGCTCCGCTCCTTCACCTCGCCGGTGCTCGTCTCCGCCGCGGGAGCACCCCGCGGTGGCTTCGCCGCGGTGGTGATCGACGCGTACCGCCACCATCCCGCCCTCACGGCCGTCCGGGACGTCGTCCAGTGGGCCGCGCCCTTCCTGCACCGTTGCGTGGAGCTCGATGCCTTGCGCGCGCAGGCTCGCCAACTCCGGTCCTGGGGCACGTGGCTGCACGGAACGCTCGACAGCCTCCCGCACCCTGTCCTGGTCATCGATCATCAGGGACGCGTGCTGGTCGTGAACCGTCGGGCGGAGGAGCTGCTGGTCACGGGTGGCGCGGACGGGCTGGGGGGTGGCCGTGAGGTGACCATGAACAACCTGCGATTCAGCGCGTTCCTGGCTCAGGCCGCTCTGGAGGGCGGTGACCGGGGGAGTCGCGAGCTCGCGTTCCTGGACCCGCTCGACGGGGCGGAGCTGAAGTTCCAGGTCGACTGCTTTCCGCTCCACGCGGACGGCACGGATCGAAGCCGCATCTTCCTCCTTCGCGATGTCGCGCCGCAGGCGGGTCGGGGAGGGCGGACGACGGAGGAGGAGGACGAGCTCTTGAAGGGCGCAGGTTGATGCGTCAGGCGTGTGGCATCACGAGCCGAAAGCTGGCCCGTAAGCCGTACTCGTCCTTGTGCACCTTGAGCTTCGAGCCCATGAGGCCCACCAGGTGCCTGGCGCCCGCCATGCGGATCGCGTTCGCGGACATCGAGTAGTCGTCCGAATCCTCGTCACGCCGGAAGACGCGAAACACCTCCTCGGGGGTCGCTCCGTCTCCTGGCTCCGACACCGTGAACGTCACCCCGTCGTCCTGTCCGGCGCGCACGTCGATGGCGACCGATCCCGCTCGCGTTCGCAGGGCAGCTTCCAGCGCGAGGTTCAGCAGCGCGCGCGCCAGCATGTGGGGGTGGCCGATGCGGTGTCCCCTCTCCTGGGCCAGCTCGCCGATGGTCAGCTCCGTGCCGCGCGCGGCGCACACCACCACGACCAGGTCCCTCACGCGCTCGACGAGCTCGGTCAGGGAGAAGTCCGTCGCCTCCTCCGTGAGCTCCTCCGTGAGCTCCTCCTCGCTCGTCAGGGTGAGCAAGTCCTCGGATAGGGCCGCCAGGCCCAGCGCGGCGCGGTAGATGAGCCGCGAGCGATGCCGGAAGGCCTCCGGCTCGAGGTCGTCCGACGCGCTCGCGAGTGTGTCGGCGAGCATGACGATCGCGCCCAGCGGCGACCGCAACATGTGGCTGACTTCCGCGAGTATGGTGCGTGTGAATGCCGGTAGAGGATAATCGGCCACGCCGACCGGCTCGTCGAGGCTCAACTCCTCCTCGGCCGCATGGAAGGCTTGCATGGCAAGCAGCAGCGATCCGTCGCGCGCTTCGGACCACCTGGCGAGCACCGCGGCGCGCAGCAGGCGCAGTAGGCGGGCACGGTCCAGCGCGCCGGGCGCTCCCGACGCTTCCGTGGTGGCGGAGCCGTCCTCCGCCGCGGTGCGCACCGCATCGGCCACCGCCGCCAACTCCGCACGCAGGAGGCGAGGCTCCGGCACCTCCAGCGGCCTGCGCTCCCACTGATCCACCACCTCGTCCGCGGCTCTTTCCAGGGCGCGGGCGAGCGCTTCGAGCTGTTGGGCGTCCGGTCTATCAGGCACCATGGCGGTTCCGCCGGCGGGGCGGGCCGGTTCAGTGAATGTACGGCCCATGGCGTCCGCGCGGCCAGCCGTGGCGAGGGGCGCTCACGTCGTGCGCCGCTCAGCTCACGGGACGTTCGTCCGTGGCGACTCATCGGCGACGGGAGCCCGCTCGTACACGGCGAGCGGCTCGGACGTACCGGAGACGTCCTGCCCCGTGCCGAGCGGAAGCCCGTGCAACATCGTCTCGTCGCGGGGGTGCGCATCAGCTCGGCGGAAGAACTCGAGCACGCGCTCGGCGTCGTCGGTGGGCAGGTGGCTTCGCCACTTGTCGATGGGATTGTGGAAGGTGTGCTCGTTGACGACCCGTGCAAAGCCGTCCGTCCAATCCACCTGGCAGAAGTCCAGAAGCGTACGCAGCTCCACCTCGGGCCTGGTCACCAGGTCCTCGTACTGCAGCTCGTAGCACCGCGCGGGGAACTGGTCCATGTTGCGGCGAATGTCGTCCAGGTCGAGCCGAATCTTCACGGCGGCCGACAGGATCGGCCCACCACCGAGCTCGTCCCAGAATCGCCGATAATGCGCCGGCACGTGGCCCCACTGCCAACTGTCCGTGTCCAGCCCGCTTGTCACGTCCAGCCACCCGGCCTGCACCCAGGAGCTGACGATGGAACGGATCTCTCGGTTCAACGAGACGAAGACCGCGTCGGGAAAGATGCGGTCGAAGTAGGCGATGCGCGACCAGCCCGTGACCTTGACCAGGAATCGCTCCTTGCCCTGGGCTCGCAGAATCCCCGAGACGGCGTGTCGGACAGGGCCGATCCGAGACTCCGCGACGTCTTCGGCGGTCAGCGGCTCTTCTCGTCGGCTGAACCCCGGGAGGTAGTGCTCCCAGAACCGATAGGCCTCGAACGGCTTGGGAAAGAAGGGAAGATGCTTGACCCGCCGGCTGAAGATCGGCTGTCGATAGAGGTCCGAGAAGTGGCCCAGCCACGGCTGGCTCGGAAAGACTTCGTTGAACGTGGAGAGCCAGCCCAGCGCCTCATGGTGCGCCAGCAAGCGGTGTAGCATGGTCGAGCCACACCTCCCGGTGCCGACGATCACGACCGGTTTCTCGATCCTCATGCCGAGTCTCCTTTCCAATGGGGCGTCGGTGAAACGGATTCACATTCATCTGCTCCGGATGTTCGCTCCGCGAACAGTCCTCGCCGGCGGCCGCTGTCCTGCCCGGACGCCCACGAGGGTCATGTATGTCGATACCGCAGCTTGCATGGGGTCGATGGCCGCCCGCGCCGGGGGAGTGGATACCAGCGCGCCACCCGACCGGGCGACGCAGGTTGCCTCGAGATTCGGGATGCTCGTTGTCGAGCAAGAGGTGGGCCAACGGATCGTGACGTCGGCGCGCCGGTCGACGAGGCGTCACGTGTATCCCCCCGTGCGACATCCGCAGTCACAGTGTCGCGTTGGGGCGACGCACGTGAGCAGGGAGGGAGCGTGCGGGACCGGAGTGTAGCCACCGCGATCCCGGCGCGTGCCCTCGGTCTTCTTCCGGGCACGATAGTTGCTTGCCGAGGTCTTCGAATCCGCTGCTGCCGATGCCTCCGACGGAGACAGTTATTGTCATGGTTACGCGCGAGTTGGTGTCGATCCTCCGGTGCCCCACGTGCCGAGTTGGTGGTCTGCGATCGGGGGGTGACACCTCCGCCGGCTTCCCCGCCGAAAGTGGCGAGCTCCGCTGTGAGCGCTGCGAGGTCACGTACCCCGTTCGATGCGGCTTCCCGATTCTGCTGCCGGAGGGAGCGCTCTCCGGTCCGGACTGGGATCTGTGGAACGAGCACCTCGACAAGCTTCAGGCGCGGCGAGAGGCACGCATCAGAAACCCCGACGATGCCGTCACTCGACTGTCGAGGCGCTCCACGCAGCATCCCGCGTTCGCTCGGTTCGCGCGCATCGCGGGGGGGCGGGTTCTGGACGTTGGTTGTGGGCCGGGAAAGTTCAGGCACAACCTCGACCTGACTCGCGTCGAGTACGTAGGCCTGGACCCGCTCGCTCTGTCCGAGGTGAGCGACTTCCCGTTCGTCCAGGGCTTGGCGGAGCACATCCCCTTCAGGGACTCCACGTTCACCGACATCGTCGTGCTCTCGGCTCTGGACCACTTCCGCGATCCCGACGGATTCTTCGAGGAGGCGCGACGCGTCCTGGGGCCCGGGGGCCGGTTACACGTCATGCAGAGCGTGCACCAGATCCGGGGACCGATCACGGCCGTCAAGGTCATCGGCCACAAGGTCAAGGACGCGCTCGAGGAGCGGAGCACCGTCACGCACGGCGCCGACGTCCCGAAGCATCTTGCGGAGTACACGACCCGATCGCTCCTGGAGCAGGCATGCAGGACCTTCGACGTGGAGTCGATCGACGAGCATGCGGCCGCCTGGTACAGCCCGACCAAGCTGTTCCTGTCGTTCACGCCGAGGACCGAGGCCGCGGTTCGCTCGGCCTGACGCGTCGGTCGCCGCGCTCGGCGGACATTTGCCGACCGGAGAAGGGAGTGGGAGCGTCCGACCGGCTCCCACTCCCTTCTTGTTCCCCCTGCGACCCGCGTGCGCGAGCCGGCCGTCGTCGCGCCGGCCGCGCCCGGCTCGATCCGCGGCTACCGGTGGGTCCAGTCCGTCCAACCCACGTTCTTCCCGTAGCGGGCGGGCGAGACCGTGGGGAAGGTCGTGCCGTAGTAGCGATTCACGATGTAGGGCTGCCAGGTGTCGTCACCCTGCGCCGGATAGTCTATCTGCTCGTGCAGCCACCGCACGGCGCGCAGGAGGGCGCGACCCTCCCACTCGAACGCGGGGTATCCTGCGCGGTGCAGGATCACCGCCTGGGCGAGCGCGCCCTGCAGGCCCTCCCACACGTAGTTCTCCTTCGGAGGCGAGGTCGTGAAGCTTCCGCCCCGGCGCTGATCGTCCGGGAGCACGCCGTCGATCGACAGGCCGTTCTTGCCGCACCCCGCCGGATTGACGCCCACTGGTCTGCTCGGATCGCACTGCCACGAGAGGTCCGCACCGTACACGAATCCGGCGTAGGCCGCGCGGTCGCCCAGATAGCCCTTGAAGACCTGCGCGGTCCTGGCGAGATCCGACGTGTCTCCGAGATAGACCGCGATGGCGGCCCGCGTCGCACCGCAGTGCGTGCCCCAGTTGTTGGGCCGCTTCTCGTGGCACTCTATGAGGTTGGCGGCCGCGCCGGACGTGTAAGCGGTCCGCAGCGCCGCCAGGGTGATACGGAAGAGGGCGTCGAGAGCGGGGTTGTGGGTCTCGAGGTCGATCAGGTCGGCGGCGATCACGTACGCGCCCAGCTCGCGGCCGAGCGCGAGGGAGCGGCCCACGTACGTACCGGCGTAGGCGATGGCTTGCAGTGCGGAGACCACGTCGCCCCGGTACGAAGCGTCGCCGGTGCGGGCGAACACCAGCGCCTTCGCCATGACGCACACGTTCGTGCTCTGCTCCTGATCGCTCAGGTCCGGCGTACCGCAGCTGCCGTTGGCGGCCGAAAGGAGGCTCTCCCAGGCGGCCCCGGACATGGGCAGCGCGGCGATCTCGGCGGGGCTGATCCAGATGCCGTCGGATGAGGGGGAGGGTGCGGGGGCCCCGCCGGTGGTGGCGGTGGTGACGTTGGAGTACAGCGCGTCGGCCCAGACGCCGTCGACGGTCCTGTAGGACATGAGCTGGAGGTCGTACGCGGTGCCGGGCTCCAGGCCGGTGACGGTGCAGGAGATGGGAACGCCGATCGCGGTGCCCTCGATGGAGCTGGCGCAACCGATGGCGGCGCTCGGCCAGTCGAGGGGCGGCACGTCGTATTTGAGGCGGTACATCGCCGGGCTGCCGGTGCCGTCGTCGATCTGCGTCCATTGGACCGACACCGTGGAGGCGGACGTGGCGGTGACGGTGAGATCCTGAACGCTCGCGGGCGGGGGCGGCGGCACGGGCTCGGACCGTATGGTGGTGGCGCTCGCCACGTTGGACAGCCTGTCAGCGACGGGGGTGCCGTCCTCGATGCGGTAGGTGCTGAGCTGGAGGTCGTACGTCGTCTCGGCGCTCAGGCCGCTCACGGTGCAGGACATGGTGCGGCCGACCTCGTCGCCCGGCATGGCGCCGTCGCATCCCTCGAGGGCGCTCGGCCAGTCGATGGGCGGCGAGGCGTACTTGAGCTCGTAGACTCCGGGCCCGCCCGCGCCGTCGTCGACCTGCGTCCACTCGACCGTCGCGGTCGACTCGGTGGTCGCCGTCACGTGAAGATCGCCGACGCTCTGGAGGGCGGCGAGCGCCCGGGTACGGCCGCCCGCCACGTTCGAGTGCACGGCGCCCCTCCACGACCCGTCCTCCAACCGGTACGACATGAGCTGGACCTCGTACTGGGTCGCCGGCTCGAGGCCCTCGATGACGCAGGTCATCCGCGCACCAACCTCGTCTTCCGGGATCGCTTGCTCGCAGCCGATCTCGGCGACCTTCCAGTCGATGGGCGCCACCGCGTGCTTCACGCGGTAGCTGGCCGCATCGCCGGTGCCGTCGTCGACCTGCGTCCACTCCGCGGTGAGCGTCCGTTCGGTCGTCGCCACGACAGCCAGGTCATCGACCGAGGCCGCGACGCCGCTCGCGGTCCGGCCGGCGGCCACGTTGGAGTACTGCGACCCGCTCCAACGGCCGTTGACGATGCGGTAGGACATCATCTGAACCTCGTAGTCCGTCGCCTGCTCCAGCCCCTGGATGGTGCACGACATCGGCGCGCCGATCTCATCTCCCGGTATGGTGCTGTCGCACCCGATGTCGGCCTCTGTCCACTCGATGGGGGGCCGGGCGTACTTGACGCGGTACCACGCCGGCTCACCTTTGCCGTCGTCGATTTGCGTCCACTCGATCGTCAGCGTGCTCTCCGTGGACGCGGCGACCCTCAGGTCGGCGACCCGCATCCGGGCGGCGATCCTCGCGTCCGAGTGCGGCACCATCACCGCCACCGGTGAGTCGTCGCCGCACGAAGCCAGCGGGAGAAGGGAGAGAACGAGGCTGGTGAACACGATCTTGGGAGCTGCGGAACGTAGCCCCTTCGTACCCGGCTGCTCGTGCAAAGTCACGCCGGCACTGCGTTTGCTGCTCATGGGAGGCTCCTCGCTACGGCGTTCTCGTCGAGTGTGCCCCGGACGAGCGAGTCCTCCTCGTCCGCGGGCGCGGCCAACTCCCGAGAGCCCATGGCGGCTTGCCTCCACCGTCGCGGCGCTCGCGGGGAACTGCCTCCCCCTGTCGGGGGCAAGCGCACGGCGCGGCTGATGGACGTAGCCCGACGGACAAAGAAATAGGGCCGCCGTCCTCGCTCCGTGCTTCCGGTGTCGAGTCGCTGGCGGCCCGGCGAGCCTGGCGGCCAGTCCGGCCGCTTTAGCCCCGTAGCTCTGCGTCACCGCCTTTCGGCGGCTGTGCTCTGAGCAGCGAGCTCAGGTCATGTACAGCTTGGGCGCTACATCGCCTCGCTCCTTGGGGAGACCCGCCACGGTGTCCTACCTCCCGAGCGCACCCTCCCGTTGTCGCCCTCGTCGATCCATCTCACGTCTTCGCGGCCCCCCTGCGGAGCCTGAATGCCAACCTGCGGAGTGTCGTTGCCACGCGTCAAGTGTTTCGTATGCGAGACACACCTTCGATCGCGCGCAGAAACGAGCTTACGCCTCGCACAAAGCCAGTTTGGACGGCAACCTCGCAGCGTGACTGTGGCATTGGAGCAACGTTGGAGGGCGGGGATCGCCTAGTGGGGCCGCGCCCGGGCATTTGCCGAGGGGGACGAGGGGGCCGCCGATGGCGCTACCCAACGAGCCGGCTCAGCTCGCCCGCGTGCCAACCTGCAAGGTGTGGTTGTCGCGCGTCAAGTGTTTCGTACGCGCAACACGCCTTCGATCTCACTTAGAAGCAAGCGGGCACCCCGTGCAAGATCGAATTCGGCCGCTATTTTACGGCGTGCTGTTGCACCCAGTCGACACCTGAGGGACGGATCGCTCGCAAGCCGCGCCAGCGCGTCGGCGAGCGACCAAGGATCGCCAGGGGGCACCAGGAGCCCGCTGTAACCATCCTGCACCAGCTCCGGAATGCCGCTCACGCCGCTTGCGACCACGGGCAGGCCACAGGACATGGCCTCCATGAGCGCCACGGGAATGCCCTCGCGCTTGCCCGAGCGTGTCGGGCAACTCGCCAGCACGGCGACGTGTGCGCGTTCCAGAATGCCCTTCACGTCGGGGCGGGGCAGGGGCCCGTGGATGTGCACCGTGTCCGCGATGTCGAGCTCTCGAACGAGGGCTTCGATACGCGCGCGCAGCGGCCCACCGCCGACTAGGTCACAGTTTATACGCACGTCCCGGTCGCGGAGCAGGCGACAGGCTTCCAGCAGGTACCGATGCCCCTTCACCTCCTCGAGCGAGGCCACGCACACGATACGCAGGCTATCAGTATTCGCGTCGGCCGGCCGCTGCGCGCCCTTGAAGACGGCAGAATCCGCCCCGCAGTGGATGATCCGGATCTTGTGACGCACCTGCTCCCCACACTCCTCCACGATGAGGTCGCGGTTGTACGCGGAGACGGCCACGACGAATGCCGCCTCCTCGACCTTCGCGTCGAGCATCCGGCGCTCCACGTGCAGGTCCGATCCGTGCGCAGTGAAGCTGAAGGGGATGCCCGTGAGCCGATGGACGGCCAGGGCGGCGAGCGCTGGATGGCTCGCGAAGTGGGCGTGGACGTGGTCCACCCCCAGCGCCTGCATGCGATCGGCGAACAGCACCACCTTGGGGAGGAAGATGAGGGCGCCGCCCAGAAAGTTGAGACTTCCCCACGTGCCTCGAAGCATGCTCCACCAGAGGCGCAGGTACCCCGCGGGGTCGTCGAGCAGGCGGTGGGTATTGGCGCGCAGGATCGCGAGCGACAAGAACGGCAGGAAGTGCGCACGTCGCTCGTAGGCCGCGGCCTCCGGGTGCCGGGGTCCCCTCCGGTGGCGCAGGAGGGGGAAGATCTCGACGCTGGCACCGGCGTCCTCCAGGGCACTCATCTCGAAGAGCACGAACGTCTCCGTGATCTTCGGAAAGCGCGACATGATGTAGGCGACGCGAGGGGCGGCCGCCTCGTGCGTCTGGCGACTCACTCCCTGAGACGCGCGCGCGCGCGCCGGTGGCGCCACCGGTCGATGTGACCGAACCACGGCAACATCCTGGCGGCGAACACCGGAGGGGTCGTCCGCTGCGTGATGTTGGTGCGACGGAGGCGCAGCGGGTCGACGCCACCCGGGCGGCTGAGCCCGTCGTCGCAGGTGAAGCCGAGGGTGAATCCTTCCTCGCGGGCCACCCGCACCACACGATCGTCGTGCATGCCGTAAGGGTAGGAGAGGGTCGGTAGCACGTCGCCGACCTCGCGGCGCAGGTCACGCAGCG
>Ga0302046_10002820_pt1 | contig 16049 bp, 13 predicted proteins | sample RVTome_11_FD_200261 | JGI IMG/M metagenome (GOLD analysis project Ga0302046, IMG submission 200261) | Soil microbial communities from uranium-contaminated site in the Upper Colorado River Basin, Wyoming, United States - RVT147D111 (version 2) ...
ACCTGTTCGCGACCACGGATTTCGAACGCAGTTACCGGGTCAACATGAACGTCGTCGGTGTCGACGGGCGGCCACAGACAAAAAACCTGCGGACCCTGCTCACGGAATGGCTGACGTTTCGCACGGAGACGGTGCGCCGAAAGCTCGGGTTCCGCCTGGAAAAAGTCGAGGGCCGGCTGCACCTGCTGGAAGGCCTGCTGGTCGCGTTTCTGAACATCGACGAAGTCATTGCCATCATTCGGGCGCAAGACCGGCCCAAGCCCGTGCTCATGAAAAAATTCGAGCTTTCCGACGCCCAGGCCGAAGCAATCCTGGAACTTCGCCTGCGCCAGCTGGCGAAACTCGAGGAAGTGCGTATTCGCGCGGAGCAGGAAAAACTGTCCCGGGAGCGGGACCATCTGTCGAAAATTCTGTCCAGCGCCAGGCGCCTGAAGCGCCAGGTCCGCGACGAGCTGCTTGCGGATGCCGAGGCATACGGTGACGCACGGCGCTCCCCCCTTCGCACCCGGGCGCCCGCCGAAGCCATGCAGGAAACGGAACTGGTGGCATCGGAACCGGTCTCCGTGGTGTTGTCGGAGCGCGGGTGGGTGCGTGCGGCGAAAGGTCACGACATCGATGGCCGGACCTTAAGCTACAAATCCGGCGACGGATTTCGCGATATCGCGAGAGGCCGAAGCCACCAGTCAGCCGTGTTTATCGATTCCACCGGGCGCACCTATACCCTGCCGGCGCATACGTTGCCGTCCGCCCGCGGCCAGGGAGAACCGCTTTCCGGCCGGCTCAAACCGCCCGACGGCGCCAGCTTCGAAGGCGTGATGATCGGCGATGGGGATACCCGGTTTCTGCTCGCCACCGACGGCGGCTATGGATTTGTCGCCCGGCTCGACGATCTGATCTCCAAGAACCGGGCGGGCAAGGCGGTGCTCATCGTGCCACGGGGTGCGCGGGTGGTGACGCCGTCCCGGGTCTTCGACCGCGACAGTGACCGGGTGGCCGCCGTTTCCGCCAGCGGTCACCTGCTGGTGCTGCCGCTGGCGGCGTTGCCGGTGCTCGGCAAGGGCAAAGGAATGAAAATCATTCAGATACCGCCGGCCAAACTGAAAAGCCGCGAAGAATATGTCTGCGCCATTACGGTGGTACCTGCCAACGGCCCGCTTACGGTTTACGCCGGGAAACGCCACCTGACGCTCGGACCCGGTGACCTTGACCACTATGCACTCGGCCGCGGCCGGCGCGGCAAGAAACTGCCGAGAGGCCTGCAGCGGGTCGACCGTATCGAGGCGGTGATTCCGGAAGCGGGTTGACGGCTTCGCCAGACCGGAGCAGGTGGTTACGAGGGGACAGGGTCGCGATGCTGCGCATCGCGATCTGTCCCCGGTTCTGGAATCATGAAATCTGTCCCCGGCTCTGGAATCAGGAAAATTGACGGGGAGAACAGGGTTTATGGCGAGTTACAGCAGTAACGAATTCAAGTCCGGGCTCAAGGTGCTGGTGGAGGGAGACCCCTGTTCGATTCTCGACAATGAATTCGTGAAACCCGGAAAGGGCCAGGCCTTTAACCGGGTAAAACTGAGAAACCTGAAAACCGGCCGGATCGTCGAGCGTACCTTCCGCTCCGGGGAGTCACTGGAGGGCGCCGACGTGCTGGAGCTCTCGCTGCAATACCTCTACTACGACGGCGAACACTGGCATTTCATGGATGCGTCGTCTTTCGAGCAGTACACCGCGGGCGAAGAGGCCGTGGGCGATGCAAAAAACTGGCTCAAGGAACAGGATATCTGCACCATCACCCTGTGGAACGGTCACCCCTTGCTGGTAACACCGCCGAACTTCGTCAATTTGCTGGTAACGCAAACGGAACCCGGGGTGCGCGGCGATACCGCCAGCGGTGCAACCAAACCGGCGACGGTGGAAACCGGTGCCACCATCAAGGTGCCGCTGTTCGTAAACGAGGGCGAACTGGTGAAAATCGACACCCGCACCAGCGAGTACGTATCGCGGGTAAAGGAATAAGGCATCTCGCTTATCAGATGGTGCGTCGATCAGGCGGCGCGTTTTCGATTCAGGCCGAGGGGGCTGTTTCCGGCGCCGGCGGCGCGTCACAGCGCGGCTTGTCAACGGATGTTTCTGCCATATTCGGCATTCAATCGCTTGTTGTCCCGTCTGCGGGACTGGTTGGCCTTGGAGTCCGCCACCAGATTTAATGTTCGTCCGCGTAATCCGAGTCCAATGCCGTGAGTGACTGGCGCCCCGCGGCCTCGGCGGGGGTGCTGAAGCTCCGCGCGAAGCTATTCCATGAAGCGCGCCGGTTTTTTGCCGAACGCGACGTACTCGAGGTGGATACCCCGGCGCTCGGGGTGTCGACGGCATTCGACGTGCATATATCGAGCCTCGAAACCCGCCTCTCCGGCGCCGGGCCCGGCCGGTTCTATCTGCAGACCTCTCCCGAGTCGTTCATGAAACGTCTGCTGGCGGCCGGCAGCGGGTCCATTTACCAGTTCGCCAGATCGTTTCGCAACGGTGAGGTGGGGCGATTACACAATCCGGAGTTCGTGATGCTGGAATGGTACCGGGTGGGTATCGATCTGCCGGAACTGATGGACGAGGTCGAGTCACTGGCATCACGCTTGCTGGGCGGCGGTGCGCCTGCCGTCCGTCTCAGCTACCGGCAGGCATTCGAGCGATTCGTCGGCATGGATCCCTTCACCGCGTCAGCGGAAGACATCGCCGAAACCTGCCACCAGCTGGGCCTCGGCGGGCCGGCCCGGGACAGGACCGAAGGTCTGGACCTGATTCTGTCCCGCCGGGTGCAAACGGCAATATCACCGCGCCGGACTTTTTTGTACGATTTTCCTCCGGAACAGGCGGCGATGGCGAAGGTCCGCCGGGAACAACCACCCGTGGCGTCCAGGTTCGAATACTTCATCGAGGGGGTAGAAATCGCCAACGGTTACGATGAACTCGATGACGCTGGCGAGCAGGCCCGGCGCATGGCGGCGAATGCTGAAACCCGCCGGCGAACGGGGCTGCCGGTGCCACCCGTGGACCAGCGATTGCTCGACGCCCTGGAACACGGGTTGCCGCCGTGTTGCGGTGTGGCGCTCGGCTTTGACCGCGTGGTCATGCTGGCGGCGGGGAAGGACGACGTGCGCGCCGTGATGCCGTTTCCTGTTGACCGCTGCTGAGCTGGCTTCCCCTCAGACTGTTTCATCCAGCGTGTGGTCCGCGGTTTCCGGGGAACCGGTGAAAGCCGGCGGCACGAGAATCGTGTCGCGGGCCGCGGCGGGATCCGTCCGCGGGTGGTCCAGGGTGAAATGAAGCCCCCGGCTTTCCGACCTTGACTGCGCCGAGCGAATGATCAGATCGGCGACCAGAGCGAGGTTGCGCAGCTCGATGAGATCCCCGGTGACGCGAAAATTGCCGTAGTACTCGTTGATTTCTGCCAGCAACAAATCGACCCGCCGTTTTGCCCGCTGAAGCCGTTTGCTGGTACGTACGATGCCCACGTAGTCCCACATGAACCGGCGCAGTTCATCCCAGTTATGGGAAACCACCACTTCTTCGTCTGAATCCGTCACCCGACTGTCGTCCCAGGCCGGTAGCGCCGGGGGCGCCTGACACGCAGGCAGGGCGTCCAGGATTGAGCGGGCGGCAAACTCGCCGAAGGCGAAACACTCCAGCAGCGAATTGCTGGCCATCCGGTTGGCGCCGTGAAGCCCGGTAAAGGCGACCTCGCCCACTGCGTACAGACCGGGGATGTCGGTGGCGCCCCAGGCGTCGGTGACGACACCACCGCAGGTGTAGTGGGCCGCGGGCACGACCGGGATTGGCTCGCGCGTCATGTCAAAGCCGAATTCCAGGCACCGGGCATGGATATTGGGAAAGTGCTTGACGATGAATGCCCCGGGTTTGTGGGAGATGTCCAGGAACACACATTCCACGCCGAGGCGCTTCATTTCGTGGTCAATCGCCCTGGCAACGATGTCGCGCGGAGCGAGTTCGGCCCGCCGGTCGAAACGCGCCATGAAGGCTTCGCCGTCCGGCAGCAGCAGGCGTCCGCCTTCCCCGCGGACGGATTCCGAGATCAGGAAGGATTTAGCCTTCGGGTGGTACAGGCAGGTGGGATGGAACTGGACGAACTCCATGTTGGCCACGCGGCAACCCGCGCGCCACGCCATGGCCACGCCGTCGCCGGTGGCCACGTCCGGATTGCTGGTGTAGAGGTAGGTTTTGCCGGCGCCGCCGGTGGCCAGTACCATCACTTTGGCGGCCAGCACCTGCACGCGGTTGGTATTGAGGTTCAGGGCGTAAACGCCGAGGCAACGGGGAGAGTGACGCCCGAGGCGGCGTTCGGGAATGAGGTCGATGGCGATCCGGGATTCGAGAATTTCGATTCCCGCATGGCTGCGGGCTGCGTCGAGCAGGGTCTCCGTGACCGCGCGGCCGGTGGTGTCCGCCACATGGATGACCCGCCGGTGAGAGTGCCCGCCTTCACGCGTCAGGTGGAACGCCGTCGGCGATTCCGGTGCCTCCATGCGCGTGAAATTGACACCCTGGGCGATCAGCCAGTCGATACATTCAGGCCCCTGTTGCACGACCCTGGCGACAATTTCCGGGTGGCACAATCCGGCCCCGGCGCGAATGGTATCGTCTATATGAGCGTCGAAGCTGTCGCCTTCGTCCAGCACGGCGGAAATTCCGCCCTGGGCATAGAAGGTATTGCTTTCCGGCAGCGGGCACTTGGAGACCAGGGCAACCCGGACGTGATCCGCAAGGCGCAGGGCAACGCTCATCCCGGCGGCACCGGCGCCGAGTATGACAACGTCGTAGTTGAGCTGATTTACCATAGATATGGCGGTCGTGTTTCGCACGCGTGCCTGTCCGGGAGGGCTATGGACGCCGCCGCCGCGTGTCACGGAATTCCGGTGAGCGGCGCCGGCCGGTGTGGGCTTGAGCTTTCTCCGATTGCCCCGGATTTGATTCGACGCAGCGCAATTTACACTACAATCCCGCCTTTCGTCCGTTTCGTAAACGGTTACCGGCGTTTTTCGCGAACTATCTGACATGGCCCGTGTCTACGAGCATAGGCGGGGCCCTCACGGAGTAAAAGGTACGGCCCCTATGGCCGACAGGAATCCGGACAAGGCCCTCGTGGAACGGGTCCAACGGGGTGAAAAGGAAGCGTTTGACCTGCTGGTGCTGAAATATCAGCACAAGCTCGTCAAACTGATATCCAGATATATTCGTGACTCGGCGGAGGTGTTCGACGTGGCTCAGGAGTCTTTTCTAAAGGCTTACCGTGCGCTCCCAAACTTTCGAGGAGACAGCGCGTTCTACACCTGGCTCTACAGGATCGCCATCAACACCGCGAAAAATCACCTGGTCGCCCAGTCGAGGCGGCCTCCGGTAAGCGACGTGGACACCGCCGATGCCGAGCAGTTCGACGGCGACTCCGACCTGAAGGAGTATGCAACGCCCGAGCGAATGCTGCTCACGGAAGAGATCGAAAGGACGGTGATCGATGCGATTGATGAACTTCCTTCCGACCTGAAAACAGCAATTACGCTGCGGGAGCTGGAGGGGATGAGCTATGAGGAAATCGCCCACACCATGGACTGCCCTATCGGAACGGTGCGTTCGAGAATTTTTCGCGCGCGAGAGGCGATTAACAAGCGGCTGGAACCGTTGATTGACTGAACCGCTCTCGCAGCCAGATCAAATGGGAATAGATGCCATGACCGAAGACAGATGCGAAACGTTGTCGGCCTTTGTCGACGGAGAAGTCGCCGGTGATGAGGAAGCACGTATTCTGGATGGCGTACTCGCGGATGAGTCCCTCACGCGGCGCTGGGTTTCCTATCATCTCATCGGCGACGCCATACGCCAGCACGCGCACTTTCGCAGGGGGGCCGAGCCGGAATCCGTCACTGTCGATGGCGCCGGGGCAAGGACGATAAAACCCGCGCCGGCGATCATCACCCCGGTCGGTGGGCTGGCCCTGGCGGCGTCGGTGGCTCTGGTCGCAATTCTCGGAATTCACGCACTGTCCCCGAAGGGCACCGGGGTCGCGCAAACAACCACAGCCGGTGGCGCGCCGGTGGTGGGGGCCGCCACTGCGGTGGCGGGCGGGGGTCCTGCCGCCGATGAAGGAACGTTGACGATACCTGCGCACCGCGTGACCGCCGCGGCCTCCTCAATGCGCCAGCTGGCCCGGCAGACCTGGAGCGACGCCGCGCCGGATGTGGCAACCCGACTCAACGGCTATCTGGTGACGCATAACGAACATCTCGCCAACGGTTTGCACGGCATGCATCCCTATGCGCGGATCGTCGCCTACGATGGACGGGGAAACTGATCCGGTAATGAAAACGGACCGTAGCAGCTCCCCCAATTGGTGATGGACCACGCCGCCCGTAAAAATTTCAGCGCCACAGGCCGGCTGATGCAGTGCGTGGCCAGCGCCCTCCTTGCACTGGCGCCGTTCGTGGTCCAGGGAGGGACGGCGTCTGAAGAGTCCGCCCATCGATGGCTGGCCAAGATGGCTGAGGCGATCCGTACGCTGAATTATGACGGCACATTCGTATACAGAAACGAGGATCGCATGGAGTCCATGCGCATCATTCATCGTGCCTCACCCGGGGAAGAGCGCGAGCGCATGTTTTCCCTGACCGGGACGCCGCGCGAGGTGCTGCGCGACAAGAACAAGGTCACGTGCATTCTGCCGGACAGCCAGTCCGTGGTGGTGGTCAAAAGCCGTCCGCGGTCGGTCGCCCTGCACGTTTTCGATCCACAGGAGGGGTTCACGCGGTTCTATAGGTTATCGGCACACGCCGGCGAGCGGGTGGCGGGCCGAAAAACGACCCGGGTATCGGTACAACCCATTGACGAATACCGTTACGGCTACCGGTTATGGCTGGACCAGTTGACCGGCCTGTTGTTGAAATCCGAGCTGGTGAGCGAACAGGGCAAGGCCCTGGAACAGATTGTTTACACGAACATTCGTCTGCCGGCCCACATCCCGGACGATCTGCTCGCGCCGGCTATCTCGGGAGAAGGCTACACCTGGTATTCGAATGATTATCCTGTCTCCCGCACGGCATCTACCAAGCCTGGCGACCAGTGGGTCGTGACCTGGGTTCCGAAGGGATTCGAGGTAAGTGACCGGATATACGACCCGAGCAGTGTGTCGCGAAATCCCGTGGAACACCTGGTCTACTCGGACGGACTGGCCAAAATGTCGGTCTTCATTGAGCTGCTTGACGACGCCAAAGAGTCGCTTCTGGGTCCTTCCGGCATGGGAGCGATCAATGCCTACGGCAGCGTTATCGGCGACTACCAGGTAACCGTAGTCGGAGAGGTTCCTGAAATTACCGTTGAAAAAGTGGGTCAATCCGTCAGACGACGCTGAGCCATCACTCGGAAATGCGCACCCGGGGCGGCCATCGTCTGCTCGACTCGGTTGCGAGAATTCCGCGTGTCGGCGCGGGGCAGGGAATGGCCGGATCCGTCGCGCTGCAGGCATGAACGGGAACACAGGGCCGCATGCGCCCAAGGTCACCGAGCCGAACCATCCGGGTATCGGGCGCCCGATTCCTCAGTATGTCACGCTAAAACCCCGTGTCTGCGGTTATAATGGCCGCATACGCCACGCCAACCAGTTACGTTCCGGAGGAACGATGCGCCGATCCGAGTCCCTTAGTCGATTTTTGCTCACGTTTGCTTTCATCGGGCTTTTTTCCATCAGCCACGCGGTTTTTGCCCGGTCACTCCCCGACTTCACCGAACTGGTCAAGGAATTCAGTCCGGCGGTGGTAAATATCAGCACATCGCAAAAGCGCCGCCAGTCGGGCCAGCGACCGCAGCTACCCAAGGGCTTTGAGATTCCAGATCTCCCGGAAGACAGCCCGTTCAACGAATTCTTCCGGCGATTTTTCGGTGAGGGTGAAATCGAGGAATTCAAAACGCAGTCGCTCGGATCGGGCTTCATCATTTCCGACGACGGCTACGTCATCTCCAATAATCACGTGATCAAGGATGCCGACGAAATCATCGTCCGGCTGAGCGACCGCCGCGAATTCATCGCCGAATTGATCGGTAGCGATGATCGAAGCGACATCGCCTTGCTGAAAATCGACGCAAAAGATTTGCCGGTGGTGAAGCTGGGTACCCGTTATGACCTGAAAGTGGGGGAATGGGTGCTGGCCATCGGTTCGCCGTTCGGTTTCGAACACTCGGCCACCGCGGGAATCGTCAGCGCCAAGGGTCGCAGCCTGCCGAGAGAAAACTACGTGCCGTTCATTCAGACCGACGTTGCGATTAACCCCGGGAATTCAGGCGGACCGCTATTCAACCTCAGCGGCGAAGTGGTCGGCGTGAATTCCCAGATATTCAGCCGCACCGGCGGATTTATGGGCCTGTCGTTCGCTATTCCGATTAGCGTGGCCATGAACGTCGCTGACCAGCTTCGTATCAAAGGACGCGTATCCCGAGGATGGCTCGGTGTGCTGATACAGGACGTAACGCGGGAACTGGCAGAATCCTTCGGCATGGAAAAACCCGAAGGCGCGCTTGTTGCCAAGGTACTTCCGGAAAGTCCGGCGGAGAAGGCCGGCTTTCAGGTGGGCGACGTCGTGATCAGCTTCGCGGGCAAACGCGTCGATCAATCGTCACAGCTGCCGCCGATTGTCGGCAGCACCAAAGTGGGTGATCGGGTGCCCGTCGAGATCCTTCGCGACGGAAAATCGGAAACCCTGAACGTCCTTATCGCGGAGCTGCCCGAAGAGGATGAAATCAAGCTGGCGACCAGCGGAAAGAAAGGCAGCGCCGAGGCCGGCAAGCTGGGTCTCAGCGTCGCCGATCTCACCGACGAGATGCGGGAAAAACACGAAGTCAAGGAAAACGGCGTGCTGGTTGAAGACGTGAGCCCGGGCCCGGCGAGTCGCGCAGGTGTGAGGCAGGGAGACGTGATACTCATGCTTAACAATGTCAAGGTAAAGGACAGTGCCCACTTCGCTGAACTTTCCGCGGCGTTGCCGGCGGGAAAGGCGGTATCGGTGCTCATTCAAAGGCAGGGCAACCCGGTTTTTCTCGCCCTGAAGACTGACGAGTAGGCGGCCGGTTGGCAGATCCGGCGGTGAATCCTTCGCAGTTGACGCGAAACGCGTCTTGAGGAGGGGACTTTGCCGGCACGGCGACAGCGCCACCGTTGCAAAACGGGACACTGGAGGGTCGTTTGATTAGACTACGCCGCCATTGTGTCCAGCGTTTCCCTTCGACGTCTTTCAGCTGATTGTCCATTCGGACCCGTTCCCTCCGGAACTCTCCACACGCCCCAAAGACGCGAGCGTCTCCGGGGCGACGCCCGCGCGCACTGATGTTTTCGGATAGAAGCTTACACGGATGACTGGCGGATTAATGGAGCACATTAGAAACTTTTCCATCATCGCGCACATCGACCATGGCAAGTCGACGCTGGCGGATCGCTTCATTCAGATCTGCGGAGGGTTGAGCGAGCGGGAGATGGCCGACCAGGTACTCGACTCCATGGACATCGAGCGGGAGCGGGGGATCACCATCAAGGCACAGTCCGTGAGCCTGTCGTACAAGGCTGAAAATGGAACGGTTTACGCGCTCAATTTTATCGATACCCCTGGTCATGTGGATTTCTCCTACGAGGTATCACGCTCACTGGCCGCGTGTGAGGGTGCGCTTCTCGTCGTCGACGCCGTCCAGGGTGTCGAAGCGCAAAGCGTCGCCAACTGTTATACCGCCATCGACCAGGGACTCGAGGTCGTTCCCGTGCTCAACAAGATTGATCTTCCGTCATCGGATCCGGAAAGGGTCATCGCGCAGATCGAGGACATCATCGGGCTCGACGCGGCAGACGCGCCCCGCGTGAGTGCGAAGACAGGGGAAGGTGTGCGCGAGCTTCTGGAAACGCTTGTAAAACGCATTCCTCCGCCGGCGCCGCCCGAAGATGACGTCCTGCGCGCGTTAATCATCGATTCCTGGTTCGATAATTACCTGGGCGTGGTTTCCCTGGTCCGCGTGGTCTCGGGAAGCCTCGCCAAAGGCGAAAAAATAATGGTGATGTCATCAGGCGTCCGCTGTCAGGTGGATCAGGTCGGTATTTTCACCCCCAAGCGCAGGGACAGGGCCGCGCTCAGTGCCGGGGAGGTTGGCTACCTCGTCGCCGGGATCAAGGATGTCGGCGCCGCGCCGGTGGGCGACACCGTGACGGGTGCCGTAAAGCCGGCGATACGTCCCCTGCCGGGGTTCAAGAGAATCCGCCCCCAGGTGTATGCCGGCATGTTTCCCGCCGATACCAACGACTACGAAGCATTCAGGGATGCGCTGACGAAGCTGTGCCTGAATGACGCGTCGCTTCATTACGAGCCGGAGAGCTCTGTCGCGCTGGGGTTCGGATTCCGCTGCGGGTTTCTCGGCATGTTGCACATGGAAATTGTCCAGGAGCGGCTCGAAAGGGAGTACGACCTGAACCTGGTAACCAGCGCCCCGACGGTGGTTTTCGAGGTCGTGACCACCCGCGGCGAAACGATTTCCGTGGAAAACCCGGCAAAACTGCCCCCTCCCGGGGAGATCGCCGAGATCCGTGAACCCGTCGTCGCCGCCGATATTCTCGTGCCGGACGAGCATCTCGGCAACGTTATCGGTCTGTGCGTGGAGAAACGCGGCGTGCAAAAACGCCTTCACTACGTCGGTCGCCAAGTATCCCTGGGCTACGAATTACCAATGGCGGAGGTGGTGCTCGATTTTTTTGACCGGCTGAAGTCGGCGAGCAGGGGATATGCCTCACTGGATTACCACTTCATCCGCTACCAGCAGGCTGACCTGGTAAAACTTGATATCCTGATCAATGGAGAGAAAGTGGATGCGCTTTCGACCATCGTTCACCGTGACAAGAGTCGGTCGCAGGGCCGGGCGATAACTGAAAAAATGAAGGAAGTCATTCCACGGCAGATGTTTGACGTCGCCGTGCAGGCGGCGATCGGCACGCAGATCATCGCCAGGCAGACCGTCAAGGCACTGAGGAAGAACGTCACTGCGAAGTGTTATGGCGGCGACATCACTCGAAAGCGGAAGCTTCTGGAAAAGCAGAAAGAAGGAAAGAAACGAATGAAGCAGTTGGGCAAGGTTGAAATTCCGCAAGAAGCTTTTCTGGCGGTACTCGACGTCGGGCGTGAACGATGAGGTTCGATTTCCCGACAATTATGGTACTGCTGGTGGTGGTAACGGGACTCATCTGGGCCCTCGATGCCGCCTTTTTTGCCCCCCGTCGGCGAGTGGCGAGCACCGGCGACCCGGACGATTCGGGTGCTGCGGCGGAACAGGCCGCCACCGGCGTGAAGGAGATGCCGGAGGCGCCGAAGCTGGTCGAATACGCGCGATCGTTTTTCCCGATTTTTCTGATAGTTCTGGTGCTTCGCTCCTTCGTGGCCGAGCCGTTTCGGATACCGTCTGGCTCAATGATGCCGACGCTACTCATCGGGGACTTTATTCTGGTGAACAAGTTCACCTACGGGATTCGATTGCCTGTTATCGACAACAAGATTTTCGAACTCAATGCACCGGCCAGGGGGGACGTCATCGTGTTCCGGTCACCGGAGGACCCGGCGACGCCTTTTATCAAGCGGGTGGTCGGTGTACCGGGGGACCATATCGCGTACTACAATAAGATTCTGTACATCAACGGAGAAGCCGCGGAACAGGAGACTGTCGGCAAATACCAGGGCATCGGGTCAGGCTTGAGCATGTCCGGGGCGAGCCTCAGACTGGAGAACCTCGACGGGCGGGTACACCGGATTCTGGTGCAGCCGGGTGTTCCGACCCTCGAGGGCACGATGATTATCCCGGACGGTCACTACTTCGTGCTCGGCGACAACCGGGACAACAGCCGTGACAGCAGATTCTGGGGAACGGTGCCGGACGAGTTGTTGATTGGGCGGGCGTTCATGATCTGGATGAACTGGGATTGGGGCCATGGGATCCATTGGGATCGCATTGGCGATTCGATTCGGTAAGGAACGATTATCGCAATGATGGGAGGCATGACAGCAATGATTTCAAAACGACGGCAAAGGGGAATGAGCATCTGGGTGCTCTTGTACATCCTCGCCACGCTCGGATTTATCGGGCTCATGGGACTGAAGTTGTTCCCCCTTGTACTCGAGTCCTTCAAGATAGATAAAGCCTTGACAGCGGTGATCCAGGATCCCAACGTGTCCAACCAGTCCAAAGGCGACATTCTGGAGTCGTTGCGAAAAAGATTCGACGTGGAAGATGTGCGGACGATCAGGTTCAAGAACATGAAAGATCATGTGTTCGTCGAGAAAAAAGGCGAAAAGGTCAAGATTAACGTGGTCTACAGATCAGAGTCGGCTTTCTTCTGGAAAATTCTGCTCGTTCTGAATTACGACAAGACCTTCGAAAATTAGCGCAGCCGACCACGGTACTGTCGGGGGAAATTCGGGAATTCAAGGGACTGCAGGCAGGCGGAAAGGTGCGGAGCATCGCGACACACTCGAGACGATTCGGATTCAGCCCCGCGGAGTGAATAGAAGCTTTTCGTGAAACGGTGTCCCGATATGGATGACCCGGCACGGCTTCTGACCCTTCGTCTCGGCTATACGTTTGATGACGAGTCATTGCTTCAACGGGCGATAACCCATCGTAGCGCGGGCTCGCGGCACAACGAACGGCTCGAATTTCTCGGCGATTCCATCATCAATTTTCTTATTGCAGAATCGCTTTATCGCGTCCTGCCCCACGCCCGCGAAGGGCACTTGACCCGTCTCCGTGCCCTGCTCGTGCGTCGCGATACGTTGGCGGCGGTTGCCCGCGAGCTTGGGCTTGGAGAGGCCCTGCGACTCGGTGGCGGCGAGCTGAAAAGCGGCGGGCGGGACCGCGATTCCATTCTGGCAGACGCGCTCGAGGCTTTGATCGGTGCCGTATTTCTCGATTCTGATATCGCCGCATGCCGAAAAATCGTGGACGCATTATTCATGAGCCGGATCCAGCAGGCGCAGTCCCGCCGGGCGGCAAAGGACCCCAAGACCCTGTTGCAGGAGCGTCTTCAGGCAAATGGGCTGGCCCTGCCTTCCTATGAAGTGGTTGGGGTGAACGGGGCCGCGCATGACCAGCTGTTTACCGTGACATGCCGGGTTGAGGCGCTGGAGAGACCCACTGTGGGCTCCGGCACGAGCCGGCGCAAAGCTGAACAGGCGGCCGCGCAATCGGCGCTCGAGTCGCTGGACCTCAAGAATGGGTGACGCCTCCGTCAAATGCGGTTTCGCCGGAATCATCGGGCGCCCGAACGTCGGCAAATCCACGCTGATCAACGCATTGCTCGGCCACAAGATCTCGATCACCTCGCCCATGCCCCAGACGACGCGACATCGAATTCTGGGTATCAGGAACACCGCGCAATGCCAGACAGTGTTCGTGGATACACCGGGGATCAATTATCGCGAAAACCGCGCAATCAACCGCTACATGAATCGCGTGGCCCACGGCGCTATCGAGGATGTGGATGTCGTGCTTCTTGTGGTGGAAGCGATGAAATGGCTTGTCGCAGACTCGGCGGTTCTGGAACGGGTTGCCGGCGGGAACCCGCCGGTTTTGCTGGTCGTCAACAAGGTCGACCAGGTGCGCCCGCGTGAACAGTTATTGCCGTACATACAGGAGTGCGCTTCACGGGGGACATTCGAGGAAATTGTTCCCGTCTCGGCACGCCGCGGCGAGAATCTGGAGCGTCTGAATCGAGTGCTTACGGCCAAGTTTACCGAGGGGGGGCCCTTTTTCCCGGTAGAAATGATTACCGATCGAAGCGACCGGTTCATCGCTGCCGAACTGATCCGGGAAAAACTCATACGGCGCCTGAGCCAGGAAGTGCCCTATCGCATCAGTGTCGAGATAGAAGAGATGACACGGCGGCGAGGCGCACTTCACGTCAGCGCGGTGATCTGGGTGGAGCGTCCGGGACAAAAGGCCATCGTCATCGGACGTAATGGTGAAATAATGAAACAAACCGGCACCTTTGCCCGGCGGGACATGCAACGCGTCTTCGGCTGCGGCGTCCATCTCAATCTGTGGGTAAAAGTAAAGGCGGGCTGGTCCGATGACGAGCGCTGCCTTGCGGAACTGGGCTATGTTGACTGAGCGTCCTGAACGACGCGGGCTCACGGGTTCATGAGCGTCAATGCGAAAGTCGATCTGGAGCCGGCGTTCGTACTGCACCAGCGTCCCTACCGGGAGTCGAGCCTGCTGCTCGAGGTGTTCGGACTCCACACCGGCCGGGTCGGATTGATCGCCAAGGGAGCGCGGCGGCCGAAATCCGCCTTTAAAGCCGTACTCAACCCGTTTCGTGAGCTGTTACTGTCATGGCGCAGTCGCAGCGAACTCGGCCTTCTGGTGGGCGCGGAGGCGGAAGGACCGGCAAGGATCATTCCACCGGCATCGCTGGTCAGCGGGCTGTACACCAACGAACTCCTGGTGAAGCTGCTGCACCGGCACGATCCCCACCCTGAACTTTTCCTTCAGTACCGGGACACCCTGGAAGCCCTGGTCGATCCGGCACGTTCGCTGGAGCAGATCCTGAGGATTTTCGAGAAACGACTGCTCGAATCGGTAGGCTACGGCCTGATACTCGATCGCGCTGCGGACTCGGGTGAAGCACTCCGCGCCGATCGGGTTTATTACTACATCGCAGACGTCGGACCGGTGACCGCGACAGAAACCCGCACCGGCACCCGGGTCTCGGGCGCCACGCTCCTGGCACTGGCCTGCGAGCGTCTGGAGCAGGGCAGCACACGTCGAGAAGCGAAAAAGCTGATGCGAAACGTCATCAATTCGCACCTGGAAGGCAAGCCCTTGCTGTCGCGGACGATCTTCGCCTCGGCGTCGCAATTCCGAAAGCAGGCGCCATCAAAGCAGGCGAAAATCCCTGTCCCGGCCGCATCAGAATAAACGCGACCCGGGGATCCCGTAACCGCGGGACCCTCAGCCAACGTCCCGGGTGTGCTGCTCCGGTGCGCCGAAAGCGGGCGGGCACGGCGAGGGCGTCGTCAGTCCTGTTTGATGACGTCGATCTGACGTTCGGGTTCCCGATCCTCGTCGCTGTTGCCGGCTGTCTCCGGAAGTAATCGTTTTTCGGGCTGCGGTGGCGTTTCCCGCGGCGAACGCGATCCCCCGAAAGGCTGCGCGGCCGGTGCAGGCGAAACGTGTTCATCGCGGCCGGGCCCGGGGCCGTCCGATGCGCCGGCTATCGCTTCCTTTCCGGACTGCATTCCCCGCGCCGGATTCTCGGCTTCAACGTGCGTCGGCACGCCCGGGGCGCCCCGGTTTCCTTGTTCGCCGTTCACCGCGTCGGTGGCCGACGGGGCCGCGGGCCGGCGATCAACACTGCGTGCCGGTCGTGGCTGGTTTTGCGCGCGCTCATCCTCCCGCTGCCGGTCGGGTGTCGGGTGCTGGTTTTCGGCGCCTGATCCCCCCTCGGTACGCTGTTTGTCATCCCGTGTTTGACGCTTGCCTGAACGGCGTCTGCCGCCCCGGCCCGAGGGTCGTTGCTGCTGGCCGCGATCCGGCTGCGGGCCGCGTTCGGCCTGCGCCGCCCGATTGTCACCGCGCTTGGCGCCCGATCGCCGACTTCCGCTTCGACGTCGCCGCTCACCGGTAGACGACCCGCCTGGGCGGCCGCGATTCCTCGAATCCCGGCCTTCTTGTTCGCGCTGACGGGTTTCCGGGGGGCTCGCCCCGGCAGGCTCAGGCGCACCGAAAAGAGAACCGATCAGTCGGGTCAACAGGTTCCGTACGGGCTTTCCGTCGCCGCCAGGCAACGCACGGGGGGCGGGCGCCGCCGTCGCGTGTGCGGGTGGCCCGACGGTCCTTACCACCGGTTTCTCAACAGGTTTGCGGGGCGGCTCCCGGACATAGTCCGGAAGATCGGAACCATTGGTTGCCAACTCGTAACTCGCTTGCCGGTGGGATTCGTGGTCGGTGTCCGCATCCCGAATACGATGTACCTCGTAATT
>Ga0302046_10002821_pt1 | contig 16048 bp, 15 predicted proteins | sample RVTome_11_FD_200261 | JGI IMG/M metagenome (GOLD analysis project Ga0302046, IMG submission 200261) | Soil microbial communities from uranium-contaminated site in the Upper Colorado River Basin, Wyoming, United States - RVT147D111 (version 2) ...
ACCGGCATAGTCGCGCCAGGCTTGGTCCCGATCGGGCTTGAGTGGCAGACCGGCTGCAGCCAACTGCTGGTAGGCGTGATCGAACTCGCTGCGGTCGATGCTGATGGGATCATCCGGCTGGGGGTTCGGGTTGTAGCTAATGCGGAAGAAGTCGGCAATGCTGCGCAGGGCCAGGTAGCCGCTGCGGATGCACAGGTCGGCGCGCACATCGCGCGGGACATCAAGCGTCGAGGCGGCCAGGGCGGCGGCGTCGAGCACGGCACCGGCGGCCGTGACCCACGACCGGCCGGCCTGCGGCGAGCGGAAGAAGACGAGCGCCGTAAGCGAAGTGTGCGATTCCTCGATCTCCGTGAACCAGGTCTCCCAGCCAACCCAGACCTCACCGAGCTGGTGCAGCCGATCCAGGCGGTGGGCCCGCTCGAACATGGTGATGGCCGATGGGGGCGCGCCGGCCCGGACCTCGAGCAAGGCCACCGCCGTCTCGCGCCGCGAGAAGGCGGCGTAGATGGCCGGCAGGTAGGCAATCAGCAAGGCGATCAGTCCCAGACCGATGGTGGCTTCGCTGAAAGCCAGCACTGTCTGAAAGGGCGCCGAGACCGGGGCGAAGCCCAGTGTCAGCAACGACGAACCGCTGACACGGAAGGCCTCAAACCATGGCTCGACGCCCAGGGCCCAGTACATGGCACTGTAGCCCAGCGTCACGATAACGGCCCAGGCTCCGGGAAGCAGGAACAGGGCGGTTGGCGCAAACATGGCCATCACCCCGTCCTGGTCGGCATACGTGGTTGTGCGGCTCGCCCGCCAGCGAAATAAGCCGAAGATCGACAGGAATACCCAGCGGGTCAGCCAGACATTGGCGCCGCGCGGCAAGATAAAGGTTTGGATGGCGGCGTTCAACGTGGAAACCACTAGGGCCGCACCAACGACGAAGGCGAGCAGGCGGAGGATAGGGTCCATGTTGGGCGTCATACTAACCGCGGGCTGGGGGCGCAGCAAGCCGGTGAGCTCTAGCGACCTGGATAATCGGCCATACCTCACTTCGACCCCCGGGCTCCGTGTGAGGCATCTTTAGCGCCAAGCTTTTTCACTTCGACCCCAGGGGTCGAGTAGCTGGTAACCTCGAGGATGCATACTCATTGTCGATCGCTGGTCGCGGCGTGCCTAGGCCGCTTGCCACCTGGTCTATAATGGAGTCAAACGAAAATGAGGAGGCATTGCCTCCGGCGTGCGTGGAGACCAGTAGCGTCCCTGCCCGCGAACCAGAAAGCCGCCGGCTGCTGCGAGGCGGCCCGGGCCCGATGCCAATCCCCTCCACCGTCCCATCAGGACGCGCCGCCCCCGCAGAGGCCGTAGCCATAAGGGGGCCGGGTTCGCCCGATAACGCGAGTTGAGGCCGTCGGCGACGGCGAATGCAGGTGGCACCACGAGCGCCCCTCGTCCTGCAACAGTGGGGGCGCTTTGTTGTTGCCAGGAGGATGACAGTGCTCGATCTACGAATGATCCGCGAAGACCCAGACCAGGTCCGCGCCGGTCTGCAGAAGCTGGGTGCGGAGGCGCCGATCGACGAAATCCTGGCGCTCGATGAACAGCGACGTGCGCTGCTGCAAGAGGTCGAAGGGCTGCGCCACGAGCGTAATACACGTTCGGAACAGATCGGCGCGATCCAGGATCAAGCCGAGCGCCAGCCGTTGATCGAGGCAGTGCGCCAGGTGAATGACCGGATCGGCGAACTCGAGCAAGAACTGCGCTCGGTCGAAGCCGCCCTGGAGCAGGCGCTCTACCAGGTTCCCAACCTGCCGCATGACAGCGTCCCGGTTGGCGCCGACGAGCGCGAGAACCGGGTCGTGCGAACGCAAGGGGAGCCGGTGACCGCCAAGGAAATGGGCTTCGAACCGCAACCCCACTGGGACCTTGGCCCAGCCCTGGGCATCCTCGACTTCGAGCGCGGGGTCAAACTTTCGGGCAGCCGGTTCTATGTGATGCTGGGCGCCGGCTCACGCCTGCAGCGGGCGCTCATCAACTGGATGCTGGATGTGCATGTGCAGGACCACGGCTACACCGAGGTCTATCCCCCATTCATCGTCAAGGAAGAGGCGATGTGGGGCGCTGGCCAACTACCCAAGTTTCGCGACAACATCTATCGCGATGCCGAAGACGACCTGTGGCTTATTGGGACGGCCGAGATCCCGCTGACCAATCTGCACCGGGGCGAGATCCTGGACGCCGACCAGCTGCCCAAGCGCTACGTCGCGTTCACACCTTGCTTCCGGCGCGAGAAGTTCTCGGCTGGGCGCGATGTTCGCGGCATCAAGCGCGGCCATCAGTTCGACAAGGTGGAAATGTACAAGTTCACGTCACCCGAGACCTCGTACGATGAACTTGAATCCTTGCTGGCCGATGCAGAGGACATCTGTAAACGCCTTGAAGTCCCGTACCGCGTGGTCGAGATGGTGACCGGGGATTTGGGGTTCACGGCGGCCAAGAAGTACGACCTGGAGATGTGGGCGCCTGGCTGTGGCGAGTGGCTCGAGGTCAGCTCGTGCTCCAACTGTGAGGCCTTCCAGGCGCGGCGGGCCAACATTCGCTACCGACCCGAGCCGGACGCCCGTCCGCAGTTCGTGCACACGCTGAACGGGTCCGGGCTGGCGCTGCCGCGAACGGTGATCGCCGTCCTTGAGAACTACCAGCAGGCGGATGGATCGGTTGTCATTCCCGACGTGCTGCGGCCGTACATGGCTGGCCAGGAATTGATCGAGGCCGCCGATGGCTGAGACCGGCATCACCCTGCTGGCCGGTGCCGTCATGCTGTTGGGTTTGATTGGCTTGATCGCGCCGATCATCCCGGATGTGGCTTTGATCTGGCTGGCGGCCTTGGGCTATGGCTTGCTTGCCGGTTGGGGGAGCGCCGGACCCTATCTGTTTGCAGGGATCACGCTGTTGGCGCTGGCGGCGGCCGCTGCCGAGATCTGGGGCAGCGGGGTCGGGGCGCGCGTCGGCGGCGCCTCGTTCTTTGGGATCGCCGGCGGCCTGCTGCTGGGCGCCATCGGCCTGGTGTTCTTCAGTCCGATTGGTGGCGTGATCGGCTTGTTACTTGGCACCTTTCTTGTTGAATGGTGGCGCTTGAAGGACAGCCGCAAGGCGGCCCAGGGGATGCTGGGCATGGGCGTCGGTTTCGGCCTCGGCTTTGGGCTGAAGGTCGTGTTGGCGCTAGGGATGGTCGGGTTGTGGATTGTGTGGGTGGTGACGGAGGCCGGCTAGTCGGTCGGGGACTACCACAATGTCCGATGAGCTGATCGAAATATGGCGCCGGCTCCTGGCGGGTGAGCGGGTCGCCTGGGTCTTGTTCCGCCATGGGACGGTAGTCAAGCTGCCGCACGAGTCGGCCGAGCCCGCGCAAAAGGCGTTGGACTTGATGCGTTCTTGGGGCCGGGTCCATGTGGGAACGCCGGCCGGAGATTTCAATGTGTTCGAGGCCTCGGGAGCGGCGGGCTGGATCGTAACCTGCCATCACGAAGACATCCTGACGTACGTCGGGCCGGACGAAGTCGGAGGGGCCGGCGCCGAGGATCTGGTCGTCGGATTGACCGGCCGGGCCAAACGCGATCGGGACGCGCAGGACCTCGACATTGTGCATATTGGTGCCAGCGCAGGCGGGCTCGGCTCAGCCAGGGAGCCGGCTGGCCGATAGATTTTGCTGCCTGGCCAATGCAAGTGGCATCCGTCCAAGGACCGGTTAAGAACGATCTACCGGCTGGCCAAAGGAAAGGAACCTGGGATGAAGTCAGAAGTACGGGAATACAACCAGGCCCTGGCTCCACAAGATCGGGAGATCTGTGACCTCTTGGCACGCAAAATCGACCAAGGATTGCCGGAGGCGGAAAACAAGATCTGGCACGGCCATCCCGTATGGTTCTTGGAAGGCAACCCGATCGTTGGGTACAGCAAGCTCAAGGACTGCGTCCGCCTCCTCTTCTGGAGCGGTCAATCCTTCGAAGAGGCAGGCCTTTCGACCGAAGGTAGCTTCAAGGCCGCCGAAGCCCGCTACACGTCGGCGGAAGAGGTGGACACGCGGGTTCTGAGCACATGGCTGGTGAAGTCTCGCGACATCCAGTGGGACTACAAGAACATCGTTCGACGCAAAGGCCACCTGGAACGGCTGAAATAACGCTCATCAGCACCGGCAGATTGGACGTGCCACGCTTCCGCCTGGCATGTCGGGCGAGCTGCGGTCTGGGTAAAAGCTATACCTCGACAGGCTCGGTGCGGCTCCCAAAGGACGCGATTGCCCTTGGTGCGTTCGGCTGGGCAGTACGAGGGCTTTGGGTGTAAGATGAATGGATGGCCGCTAAGTTCGAATGCATCTGCCAGCTTCGGGCTAAGCATTCTGCGTCCCACTACATAGGCTCGGGTTGACCCCGGGGGATGTTAAATGTCGGCGAATTCTTCTCCAGATCCAGTAGGTCGGTGGGGGCCGTTTCAGCACCTTCTCGGCCGATGGATAGGTAAGGCTTCAGGAAAGGTGGGTGACGGAACAGTAGAGAGAACCTATGAGGTTGTCCTCGGGGGCCAGTTCATTCAGGTTAAGAATCGCTCTGAGTATCCACCTCAGCAGGCCAATCAATCCGGCGAAGTGCACGAAGATGTGGGCCTCATCAGCTACGACAAGGCCAGGAATCTCTTTGTCATGAGGGAGTTCCACAACGAGGGGTATGTCAACCAATACGTCCTGCAACCTCCAGCCGACATGTCGTCGGAACTCGTCTTTGTCACCGAATCAATTGAAAACATCTCACCTGGTTGGCGCGCACGTACGATCTTGCAGGTGACGTCCGAGGACAGCTTTCGAGAAACTTTCGATTTGGCCGGGCCTGAGAAGGAGTGGGCCTGCTTCATAACCAATGAATTTACTCGTATCAATGAAAGCAAGATGGATCTGTCTGCTGACTGACGCCCGGCGCGAGCAACTGCTGCGGCACACTTGGCAGGCTCCCGCGGGCTGGGTTGCTGGTTGACAGCCCCGGCAGGTGCGTCGGCAGCCTGGGGTGTCGGACGAAAGCTCGGCCGCTCAGCTCGAACGATCTAGGGCTGGAAGAATGCCATGCCGATCCCCAGCCGGTCGAGGCCCTCCTCCGCCCAGTGCTGAACCAAGGAAGACGGATCGTCAATCGAGCGGAACAGCGGACCAATCGCGTCGGGGTGCTGCATCTTCGCCAGCGCCCGGACCACTTCGATGCGCACGGCGGCCGGGCCTTGCTCGACCGCCTGCACCAGGCCGGGGATGGCTTGCCGGCCGGCGGCGGCCAGCGCGTCGCCTGCCAGCCGCCGCAGCAGCGTATCTTCGTTTTGCAGTGCATCCAAGAGAGGGTTGATCGCCGTGGGGTCGGGCCGCTGACGTAAGCCCAAGGCGGCACATTGGCGGACGGCCAGAGATGGGTTGGCCAGCGCCTGCACGAGCCCGGCGCCGGCCGCCTCGTGGGGCAAGGCCGCCAGCGCACGGCAGGCCCACCAGCGGTGGTCCTCCAGCGGGGCGTCTAGCAGTTGTCGCAGGGAGTGGATGGCCGGTCCCCCGTGGAGGGTCAGGGCCGGCACGGCAGCCTCGGCTCGAGCGTCGTCTCCCGAGGTGAGATCCGACAGAAGCTGCTCAAGCGAGGCCATTGTCAATCTTCGGGGGGTGGAACCGGAAGCGCCTCCACTTGGGTGCCGACCCACTTGTCGCCCTCGTCGATCAACATCACCGGGATGCCGTCGCGAATCGGGTACTTGCGGCCACAATCAGGTTCCTGGCACACGAGCCAACTGTCTTTGACGAGCTCCAGCAAGCCCTCTTTCTCCTGGACACAGTGAGGGCAGCGTAGGATTTCGAGTAGGTCTTGGCTGATGGCGCTCATCGTGCCTCCTGAGTCATCCGCATTCTAGCACGCAGGCTGGGCGGCTATTCTTCGGTGTTGGCATCATCCGGCAGTTCGGTGCCGGGACCATACTCGTAGATGGCGCGCCAGGGCAGGTAGTGCGTGCGAATGACGTCATCATGGATCACGACTCCGTCGCGTGTGACGGTGCGGGTCACCGTGACATCCATGCCGTCGGCTTCCCAGTCCACCTGCTCGATTTCGCCTTCATCCAACTCGTCGTTTTCCTTGTACAGCGGCTCGGGGGCCTCGACGACATTGCGCGGGCCGGTCGATGTCCAGCTGACGCTCCGTCCGTCCGAAGTTGAATAGAACTTCCAGAGCAGCTGGTTGCCGTAGAGGTAGGTTTCGAGCAACAGCCAGTACTCCGAGTCATTGGTGAACTTGAAGTCGACCAGCGGGACAAAGACGGTCGCGTCAAGTCCGGGTCCGGGCGAGCCGGGCCCCGACTCGTAGTACAGCACCCGGTAGGCGTGCGGATGGCGCTCATCAATTTGGTAGCCGCCGTGGAAGGCGGCTCGGAACAAGGTCGTGCTCACCTGGCACACGCCGCCGCCGACGCCCTTGATCGTCCGGTTCCCGAAAATAATGAGGGCCTCGGCGTAGCCTTTGTCCAGGCTGATATCGCCCAGGACTTCGGCCATCGAAAGGGTCTCGCCGGGGGCGACCAGCAGGCCGTGGAAGGCCTCGGCGGCCGTGCCGATGTTCTGGATGCGCGACCCGCTCGAACCAGCGAAATAGGTCGAAGTGGCCACAACGTTTTCGGTGATGCCAAGCGATTCCGCCGTTGCGTCGGAGCGAACCTGCGGATCGGTCGTGTCGAAGGCCAAGGTGACCCGATGCTGGCCCGCAGATAGCGCCCGGTTGATGGCTTCAATGCTGGCCTCGATGTTCAAATCACGTCCGATGACGGCCGGCTTGAGCAAGTCCAACTGGCGGGTGTCGTCGTTGAAGATGAAGCGGGCGTTCTCCGGGTTGCGGGCCAGTTCGGGCCCCAGTGGTTCGAGACGCTGGCCGATCAGTGAGGCGTCGGCGTTTATCAGGTAAACACCCTGCTCCGGCTCGGCCTCAAAGTGCAGCATGGCCGCCAGCTCGGACGGAGCCAGCTCATCGGCCGGCTCGTCCTCGGCCGCCGCCAGCACGAAGGATTCGGCCAGCAAACGGTTGGCCACCTCGGCCGTCTCGGCCGCCGACAACACTATAGGCGGTGCTTCGCGCACCACCAGGTCAACCTGGCCATCATGTTGGCGCCATACCAACGGAGTCAGCGCCTCCAGGCTGGCGGCCAAATCGATCTGACGGCCCACCTGACCAGGCGTCGCTCGCACTTGCTGACCTTCGATGGTCAGTTCAGCCTCGATCGTTGGCCGGTCGACCTCGGCGGCCACCGATTGCAGGTACGCCCTGCCGGCTCGCTGGTCGAAAAGCACGATCACCGGTTGATTGCGGCCTTCAGTCCAGGCCCGCAATTGCCCGTCGAGCCATTGGAGCGGGCCGCCCTGGCGGCCAACGGCAAGCGCCGCCTCGGCCATCGCCGGGATGTCGATGACCACACCCAATTGCTCCGGCCGGGCCAACCATTGGCGGTTGCCATCGCGCAGCACGATCAGGCCCGACTGGGCGTAGGTCAACCGCTCACCCAAGGCCAACTCAATCTGCTGCCGGTTCATCCCGCTGACATCCAGGCCGGCGGCTTGCACGCCGGGCAGGGCCTGGCCCCAGAAAAGCAACCGTACCGCCAGCAGGAACAGCACAAAGCCGGCGGCGATCGAGACGGCGGCCGCCAGCAGCCCGAGCAGGGCTCGGAGCAGGAGTTGTTGAGGGTCATGCCCTCGCCGAGGTACTGCCTGTGTGATGTCCATAAGGCCCGGGCGGCGGATTATATCACTTGCAGGTTTGGTGCCTGGCGGCGCTGTGCTCAGCGCTGGAAATAGACCTCGATGCTGAACAGGTACAGAGGCTCGCCGCTGACCGGATCCAGTTCGGCGACGGCCAGACGGCCGAATTGTGATACCTCCAATACGACGTCGAGCGTCGCTGAAAAGGTCCCGATCGTGCCGTCGGTCCCGCTCGAAAGTTGGATAGTGGTCGAGGCGACGGCGGTGCCATTGCGGTCGATGGCCTGCACAACCAATTGCCCGTCACCCTCCGTCCAGCCCCCACCTTCGATTGGGATCGATCCCATCGGCAAGCGATCCCCGTCAACTGGTGACTGGATCGCTAGCCGCGACGGCCCCTGGTGACCCGGGCGCAAGCGTCCCGAGCCGGCCGTCAGCAACACCAGCTCCTGGGTGTAGCGCTGGGCCAGCCGGCCGTAGCGGCGGTCGAAAGTGTCGATTTGCAAGCGACCCAGATCGGCAACCTCGGTCTGTTCGAAGTTGAGAAAGGTGACAAAGCGGCCGGCGTTGCCAGGGAAGGCATACAGAATGGTGGTCTTCTCGTGGAGCAAGCGCCCATCGCTGGCAAGCAGCCGCAGCCGAACCCGCTCCTCGAAGCTTGGCCCGCCCCGGCCGACGACACGGAAACCGGTCAACACCTGCGAGCCAGGCCCCGGCTCGAACAGGGCGATTGGCGAGTCGGGCAGATGGACTGGCGGTGGTGCCGGTGTGACCGTGGGGCCCGGTTCGGGCGGCTCGAGCACCAGGGCGGGCGTGGCCGCCGTCAGCGGCGGTGGCGTGGAACTGACTGCCGCTGACGGCCTGGGGGATGGCGTAGGGCTGACCGCAGGCCCGGGCTGGACGGGCTCGGCCCGTGGGGCGCAGGCCGCCAACAACATGAGTGTGCCCACCACCAGCATTGGCAGGAGCGGGCGATCGGACTGAGAAGCGGCGGGTTTGCCCATCGGGCGCACTCAGTTGAGCGAGGTCCAGACCTCGAGCTTGGTGCGGACCCGCCGGATGACCTCGTCGGTGAAGTCAATGGTGCTGGTGTGCCCGCCCATGTCCGGCGTGGCTGTACCTTCGTAGAGTGTTTCGAACACCGACTCGTAGATGGCACGCGAGGCTTGGTTGGCCGCCGAAGTCCCGACGTAAGTCAGCAAGGCGGCGCCGGCCAGGATCATCGCCATCGGATTGGCCAGGTTCTTGCCCTGCAGCGCCGGCGCCGTGCCGTGGGGCGCTTCGGCCATCACCGTTTGAACTTGCAATGCCTCGTTGTCGAAGCTGAGCACGAGTGACTCCGAGCCGGCAATCGAGCCATACATCTGGAGCACCAGGTCGGATAACGTGTCTCCATCGCGGTTGAGCGTAGGGATAACCAACGAGTCGCCGGCGTTCTGCAACAGCAGGGCATAGGTGGCGTCGATCAACTGCGGGTCGTAGAGAACACTGGGGTGACGGGCGGCGGCAGCGTCCATCTCCTCCTTGAACATGCCCTCATAGACCGGGCTGACGGTGTACTTCGGCCCGCCAAACACCTTGGCCCCGCCGCGCTCGGCATGCTGGAAGGCGAATTCCGTCACCGACCGGCACGTGCGACGCGAGATGCGCTCGGTGCGAAAGGCCAGCTCGTCGCCGTCGGCGGCCGTCTCACGCCATTCCTTGGCCCCATAGGCTCCGCCGACGGCCATCCGCACCACAGAAATCGGTGCGTGCACGCCGCCGACGGGCCGGACATTGGGGATGCGGCGGCCGGTGCGCAGGATGACGTCGGCTTCGATCGCCTCGCGCAGCAGGGCATTCGGGCTGCCAACGCCATCCGGCTCGGCTGGCGTGATGGTAGCCGCCTTGAGACCCAGCCCGTGGCGACACATGGCAGCCGCCGCCTCGTTGACGACCTGGTTGCCACTGCGCTGCCGGCTAGCCAGGCTCAAATCGTAGCGTTCGAAGGTCAGGTCGACTTGCGAGACGCTCGAGTCGAGCACGCGTAGGGCTTGTTCGAGCAATTCCTGACCGGTCTGGTCGCCCTCGAGGACGACCAGCGTGGGATGCTGTCGATTGTCAACCATGGCTCACAGGGGACGGAGGCCGGCGCACTCAGGCACCGGTCCCCATTGCCCGCAGGCTGATTCCGAACAGGAACAGCATCACCAGGCCGTAGGTCAGGGCCGACCGGCGGTCATCGCGGCCGCCGGTGAGCGCAAAGACCGCAGGCACGGTCAACGCGGCGACGGCCCCATATAGCAGGTGGATGGTCCGGCCCGGCCGGTCGCCCTGCAAGTACATCACCACCCCGAGCAGCGCCTGGGCGACGAAGAGCAGTTCGCCGCTGGCCAAGATGCCCCAGTAGTTGCCGCCGATTGATCCGCGCCGGAAGTAGATCACCAGCCCCCAAATCCCAGCCACAGCGCTGAAGATCAGCATCGCTATGGCCAGCCGGCTGTGAATGTCCGTCAAGTTCATAACGATCCCATGCTCCTGGCTGGGTGCAGCTCAGGACAAGCCATAGATTTCGCCAAACTTGGTCCGCAGGTAACGCAGGTACGGTTCGGCCGACAGTCCTTCACCGGTAATGCGCTCGATCAGCTCGGTTGGCTTGAACTTGCGGCCATGCTGATGGATGTTGGTGCGTAGCCAAGCCAGCAATTCGTCGAATTGGCCGGCTTCGATCTGCTTCTCCAGATCGGGGATGGCATCGCCGATGAGTTCCCACCATTGGCAGGCAACCAGGTTGCCGAGCGCATAGGTCGGGAAGTAGCCGACCAGCCCGGCCGACCAGTGCACATCTTGCAGCACACCCTTGGCGTCGTCGGGTGGGGTGATGCCCAGGTACTCCTGCATCTTGTCGTTCCAGATCGTCGGCAGGTCATCGACCGGCAGGTTGTCCTCCATCAACGCCTTTTCCAGTTCGAACCGCAGCATGATGTGCAGGTTGTAGGTGGCTTCGTCGGCCTCAACCCGAATCAGCGAAGGCTCGACTTTGTTGACGGCGTGGTAGAAGTCGTCAAGCGACACCTGCCCCAGTTGGCTGGGGAAGACCTCCTGCAGCCTGCCGTAGAAGCGGACCCAGAACGGCCAGCTGCGGCCGACCAGGTTCTCCCACAGGCGGGACTGCGATTCGTGGATCGCCAACGATGAGCCATCGGCCAGCGGCGTGCGGGCCAGTTCGGGTTTGACACCCTGCTCGTACATGGCGTGCCCGGCCTCGTGCAAGGTAGCAAAAAGAGCGGACGGCAGGTAGTCCTCGAGAAAGCGGGTGGTGATGCGGACATCGTCGATGCCGAAGGAGGTGGTAAACGGATGGGCCGATTTGTCCTGGCGCCCCCGGTCGAAGTCGTAGCCAAACTGGCGGACGACTTCCTCGCCGAACGCCCACTGGTCGGCTTCGGGATAATGCAGGTGGAGCATCGAGTCGTCCGGCGGGCCGGCGTCGGCGATAGCCTGGACCAACGCAACCTGGTGCGTGCGCAGGTCATCGAAGATGGCTTGGACATCGGCTGCCTTCATACCAGGTTCGAAATCGTCAAGCAGCGGATCATACACATGGTCGTAGGGCTTGAAGAAGTCGGCGTAATCGCGGCGAAGTTGGAAGATTTCTTTCAGCTTAGGGGCAAATGAGCCGAAGTCGGATTCGGCCTTGGCCTTCTGCCAAGTCTGGTGCGCCAGCGAGGTGGCCCGGCTGTACTCGGCGACCCACTCGGCCGTGACCTTGCGCTGCTTCTCGTATTCGCGCCGGACCACGGACACCAGACGCGCCTCATCCGAATCCGCGTCGAGCTTGTCGGTTTCGCCCTGGGCCGCGTCGAGCGCTTCACCCAATTCGTTGCTGGTGAATTTGGTGTGCGCCAGACTGCTGAGGGTGGCCAGCTGGGCGGCTCGCCCTTCGGCCCCGCCCGGCGGCATCAGCACCTGTTGATCCCAGGCCAAGACCGAGCTGGCGGCGTTGAGGTCGTAGACCTCGCCAACCAGCTTTTTCAGGTTTTCGATGTGGGTTCCCATGTCTCTTCCTTCAATCAGCTCGGCTCAAGGGATGCGCCAGCGTAGCTCGGCCCCCGACAGTGCCGCCAGTACTTCATCGGCGATATCGGTGGCAGCCCGTTGCTGGGCCTCGTGCGTTTGTGCCCCTAGATGGGGGGTGGCGATGACATGCGGGTGCAGCACCAGTGGGGTCGCACCCGGTGGTTCGCGGCGAAAGACGTCCAGGGCGGCGCCGGCAATATGACCGGTTTCAAGCCCGGCAAGCAGGGCCTCTTCGTCGACGACGCCGCCGCGGGCGGTGCTGATCAAGCGCAGGCCAGGCTTGGCGGCGGCAAGTTCCTCCGGCCCGAGCAACCCGCGAGTGGTGTCATCCAACGGCACGTGCAAGCTGACAAAATCGGAAGTTGAAAGCAATTCGTCCAGCGACACGGGCCGGGCGCCGCGCCGCAGGATCTCGGCTGGGTCGAGCGGCGGATCATGGCCGACAACGTCCATCCCCAGGGCAGCCGCTTTGGCCGCCAGGGAGGCACCAATGCGGCCCAGGCCGATGACGCCAAGCCTCTTGCCGTCCAGTTCCGTCCCCTTCATGCCTTTCTTTTCCCAGGCCCCAGCCTTCATGCTGGCGTCGGCCTGGGGGATGCTGCGCGCAAGAGCCAGCATCAGTGCCAAGGCGTGCTCGGCCACGGCGTTGGTGGTGGCCAATGGTGCATTGACCACGGTCACGCCCAGCTCGGCGGCGGCCCCAGTGTCAATGTTGTCGACCCCAACTCCGGACCGGCCCACGACCCGTAAGCGCGGCCTGCCGGCGGCCATGACTGCCCGATCGACTTGTGTGGCTCCGCGCACAATGAGCGCATCGTAGGAGTCGATCGCTGACAGGTCGTTGGATTCGACGACTTCTGCGTGGGAGCGCAGGCGTTCGACGCCGGCGGCCTCAAGTTTGTCGGCTATCAGGATGCGCCAGTCCATGCGACCTTCCGCGGCGGGAGCGAGCGCCGGCTGCATTGTACTCGCAGGTGGGCGGCCAATCAGGGGTTCGAGCTTACGAGGCCGACGGCTGTGGCCGGCGGAGGTAGTCGGCCTCGAGTTGGTCAACGGCCAGCAAACAGGCGTCGTCGTCGGAGTTGGGTTGATAGCTGGTGGTGAACCAGGCTTCAAGGATCTCTTTCGCAACGACCGGGGAGGTCAAGCGCAAAGATAGGCAGAGAACGTTGGCGTTGTTCCAGCGCCGGGCGCCGCGAGCCGTTTCGGCATCAGCGCACAGCGCCGCCCGGATGCCGGGCACTTTGTTGGCCGCCAGGCTGACGCCGGTGCCGGTCCAGCAAAACAGCAGCCCCTCATGCGCTCGACCGTTGGTCACCGCCTCGGCCACCTGGCGGGCAACGGCCGGCCACGCCAGTTCGTCGCCGGCCAACGGACCGGCCAACTCGAGTTGGTAGCCGCGCTGGCGCAGGTCGGCGAGGACCTGGTCGGTCAGGTCTGTCCTTTCGTCGGATCCAACCGCTAGTTGCAAGTCGGGACTCCCAGCCAAGCTTGCCTACCTCCCCAGTATACCGAGGGCATTTACGGGCTGTGCTCGAAGCGCACAAACAGCGGCCGGTGGTCGGAGGCCGTCGTGCCGATAACCTCGGTTACGACCGCCGCCAGGTCTGGTGTCAGCAGGATCCAGTCAATGCGACGGTCGGGAGTGCCGGCCGGGTAGGTGAGGCCATCACCTTGGCCGGCTGCCGACCAGGCGTCGGCCAGCCCAGCTTCCAGTAGGACACCGATGGCCGGCTCAGGCGGTTCGGCGTTCAAATCCCCGACAAGGATGGCCGGCTGCCGCTCGCCCCAGAACTCGACCAGCCCCGTTGCCTGCTGGCGTCTCAGCTCGGCTCCGTCATCGGTCTGGTGCAGATGGGTTGTGATGAAGAGTAGTTCGCCGCCGTAGGCATCGGCAAACTCGGCCCACAAATAGCCGCGCCCAAGCAGGGCATCGCCACGCGGCAACGGGGCCATGCCCCATTGTTGGATCGGCAGCCGGCTGAGAATGGCATTGCCCCAGACCGGATCGGACGTCCCCTGGAAGACCACCCGCATCCCCAACCGCTGGCTCAGCCAGTGGACCAGATCGGTCGACCCATTGATCAACCAGCCGCGGGAGATCTCCTGCAGGCCGACAATGTCGGCGCCGCTGCTCTCAATGACCTGGGCGATGGCCTCTGGATCTTGCCGGCCCGTGATGTCATAAGCCGAGTGGATGTTGTAGCTGAGGACACGCTCGGGCGTCCGCTGGAGGGTTCGGGCCGGGGAAGAAAACGCTTGAACGCTGAGCCATATCGCCGGCAGCAAGCTGAGAAACAACCCAGCGTGGATCGGGCTCCAATCGACCTGAGGCGAACGCGGCACCCGCTCCCCCTGGCGGCTGGCCCACAGCGCAGCCAGGCCGAACACCAGGCCGGCCGCCGGAAACACAATCGAGCGGTCGAACGGGAGCCTCAGGTCGAGGGCGGCGTAGTAGAAGAAGGCCAGGCCGATGAACAGGAACATAGCCAGCGATAGGAGGGCGCTCGTCCGTCCCAGGCCGCCGCGCTCGGTTTGGGCGGCGGTCAGGCTGATGGTTGCCCAAACCCAACCGCAGACGAACTGGGCAGCCAGCAGGATGGCGATGAAACCAGGGCCCGGGACCTGAAGCTGGGTCGCGCTGAGCGTGAGATACAACCCGGCGATCAGGCCCAAGCCGGGTCGGAAGGTGCCTGGCTTGGAGAAACCGCCAACCATGCCGGCCAGCGCCGCCAGGTTGCCCGCCATGACCAGCCAAATACCGATCCGGCCATCGACACCGGCGGTGGCCGCCACCCAGCCGCTGTTCTGGAATACGATCGCCTGCAGCACGAGATAGGGCCCAAGCCCAAGCAGCGGCAGCACGTTAACCAACCGGGCGTCGGACGCCGGCATGCCAGCGGCGTAGGTCTCGCTACGCAGCAGCCACAGCGACCAGCCGGCCAACAGCGCGAGCGGCAACAGCGGCAGCCAGCCGCCGATCCAGCTTAAGTCGAGGCTGTTGGCCAGCCCTTTCAACGCGCTGTCGAGCGTCAGGCCAAGCAGCAGTCCGCCAGCCCAACGCGGCCCCCCTTCCAGGCTGGGTGCGGCTCGCACATGGCCGAGCCACAGCGGCAGAAAGACGGTGAAGGCAGCCGTGCCCAGCAAGCTGAGCCAGGTGTCAAGCGCCGGGTCACGACTGAGCTGCTCAAGAAGCCGGGCCACCAGCACCGCCGCACCGACCGTCCACAAGGAGGTCCGCTGGCCCAGGAAACGCCACAGCGGGATGGCCAGCAGGCCGGCGATAGCCGTCAACGCCGCCAACCCGCCAAGGGTGGTTGTGGCCGCCTGCTGCGTTTCCTTCAGATACCAGACGAGACTGGGCAACAGTACCCTGAGCAACTGAAGGCCAAAGGCGGTGATAATCGCCATCAGGGCCATCATCTGAAGCCGGTGCAGTGCAATTGGCGTTTGCGTGCGAGCCTGCATGTATCCTCCTCGCGTGGGGAGTCCCTGATTATAGCGAGGCAGCCTGGGCGGACAATGGTCGGATGGCCAATCTTCAGTCGCTGCGCGACACTGCCGGCGGATTGGGCATATACCCACTAGAGGAATATTGCATCAGGAGTGAACGGATGAAGAAAGCGATTCTTGGCGGGGCGGCCGCAGTCCTCATGCTGATTACGGCAGCCTGTCAACGTCCGGGTGAGGCGGCACTGGCGCCCCAGGCCTCGGTACCCTTTGAAGATAGGGCCTTGCGCCTTATGCTGCCCGATTGGCCGGCGAGCGTCGACCTTGGCGAGTTCGAGTTGATTCGGGTGTCGCAAGCAGGCCACCTGGTGACCATCAGCCGCTACCAGGGCGTGCCGCGGCTGGTCGGCCCCAGTGTGGCGCAAGCTCTACCCGAGTATGGGCCATTTGCTGCCGTCGACATCGTCAGCCTGGATCCTGAGCGGGTGGAAATCGAGACGTACACGCTGGAGGAGAGGCCTCAGAGGCTGGCCATCGTCTTCCTGTACTGCGACGGGTTCACCTACTCGATCGGAGGCGCCAGCGTGGCCGAAAGCTGGTCCTCTTTCGAACCCGTCATGGACCAGGTGTTGGCCGGCCTGACCTGCGCCTCAACGCCGGTCAGAGCCGAACGGCATCCCAAGATGATCGGTATGGTCATCAACCCTCCCGGCGGCGACTTTGATTTCGCCGGCTACCGACAAGCCGCCGTCCAGGCCAGGTCGGCCGGGCTCGAAGCGGCCCATCTGTACC
>Ga0302046_10002822_pt1 | contig 16043 bp, 16 predicted proteins | sample RVTome_11_FD_200261 | JGI IMG/M metagenome (GOLD analysis project Ga0302046, IMG submission 200261) | Soil microbial communities from uranium-contaminated site in the Upper Colorado River Basin, Wyoming, United States - RVT147D111 (version 2) ...
GTCAGCCCCTCGGCGAAGGTCACGCGGCGGGCCACCGTCCGGCCCTCGCGCAGGATCGCGAGCACCTCCTGCTGGCTGACGCCGGAGGCGAAGGCATATTCGCCCGCGCGCAGCGCCTGCTGCGCGCCCTGCAGCAGCACCGTCAGCTCGAACAGCCGCGGATGCGCGATGACCGACGCGCCCGAGAGCTGCTGGGCGATCTCGCGCAGCCCGCTGCCGCGCGCCACGACCACGGTCTTGTCTTCGGTCAGCGGCCCGGGCGCGATCGCCGCCCGGTAGCCCCAAAAGACAAAGCCGCCTGCGAACACGCAAGCGGCCATCAGAGCGACTTTGAGGAGCCTTTTGAGGCGAGCCTTCGTCATTCCCACGACTACGGCGCGGCGCTCATCACCAGCGACGCATTGGTGCCGCCAAACCCGAAAGAGTTCGACATGATGTTGCGGACCCGACGCTCTTTCGCCTTGTGCGGAACGAGGTCGATGTCGCAACCCGGCGAGGGATTGTCGAGGTTGAGGGTCGGCGGCACGATGCCGTTCTCGAGCGCCTTGATGCAGAAGATCGCCTCGACCGCGCCGGCGGCGCCGAGCAGATGCCCGATCGCGGATTTCGTCGACGACATGCTGAGCTTGTAGGCGTGATCGCCATAGAGCCGCTTCACGGCATTGACCTCGATCTCGTCGCCAAGCGGCGTCGAGGTGCCGTGCGCGTTCACGTAATCGATGTCTTCCGGATTGAGCCGGGCGCGTTTGAGCGCGGCCTGCATGGCGCGAAATGCGCCGCTGCCGTCCTCGGCCGGCGCCGTGATGTGATAGGCGTCGCCGGACAGGCCGTAGCCGATGATCTCGGCGTAGATATGGGCGTCGCGCTTCTTCGCATGCTCCAGCTCTTCGAGCACCAGCACCCCCGACCCTTCGCCCATGACGAAGCCGTCGCGGTCGACATCCCAGGGCCGCGACGCCTTCTGCGGCGTGTCGTTGAAACGCGTCGACAGAGCTTTCGAAGCCGCAAAGCCGGCGATGCCGATGCGGCACACCGTCGCTTCCGCCCCGCCCGCCAGCATGACGTCCGCATCGTCGAACATGATGAGCCGCGCCGCGTCGCCGATCGCATGCGCCCCCGAGGCGCAGGCCGTCACCACCGCATGGTTCGGCCCGCGGAAGCCGAAGCGGATCGAGACCTGGCCGGCGGCGAGATTGATCAGGTTGGAGGCGATGAAGAAAGGACTCACCCGGCGCGGCCCGCGCTCGTGCAAGATGATCGACGTCTCGCAGATGCCCGGCAGGCCGCCGATGCCGGCGCCGATCATCACACCCGTGCGATTGCGGTCCTCGTCGGACTGCGGCGTCCAGCCGGAATCCTTGACCGCCTCGCTGGCCGCGGCAATCGCGCAGACGATGAAGCGGTCCATCTTCTTCTGGTCTTTCGGCTCCACCCACTCGTCGGGATCGAAGCCGCCGTCGGGCGACCGTCCCGGCGGCAGCTGCCCGGCGATCTTGCAGCTGAGATCGGAGGTGTCGAAAGATTGAATCGCGCCGATGCCCGACTCAGCGCTGATCAGCCGCCGCCAGACATGACGGACGCCAACGCCGAGAGGACACACAGTTCCCAGGCCCGTTACGACGACGCGACGCATGATGAATGCTCGGACCGCGCGTGAATGCCGATAGCCGGCCCGAAATCAGCCGGCGTTCGCCTCGATATAGCTGATGGCGTCCTTAACGGTAAGAATTTTCTCTGCGGCATCATCGGGGATCTCGCATCCGAATTCTTCCTCGAACGCCATGACGAGCTCTACCGTATCCAGGCTGTCCGCACCGAGATCGTCGATAAAGCTCGCATTGTCGGACACTTTCGACTCGTCGACGCCCAGATGCTCCACGACGATCTTTTTTACCCGCTCAGAAACGTCACTCATATCCTTTGAACCCTTCTTAAATTATGGGTAACGGCCCGGGGCGTCCGCCCTTCTCGTCAGCCCGTATTTCCCCAGTTCGCGAAGGCCGCCCCATACGGAGGCGGCGCTTGGTTAACACACTTTCATGGCCATTGCCAGCACCCGCGTATGGGTAGCGTTTCGCCAATCAGATCATGGCCATACCCCCGTTTATGTGCAAGGTTTGGCCGGTTACGTAGGACGCCTCGGCGCTCGCCAGATAGAGCACGCCCGCCGCGACATCCTCGGGTGTGCCGAGACGCCGCGCCGGCACCGCCGCCAGCATCTTCTCCTTGATGTCGTCCTTCAAGCTATCGGTCATCGGGGTCACGATGAAGCCGGGCGCGACGCAATTCACGGTCACGCCCCGCGCCGCGACCTCCTGGGCGATCGACTTGGACATGCCGATCATGCCCGCCTTGGACGCGGCATAGTTCGCCTGGCCGGCGTTGCCGGTGACGCCGACGATCGAGGTGATGTTGACGACCCTCCCCCAGCGCCGCTGCATCATGCCGCGCAGCGCCGCCCTAGTCAGCCGGAAAGACGCGCCCAGGTTGACGTCCAGCACCTTTGCCCAGTCCTCGTCGGAAAGCCGCATCGACAGCATGTCGCGGGTCAGCCCGGCATTGTTCACCAGGATGTCGATCGGGCCGAGCGTCCCGTCGACCGTCTTGACGAGCTGGGCCGGGGCCGCCGGGTCGGCCAGATCCGCCGGCGCGACAAGCACCCGTTCGCCGAGCTCGCCCGCCAGCGCGTCCAGCGCGTCCCGCCGCGTCCCGGTCAGGGCCACGGCGGCGCCGGCCGCGTGCAGGCATTGCGCGATGGCGCGCCCGATCCCGCCCGACGCCCCGGTGACCAATGCCGACTTGCCCGATAGATCAAACATCGCTTCCGTCCCCGTTTACAGCCGGCGGCGCAGCCGCTGCAGCCGGCTTTTCGCTCAAAGTTCCTTTACGAACGCGTCGAAATCGGCCGGCGACTGAAGCGATCGCGCGGCGAGGTCGCGGTCAATCCGCCGCGTCAGCCCGGACAGGATCTTGCCCGTGCCGGTCTCGACCAGCGTATCGACGCCCCCATCCCTCATATAAAGGACGCTTTCGCGCCAGCGGACCATCGTGGTCACCTGCTCGACCAGCAGCTTGCGGATACGCTCCGGCCCGTCGACCCGCTCCGCCGTCACGTTGGCCACGAGCGGCACGCGCGGCGTCTCGATCACGGTCGCGGCGAGCGCCTCTTCCATCACCTCGGCCGCCGGCTGCATCAGTGCGCAGTGGAAGGGAGCGCTGACCGGCAGCATGATGCTGCGCCTGGCGCCGCGCTCGCCGGCAATGGCCACGGCCTTCTCGACCGCCGCCCTGGCGCCGCTCACCACCACCTGGCCCGGCGCGTTGTCGTTGGCGCAGTCGCAGACCCCTTCCGCGGAGGCTTCCGCCGCCACTTCCTGGGCCGCCTCGAGCTCGAGCCCGAGCAGGGCCGCCATCGCCCCCTCGCCGACCGGCACCGCCTTCTGCATCGCCTGGCCGCGCAGCTTGAGCAGGCGCGCCGCATCCGTGAGCCGAAGCGCGCCGGCCGCCGCGAGCGCGGAGTACTCGCCGAGCGAATGCCCGGCGACGAAAGCCGCGTTGTCGGCCAGCGTCACCTTGCAGTCCTTCTCCAGGACGGCGGCCACCGCCATGCTGACGGCCATCAGGGCGGGTTGGGCGTTCTCGGTCAGCCGCAGCGTGTCCTCCGGCCCCTCGAACATCAGGCGGCTGAGCTTCTGCTTCAGCGCCTCGTCGACCTCTTCGAAGACCAGGCGGGCGGCCGGGAACGCCTCTGCCAGGTCGCGGCCCATGCCAACGGCCTGCGACCCCTGGCCGGGAAATACGAATGCGCACTTCATTGGTGTATTGGCCCTTCCCCCAGTAAAGGCGCGTCAGTGATAGCCTTTCATAGCCGTGAGTCAAGCATGACCGGAAGGGCGGATTTTCCTTTTCCACCCGCCGCAAATGTGTATAGTGCGCCCCGCTCGACGCCCGCCCCCGGCCCGGGGGCTAGCGCCTTTACATAGCTCCTTACCGGTCCTGCGGGGCCGGTTAGGCCCGGACGGTCCGCTCAAGCCGGACGCCGGGCCGTGAACAGCCGAAGGGAGTCGTTTAAGATGCCGCTTTACGAAAGCGTTTTCATTGTCCGTCAGGACGTGACCGCCACTCAGGTCGATGCCCTGGCCGACAGCTTCGCCAAGATCGTCGACGAGACCGGCGGGTCCGTCCAGCGACGGGAATACTGGGGGCTGCGAAGCCTCTCCTTCCGCATCAAGAAAAACCGCAAAGGGCACTACGTGCTCTTCAACCTGGACGCGCCGCCTGCGGCGATCCAGGAGATGGAGCGGAACATGCACATCAACGAAGATGTGCTGCGCTACATGACTATCCGGATCGAGAAGCTGCGCGACGAGCCGTCGCCCATCATGCAGGGCAAGGGCGACCGCGAGCGCGAGCGTGCCGATCGAGGCGACCGGGGCGACCGCGGCGGCCGCGGCGGCATGCGCGGGCGCGGGCGCTTCGACGATCAGGACCGCGGCGGCGATCGGGGTGATCGCGGCGACCGGGGTGATCGGGTCGACCGCAGTGATCGGGGCGACGGCGGCCGCCCGACCGTCGAAACGAATTCGGAGGAATAAGCCATGGCACCACCCCGCACAGGCGGCAGACGTCCCTTCTTCCGGCGCCGCAAGACGTGTCCCTTCACCGGCCCGAACGCGCCAGTGATCGACTACACCGACGTCAAGCTGCTGGGCCGTTTCATTTCCGAGCGCGGCAAGATCGTGCCGAGCCGCATCACCGCCGTGTCGGCGAAAAAGCAGCGCGAGCTGTCGAACGCGATCAAGCGCGCGCGTTTCCTCGGCCTGCTGCCCTACGTCATGAACTGAGGCATCGGTGCGGAGCTGACCAGGAAGGCAAGCCATGGACATTATTCTACTCGAGCGTATCGAGAAGCTCGGCCAGATGGGCGAGGTCGTGAAGGTGAAGGCGGGCTTCGCGCGCAACTACCTTCTGCCGCAAAGGAAGGCCCTTCGCGCGACGAAGGAGAACCTCGCCCATTTCGAGACGCAGCGCCAGCAGCTCGAGGCGGAGAACCTCAAGCATCGCGATGAGGCGCAAAAGGTCGCCGACCGGCTGAACGGCCTTAAAGTCGTGGTGATCCGCAGCGCCGGCGATACCGGCCAGCTTTACGGCTCGGTCAACGCCCGCGACATCGCCACGGCAGTCACCGAGGCGGGCTTCACGATCCGGCGCAGCCAGGTGGTGATCGAGCGCCCGATCAAGGCGCTCGGCCTGTTCGACCTGCGGGTGCGCCTGCACCCTGAGGTGTCGGCAAATATCACCGTCAACGTCGCGCGGTCCGAGGACGAGGCCGCGGAGCAGCTGCGCATCGGCCATGCGATCGTCACGACCGAGGGCGAGACCGAGACGGACGAAGAGCGCGCCCTCGCCGAAGCCGAGGCGATGTTCGAGCCGGAAGCGGTCGAGCGCGTGCGGGCGGAAGCCGAAGCGGAAACGTCGGAAGAAGACGCCGCATCCGAATCGGAAGAGAAATAGGGCACCAAAGTCGGGCGTCCCGCAGTCCCCGATGGCGCCGCGCGGCGGCGCCGTCGGAGGGTGGGACCGTTGGCCCTCCTGAGATTCGGGGGTTATCCCCGTGTTCCTCGTAATTCGCGGGTTGCCGGCGCCGTTCGCAGTGGTAAGGTCCGCGCCCCATGGCTACCAGTCTGACCGAGAGAAACGTCGCCCCGCTGCTCGGCAGCGGCGACATCGAACGGACCGAGATTCGGGTTCCGCCGCACAATGCGGAAATCGAAGCGGCCCTTCTCGGCTCCGTGTTGACCAACAACCGCGCCTATGAGCGCATCGGCGACTTCCTGCGGCCGGACCATTTTTACGAGCCGGTGCACGGTCGCATCTACGCGGCGGTGGAAAAGCTGATCGAGCAGGGACAGATCGCGAGCCCGCTCACCCTCAAGCATTATTTCGAGAAGGACGAGGCGCTGAGCGCCGTCGGCGGCTCGCAATATCTGTTCGACCTCGCCGCCTCCGTCGTCACCGTGATCAATGCGGCCGACTATGGCCGGACGATCCACGACCTGTTCCTGCGGCGCGAGCTCATCGAGCTCGGCGAGGACGTCGTCAACGACGCCTACGAGCCCGACATAGACAAACCCGCAAGCGGTCAGATCGAGACCGCCGAGCAGCGCCTCTACGACCTCGCCAATTCGGGCGAGCTGGAGCGCGGCGTGGTATCGCTCGGCGACGCCGCCCGCATGGCTGTCGAAAGCGCGGAAGAAGCCTTCCGGCGCGACAGCCACGTCGTCGGCGTAACGACTGGGCTCAAGGACCTCGACCTCAAGCTCGGCGGCCTGCACCCCTCGGACCTGGTCATCCTCGCGGGGCGCCCGTCGATGGGCAAGACGGCGCTGGCCACCAACATCGCCTTCAACGCCGCCGAGGCGTTCAGCGAGCGGGTCGACGAGTCCGGGCGCACGATCACCGACGGCGGCCATGTGCTGTTCTTCTCGCTGGAAATGTCGGCCGAACAGCTCGCCGCCCGCATCCTGTCGGAGCAGGCGGAGATTCCGTCCGACGCCATCCGCCGCGGCGACATCGGCAGCGACGAGTTCAACCGCCTCGTCGTCGCCAGCCAGAAGCTGCACCGGCTGCCGCTCTATATCGACGACTCGCCGGCGCTGAGCATATCCGGCCTCCGCACCCGGGCGCGCCGCCTGAAACGGCAGCAGAAGCTGCACATGATCGTCGTCGATTATCTGCAGCTCCTGCACCCCTCGCCCGGCCGGCGCTCGGAAAACCGCGTGCAGGAGATCTCGGAGATCACGCGCGGCCTGAAGACGCTGGCCAAGGAACTCGAAGTGCCGGTGCTCGCGCTGTCCCAGCTCTCGCGCCAGGTCGAGAACCGCGAGGACAAACGGCCCCAGCTCGCCGACCTTCGCGAGTCCGGATCGATCGAGCAGGACGCCGACGTCGTCATGTTCATCTTCCGCGAGGAATATTACCTCGAGAAAGGCCAGCCGCTTCAGGGGCTCGAGGAATCGCAGGACAAGTTCTCGAACCGCAGCGAGCAATGGGCCGAGCGGCTCGAGCATGTCCGCAACACGGCGAGCGTCATCATCGCCAAGCAACGTCATGGTCCCGTGGGCACGATCGACCTGTACTTCGACGGCAAGTACACGCGGTTCGACGACCTGGACCGGCAGCACGACGCCGATGCCTTCCCCTGATCTCGCCGGCCCGGCGCACGCGACGACGTTCCTGCGGATCGATCTCGACGCGCTCGCGGCCAACTACCGCCTGCTGGCCGCGCGCGCCGCGCCCGCGCGCTGTGCGGCCGTCGTCAAGGCGGACGGCTACGGCCTCGGCGTCGGCCCGGTCGCGCGCACGCTCGCCGCGGCGGGCTGCGAGACCTTCTTTGTCGCCCATCTCGACGAGGCGGTCGCGTTACGCGATGCGCTCGCCGAAGCGCCGGCCGCGCCGGAGATCTACGTGCTGAACGGCCTGATGCCGGGCGACGAGCCGCTGTTCCGCGATCACTTGCTGATGCCGGTGCTCAACGACCTCGGCCAGATCGAGCGCTGGAGCGAGCACTGCCGCGCCGCGGGCCCGCATCCGGCGGCCGTCCATCTCGACACCGGCATGAGCCGGCTTGGCCTGCCGCGGGACGAGCAGGAAACGCTGATGGCGGAGCCGGACCGCCTGCGCGGCTTCCCGCTCCGCCTCGTCATGAGCCATCTCGCCTGCGCGGACACGCCGGAGCACCCGCACAACCGCCGCCAGCAGCAGGATTTCGCCGCGGCGCTCAAGCGCCTGCCGAAGGCGCCGGCGTCGCTCGCCGCCTCTTCCGGGATATTCCTCGGGCCGGACTGGCATTTCGATATGGTGCGGCCGGGCGTCGCGCTGTACGGCGTCGGGCCGACCGAAGGACAGCCCAACCCGATGGCGCCGGTGGTCGGCCTGTACGGCAAGATCATCCAGGTGCGATGCGTTGACGCTCCCGGCACCGTTGGATATGGTGCGACGCATCGTTTCACCGGACCCACACGCGTTGCAACGGTGGCGGCCGGATACGCGGACGGCTATTTGCGCAGCCTGAGCGGGCGGGCGACCGCCTATATCGGCGATATTGCGGTTCCACTGATCGGCCGGGTCTCGATGGATTTGATTACCCTCGACATCTCGAAGCTTCCGCACGCCGCGACCGGCGACATCGTCGAACTGATCGGCCCCCATCTCGACCTCGATACGGTCGCCAAGGCGGCAGGCACGATCGGCTACGAGATTCTCACCAGCCTGGGTCACCGCTACCGCCGGCACTATGTCAGGGGCGCGGCATGACGGCCGTGCAGACGATCGGCCGCGTCTTCCTCGCCTTCCTCGAGCTGGTCGGCCAGGTGACCATGTTCACCCTGGTCGCGGTCACGCATTGCCTGCGGCCACCCTTCTATTTCCGGCTGATCGGCCGGCAGATGATGGAGATCGGCTATTACTCGCTGCCGGTCATCGCGCTGACCACGCTGTTCGCCGGCATGGTGCTGGCGCTGCAGAGCTACACCGGCTTCGCGCGCAATTCGGTCGGCGCGGAAAGCGCGATCGCCGAGATCGTCGTGCTCAGCATCACCCGCGAGCTCGGGCCTGTGCTTGCCGGGCTGATGGTCGCGGCCCGCGTCGGCTCATCGATTGCCGCCGAGATCGGCACCATGCGCGTCACCGAGCAGATCGACGCGCTGGTCACGCTGTCGACCAACCCGTTCAAATACCTCGTCGCGCCGCGCGTGATCGCCGGCGTCCTCACCCTGCCGCTGCTCATCGTCATCGGGGATATCATCGGCGTTTTCGGCGGTTATATCGTCTCGATCTACAAGCTGGGCTTCAACCCGACGCTCTATCTCAAGACGAGCTGGGACAAGCTCTACTTCGACGACGTGATGACCGGTCTGGTGAAGGCGGCCGTCTTCGGCCTCATCGTCACCCTGATGGGATGCTACCACGGCTACCATTCGCAGGGCGGCGCCCAGGGCGTCGGCGCGGCGACGATCAATTCCGTGGTCAGCTCGTCGATCCTGATCCTGATCCTCAATTACCTGATCTCGGCGATGTTCTTCGGCACATGACGGTCCCGAAAATCAGCCTCCGGGGTGTCAGGAAGCAATTCGGCGCGAAGGTCGTGCTGGACGGCGTCGACCTCGACATCATGCCGGGCGAGTCGGTCGTGATCATCGGCGGCTCGGGCTCGGGGAAGTCGGTCACCCTGAAATGCATCCTCGGCCTGATCACCCCCGACGCCGGCACGATCGAGATCGACGGCGAGTCCGTCGTCGGCATCGGCGGGCGCACACGCGAACGCATCAACGCCAAGATCGGCATGCTGTTTCAAGGCGCGGCCCTGTTCGACAGCCTGGCGGTCTGGGAGAACGTCGCCTTTGGGCTGATCGCCGGCAAAGGCGTGTCGCGGCGCGACGCCAGGCCGATCGCGATGGAGAAGCTCGCCCTCGTCGGCCTCGACGAGAAGTTCGCGATGATGTCGCCGGCCGACCTGTCCGGCGGCATGCGCAAGCGCGTCGGCCTCGCGCGCGCGATCGCCATCGAGCCGGAGATCCTGTTCTTCGACGAGCCGACCACTGGCATCGACCCGATCATGGGCGACATCATCAACGAGCTGATCGTCAAATGCACGGAGGAGACCGGCGCGACCGCGCTCACCATCACGCACGACATGGCGAGCGCCCGGAAAATTTCCGACCGGATCGCAATGCTGTATAAAGGCAGGATCGTATGGGCAGGCCCGACCGGCGAGATCGACCGTGCGGACAACGGCGTGGTACAGCAGTTCATCCACGGCCGGGCGGAAGGACCGATCGAGATTGACGTGCGGCGCATCTGACATCGCGACGGAACGCGGAGCCGTGCATGGCCCGTAACACCACCCGCTATGTGTGCCAGAGCTGCGGCGCGCTCCACCCGCGCTGGGTCGGGAAATGCGACGCCTGCGACGCCTGGAACAGCATCGTCGAGGAAGCGGCCACCTCCGCAGCGCCGGTCGGCGGCAAGGGCGCCGGCCGCGGCGGCGACTCCAGGCGCCGGCGCATCGATTTCGTGCCGCTCAACGGCGATGCCAAACCGGCGCCGCGCCGCCTGACGCAGATCGCCGAATTCGACCGCGTCACCGGCGGCGGCCTGGTCGACGGCTCGGCGCTGCTGATCGGCGGAGACCCCGGCATCGGCAAGTCGACCCTGCTGCTGCAGGTCGTGGCCGCGCTCAGCGGCACGGCGCGCTGCGCCTACATATCGGGCGAGGAAGCCGCCGACCAGGTGCAGCTCCGCGCCAACCGCCTCGGCGTTTCCAACCGGCCGATCCAGCTCGCCGCCGCCACCGACATGCGCGACATCATCGCCACCCTCGACACCGCGGACCGGCCCGACTTCGTCGTCATCGATTCGATCCAGACGATGTATATCGATGCGCTCGAATCGGCGCCGGGCACGGTCGCCCAGGTACGCGCGACGGCGCAGGAGATCATCCGTCTCGCCAAGCGCCGCGGCTTCACCGTGCTGCTGGTCGGCCACGTGACGAAGGATGGCGCGATCGCCGGCCCGCGCGTGCTCGAGCACATGGTCGACACGGTGCTCTATTTCGAGGGCGAGCGCGGCCACCAGTTCCGCATCCTGCGCGCGGTCAAGAACCGCTTCGGCCCGACCGACGAGATCGGCGTGTTCGAGATGACCGACCGTGGCCTGGCCGAGGTGCCGAACCCGTCCGAGCTTTTCCTTGCCGAGCGCCAGGGCGAGGTCGCCGGCGCCACGGTCTTTGCCGGGGTCGAGGGCTCGCGGCCGATGCTGGTCGAGATCCAGGCCCTGGTCGCTCCCTCGCCGCTCGGCACCCCGCGGCGGGCCGTGGTCGGCTGGGACGGCAACCGGCTGGCCATGGTCATGGCCGTCCTGGAGGCCCGCGGCGGATTGCAGTTTGGCGGGAATGATATATATCTCAACGTTGCGGGAGGGTTGCGCGTAAGCGAGCCAGCCGCGGACCTGGCGGTCGCGGCGGCGCTGGCATCCTCGATATCGGGCCGGCCGGTTCCCGCCGATATGGTCGTATTCGGGGAGATCGGCTTGTCAGGGGAAGTAAGACCCGTCGGCCAGATGGAAGCCCGCTTGAAAGAGGCCGAAAAGCTCGGTTTTACCGGGGCCCTCCTCCCCGAACGGCGCAAAGGGGCGAAAGGCGCGAAATCCAGCGGTGGCCTCAATCTTCACGAACTGCGCGATCTCGGCGGCCTGACCCGGATGTTCGAGCCCGGAAGCGGTCCGATTCGCATCGTAGGACGAGCCTGAATGAGCAGCCTTCCTTTCGGCATCATCGACGTCTGTTTCGTCGCAATTCTCGTGATATCAGGAATTTTAGCCTATATCCGGGGCTTCGTCCGGGAGGTGCTGTCGGTTGCCGCCTGGATCGGTGCGACCTTCGCGACCCTCTACGGCTACCCCCACCTCCAGCCCTACGCCCACAAATATATCGACAACCCCGTACTGGCCAATGCGGCGACCGGCGGCCTGCTGTTCATCGGCTCGCTGATCGTCTTCTCGGTCATCGCGTCGGCCCTGTCCCGCGGCGTCCGGGAAAGCGCGGCGAGCGGCTTCGACCGGTCGCTCGGCTTCGCCTTCGGCGTGCTGCGGGGGGTGATCCTGATCAGCCTGCTGTATCTCAGCGCGGCGTGGTTCTGGGACCGCGACAAGCTGCCGGACGCCATCGTCGAGGCCCGCACCTTCCCGCTGATCGACGGCAGCGCGAAGGTCCTGCTGGCCCTGGTGCCAAAAGACACGCGGCAGTCGGCGGAGAAAGCGACGGGGATCGCCAAGGATGCGTCCGACCGCGCCATCAATGCGGAGCGCGCGCTGCGCGGCCTGATGCAGCCGCAGCCGGAAAACAAGCCGCTTACCGAGGGCGGGCCGGGCCAGCGCGGTTACGGCCAGTCCGAGCGCAGCGAGATGCAGCGCCTGATCGAGAGCAAACAGTGACTCGAGAGCAAGCAGTGATCGGCGAAACACGGCCGGAGGGCGAAATGCGGAAAATCGTCACCACGAATCCGTTCGACGACGATCATCTGCACGAGGAATGCGCGGTCTTCGGCATCTACGGCCACAGCGAGGCGGCGGCGCTGGCCGCGCTCGGGCTGCACGCGCTGCAGCATCGCGGCCAGGAAGCGGCCGGCATCGTCACGCATGACGGCGCGCAGTTCCACGCTCACCGCGGCATCGGCCTGGTGGGCGATATTTTTGTCGATCACGCAGTGATCGCGCGCCTCAAAGGCAGCGTCGCCATCGGCCACACGCGCTATTCCACGACCGGCGAGGCGATGCTGCGCAACGTCCAGCCGCTGTTCGCCGAGCTCGAGATCGGCGGGCTGGCCGTCGCGCACAACGGCAACCTCACGAACGCGCTGACGGCGCGCAAAGACCTCGTCTCCAACGGCTGCATCTTCCAGTCGACGACGGATACGGAGATCATCATCCACTTCATGGCGACCACGCGGGGCACCGTCGTCGACCGCCTGATTACCGCGCTGCGCCGGGTCGAGGGCGCCTATTCGCTCGCCATAATGGGGCAGGACTGCCTGATCGGCGTACGCGATCCCTACGGCGTGCGCCCGCTCGTGCTCGGCCGGCTCGGCGACGCCTACATCTTCGCGTCCGAGACCTGCGCCTTCGATATCATCGGCGCGACCTATGTGCGCGACGTGGAACCGGGCGAGGTGGTGGTGATCAATGCCGACGGCATCCACAGCCATCACCCGTTCCCGGTCACGAAGTCGCGCTTCTGCATCTTCGAGCACATCTATTTCTCCAAGCCGGACAGCATCGTCGACGGCGTCTCGGTCTACGCGGCCCGCAAGCGGATCGGCATCGAGCTGGCGCGCGAGCATCCGATTGCGGCGGACGTCACGGTCCCGGTACCGGACTCCGGCGTCCCCTCGGCGATCGGTTTCGCCGCCGAATCCGGCATGCCCTACGACCTCGGCATCATCCGCAACCACTATGTCGGGCGCACCTTCATCGAGCCGAGCGACGAGATTCGCCATCTCGGCGTGAAGCTGAAGCACAACGCCAACCGGTCCGTCATCGAAGGCAAGCGAGTCGTGCTGGTGGATGACTCGATCGTCCGCGGCACCACCTCGCGCAAGATCGTCGAGATGGTGCGCAACGCCGGCGCCCGCGAGGTCCACATGCGAATCTCCAGCCCGCCGACGACGCATTCCTGCTTCTACGGCGTCGACACGCCGGAGCGCGACCAGTTGCTGGCGTCCAAACACAACGTCGAGGAGATGCGGCGCATCATCGGCGCCGACAGCCTGGCCTTCATCTCGATCGACGGCCTTTACCGCGCGATGGGCCTTTCGGGACGCAACGCGGCCAACCCGCAATTCTGCGACGCCTGCTTCACCGGCGACTACCCGGTCCGCCTGACCGACAAGCTCGGCGGCAATGGCGCGCGGCAACTCTCGCTGCTCGCCGAATCGGCCTGAGGACGCACGGAATGCGACTGGAAGGCCGGATCGCGTTGATCGCCGGGGCGAGCCGCGGCATCGGCGCCGCCGTGGCGCAGCGCTTCGCCGCCGAAGGCGCACGGCTCGTGCTCGCGGCGCGCACGGTCGGCGGACTCGAGGAAGTCGACGACGTGGTACGCCGCACCGGCGGCGCCGCCACCCTGGTGCCGGTGGACCTGACGGACGGCGCGGCCGTCGACCAGCTCGGCGGCGCGCTGCACGAGAAGTTCGGCCGGCTCGACATCCTTGTCGGCAACGCCGCAAGCCTGGGCGAGCTCACCCCGGTCGGCCATATCGAGCCGAAGACCTGGGACGAGACGGTGGCGATCAATCTCACCGCCAACTATCGCCTGATTCGCAGCCTGGACCCGTTGCTGCGCCTGTCCGAGGCCGGGCGGGCGGTCTTCGTATCCTCCGGCGCGGCGCACCACTGCAACGCCTTCTGGGGCGTTTACGCCGCAACGAAGGCAGGGCTCGAAGCGCTCGTGAAATGCTATGCGGCGGAGATGCGGAACACCACGGTGCGGGCCAACCTCGTGCATCCGGGGGCGCAGCGCACGAAGATGCGCGCCCGCGCCTTCCCCGGCGAGGACCCGGCGACCCTGCCGGCGCCGGAAGAGATGACCGACGTCTTCGTCGATCTCGCGGAAGCGTCCTGCACGCGTACGGGCGAGGTGGTGAAGGCGTACCGGCGCGCGTAAATCCCTATCCTGGACCACATCCTGCGCCTGTCGAAGGATGAGTACGCACCGGCACACCGAGCCGCTCATGCTTCGACAGGCTCAGCATGAGGCAATTGGGCGTTAAGTCCGCCCGCTCTTCTTAACTGCAGGCGGATCGGCACGCCCTCGACGCCAAAGTCCTGGCGCAGCCCGTTGATCAGGTAGCGGCGATATGATTCGGGAAGGTCCTGCGGCCGCGAGCCCCAGATCGCGAAGGTCGGCGGTCGCGTCTTGAGCTGCGTCGCGTAGCGGAGCCGGACCCGCCGCCCGGTCGAAGCGAGCGGCGGCGGATGACCGTCGACCATCAGCCCGAGCCAGCGGTTGAGGTCGCCGGTCGTGATCCGGCGGTTCCAGAGTTCGTAGATGTCGAAGACCGCCTGCATCAGCTTGTCGAGATTCTGGCCGCGGAGCGCGGAGATCGTGACGACCGGAATACCGCGGACCTGCGGCAGCGAGGTCTCCATGCGATCGCGCAGGCCCTGCATCGCCTCCGCCTGATTCTGCACCGCGTCCCACTTGTTCGCGGCGATGATCAGCGCCCGCCCTTCGTCGATCACCAGCCGCGCGATGGTGAGGTCCTGCTTCTCCAGCATCACCGTCGCATCGAGCAGCAGCACCACGACATGAGCGAAGCGGATCGTGCGCAGCGTATCGCCGACCGACAGATGTTCCAGCTTGTCGGCGACCCGCGACTTCCGGCGCAGGCCGGCGGTGTCGACGAGCTCGAGCGGCCGGCCCCGATATTCCCAAGCGACCGTGATGGAATCGCGCGTGATGCCCGCTTCGGGGCCGGTGAGCAGCCGCTCTTCGCCGATCAGGCGGTTGACCAGGGTCGATTTGCCGGTGTTGGGCCGCCCGACCACGGCGAGGCGCAGCGGTCCCTCCTCCGCTTCCTCCCCGCCCGCGGCGTCCTCGGTCTCCTGCCCCTCCGCATAGGGCAGGATCGCGGCGAGGAGGTCGCTCATCCCGTCGCCGTGCTCCGCGGAGATCGCAACCGGGTCGCCGAGGCCGAGGCGGTAGCTCTCGTACACCCCGGGATCGGCGGCTGCGCTCTCGCATTTGTTCGCCACCAGCACCGCCGGCTTCCGACGCTGGCGCACCCAGCCGGCGAAATGCTCGTCGACCGGCGTGACGCCGGCCCGCGCATCGATCAGCAGCAGGACGAGATCGCTGTCATCGATTGCTTTTTCCGTCTGCACGCGCATCCGCGCCTCGAGCACGCCGGCGCCCGCCTCCTCCAGCCCCGCCGTGTCGATGACGCGGAACGACAGCCCGGCGATCGCCGCCGTGCCCTCGCGCCGGTCGCGCGTCACGCCCGGCGTGTCGTCGACGATGGCGATCCGCCTGCCGACCAGCCGGTTGAACAGCGTCGACTTGCCGACATTCGGGCGTCCAACGATGGCGACGGTGAAGGTCATCCTCGATCCTTGCCAGGCGCACCCTGCGGCGCGCCCGCGTGCGATCAGCGATAGGCGATGAGATCCGCGTCGTCGGTCAGGAAGAAGATCGTTTCCTTCGCGACGACCGGCGGCATGAAAATGCCGTCCGGCACCGCCATGCGGCCGAGCGGCTCCCCCGTATAGGGCGAGAGAGTCATCACCTCGCCGTGGCTGCCGGTAACGATCAGGCGGTCGCCCGCCAGCACCGGGCCCGCCCAGCGGATCAGCTTCTTCTTCTTTTTGTCCGGGTTCTCGTAGCGCGGCAGCGGCTGCACCCAGCGAACGCGCCCGCCCTGACGGGTCAGGCAATAGAGCTCGTTGTCATTGCTCAGCACGAAAAGAAACTCGCCCGCGACCCAGGGCAT
>Ga0302046_10002823_pt1 | contig 16034 bp, 13 predicted proteins | sample RVTome_11_FD_200261 | JGI IMG/M metagenome (GOLD analysis project Ga0302046, IMG submission 200261) | Soil microbial communities from uranium-contaminated site in the Upper Colorado River Basin, Wyoming, United States - RVT147D111 (version 2) ...
GGCGTCTTGACGCCGCGGTCGACGTCCCCCAGCCGCGGGCGGCGAGCCCGGCGAAGATGCCGATGGCCGCCACCAGCTCCAGCGTCTCTTCCGCGAAATGCGGCGGCAGCGAGCGGATCTGCGCGAAAGGACGCTCGAACGTCTCGACGACGAGGAACAGCGCCGCGCCGGCCGCCGCCACCTGCCCCCACGGCTCGCGCAGCGCCTCGAGTCCGGTCCGCCACAGGTGGCGCCAGCGCGCCAGCAGCCAGACCCCGACCGCGAGCGGCACGCCGACGATCACCGCGACCGCCAGGCCGCGTACCGCGAGCGAATAGCTCTCGTTCACGAAGAAGCGGGTGGCGATCACCTTCGTGCCGAAGATCGCGCGGTCGAGGTCCACCTCGCCGATGGAGACCATGATCATCGACGTCACGACGGCGACCTCGAAGGCGACGGGCCGGCCCGCCGCGAGCGCGCGCCGGCCCTGGAGGGCGCCCAGGCCGGCCGCCGCCGTCGTCAGCACGACCTGCAACCACTCGACGACGTTGGCCTCGGCCACGAGCCGGGCGGTCAGCGCCGGATGCCACCTCGCGAGCGCCAGGAGCGTGGCGACGGTGGCGACGGACAGGACGGCGGCCGTGATCCGGCAGTCGAGACGCCCGGGAGGCGAAGACACGAGGTTCACTTTACGATGTCACGCCAGCGGTCACGGCATCCGGCCGGCGTCACAGCCCGATCCCGTCGAGGAAATCGGCGATCGTGGCCTGGACCTCGGCACGGTGGGTGCGATTGGGGAAGTGGCCGCCGCCGGCGACGACGTGGAACCGCGCGCCGGGGATCGTGTCGGCCAGCCGCCGGGACATCGCGGCCGTCGGGAAGTGGTCCTCGGCGCCCGCGATCACCAGGGCCGGGCAGCGGATGCGGGCGCAATCGGCCAGCCACTCCGCGCGCGAGTAGGTCTCGTCGAGCAGCGCCAGCAGCGACGCTCGCGAGTGACCGCGCAGGCGCTCGAGCGTTTCCGCGTAGCGCTCCGGCCGCGATTTGAAGCGGGCGAGCGCGTCCTCGCCCATGCGGAGGCGGACGTTGGCGTCGAAGTACTCCGCCACGCGGCCGGCCTCGACCAGGTGGCGGTGGGCCCGCCACCACGCCACGTCGTCGGGCAGCGGCGTGTAGGGGGGCCCGCTGATCGAGATCACCGCCCGCACGCGGCCGGGCGCGTGGATCGCCGCCCACAGCGAGAGCGCCCCGCCCATCGATGCCCCGCCCCAGACGGGGCGCTCGATGCCGAGCGCGTCGAGCCACAGCAGCACGTCCTCGGCCTTCTGCGGATATCCGTAGTCCTCCACCCGCTCGAACTTCGAGGACAGGCCGTGGCCGCGGGTATCGGGGAAGAGCGCGCGCACCCGGGGGAAGAGGGGCTCGAGATCCGCCGTCATGAACGAGGAATCCTCGACGGAGCCGCCGTGGATCCAGACCGCCGGCGGCCTCGCCGGGTCGCCCGCCTCCCGCCAGTGCAGGCGCACGCCGTTGGGCAGCAGGCGCTCAGGCACGCGCGCCCCGGTGTCCGGCGCCCGACCGCCGCGGGCCGAGCCTCGTCCCCGAGTCGCGCTGGCCCCGACCCGCCGTCACGCCGTCCGGCGCTCGAAGCGGCGGGCCATGACCGACATCGAGTAGGTGCAGATCCAGTAGACGACCGCGATGAACAGGTACAGCTCGAAGGGCTTGATCTCGCGGTTGTTGACGATCTGGGCGGCCTTGGTGAGATCGACGTAGCCGATGATCGAGGCCAGCGAGGTGTCCTTGAACAGCACGATCATCTGGGTCACCAGCGCGGGCACCATGTTCCTCAGCGCCTGCGGCAGCACCACCCAGACCATGGTCCTGGTCGCGGTCATCCCGAGCGCGGTGGACGCCTCGACCTGGCCGCGCGGCACCGACTGCACCCCCGCCCGCACGATCTCGCCGAAGTAGGCCGCCTCGAAGATCACGAACGCGGTGAGCGCCACGCCGTACTCGGGGATGGGCAGGCCGAGCAGCTGGGGGATGATGAACCAGATCCAGAAGATCACCATCACCAGCGGCACGCCGCGGAAGAACTCGACGTACATCGTGGCCGGCAGCCGGATCCACGGCGCCCGGGCCAGCCGGGCCAGGCCGATGAAGATCCCCAGCCCGAAGCCCAGGACCATGGCGGGAATGGCCAGGCGCAGCGTGCCGCCGATGAAGGGGCCGATGCCGATCAGTCCCTGGACGACGAGGAACTGGAAGTTGCTCGCGACGACCGAGAAGTCCACGGCTCAGCCGGCCTGGGTCCGGGAGATCAGGCCCGGAATCGCGTACCGCCGCTCGACGCGCGCCATGATGGTCGCGATCGACAGGCACAGCGCCAGATAGATGAGCGTGCCGGCCGTCAGCGCCTCGATGGCCTTGGCCGTGTAGGTCTCGATCTGCCGGGTCTGGAACGTCAGCTCGGCCACGCTGATGGTCAGCGCGACCGAGGAGTTCTTGAGCAGGTTGAGCGACTCGTTGGTGCCGGGCGGCACGATGAGCCGGAGAGCCACCGGCAGGATCACCAGCCGGTAGGCCTGGAAGGTCGTGAGCCCCATGGCCATCGAGGCCTCGAACTGGGTCTTCGGGATCGCGCCGATGCCCGACCGGATCACCTCCGACATGCGGGCGCCGTGGTACACGCCCAGCGCGACGATGGCGGCCCAGAACTCGACGCCGTGGTCGAACAGCCAGTCCTGCACGCCGCGCGGCAGCAGCGGGGGCACGCCGAAGTACCAGAAGAACATCCAGACGAGCAGCGGGACGTTGCGGAAGAACTCGACGTAGAACGTGGCGGCCCACCGCAGCGGCGCCAGCGGCACGGTGCGGAGGGCGCCCGAGAGGATGCCGAGGGCGACGGCGAGGATCCAGGCGAGCGCGGACAGCTGCAGCGTGGTGAGGAGGCCCGAGAGCAGCCACCGGCCCGACTGGCCGCTCCACAGCACGCTCCAGTCGAAGGTGTAATTCACCTGGAATGGTCTGCGACGAGTGGGCGCCGCCGCTGGGGGGTGCGTGGGCCCAGCCACGCTTCCATGGCTCGCCTGTCGCGGCATGCTCGCTCCGGACGGGGTGAGCGCGAGCCCCCCATCCCCCGGAGGGGGCTGGGCTGGCGGTGAGTCGATTCGCCGATCGCGCGCTCGCCCCGTCCTCCGCTCGCGCACGCGACGACGGCTCGCCATGATGGCGCGGCTGGGCCCACGCACCCCCCAGCGCCGGCGCCCACTCGGGGTCGGTCCACATTCATGAGTGCTGCGGGCCGGAGTGCTGCGGGCCAGCGAATAGCGGACCCGAAGCCGTACGATCTCGATCTCATCGGCATCATGTCGCTTCAAGTCCAGCACGTTGCGGCGGTTCGGCTACGGCGCGCGTAACCGAACCGCCGATCCAAAGCTCCGGCACGCTCCTACAACACTCGTCGTGCCCCGGCTGAGGCGGGACACTCCTCGTCATCCCGGCACGCTCCTGGGCGACGCGTCACCCGGTTACTTGCCGACCTGCTTGAGCAGGTACGCCCGCACCCGGGGCGTCATCGGGTACGGCAGCTCGCCCTTGGGCCCGAACCACTTGTCGTAGAGCTCGAAGTACTTGCCGGACTCGAAGGCCTTCCGGAGGCCGGCGTCGACGGCCGCCTTGAACTTGGCGTCGCCCTTGCGCATGGCCATGCCGTACGGCTCCTCGGAGTAGAAGTCGCCGACGATCTCCCAGTCGCCCGGGTTCGGCGCTTTCGCCTTGATGCCGGCGAGCTGGATGCCGTCGTTGGTGAAGGCGTCCACCTGGCCCTGGGTCAGGGCCTGGAAGGCGGCCGGCTGGTCGGGGAACTCGCGCAGCTGGGCCTGCGGGTACTTCTCGCGCAGGATCTTGGCGTTGGTCGACGCCTGCTGCGACGCGATCCGCTTGCCGGCGATGTCGTTGATACCCTTGATCGGGCTGCCCTTCTTCACGAGGAACTGGGCGCCCGTGTAGAAGAACGTCAGGCTGAAGTCCACCGACTGCCGGCGCTCCGGCGTGTCGGTCATGGTGCCGGCGATGAGGTCGACGGCGTTGGAGGACAGCAGCGGGATGCGGGTGGGCGGCGTCGACTCCTTCTTCTCGATCTTGACCGGCCGCCCCACGAGCTTCTCGACCTCCGGCTTGATCAGCACCTCGACCAGGTCGATCGAGAAGCCGACCCACTCGTTGCTCTTGTTGACGTAGGCGAAGGGCGGCGAGCCGGTCCGGGTGCCGATCGTCAGCACGCCGGTGCTCTTGATCTTCCCGAGCGTGTCCGGCTGCGCGAGCGTCGGCGCCGCGGTGAACGCGACGGCCAGGGTGAGGATGAGCGCCAGCAAGCGTTTCATCGATTGCCTCCTAGTGGGTGAGGATCTTGGACAGGAACTGCCGTCCACGGCCGGACGTGGGGGCCGTGAAGAACGCCTCGGGCGTGGCCTGCTCGACCACCTGCCCTTCGTCCATGAAGACGACCCGATGGGCGACCCGGCGGGCGAAGCCCATCTCGTGGGTGACGCACATCATCGTCATGCCGTCGCGGGCCAGCGCCGTCATGACGTCGAGCACCTCGTTGATCATCTCGGGGTCGAGCGCCGAGGTGGGCTCGTCGAACAGCATGATCCGGGGCTGCATGGCCAGCGCGCGGGCGATGGCCACCCGCTGCTGCTGGCCGCCCGAGAGGTTGGCCGGGTAGCTGTCGGCCTTCTCGACCAGGCCGACGCGCTCGAGCAGGGCGCGGGCCGTCTTCTCCGCCTCGGCGCGCGGGAGCCGCTTCACCTTCATGGGCGCCAGCATGATGTTCTGGAGGGCCGTCATGTGGGGGAACAGGTTGAACGACTGGAACACCATCCCGACGTGCGTGCGCAGGGCGGGCAGGTTCACGCCCCGGCGGGTGAGGGAGGTGCCGAGCACGACGATGTCGCCCCCCTGGACCCGCTCCAGTCCGTTCACGGTCCGGATGAGCGTGGACTTGCCCGAGCCCGACGGCCCGCACACGACCACCACCTCCCCGGCCTCGATGAACAGCTCGATGTCGCGCAAGACGTGCAGCTTGCCGAACCACTTGTTGACACCGTGGAACTCGATCGCCCGTCCCGTCACGCCTCGACCATCCCGATCACGGGCTCGCCTCGCCTTCGGCTGCGGCTCGCACCACCACCAGCACGTCGCCCGGGTTCACCGGCTGGCCGGCCTCGACGCGCACCTCGGCCACCGTGCCCGCGGCCGACGCCTTGAACTCGTTCTCCATCTTCATGGCCTCGATCACCACCAGGGTGTCGCCGGCCTCGACCCGGTCCCCCGGCCCCACGGCGACGCGCGTGATCTTGCCCGGAAGGGGGGCGGTGAGAGTCTGGCCGCGCGCCCCCCCGGCGGCGCCGCCGCGAGTGCGGATGATCCAGCGCGCCTGCTCCTCGACCTGGATCGCGTACGTCTCGCCGTCCACGTCCACCACGCAGGCGCCGTCCCGGTCGACCACGGCGGCCACGTAGGACACGCCGCCCACCAGCAGCGAGTAGATGCCCGGCGCGGTCAACCGGGCGTCGACCTCCCAGATCTCGTCGCCGAGCGTCAGGCGATAACGGCCGTCGCCCCCGGTGACCTCGACGAGCTCGGCGGTGCTGCCGATGGTCGCCACGTATTTCACCGGGCGGTCTGCGGGCGAGGGGTCATGGGCGTCGCCAGCTCGGCCGGGCGGGGTGGCGCCAGGCGCTCGGGCTGGGGGCGTCGGCCCGCGGCGCTGTCGGGGGGCGGCGGGCGCGGTCGTGCTCGGCGAGGACGGCGGCGATGGTCGCGAGCGTGGCCAGGCGTGACTCGTTGGGGCGCAGGTCGGGCAGCACGCGCTCCAGGAACGCGGTGGACAGGCGGCCGGCGCGAAAGTCGGGATGGGCGACGATGCGCTCGAGCGCGGGAATGGTCGTCCGCACGCCGACCACCTCGTACTCGGCGAGCGCCCGCGTCATCCGCTCGATGGCGGCGGGCCGGTCGGCGCCCCAGACGATCAGCTTGGCCAGCAGGGTGTCGTACCAGCGGGGGACGGTGTACCCCTCGTAGGCCCCGGAGTCGTCGCGCACCCAGGGACCGCTGGCCGCCCGCAGGCCGATGATGGTGCCGGGCGAGGGCAGCCAGCCGCCGAACGGATCCTCGGCGTTGATGCGGCATTCGATCGCCCAGCCGCGCCACGAGACGTCGCCCTGGCCGTAGCCGAGCGGCTCGCCCGCGGCGAGGCGCAGCTGCTCGCGCACGAGGTCGATCCCGGTCACCATCTCGGTCACCGGGTGCTCGACCTGCAGCCGGGTGTTCATCTCGAGGAAGTAGAAGTTGCGGTCGGCGTCGACGAGGAACTCGACGGTCCCGGCGTTGACGTAGCCGGCCGCGCGGGCGACGCGGCAGGCCGCCTCGCCCATGCGCGCCCGCAGGTCGGCGTCGACGCCGGGCGAGGGGGATTCCTCGACGAGCTTCTGGTGGCGCCGCTGGATGGAGCACTCGCGCTCGCCCAGGTGCACGACCGCGCCGTGGGCGTCGGCCAGCACCTGGATCTCGATGTGCCGCGGCTCGCTCACCGCCCGCTCCAGGTAGACCGCGGTGTCGCCGAACGCGGCGCCGGCCTCCGCGCGCGCCGCTCGCAGCGCCTCGGCCAGCTCTGCCTCGCGGCGCACCAGGCGCATGCCCTTGCCGCCGCCGCCCAGGGCCGCCTTCAGCATCACCGGGTACCCGATCTCGCCGGCGAGGGCCGCGGCTTCGCCGTCGGCGCGGATCGGCTCCAGCGTGCCCGGCACCATCGGCACCTTCATGTCCCGCGCGATCCGGCGGGCCGCCGTCTTGTCGCCCATCGCACGGATGGCGGCGGGCGGCGGGCCGACGAACGTCAGCCCGGCCTCGCCGCAGGCCTCGGCGAAGCCGGCGTTCTCGGCCAGGAAGCCGTAGCCCGGGTGCACGGCGTCGGCGCCGGCGCGGCGGGCGACCGCCACCAGCTTGTCGACGGCCAGGTAGCTCTCGCTCGCCGGCGGGGGGCCGATCGGGTAGGCCTCGTCGGCCATGAGCACGTGCAGCGCCTCGCGATCGGCCTCGGAAAAGACCGCCACGGTGGCGATCCCCTGCTCGCGGCAGGCGCGGATGACGCGGACCGCGATCTCCCCGCGGTTGGCGACGAGCAGCTTCTTGATCTTCATGTCCGGTGGCGCTCCGAAGGACGTCACCGCAGTCCCTTCAGCGCCTCGCGCAGGAAGCTCTCGTCCACGATGTCCCTCTCGGCGATCGGCGCCTTGACGAGCTTCTGGGCGTGCCACCAGGCGGTCTGTCGCCCGACGTCGCCCGGCATGAGCCGCCCGTCGCGATCCTGGTACGGGAAGCCCTTGCGGATGAGGTCGGGGCTGGCGCCGGTGTACTTCGTGGTGATGGCCACGATCTCGTCGAAGGCGGGACCGCTCTTCCTCGCCAGCACGGCGTCGTGGTAGTGGCGCGAGGACCTGGCGTAGCCCTTCATGAAGGCCACCGCGCGCGCGCGGTCCTTGGCGAACCGGTCGGAGTACATCACCGTGGCGATCTGCCAGGGGAACGTGTCGCCGGTCCGCACGATGGTCACCCCCGCGCCGGCCGACTCCAGCCGCGACACGAACGGCTCGGCGGTCGCCACCGCGTCCACGCGCCTGGCCGCGAGCGCGTCGTTGAGGGCGGGCAGCGCCTGCAGCGGCACCAGCTCGACGTCGCCGGGCGCCATGCCCTCCTTCTCCAGGTAGCGGCCGATGTTGTAGTGGAACGTCGAGCCGACCTGGGTGACGCCGATCTTGCGGCCTTTCAGCTCGCGCATCGTGCGCACGCCGTTGTCGTAGAGGTCCTTGCGCACGACCAGCGCCGTCAGGTTGTGGTCCGGCCACTCGCGCCCCTTGTCGGCCACGATCCAGATCGGCACGCCACCCGCCACGATGTTGTAGAGCCCGGCGGTCAGCCCGGTGGCGCCGATGTCGATGTCGCCCGAGGCCAGGGCCACCGCGATCGGCTGGGCGGCCTGGAAGAACACCAGCTCGGGGTCGACCCCGAACGCCTTGAAGTACCCCTTCTCGGCGCCGAGGAACAGCACCGCCGACGACGTCAGCTTGAGGACGCCGAGCTTGATCCGGGCGGGGTCCTGCGCCCCGACCGGGATGGCGGCGAGCACGAGCAGCGCGAACGCGACGGTCACGACCCGCTTCATCGAGATCTCCTTTCTCCGGCGCCGCGACGCCATGGTACAGCGAAGGCCGCGCTCACCCGTCCGTTCTCCACGGGATGACGACCCGCTCGAGTCGGGCCAGCAACCAGTGCGAGACGAGCCCGAGCAGCGACAGCAGCACGATGCCGACCATGAGCGTGGTGGTTTCCATGAGGTTCTGGGCGTTGAGGATCAGGAAGCCGATGCCGGAGGCGGCCGCGATCATCTCGGCGGCGACCAGGAGCAGGAGCGAGGTGCCGGCGCCAAGCTTGAGCCCGGCGAAGATCATCGGCAGCGCCGACGGCAGCATGACCTTGCGGATCAGGCTCCATCGCCCCGCCCCGAAGCTCACCGCCGCCCGCAGCAGCAGGGGGTCGGCGTGCCGGACGCCGGCGTAGGTGTTGATGGCCATCGGGAAGAAGACGCCGAGGGTGATCACGGCGATCTTGGAGGCCTCACCGATGCCGAGCCACAGGATGAGCAATGGCAGGAGCGCGATCTTGGGGATGGGGAACGTGGCGGCGACGAGCGGGGTGCCGACCGCCTCCGCCATGCTGGACACGCCGATCGCGAGACCGACCACCACGCCGCCGAGCGCGCCGAGCCCGAAGCCGAGGAGGATGCGTCCGAGGCTGGTGGCGACGTGGCCGAGCAGCTCGCCGCTGCGCAGCATCTCCAGCCCGGCCGCCAGCACGCCCAGCGGGGAGGGCAGGAACAGCGGGGGCACCCAGCCCGTGCGCGTGAGCAGCTCCCACAGCGCCAGCAGCCCGGCCAGCCCCACCACCCGGGCCACCGGATGCTCCCGCCGCTCGAGCACGCGCGCGCGGTCGGCGATCGCGGCCCTCACCGGCCCGCGTCCGCCGCCGCGGCGGTCCGCACGACCGCTCCCGCGCTCAGGCGACGCCCTCCCGCAGCGCCTCGCGCGCCTGCGACTTGATGAGCGACCAGATGCGCTCGGCCGCGCGCACGAAGGCGGGCTCGCCCAGCATCGCCTCCGTCCGCGGACGCTTCAGCGGGACCGGCACGATCTCCACCACCCGGCCCGGACGGCGGGAGAGGACGACGACCCGGTCGGCCATCCACACCGCCTCGTGGATGTTGTGGGTGACGTAGAGGATCGTCTTGCGCGTGCGCTCCCAGATACCGAGCAGCTCCTCCTGCATGAGCTGGCGCGTCTGGGCGTCGAGCGCCGAGAAGGGCTCGTCCATCAGCAGGACGGCGGGATCGACGGCGAGGGCCCGGGCGATGCCCACGCGCTGGCGCATGCCGCCCGAGAGCTGATGCGGGTACTTCCGCTCGAAGCCGTCGAGGCCGGTCAGATCGATGAACCGGCGCGCGAGCGCCCGCCGCGCCGCCGCCGGGTGGCCGCCCTCCTCCAGGCCGAACTCCACGTTGGCCTGCACGGTGCGCCAGGGAAAGAGCGCGAACTCCTGGAACACCATCGCGGTCGCGGGCCGGCCGGCCGGCAGCCCGCCCTCGAAGCCGACGCGGCCGGCGTCCGGCGTCAGGAGCCCGGCGAGCATGTTGAGCAGCGTGGACTTGCCACAGCCGGAGGGCCCGACGACGGCCACCAGCTCCTCCGCCTCGACCGTGAAGGTGACGCCGGCCAGCGCCTCCACGCTCTGCCCGCGGCGGTCCCGGTAGGTCTTGGTCACGCCGTCGACGACGACTCTCATCGCCGGAGCCGGAAGCGCTGGAGCTTGCCGGTCGCCGTCCTGGGCAGGTCGGCGACGAACTCCACCGAGCCCGGAACCTTGTAGGCGGCGGCGCGCTGCCGGACGAGCCGGCGCAGCTCGGCAGCCAGCGCCGGCGAGGCCACGACGCCGGCCTTGAGCACCACGCACGCCCGCGGCGCCGTGAGGCCGCCGGGGTCGGTCTCGCCCACCACGCCGGCCTCGAGCACGGCCGGGTGCGTGACGAGCAGCGCCTCGACCTCGGCCGGCGACACCCACTGCCCGGCCACCTTCAGCATGTCGTCGGCGCGGCCCTCGAAGTAGAACCAGCCCTCGGCGTCCCGGCGGAACATGTCGCCCGTGCGCAGCCACTCACCGAGCATCGTGCGGCGGGTGCGCTCCTGGCGGTTCCAGTAGGAGGGCGCGGTGGTCTCGCCCTTGACCAGCAGGTGGCCCACCGTGCCGTCCGGCACCGGCGCCCCGGCGTCGTCGACGAGCTTCGCCTCGAAGCCGGGGATCACCTTGCCCGACGTCCCCCGGCGGGCCTCGCCCGGCCGGTTGGCGATGAAGTCGTGCAGGGCCTCGGTGGAGCCGACGACCTCGACCAGCTCGAGGCCGAAGCGGTCGGCCCAGGCGTCGAAGACCGCCGGCGGCAGCGCCTCGCCCGACGACACGCCGTAGCGCAGCGACGACAGGTCGAAGCGGCCCTCGGCGTCGGGCACCTCGAGCATGCGCGCGTAGAGCGTGGGCACCGTGAGGAAGATCGTCGGCCGCTCGGCGGCGATCACCTCGAAGGCCCGCTCCGCCGTGATGCGCTCGGCCACGAGCACGGCGGCGGCGCCGACCCGGGCCGGGAAGTAGAGGGAGTTGCCGAGACCGAACGCGAAGTGCAGCTTCGAGGCCGAGAACACGAGGTCGTCCGGGCCCAGGCCGAAGACGCCGACGCCGACGAGGTCGGCCGCCGCCACGAAGTCCTTGTGGGAGTGGAGGGCGGCCTTGGGCTGGCCGGTCGAGCCCGAGGTGTAGCCCCAGTACACGATGTCCTCGCGCCACGTCGGCGCCGACCCGGCCACGGGCTTGGCCCGGGCCAGCGCCTCGTCGAAGTCGAGAACGCCCGGGGGGCCGCCGCCCACCACCAGCACCGTGCGCAGCCACGGGCAGCGATCCCGCACGGACACCAGGCGATCGGCCACCTGGGCCTCGACCACGGCGACGCGCGCCCGGCTGTCGTTGAGGAGGAACGCGAGCTCCTCGGCGGCCATCAGCGTGTTCACGGGCACCGCGACCGCGCCGAGCCGGGCGGCGCCCCAGAAGGCCGCGGCGAACGCGGGCGTGTCGTTCAGCGCGAGCAGCACGCGCTGCTCGATCTCCAGGCCCGCCTCGGCCAGGGCGCCGGCGCCGTGAGCCACCCGGTCGGCGACCTCTCCGTAGGTGATGGAGCGGCCGGCGAAGCGGAAAGCCGTGCGGCCGGCGCGCCCCTCGGCCACGTGGCGATCGACGAAGAAGTCGGCGGCGTTGAACGGCTCGGGGAGAGACTCCACCGGCGAAATACTAACATCACGAAGAACTTCCAGCCCGCTGCCGGAGTGTGCAATTCACCGGCGAGCCGGGCTGCGGCAAGACGCTGCTGACCCGGGCGGTCGTGCAGCGGCTGGAGGCCAGCCGCTACGAGATCGCCCTGGTGACCAACCCTCACGGCGGGCGCATCGATCTGCTGCGCCAGGTCCTCTACGAGCTGGGGATCGAGGCCGCCGACACGGCCCGCACGGAGCTCGAGCACACGCTGCACGATTGCATCGTCGGCACCGCCCGCCGGGGCCGCGAGACGCTCGTCATCGTGGACGACGCCCAGCACGCCGACGATCCGGCGTGGTTCGAGCAGCTCAGCTCGCTGCTGAACATCCAGACCAACGAGCGCACGCTCGTCACGATCTTGCTGTCCGGCACCCCCGAGCTGATCGCCACCCTCCGGCGCGTGCAGCATCTCGACCGCCGCGTCTCGATCCGCTGCGCGCTCGACCCCTTGACGGAGGAGCAGACGGTGCAGTACGTCCGCTACCGTCTCGGCGTCGCCGGGGGGGGAAGCGTCGCTGTTCACGCGGCCGGCGCTCGCGCTGATCCAGGCCGCCAGTCGCGGTGTCCCCCGTGCGATCAACGATCTCTGCGACAGTGCCATGCTGCTGGCCCGGCTGGACACCCTCCGCACGATCGACGACGCGGTCATCCGCCGCGTCCTCGGCTCCACCCCCACCGCGGTCGCCCGCTGACGGCCGGCCAGACTGGGCGCGTGTCGGGATAACGAGGAGTGTCCCGGCTCAGCCGGGGCGCGACGAGCGTCGGGAGGTGTGGGGGTCCATCTCGGGGCCCCGGCTCGCGCTCGCGCTGGCTTGCGGCGATCTGGCCGGCGTGCGAACGGCCGCCCACGCGCTGCGGGGCATCGCCGGCAACCTCGGCCTCGCGGCGCTGGCCGGGCTCGGCGGCGCGATCGAGGACGCGGCGCTCGCCGGGGCCGGCGGGCGCCTCGAAGCCCTGGGCCGGCGCCTCGAGCCCTGCGTGGCCGACTCCCTCGCGCGGCTCGTAGCTCGCCGCCTCTAGGCGTCTCGCTGCGGGAAGTCGGCAACCGGCTGCAACCCCGGTCCAGTCTCGCGGCTGATTCTCCCGCTGACAGCCCCCTGGCACGTCGCGTGCCTCCGGCTCCAGAGCGATGGGCGCGGCGCTTCGCAGGCTTCACGCAGTCGTCCTGACGGTCCTCCTGCTCGTCGCGTGCGCGCCCAAGGACGATCGAACGCCCCCCCAGTCGATGGCCGCCGCCGGATCCGGCGAGCCACGCGGGCGCGCGGTCGGCGCGCTGGGGCGTCTGCCGCTGGCCTTCGAGCCCAACACGGGCCAGGCGCCGGCGGACGTGCGCTACCTCAGCCGGGGGGCGCGGCTCCAGGTCGCGCTCACCCCGACCGAGGCGAGGTTCAGCTCGCCACCGGCGCCGGGACGCGAGCCGGTCACGATGCGTCTCCGGCTCGCCGGCGACGTCCGGATGTCCGCGCCCGTCGCCGAGGACGTGTTGCCGGGCCGGGTGCACTACTTCGCCGGGCGGGATCCCTCGGCGTGGCGGCGCGACGTCCCCACCTACCGGCGGGTCGTCTATCGCGGCGTGTACCCGGGCACCGATCTCGTCTTTCACGGCAGCCAGCGCGAGGCCGAGTTCGACTTCGTGGTGGCGCCGGGCGCCGATCCGGGGGCGATCCGCCTCGAGCTGGACGGCGCCGACCGGGTGGCGCTCGACGGCGACGACGTCGTCGCCCGGCGCGGCGAGCACGAGCTGCGGCTGCGCAAGCCCGTGGTCTACCAGGAGGCCGACACCGGGCGCGTCCCGGTGACCGGCCGGTTCACGGTGACCGGGCGACGGTTCGCGTTCGACGTCGGCGACTACGACCGCGGCCGTCCGCTCGTCATCGATCCGGTGGTGACCTACTCGACGTACCTCGGCGACGCCGGCGCGCAGCACGGCCGGGCGATCGGCGTGGACGCCGCCGGCAACATGTACGTCGCCGTCGACGGCATGGGCATCGTCAAGCTGAGCGCCGATGGCGCGACGCTGCTCTACACGACGGTGCTCGGCGACGCCACGATGCGCGCGATCGCGGTCGACGGCGCCGGCCACGCCTATCTGGCGGGTACCTGGCCTCACTCGCGGTCAGGCTTCATTTCCCGGTACCCGACCACGGCGAATGCGCTGCAACAATCACCCGGGACACCCTGCTTCCAGGGGTCGAGTGACGGCGTGATGGCCAAGCTCGGCCCCGACGGGTCACTCCTGTACTCGAGCTTCGTCGGCGGCAACTGCCTGCACGAAGCCACCGGGATCGCGATCGATCCCGCCGGCAACTTCTACGTGACCGGCTTCGGCAGCACGACGGCAGGCTTCCCCACGACGCGGCCGCCGTTCGCCCCGGTATCGGGGACGGCGAGCACGTTCCCGGGCTGGGTGCAGGCGGTGGCCGCGGACTTCTCGCGCTACCTGTACTCCGTGCAGATCCTCGCCGGCGATGGCTCGCTGACCGAACCGATGGACATCGCCGCCGACGCGGCCGGCAACGCCTACGTCGTCGGGCGAACCGGCGCCGGGTTCCCGACGACGCCGGGCGCCTTCCAATCCGACACGGGCGGGGCCTTCGCGGCGCCGTTCGTGGCCAAGATCGCCCCCGATGGCTCGCGGCTGGTGTACGGCACGTACTTCGGCGGACCCACGACGCAGATCAACGCCGTCACCGTCGACGCCGCCGGCGCCGCCTACCTCGCCGGCCACAGCGGCACCGGCTTGCCGACCCTCAACGCGCTGCAGCCCGCGCTCGCCGGCGGCGCGGACGCGTTCGTGGCGAAGCTGAACGCGTCCGGCACGGGGCTCGCCTTCTCGACCTATCTGGGCGGCAGCGCCGACGACGCCGCCGTCGCGGTCGGCCTCGACAGCGCCGGTACCGTCCACGTCGCCGGCCCGACCGATTCGATCGACTTCCCGCAGCGTGACCCGCTGCCTTCGCAGTTCGCCGGCGCGGGGTCGAACTTCGTGACCGCCCTGGCGCCGTCCGGCACGGCGCTCGTCTACTCCACCTACTTCGCCGACACCGAGACGCTCCTGAGCGGCATGGCGGCGGCGCCGAACGGGGCCGTCTACGTCACCGGCGGCACGCGGTCCACGTCGTTCCCGACCGTGCGTCCCCACCAGCCGGCGTTCGGCGGGGGCTCCGGCGACGCCTTCATCGCCCGGATCGAGCCGGGGTCGGGCGGCGGGACGATCCGCGTCTTCATCACGGCCCCCGCCGAGAACGCCACCGTCAGCGGCACCGCCTGGCTCACCGTCTGGATCGAGAACGCCGCGGCCGGCTCCAAGACCTACACGCTGAGCGAGGGCGGCACCACCGTCGGCGCCACCAGTACCAGCAGCAACGGACCCGTGTCGCTCGCCTGGCCGACGACCGGCGGGCCCAACGGCGCCCGCACGGTGACCGTGTCGGTCCGCGACGCCGGCGGCAATACCGGCGCCGCCTCCCGCGCCTTCAACGTCCAGAACGCCGGCGGCGGTGGCGACCCCGCTCCCCTCGGCGCTTCCTTCAGCAGTCCGGCGCCGGGGGCCACCGTCAGCGGCACCGTCACCGTCGGCATGGCGGCCGTGAACCCCAGCGGTGCACCGATCAGCTTCACGCTGGCCGTCGACGGCAGCCAGGTGTTCACCGTCTCGGGGACCGCGACGACCGCCTCCTACCAGTGGAACACCGGCCCGCTGTCGAACGGCTCGCACACGCTGGCCCTGACCGTCCGCGACGGCGCCGGCCGCACCGCCGCCACCACCCGCACCGTGACGGTCGCCAACGCAGGCGGCGGGGGCGGCACCATTCGCGTCTTCATCACGGCGCCGGCCGCGGGCGCGACCGTGAGCGGCACCGCCTGGCTCACCGTCTGGATCGAGAACGCCGCGGCCGGCTCCAAGACCTACACGCTGAGCGAGGGCGGCACCACCGTCGGCAGCACCAGTACCAGCAGCAACGGCCCCGTGTCGCTCGCGTGGCCGACGACCGGCGGGCCCAACGGCTCCCGCACGGTGACCGTCTCGCTCCGCGACGCCAGCGGCAACACCGGCGCGGCCTCCCGCGCCTTCAACGTCCACAACGCCGGTGGCGGCGGTGGGGGGCCCGCTCCCCTCGGCGCCTCCTTCACCAGCCCCGTCGAGGGCGCCACCGTCAGCGGCACGGTCACCGTCGGCATGGCGGCGTCGAACGCCAGCGGCACGCCGATCAGCTTCACGCTGGCCGTCGACGGCACCCAGGTCTTCAACACGTCCGGCACCGCCACCGCCGCCTCCTTCGCCTGGAACACCGCCCCGCTGTCGGCCGGCACTCACACGCTGACGCTCACCGTGCGTGACGGCGCCGGCCGCAGCGCCACCGCCACCCGCACCGTGACCGTCGGCGGGGGTGGCACCCCGATCCGGGTCTTCATCACGGCGCCGAGCAACGGCGCGACCGTCCGCGGCACCGTCTGGTTCACGGTCTGGATCGAGGGCGCGGCGGCCGGCTCCAGGACCTATACGCTGGCGGTCGGTGGCACGAACGTCGCCACCACGACGAGCACCAGCTCGGGTCCGGTATCGCTGGCCTGGACCA
>Ga0302046_10002824_pt1 | contig 16028 bp, 11 predicted proteins | sample RVTome_11_FD_200261 | JGI IMG/M metagenome (GOLD analysis project Ga0302046, IMG submission 200261) | Soil microbial communities from uranium-contaminated site in the Upper Colorado River Basin, Wyoming, United States - RVT147D111 (version 2) ...
TCCATCCTGGCAGGCTGCTTCGTCAGCTTCTCGGCGAAGCTGCACAGCTCACGATCCTCTTCGGAGAGCTCCGCCTCGCGCCAGTTCGAGGAGAGCGCGGTCACGAGCCGCTCCAACTCGGCGCCGGCTGTTCCCTGGACCGCCGACCGGAGGTCCGAAGCGTGGGCCAGGGTTCAGTAGTGACAGCCGTTGGCGCGACTGACGACTACCGCGAGCATCTCGCGTTGTAGGCGCGAGAGCTCCCCGGGGCCGAGCATGACCCTCTGGTAGAGGTCCAGCGCCGACTCGAGGATGCGCGGCGACAGGCTCATCACGCGCACGATCTGGAATACGCGGCCGGCACGCCGAACCGCCGCCGCGTAGAGCTTGGCGAGCGGCCCCTCGGCCTCCTCGGGAGCGATGCTGCGGAGCCAGGCCATCGAGCCGGTCCCGCTCGCTCCTAGAACCCCGGCCGGGACAGGACCGCCTCGATCACGCGGCGCTCCCCGGATGTCTTGGCCGTGGGATAGTAGGCGCGCAGCGCGCGGCGAGCGTGCTCGTCCCCCACCGCTCCCAAGGTCTCCACGGCGGCGGCGCGCAGCCGGAAGTCCTCCGTCCCTAGGAACTCGGCGATGAAGCGGCTGTTCTGGAGCTGCTCGCGCGGTTGCAGGCCGAGTTGACGCAACGCGACGGCCCGTGCGGTCGGATCCGTCGAGTCGTCGTTCGCCCAGCGCCGGAGCTGCGCGATCACTCCGTCGTTCTCGAGCCCGCCGAGGTCCTCGAGCAGGGCGGCGCGCAGGACATCGTGGGGCGAATCGACGAACAGCTTCTCCGTCAGCCAGGCGTAGGCCTCGCGCGGCGCGGCGTGCACGTACAGCTCGGCCGCAGCGGCCATCGTGTTCCAGCTATAGCCCTCGGCGAAGGCCGCGGTCGCGAAACCGGCCAGCTCGGGCGCCGGCGGAAAGGTGGCGAGCGCGGAGAGCGCGGACGCACGCACGGCGGCGGACTCGTCCTCCTTGGCCGCGACCATCAGCCGCTCGCGCGCCTCGAGACCCTGGCACTGGCCCAGGGCCGTGGCAGCGGCGGCGCGCACGCTCGGGCTCGCGTCCCTCTTCAGGCGATGCACCAACTCGGCCACGATGGTCTCGAGCGTGTCGAGCCGGCCGCGTTTCGATTCCTCGGCGGCCAGGCGCCCGAGGTTCTTCATCGCGTCGCGCCGGCCGTTGACGTCCGGGTCCTCGTGCGCGATGGCCAGCCACTCGGCGACCTTCCTCTCCTTCCACACGACCGTCTTCGGGATCTGGCCGCCCTCGTCGAAGCGGACGTAGAGCGGCTTGCCCGCCACCGGGAACTCGAACGTGTGGGCACGGCGGGTGAGCTCGACGCGGTGGACGACCGAGCCGCCCTCGTCCTGGACCTGGACGTCGACCGAGAGGCGGAATGCGGACGGCGTCCCGTCGCCCGAAGCCTGCACCTGTCGGACTTCGAGTACGACCTTCTCATTGCGCTCGTCCCAGCGCCAGCCGAGCTCGAACTCGGGAGTGCCTCGCCCGTAGATCCACTGGTCGAAGAACAGGCTCAGGTCCCGGCCGGAGGCCTTCTCCATCGCGCGCTTGAAGTCCGTGGTGACGACGCTCCGGCCGACGTTCTCGGCGGCGTAGGTGCGCACGCCCGCGCGGAAGACCTCGTCCCCGAGCATGCAGCGCAGGAGGTGCAGGCGGACCGCCGCACCCTCGTAGACGTGCGTGTTCATCAGATCCTCGGGGTCCTCGTAGGTCCCCCAGACCGTCGGTCGCCGGCCCGGGCCGCGATCCTCCTCGATCGCCGCGTCCTGCGCGTCGCGGAGCCGGATCCGGAACTCGTCGAGCCCGCGCGTCTCCTCGAAGTAGAGCAGCGTCATGTAGGTCGCGAAGCCCTCGTTGAGCCAGATGTGCGACCAGTCGGCGCAGGTGAAGAGGTCACCGAACCACTGGTGCGCCGCCTCGTGCGCCACCAAGCCGGTCGACTGCGCGTCGCGCGTGCGCCGCGCGTCGCCCAGCGTGAGCGGCGTCAGCGTGGTCGCCGAGATGTTCTCCATGCCCCCCCAGGGGAAGTTCGCGACGCAGACCTGGCTGTACTTCGGATAGGGATAGCGCACGCCGGTGTAGTCGGAGAGGAACGTGAGGATCTCGTCCGTCTCGTGGAAGCTGGCCTCGACCCACTCGCGGTACTGCGGCTCGACGACGAACTGCAGCGGCACGCCGTCCCATTCGCCGTCGATCGAGATGAACTCGCCGGCCACTACGCTGACGAGGTAGCTGGGGTGCTCGACGTCCATGCGCCAATGCTCGGTCCGCGTCGCGCCTTCGCGCGTGACGTCGACCCGCTCGCCGGGAAGCACGCCGATCCAGTCGGCGGGCATCGTGACGCGCACCTCGGAGGTCGCTCGCTCGTAGGGCTGGTCGAGGCAGGGGAACCAGCCGCGGTTGTCCTCGGCCTGTCCCTGCGTGAAGACCTGGCTCGGGCTGTCGCCGTCCGCGCCCACGCCGGAGAACCACATCCCGGTGATCGGCCGTCCGCCGTAGGCGATGGTCACCTCCGCAGGCTCCCCGGCGAGCAGGGCCGAGCCGAAGCGCACCGTCAACGCGTCACCGACGTGGTCGAAGTCGAGCGAGTTGCCGTCCTCGTCCTGCACGCCCTTCACCTCGAGCCCGAGCAGGTCGAGTCGGATCGAGTCGACGTCGCCCCCCACGGGCCGGAACTCGACGCGGCAGTTGGCCTCGATGCTGCGCCGCTGCGGGAAGAGCACCAGGTCGATCGCGTAGTGCGAGACGTCGAAGTTCCGCCGCTCGATCGCCGACGCTTCCTCGCGGGCTCGGCGCGGACCGCGGTCGAGGGACGCCGGAGCCTGGCAGGCGATTGCGCCGAGGAACAGGGCGCCGAGCGGACCGAGGAGCAGCGTGCGTTTCGAGACGGGTGTCGAACGGACAGGGTGCATCTTCTTCTCTGTGGATCTCGGTGGTGGACGGACTCTCGGTCGAGCGGGCGATCCTAGCGAATCGTCTTCACGGACTCGATGGCGGATCGACCGGCTCGAGGTCGTATCCTCCGAGCCCCGTGGACTTCCTCCTCGAGTGCATCGGGTTCCCCCCGACCCAGGACCTGGACGAGCTGAAGCGGCGCATCCTCGAGCGCGGTGACACCGTCGCCTGGCGCGGTCCGCTCGGCGTCCATCTGCGCTATCCGTTGGCTCCGGAGATCGAGGTCCGACTGGACGGCGAGGAGGGAGAGGAGCTGTGGACGCTGTGGCCCCATCACGAGTCCCGACGACGACTACGGGTCGCGCTCCAGACCACCGAGCCCTTGCCGGACTCGCCCTACGACCTGCTCCTCTCGGGCACGGCCAACCCGCCCCTGCCGCCCGGAGTGGCGAACGACCGCGAGGAGGACGTCGGCCTCGACTACCCCATCGTGACCTACCTCTCCGACGCACGCCGGCTCCCGAAGGACCTGCCCCGCGGTCACGTCCTGGCGATCAGCGTCTCCGGATTCGCCCTGGATGTCACCTACGTGGGTCCCAACGAAGGCGTGCGCGACCCCTACGTCCTCGAGGAACCGAGCGGGGCCCACCTGCTCCCGGTCAGCGGCGACGGGAGTCCCGGCGGCTGCATGGAGCTGTCGCTCCGCATCCGCCAGACGAGCCGCTACGTCAACCCGCTCTCCGGCGAGACGTTCCTGCTGCTCGAGGCCGACGCGCCGGGCCGACCGCTCGACCTGTTCGTGAGCCGCTGGCAGCTCGAGGCGGACGGCCACGGGCTGCCCCGGCCGGGCTGGCGCATCGAAGGCGCCTTCCTCTTCACCGGCCGCGTGAGCGGCGGGCTGCCGCGGCCCAACCGGCCGCCCTCGCGCTGAGCGCAGCGTTACTCGCCGACCCTCACGCCGATCGAGTTCGCGACGGCAGCCGCCTCCTCGGGCGAGACCCCGATCCAGCACCGCAGCCAGCGTCCGCGCGCGCCGCGCGAGCCGGAGACGGTCCCGCTCTGCGTCAGGCCGCGGGCCTGCGCCGTTCCGGCCAGTCCCGCGACCAGGTGCTCCTCGAGCTTCTCCACCTCGCGCCCGAACTCCTCCGCGTCCCGGTCGCTGTCCCAGGTCGTCTCGCACAGGAGCACGCGCGCTTCTCCCCGTCCCAGCAGGACGTAGCGGTCCCCACCCCAGCCCTCGGAGGCGGGATAGGTGTAGCGCACCGCCATGATCGCGAGCGGGCTCGCGAGACCCGTGCGCTTCGCGGGCGGCTCGACGAACAGCGCCCAACCCAGCTCGCCCAGGGTGTCCTGGTGCAGGACCGCCCAGCCCGGCGGCAAGGCCTCCGTGTCGAGGACGACGGGGACGGGCTCGTCGCGCTTCTCCTCGTCCCAGTACTTCGCGGAGTGCAAGACCTGCTCGCTGGAGCGCGGCGGGTTCTCGAAGACGGTGGCGTAGTCCTCCAGGCCCGGTTTCTTCTTCGCCAGCTCGAGCATGCTCCCGGCGCGGCACAGGAACATCTGGCCGCGCAGGTAGGAGCCGAGCAGCGGCTTGTAGACGTAGGGCAGCGCGTCGGCCAGGACGTCCATGCCGCGCATCGCGTCCTCCATCTGCTCCGCCGGCGAGAGGTTGCCGCGCGTCAGGACCCACTCCTGGCCGACGGCGGACCCGCTGCCCTCGATCACCGCGTGGTAGGCCCACTGCGCGTCGGAGTTGCCCTCGAGCCGGAGGAGCGTGCCGTCGATGTCGTAGAGCTGGTCGTCGAGCGCGTGCGTCAGCTCGTGGGCCAGGATGGGACGCGCCAGCGATCCCGAGAAGGTCTCCATGAGGAAGAAGCCCTCCGTGTCGGGGTCGTAGAAGCCGCCGACCTGACCCTCGAGGATGCGGTTCAGGTGCGCCTCGAAGTCCATCTCGCCGGGCACGAGGCCGAGCATCTTGGCGACGGTCACGTTCGCCTCGCGCTGCTCCGGGGGTTCGGTCTTCTCCATGCGGACCTTGATGTACTCCTGCAGCGTCTCCAGGTCCGCCAGGGCAACGGTCACAGGACGCAGGAAGGACTTCGCGCGCAGCTCCTCGATGTCGGCGCGGATCTCCTCGGTCCAGGCCTCGAGCTGCGCCTGCGTCAGCACTTCCGCTTGGGGCTCCGCGGCCTGCTCCTCCTGCGGGGGATCCTGGCTCGACACGTCCGCGGCGAAGGCCGAGGGCTCCTGGCATCCGAGCGCGAGCCAGAGAACGAGCGACGCGAACGGCAGGATCGTGGGCTTCATGGCGTAGGGCAGGCGGGAGCGGTTCGAGCGCGGGGAGGCCGATCTTAGCCCTCCGCCTCGGTTTGCAAGCACGGTGGGTGCTTGGCACCATCTCGCCCGCTCCGCCGCCGAGCGCCCGTCCCTTCCTGCCCTGGCCACCAGCCCTGGAGCCGAAGCATGGCCTTCCGGTCCCGCGCCCTGCGCGCCCTCCTCGTCCTCCTTCCGCTCCTCGGGCTCGGTCGATCCGCGGACGCGCACCCGTTCCGGGCGGACGCCGACACGGAGGCCGCGGCTCCGGCGCAGGACGACGGGAACGTCCTGCACGCGGTCAACGACGCCCTGGCTCCGATCGACACCTTCTGGGGCAAGTGGGTCAACTGGTCGGTCGACAAGGTCTTCTTCTACGACATCTGGTTCTGGGACAACGAGGTCGTCCGCGATCCGGTGACCGGTGAGGTCGCGCTCGACGGGTACGAGCGACCGCGGGTGGACAAGGGGACCAACCTGGCGCTCGCCGTGGTCTGGCTGGTCCTCGGCGCGATCTTCTTCACGATCCGCATGGGGTTCATCAACCTGCGCGGGTTCCGGCACGCGATCGACGTCATCCGCGGGAAGTACTCGAACCCGAGCGACGAGGGCGAAGTGAGCCACTTCCAGGCCCTGACCGCTGCCCTCTCGGCGACGGTCGGCCTCGGGAACATCGCCGGCGTCGCGATCGCGGTGAGCATCGGCGGCCCCGGCGCGACCTTCTGGATGATCGTGGCCGGCCTCCTCGGTATGAGCTCCAAGTTCACCGAGTGCACGCTGGGTCAGATGTACCGCGAGGTGCGCCCCGACGGTCGCGTGATGGGCGGGGCGATGTTCTACCTCTCCAAGGGCCTGGAGGAGCGCGGCCTGGGCGGGCTCGGGAAGATCCTGGCCGTCCTCTTCGCGATTCTCTGCATCGGCGGCTCCTTCGCGGGCGGCAACGCGTTCCAGGTCAATCAGTCGATGGGCGCGCTGAGCGAGACCGCCAGGTGGGTCGGGTCCTACCCGTGGATCTACGGCCTGATCATGTCCTTCGCGGTCGGCATCGTGATCCTGGGCGGGATCAAGCGCATCGCTGCGACGGCGGAGAAGGTCGTGCCGGCCATGTGCCTGATCTACGTGCTGACAGCGCTCTACATCCTTCTCGACAACACCGAGCGCATCCCGACCGCCTTCGGCGCGATCCTGTCGGGCGCTTTCACGCCCGAGGCCGGCTACGGCGGTTTCATTGGGGTCCTGATCCAGGGGTTCCGTCGGGCCGCCTTCTCGAACGAGGCCGGCTCCGGCTCGGCGGCCATCGCGCACTCCGCCGCGCGCACGCCGCACCCGACGCGCGAGGGCATCGTCGCGTTGCTCGAGCCCTTCATCGACACCGTCGTCGTCTGCACCATGACCGCGCTCGTGATCGTCGTGACCGGCGCCTACAACAACCCGGCCTACAGTGAGTTGGTGAACGGCAACAACGGAGCGGCGCTCACCTCGCGCGCCTTCGGCGAGCACATCACCTGGTTCCCCTACATACTCTCCGCCGCCGTCGTGCTATTCGCCTACTCGACGATGATCTCCTGGTCCTACTACGGCGAGCGTTGCTGGGCGTACCTGTTCGGCGACGACAAGTCGACCAGCTACCGGATCATCTTCATCGTGTTCGTCTTCCTGGGATCGATCCTCACCGCCACGAACGTGCTCGAGTTCGGCGACCTGATGATCCTCGGCATGGCCTTCCCCAACATCTTCGGCATCCTCTTCCTGACCGGGAAGGTGCGCGCGGCCCTGGACGACTACTGGGGCAAGCTCACGCGCGGGGAGTTCCAGGTGTACAAGTAGGCGCTCGTCCCGCGCGCCGCACCATGTCCTCCACCGCCCTGCGTCCCATTGCGCCCGTCGACTTAGCCGCCGAGCGCGCCTTCCTCGGTTCCGCTCTGCAGGATGCGCTCTTGCGCGTCCTCGCGAGCGGCCAGTACGTCCTCGGGCCCGAGGTGGAGGCGCTCGAGAAGCACTTCGCGCGACGCTGCCGCGTGCCGCACGCCTTGGGCGTCTCCTCGGGCACCGACGCGCTCGTCCTCGGCCTCCTGGCCGTCGGCGTGGAGCGCGGCGACCACGTGCTCACGACGCCCTTCACCTTCTTCGCCTCGGCCGGCTCGATCGCCTGGATCGGCGCGGTCCCACGTCTCGCGGACGTCGAGGAGTCGACCGGCCTGCTCGACGTCGAGGCGGCGGCCGCCGCGGTGGACGAGCGGACGACCTGCGTCGTGCCCGTGCACCTCTACGGCCAGATGGTCGACGTGCGCGCCTTCCGGCGGCTGTGCGACCAGCGCGGCCTCGCCCTGCTCGAGGACGGCGCCCAGGTCCACGGCGCCGAGCGCGACGGAGTCGCTCCAGGCGAGTTGGGCGACGCCTGTACCTTCTCCTTCTATCCCACGAAGAACCTCGGCGCCGCGGGAGAGGGCGGGCTGGTCGTCACGCGCGACGCGAAAGTCGCCGAGCGACTCAAGGGCCTGCGCGACCACGGCAGCCCGACGAAGTACCGGCACGCCTTCGTCGGCACGAACTCGCGCCTGCAGGCCATGCAGGCGGCCGTCCTGAACGTCAAGCTCCCCCACCTCGATCGCTGGAACGAGCAGCGGCGCGCCTGGGCCGCGCGCTACGACGCGGGCTTCGCCGACGCTCCGCTCGTGAAGCCCCTGGTCGCCGTGCCGGGCTCGACCCACGTCTATCACCAGTACACCGTCCGCCTGGTCGGCGCTGGACTGCGCGACCGCGTCCTCGCGGGTCTGAAGGAGCGCGGCATCCACGCCGCCGTCCACTACCCGGTCCCGGTGCACCTGCAGGAGGCCGCGCGTCCCTGGGGCTACGGACCGGGCGACTTCCCGGTCGCCGAGCGCCTGGCGGAGGAGGTGCTCTGCCTGCCGGTCCATCCGTTCCTCGACGAGGCCGACGTGGACCGGGTGATCGAGACGGTGCGCGAGCTGGCCGAGGGATAGCCGGCCGCGTCCTCCTCGGACGCGGGGCGCGGGAATCGGTTTCTCGATCCGCTCGTCGGGCCGCGAGAGACGCGGGGTCCGTCTCCACGGCCGCTCCTCGCCGGGTCGATAGCCGAGGGCAGACCTCCTCCGGGTCGCTCCCATGTCCGCCGCCCGCGACTCCACTCAGCCGATCCTCGTCGGCCTGCCGAGCAGCCTCCTGTTCCCGCACGACGTGAGCACGGTCGACGTCCGGCGGCCGGAGAACGTCGTGGCCCTGTCGCGCATGGAGCGCGACGCCCTGGTGCTGGTCGCCGCGCTCGAACGCCCCGACGTGGACCCCGAGGAGCGCATGGGCCTGGTGCGCCCGATCGGCACCCTCGCGCGGCTCGTGAGCCGGACCCAGCTCGCCGGCGGGGGCATGCGGATCGTGCTGCAGGGGATCCGGCGTGCTCGGGTGGAGGACGTCGAGCAGCACGAGGGATGTCTGTGGGCGGTCCCCGGACGACTGGAAGGCACGAGCCTGGAGCCTCGACGGGCAGCACGACACCTGGAGCGGCTCCAGCTCGCGCTGAAGACCCTCGGGGAGATCTCTCCGGGCTTCGTCGGCGAGCTCTCGGAGATGATCCCGCTCTACGACGGCGACGCGGAGCGCATCAGCGACCTGGTCGCGTCGGTCCTGCCGCTCGAGTACCAGGAGCAGGCGCGACTGGTCGGCGAGCCGGATCCTCTCGCGCGGCTCGAGATGCTCGAGCGCATGCTCCATGAACGCCTCCTGCGCGCGCGGGCGGAGAAGTCGATCGACGAGAAGCTCGCGGGGAAGCTCCGGCGAGACGTCCTGCGCGAGAAGCTCGAGGCCCTGCGGGACGAACTCGGGGAGCCGGGGACCCATGCGCGCGAGCTCGAGCGGTTGCGGGAGACGCTCGCCGGCTTGTCGCTCAATCCAGTCGCCCGTGCCGCCTTCGAGCACGAGCTCGACCTCCTGCGACGCTCGACTCCGGGAGCTCCGTCCACCGCGCGGACGCAAGCGCACCTGGAGTGGGCGCTCGAGCTCCCCTGGCGCGACCCGGACTCGGCGCAGTGCTCGGCCGGCCGGCCCTTCGAGCGCGTCGCGGCCGACCTCGACCGGAGCCACATCGGACTCGAGGACGTGAAGCGCCGCATCTCGGAGATCCTCGCCATCCGCCGGCTCGGCGGCGGAGCGCGCGGGACGGTCCTGTGTCTGATCGGTCCGCCGGGGACGGGCAAGTCGAGCATGGCGCGCGCCGTCGCAACCGCCCTCGACCGCCGCTTCCTGACCATCCCGGTCGGAGCCATGACGCACGAGCGCGAGTTCGTCGGCCGCTCCTGGCTCCAGGAGGGCGCGACGCCGGGAGCCATCCTGGCGGGGATCCACCGGACCGGCGTGCCCGACCCGGTGATCCTGCTCGACGAGATCGACAAGCTGAGCCTCGGAGGCGGTGGGACCGCCGCCGGCGCGCTGCTCTTGCTGCTCGATCCCGACCAGAACGCCGAGTTCTTCGACCACTACCTCGGAGCGCCCTTCGACCTCTCGCGCTGCCTGTTCCTCGCCACGGCGAACGACGTGGACGAGATCCCCGAGACGTTGCTGGACCGCATGGAGATCCTGCCGTTCCAGGGGTACACGGAATCGGAGAAGTACCGCATCGCGCGCGAGCACCTCCTGCCGCGCGCCCGGCTGCACGCGGGTATCGAGGACGGAGCGCTCTCCATCACGCCGGCCGCGTTGCGCGCGATCATCCGCGCCTACACGGCGGAAGCAGGCGTGCGTCACCTGCAGCGACTCCTGGTCGCGCTGGCGCGCAAGGCCGCCGTCGATGTCGTCCACGGAGGACGCGGGCTGCGCGTGCTCAAGGGCGACCTGCTCCTTCTCCTCGGTCCGCGCACGGTCGAGGAGGAGGTGCGCCAGCGTCGCCCGGTCGTGGGATTGGCCACCGGGCTCGCCTGGACCTCCGTGGGCGGGACGCTGCTGCCGATCGAGACGCTCGTGATGCCGGGCGCCGGACGGACGATCCTCACCGGGCAGATCGGAGAGGTGATGCGCGAGTCGGTCCAGACGGCGCTCTCCTTCGTGCGCACCTGCCTGGGCTCCTTCGGGCTGAAGCAGGACCTGTTCGAAGAGATCGACTTGCACCTGCACTTCCCCGCCGCCGCGACGCCCAAGGACGGACCGTCGGCCGGGATCGCGATCGCCACCGCCATCGTCTCGCTGCTCTCGGGTCGACCCGTGCGTCACGACGTGGCGCTGACGGGCGAGCTGTCCCTGCTCGGAGCCGTGCTGCCCGTGGGCGGGCTGCGGGAGAAGCTCCTCGCGGCGGTGCGCTGTGGGATCACCGACGTCGTGGTGCCCGCGCGCAACGCGGACGACGTCCTGCGACTCCCCGAGGAGCTCCGCCGAGCTGTCACGCTGCACCTGGTCGACGACGTCGAGCAGGCTCTCGAGATCGCGCTGCAGACGAGCCGTTCCCGACGGACGCGCAAGGACGGCCCGCCGGGATTCCCGGGCGGACCGCGAAAGATCGCGTGAAGACGCGCCCCGGAGCCGTGTTCCCCTTGCCGAACCCGCGCATCCCCGCGATCCTCTTGGCTGTGAGATTCTTGCTCCTGCTGCTCGCCCTCTGCCTGATCGCGCCCGGTGCCGACGCGCAGCGCGGCAAGAAGAAGAAGACTCCGCTTCCCCGTCCGCCGGTCGAGGATCCGAACCCGGAGCGGACGGCTGAACTGGCGCGCATCGCCGCGGAGCGCGAGGCGGAGCGGCGCGCGGAGATCGAGCGGGACGTGCCGCTCCACTTCCGGCTCTGCGATCTGGACGAGAGCGGCTGGGTCTCCTTCCGCGAGGCGGAAGTCACGCTCGGGATCGACAAGGACGAGTTCCGTCGGTCCGACGGGGACGGCGACGGCCGCATCGGCCTGACGGAGTTCGCAAGCCGCTACCAGCGCATGCTCGACCTCCTCGGCCCGATCCATGCCCCGGTGCCGACGACGGAGGAGCTCGAGCGGCGGGCCGTCGCGGGAGGGTCGGACGCCCCGTTCGATCCGCGGCTGGCAGTCGTTCCGGACTCCCCCGTGCGGCGCGAGCCCACCACCGTCGAGCTCGTCGAGCGAACGCCGGTCGAAGTCGAGAAGCAGCCGCGGCCGAAGCGACCGCGCCCGACGGGGGCCGCCGCCCTCTTCCCGAGCCCCGGCCAGCTCCTCGCGCTGTACGACGCCGACCAGAGCAACGGCCTGAGCTTGCAGGAGGTCCGCACGATCGTGCTCCTGCTCGGCGACGACCTCTCACCCGAGCTGATCCTGCAGCAGACCGACCGCGACGAGACCGGCGAGCTGGAGATGCGCGAGCTCGCGCCGCTCGCCTACTTCGCGTCGAAGCGCATGCCGGTCGACGCGAGCCCACCCGAGCCCGTGCAGGCCTCGACGCTCCCGCAGCGGGCGACGCCCGGCTTCTCGCGGCTGGACGTGAACGCCGACGGCCTGGTCGAGGCCACCGACCTCATGCGCTTGCTCGACGGTACGCGAACGGTCGTGCGCCTCAGCACGGTGATCGCGGTGCTCGACCGCGACGGCGACGGCGGACTCTCGGACGCCGAGTTCCGCGCCGCCCTCGGCGCTCCCGGCTCGGGACGCTAGCGGTTCCTATCCCTCGAGCGGCTCCAGGCCCTCGTGGCGCGGGCCGCCTTCCGGATCGGCGACCGCGAAGCTGCCGCCGCGACCGAGCGTGACGCCGGCGAAGCGCCCCCGGAGGTCGAGGGCGTAGAAGTTGACGCCGAAGGCGGGCAGGCCGTCCGCGCGCATCAGGGCCGGTTGCCACTTCGCGGCGCGGCGCACCTGACGGACGATGCGTTGCAGGACCTCCATGCCGGCGTCCTTCGGGTGCTTCCCCTGCCGGATCAGCTCGACGATGGCGAAGCTGCCGTTCGCGAGGATCGCCGCTTCGCCCCGGCCGGTCGAGCCCGCGCTCCCGGCCTCCTGGTCGCAGTACAGGCCGGCGCCGACGATGGGCGAGTCCCCCACGCGACCGGGGATCTTCCAGGCCAGGCCGGAGGTCGTCGTGGTGCAAGCTACCGTGCCCCGGGTCGACAGCGCGGAGCAGTGGATCGTGCCGTGACGCTCGAACCGCTCGGGGAGCACGGAGCCGTGCTTCTCCTCCGCGGGCGACTCGGCCGGCACGAGCCGGTCGTCGTCGGCGCTCATCGTCTCGCGCCACTTCACCCACGCGCGACGCGAGCTCTCGGTGAGGAGCTCGGTGTGAGGGTGGCCGTGCATGCGCGCGAACTCGTAGGCGCCGCGGCCGACCAGCAGGCAGTGGTCGGTGCGCTCCATCACCAAGCGTGCGACCTCCGACGGATGGAGGATGTTCTCGATCGCCGCGACGGCGCCGGCGTTGTGCGTCTCGCCGTCCATGACGGCGGCGTCCAGGGCGACGACACCGTCCTCGTTCGGGAGACCGCCCAACCCTACGCTCGAGTCGTCCGGATCCGCTTCCTGGACCTTCACCACGTCGATGGCGCAGGTCAGCGGGTGTCCGCCCTCGAGGAGCCTGGGATAGAAGAGCCTCATTCCCTCCAGGCCGTTCGCACTTCCCACCATCAGAGGTCGCACATCGCGCCGCGCGCGCAGGATCACGGGCGCTCGAGCGGCGACGAAGGGAGCGGCCGCGCCGACTCCGAGCACCTGCCGGCGAGAGGGACCTTGCGTACGCTTGGGTTCTGATCTCATCGGGTCACCGGTCCTCGGTCGTGGGCTCGTCGTCTGGCGTGGGTGGGACTTCGATCGTGGGAAGGTCCTCGTCGGTACCGAGGCAGAGCTTACGCAACCAGTTTCGTGCGCCGTCGCACCACATCCGCCACATCGCCTCGAGTCCCGCGACCTCGTGCTCGCGCGCGGCTGCGATGCGCACGTCCATCTCCATGTCGAGCGAGCGGAGGTAGCGGTCCAGGTCACCGGCCTCCGGGTCCGCCACCGCGAGGGCCGCAGCCAGGATGGCGGTCGAGGTGCGGCGGATCTCCGACGGGTCCACGTACTCCAGGCGATCGAGACTCGTGTGGTACGTGAAGTCGGTGAAGTGCCAGAAGAGCACGGCCGGAATGCCGCGGCGGATGAAGACGTCGTGGTCGCTGCCTCCTTCCCAGGGATGGTCGGCGCAGGGCCATTTCCCGCCCTCCGCCAGGCTGACGTCGATCATCGCGCAACGGGCGATGACCGCGAATCCGTTCGGGAGGAGCTGCTCGGAGTCGACCTCGCCCGCGCCCCACGGCGTGTGGGCGTCCGGCTTGAGCGTGAAGATCGCGCCCGGATCGGGCATGCGCTCGAGGAGGGCGATGGCGTTCGTCTCCTTCTTCTGCCCGGTCATGTCCGAGGAGATGCCGGCGATCGGGCGCATGGCCGTGGCGGCGAGCCAGGCCTCGCTCTGGCTGAACTCGTCGCCCCATATGAAGACCAGGCTCGAAGCGGGCCACTCGAGGGCGCCCTTCTTCAGGATCTCGACCAGCGATCGCGCCCCCTCGAGCATCCCGCCGACACCGCTGGCGTTGTCGTTCGCGCCGGGCTCCTGCACGTGGCTCACCATCGCCACGGCCAGCTCCGGCGTCTCGGCGCCCTCGATCGTCGCGATCAACGTGCGTACGGGCCGCTCCTCGCGCAGCACCTCGGCTCGCAGCCGGAGGTTCACGGGACGCCTGCGCACCGCGGCTCGCTCCACCGCTGCCTCGATCGCGAACAGGCTTCGCCGCGAGATCTGGGCCACGGGCATGTCGCTCCCGCCGGTCAGCGTGATGAACTGGATCGCGTCCAGGTGTTGATCCTTGCCGAAGGGGTCCTCGTTGAAGGACTCGAGCGAGGCCGAGACCACTGCGGCGGCGCCGCGCGCCTGTGCGCGTCTCAGGACCTGCGAAGTGCGCACGTCCGTCACCAGGATCATCCCCTTCTTGATCTCGTCCAGGTGCAGCACCACCTCCCCGGTCACGTCGCAGGAGGGTGCGTTCGTCGGGAGCATGACTCGGTCGACGTCCTCGCGCGAGTCGAAGGAGTGGAGCACGTTCTCTTCCTCGCCGTCCGCGAGCAGGGTCAACGACCCGCTGAGCGGCGTCCAGCTCTTGTCCTGCGGCGTTTCCTCGAGGATCTCGAGCGTGAGCCGCGGATCGGCTCCGCCGAAACCGGCCGCGAGCAGTTCCGTCTCGAGGTGGTCGATCACGGCGTCGTACCCGCGGTTGCCGGGCGCGCGGTAGTACTGGTCGGCGAAGGTCACCGTCCTCATCGCGCGCGCGTCGTCGAACGCCCCGTGCAAGGTCTTGACGAAGCGTGCCGTGCCCGCATCGGACACGTGGACGCCAGGACCGACGTAGAGGTCCTGTTCCGGCACATCACGAGGGAGGATGCTCAAGAGCCTCTCCATGTCCGGGTTGCTCGCACAGCCGGACAGAGGGAACAGCACACCGGCGAGCAGGACGGGGGCGCGAAGAGACTTCATGGGTTCCTGCCTCAGGAGGAGAGGTACTTGCGCAGGAGCAACCCCAACCGGTCCCGAGCCTCGGCCGGAATCCGCGTCGGGTCCGTCAATATCGCGTACCGGAGTGCATCCTGGCAAGCGCACGTCCTCTCCGCCCGCAGCCGAGGGATCAGGAGGCGGATCAGCTCCTGCGCGCGCCGGACGTTCTCGCGCATGATCGCGAGGATCGCCTCGATCGTGACGTCCTCCTCCGATTCGTGCCAGCAGTCGTAGTCCGTGGCCATTGCGATCGTGGCGTAGCAGATCTCGGCCTCGCGACACAGGCGCGCCTCCTGGAGGTTCGTCATGCCGATGACGTCGACGCCCCAGCCGCGGTAGATCCTCGACTCGGCCCTCGTCGAGAACTGCGGACCCTCCATGCAGAGGTAGGTCCCGCCGTCGTGCACGCGCAGATCGAGCTCACGGGCGGCCGCGACGCAGGAGGAGGCCACCTCGCCGCAGACGGGGTCCGCGAACATCACGTGCCCGACGACACCCTCTCCGAAGAACGTGTCGATCCGATGGCGCGTGCGATCGAAGAACTGGTCGACGACGACGAAGTCTCCCGGTGCGATGTCCTCGCGCATCGATCCGACGGCCGAGACCGATAGGATCGAGGTCACCCCGAGCTGCTTCATGCCCCACACGTTCGCGCGGAAGTTGATCTCCGAGGGCATCAGACGATGCCCGACGCCGTGGCGCGGCAGGAACACGGTCCGCACCCCGTCGAGGCGACCGACGCGATAGGCGTCGGACGGCTCGCCGAAGGGCGTCGAGAGCGAGACGTCCTCCGCCGACTCGAAGCCCTCCATGTCGTACAGGCCCGAGCCTCCGATCACGCCGACGGTGAGCTCCTCGGTCATGTGTCCTCTCTCCACGGTCGTTCGACTCGCGGTTCACCGGGCGGGCGCCCTCCGCCGGAGCGCGGACCGCGATCAGGCCGACCCCCGCCGCTCTTCCAGGGCTTGCGGTCGTCGCGCGCCTCGCGCTCCCCGCCCGTTCGCCGGTGTCCGCCGCGCTCCTCTCGCGCGCCGCGCCCGCGTGGTCCGCGATCCTGCCAGGGACGACTCCCCGTATGGTGAGGCCGCGGGTCGCGGCGTTCCTCGCCGGGCGGCCCCTGGTAGGCCCGATCCCTACCCCTGCGGTCGCCCCCGTGGGTAGGTCCACCCCGGTTCCCGGCCCCGCGCTCCTTGCCACGTTCCCGCTGCCGCGCGTCGTCTCCGCGGCGCGGCTCCGTCCGACCCTCGGACCTCCCGCCTTCGTCGCGCCGTCCGCGGTAGCGTCCGCCTTCGCGCCGCGCGTCGTAGC
>Ga0302046_10002825_pt1 | contig 16027 bp, 6 predicted proteins | sample RVTome_11_FD_200261 | JGI IMG/M metagenome (GOLD analysis project Ga0302046, IMG submission 200261) | Soil microbial communities from uranium-contaminated site in the Upper Colorado River Basin, Wyoming, United States - RVT147D111 (version 2) ...
CGAAGGGGTGCGTGGCAAGAGCGCGACGAGCCGACGGAACCAGATCCTCTCCCGGTGCGTGGTGCACAACCTCAGGATGACGGTGTTGGACCGCTACGGCGAGTGAGGGGGTTTATGCAACAACTCGCGACGGATCAGTGGACTCCGAATTCCGGCTCCTTGGCGTTCTCCTCAGTGGTGGCGAGAAGACCATTGAGACGCTCAGGTACCTGGCGGCAAACGAGCACGCGAGACCGAAGGTGGCTTGCCGGGAGTTGCGGATGGGAAGGGATCGCTGGTACGCCACCAACGAGTTACTTGCTGACCTCGACCTGGCCTATGCGCTCCGGGACGTCGTTAGGGGCAGGCGGCAGCGATACGGGGTCACGGAGCGAGGCAAGGCTGTTCTGCGGGGCTTGTCAGCCATCGAGATGTTGCTGGCCGACTCACCGGCGGGTGTTGCCCAGCGATTGAAGGAGGGAACAATGGAACACGGGTCGGCCGAGGTGGGGGCACGGCTTTGCGCGCTCATGGAGCGCGCCGCCTTGCGGACCGATTGGGCCACGTTGGTTCAACTGCAGTTCCGGGCGGGGAAGATGAGGAGATACGGGGAAGCGCACCTTGGATCGGCGCTGGAGGCGCTGCTGCGGGGAGAGGCCAAGGCCAGTGTCCTTGCCTTGGAGGAGTCCGCTCGATTCCTGCGAACCGAGAAGGGCGGCCGCTCATGGAGGCGGATGCTCCTGGCGCTTGTCGCCGCGCATCTGGAGGCAGGCGAGCCGCTGCAGGCATTCCGCAGCGTGCTGGAGGCACAGTCTGCGGCGGTCCTTGCGGGTGACCGGGCGTGCGAGGCGGAGGCACGGGCAGCCCGGGGCATGATGATGTTGACATACGGGAAGTGGAACGACGCGCTCCACATGGTCGACCGGGCGCTCGGAGCCGCCCGCGAGTCGAGGACTTCAGAGTGCCTGGCGGCGGTCTCTGTGGACCGGTCATTCGTGCTCATGGGACATGATCCAAATCGGGCGGCCGGAGACATGCAAAGGGCCCTACAGGTCGCGGAGGAGGGGGGCATCCACCTGTTGGTGCTGCGGGCGAGCGGCCAGCTGGCGGCATGCCATGCCGTGAGGGGGGACGCGAGAGCGGCCGCAGAGCAACTAGAACTCTTGGAACGGCGACGGCTGAGACTGGACGGGGCGTTGGGAAGGGGGAGCAACGAGTGGCGGCGGTTCGTCGAGACCACGCACGGCCCGCTGACGGGAAGGGAACGGCGGCAGCGAATCATTCAACTCGCGCGGGTGTATCGGCCGGCGCCGATTTACGCGGGCGACCCCTCTCCTTCCGATTCGGGGGCGGGGGTGCGGGCGTCCCCGGACCGATCCGACGGCGAGGGCCTGTAGTAGCGTCCCTCGGCCCGGACCTCCACCTCAATCGCCGCCTGGCCGACGAGCTTGGAAACGTGATAGTCGAGGGTGGTCCTGGGGATCCGGAGCTCCTCTTGAAGGCGACGATGCGAAACGGCGCCATACGACCGTATCAAGACGGCCACCTCTTCCGTCAGGCTTCCGACGAAGCGGTTACGGTCCAGAGGCGTGTCGGCGGGATAGATGAGGAGGTAGTGCCGGTAGCGGATCTGCCGGATTTCCCCCCTCAGGGAGAGTACCCAGAGCGTATGGCGGAGCGCGCCCTCGCGAACGCCGAGCTCCCGGACGATTTGCCGGAAATGGGTGCCGGGGTGATCTTGGACGAACTGTCGCACTTCCACCCGTCGCTTCCGCCCCACCGAATCCTTCCCCCGGTCGCCTGCCCGGCGGGTGCGACGACCGACGCCGCGGTCGCGAATTGACGCTGCCCGTTCGGTCGGGGGGCGGCTTCCGGCATCGTGTTCACCGTCGTCCCGGGTTTCGTCCGGGGATGGGTCCTCCCTTGACCCGGGCTCGGGCGCCTTTGGAATCCAAAAAACCTCGGTGAATGAAGGCGCGCCGGCTATATTTTCCTGGGGATTGGGGATAGTGACACACTCGCGGGCAGGCGCTCTAACCAACTTCGGATTCCGTCGAGCGTTGCCGGGCTCGGCAGCGGGCGATTCGGGCTCTTCCTCGATGAGAAACCATGTGGAGGCCACGCTCCGCGTATGGTCGCTCCGAGCTCCGAAGTGCTTGTCACGCGAAGCGGTTCGGCAAGGGTCGAACCTCGGGGACGGCGCCTGTATCCTGGCGTAGGATACACGCAGTGATCCCCTTGGACGGACGGGGTCGAAACCGAATCCGAGCCACTTGGTGTCGCTCCGGGGGCGCCTCCCGATCCCCCTCGCATAGCCAGAAACCATACGTGGTGCGCCGGCAGACGCGCGCCGGTCATGGGGCACTTCTCGAGGGTGATCTCGAGCGGCGGGCGATTCGGGGTCGGACGCTTGCGGGCGTGGCTCTTGTGGCCGGGCGGGCCGCCGGGCCGCCGCTTCGAGCCGTCGGGATTCGTTGAGGCGGGGCGACGGCAGAAGGTATTGATCGAGGGGATGCCGCCATCCTCGGCGGTCTTGTTAGAGAGGCCGAGGACACCGGGGGAGCCGAGGAGGCGCGCAAGGCGGCGATCGAGGTTGCGACTTTTCCCGCGCATTTCCTGGTTCTCTCTCTCGATGCTGCCCCGTTCCTCTTCGTATCGGTGACATTCATGTTCGAAGCGGCGCCGCTCCTCCTCGAGTTTCCGCCTGGCGGCCTCTAATTCATCGCGAAGGCGCTCGTTCTCACCTGCCGATTCAGATTGCGGCGAGGGCGTCTCGGAAGGGAAGCATCTCCTCCGAGCATGTACGTTTTTCGGAGACGTTCACGTGGGCGTGATCAGCCGCAAACGTGAGTCCGTACGGCGAGTCGAGCGGCTGCGAGTACGAGATCGCCGCACGCGAACGCCTGGCCTGCAATCGGCGCCGCGGCAATACCGATCCGGACTAACGACGATGCGCATGGGGCCCCAGCCCCCTGGCTCAAGGAGGTTCGGCCATTGAGAGAGGTTGCTTTGCCATAAGGAGTTTTCTCCGCCTCCATGCGGAAGGGTATATGTGGCGCTAAACTCGCGGTTGCCACCAACCGGGAGGACAATCACGTCGCGCACCAAATACCGACGCCGGCGGACTCTTTCCATGGCCAACGGAATGAGGTGGTTTTGGTGAATCGAATGGAAGGCATGCGAACTCGCCGGGCGATTCTCGAATTGCGATACGTGGGTGCGGTGATGGGCGCGTTGTTGATGGCGCTTCAACCGGCCGCGGGCGCCTACTCGGTCTCGTCGGGAGGATTCGCGGATGGGTCAGATTCCGCGTCCTTGGTCTTCTTTCCCTTGACGACCGAGCTAGCCGGCCCGTCAATCCATTTGCTGACCAACAGTACCCCCACGGGGGGGTCCATCGTCGTGGCAGGGCGTAGTGGATACTTCAACAACACCTGGACCGATTCCACGACACAGGATTTCCTGGGGGGTCGAGAGGCCTCGAATCTCTCGATTGCCGGCGGATCCATGCTGCTCGAGATCGACTCGACAGTAGTCCGCTTCGATGCATCCAATGAGTTTGGAAACGCAACATTGGACGGGCTTCATGATAATGGCGGATACATCGAGCTCAACGGCTCACTCACCGGCACTATGGTTACGGAAACCATAGCCGTTCCACCCTCTGGTTGGGGCATGATGCTGGTTTCCGCCGGCGTGGAAGCGAATGAGACGATTCTCGTCGACTTCCTGGCGCCAAACGGAACAAGGGTCCTATCCAACGCAACCAGCGGCGCCAGTATTCCGCTCGATCCCGTTGCATACCCGGCCCTCCGGGTGAAGGTGTTCCTCAGTGCGCCGTCCCTAAGCCAAAGTCCCTCTCTCCAGTGGATAACGCTTGGCCAGCGAACCGGGTATACGAGTTTCCAGGGAGCGGCGGCAGTCACGGAGGGCGGGTTCGTTCGGGAGGATTCGTACACGCGCACGATAGCAACGACCCTCACCTCGTTCTCGAAATGGCCCGGAAATCCTCTGATTGCGTCTACGGCGTGGAGTAACTACGAGCATGCCTCCAATCCGAACATCGTCCTCGCAAACGGCACCTATCACCTGTTTTCCACGCTCATGGGTTCGAGCGGGTATGCTATCGGCCACGCCCGTTCGGCTGACCTCTCTAACTGGACTTGGGATGCCAATCCCGTCCTACTTCCACAGAACGGCACCTGGGAAGACCGCGTAATGCACCCGTGGGTCGTTTCTGACCCCGATGGCTCGGGGTTCCTCATGTATTATACGGGAATGAACGGCACGGGATTGACCAACCGCACCTACCGAGCTGGGCTAGCCACATCCAACGACCTTGAGAACTGGACGAAGCATGGCGGAAATCCGATTCTAGGACCCACGCCAGGCGAGTGGGACTCAAGCAACGCGGGCCGCCCGATTGTGGAATACAGGGGCGGAGGCTTCCGCATGTGGTACGCGGGCAATTCGGTTCCGAACAACATCTATGCACAGGCGTCGGTGGGCTACGCAACATCGCCCGACGGCCTGAATTGGACCAAGTACACCGGAAATCCAATCCTCAACTACTCGAACTACCCGGAGGGCATCCAAGGCTTGCAGGCGACCTCAGTTCGTGAGTTCATGGATCAACTGGTGATGGTACTCTCATGCACTCGAAACACATCGAACCTATGCATAGCAACCTCCAGCGATGGATTGAACTGGTCCGTTCAATCGGCGCCCATCTTGCGCCCTTCGTCTTACGGGAATTGGGACGACGTGTCGCTCTCTGGGGCCGATACCCTTGAGCTCGGCGAGAAGATTGTGTTGATTTACTCTGGATATGGAGGGCTTGGCGAGACGCGGCGGATAGGCCGCGCAGACCCGGACTTTGTGAAGGGAACCCTCGACATTTCTCTGGACCTCGGATCGCGCAGGCCGGCCTCGTATTGGACGGTTTCGTTCGACCTCAATGCTCCGGCTGGATCAACCTACACGCTGCGTATGGGGTCGTCCGCGGACGGAGCCAACTGGTCTGCCTTCAGCACGGTCACGTCGGGGGTCGCGGCCGCCGTTAACGGTGAACGATACGTGCGTTGGCAGTTCGAAATGAACGCGACTCCCGGATCCTCAACACCCACCTTTTCGGGGTTCTCCGTATTGACGGAGAGCCACGTCACGGGTGGCAGGTATGTTTCGGCAGTCCGTGGCGGACAGGACGACGTTGTGGCAGCGTCGGTCACTGCAATCGGTGATCTTATCAACGGAAGCGTCGGGCTCCACATCTCCAACGACAACGGGTCCACATGGAGCGATGTCCAGAATGGGTCGCTTGAGGGATTGCCTCAGCCCGGTTCCGACTTCTTGTATGCGATTGATTTCGAAAGTATCCCCTCTCGCTCCCCCGTGATAGCAATGGTCGAGCTTGTCCTCCAGAAGAGTGGGTTCCCGGAGAACGTTACGTTGCGGCTCGGATCAACCGGCGTGCCCTTCTTTAATCGCTCAGGAGCATTGGATGGCGCTTTCAATGTCTCGATTCCTGCGGGGGCAATGGCTCAAGTGATCGTCGAAGCGCTCAACCAAACTCCGAGTGCCACTTCAGTGGACTCCCCATTCATTGCCACTTCGTCTCGCTTCGGTGTTGTTGAGTTACGCGAACTGCGCATCGCCTATGAATTGAAAAGCCCTCTCTTGACGTCATTCACGCCATCCGCAACGACGTTCGCCCTCGCCGAGAATACGACCGTGGCTTTCGCCGTGAACGCCTCCTCGTATCCGGCCACCGTGCCCATCAACATCTCGTGGTTCTTGGACGACGCGGAGCTGGCATCTCATAGGGGAAGCGACACGTTCGACTTCTCTCCAGACTACTTTGCGGCTGGCAACCATACCATCCGCTGTTCGGTGGAAAACGGAGACATCTTGAATTCGAAGACATGGTACGTCGAGGTGTTAAACGTCAACCGAGCGCCAGTGCTCACCCGAATCGCGCCGGCCCAGGGGGCTCTGGTAAGCCACGCGCAGACTACGACCTTCGCGGTTCTCGCCACCGACCTTGACGGCGAACCGTTGGCGTATGTTTGGCGACTCGATGGCGTTCTTCTGGGCACCCAATCCAACGCGACGATGGTCACCGGGCTGCGACCGGGGAACCACTCAATCACGGTGGAGGTTCGCGATCCATGGACTGCGGCCACGCTCCAGTGGGCGATCACGTCGATGAATTCCGTCCCTGTCGTCGCCACAATGGATCCGGCGCCAGTGTTTCGCATTTCCCATGCGGCCACAGAGACCTTCCTGGTAGGAGCCTTCGACGCGGACGGGGAGCCCCTTCAATACGCCTGGAGTCTGGACGGAGTGGCCCTTTCCGGGACGAGCGGGGCGTCGGTTGTCCTAGGCGAGCTTTCCATCGGGTTTCATGTGCTGCGCGCGGAAATCAGCGACGCCTATGCATCGGCAGTCGCCACATGGAACCTCACCTCGACGAACGACCCACCAAGGACGGTCTTCGTGAACCCGGTCGCCGACCGCAACGTCAGTCACACGAGCTCGGTTTCCTTTTCGATCACGGTGATGGACGCGGACGGCGACCCCATCGAGATCAGGTGGAGCGTGGACGGCGTTCCACGGGCGGACAATACGTCCTCGTTCGCGTGGGGCCCGGTCGGCCTCGGGAGGCATACCGTGGCCGTGGAACTCAACGACGGCTTCGAGAGCTCGATCCACGTCTGGAACATCACGGGTACGAATGCCGCTCCGGTAATCACCTTGGCGGAACCGGCTGGTCCGACCACCGTGTCCTATGTAGACGAGATGAGGCTCTCGGTTGTTGCAACGGATCCCGACGGCGATCCGGTCTTCTTCAACTGGACCTTGGGGATCGTTCCACTGAGCGGACCGGGGCCTGACGTTACGATTGGACCATTGGAGGTCGGTTCCTACCAAGTACGGGTCAATGCCTCGGATGGCCTCGCGCACGCTCAGTACGTCTTCGCGGTGGTTTCGGTGGATCGGCCGCCCGTCATCGAAAGCGCGGACCCCGTGGGCGGAACTGTATCTTCGTACTTAGATACCCCCGCTTTCTCGGTGCGCGCCACCGATTATGAAGAGGGAACTCTCCGATTCCGGTGGGAGTTGGACAACGAGAGCGTCGCTGGTCAGTTCAACAGGACGGAACTCGGCGGGGTTTCCGAGGGTAGCCACCAGTTGCGGGTAATCGTGTCGGATGCCGAAACATCCGTTAGCTGGCTCTGGTTTTTCATGACGACGAATAGTCCGCCGACGGTTGTCGATAGCAGTCCATCTGCCTCGCACGTGGAGGCTCCCGTGGGCACGGACATCTCGTTCTCCATCCAGGCCGTTGATCCCGATGGGGAGGATCCAACCTACCGGTGGACGCGAGACAACGCCCCTTGGGGCGCCACGAATGCGTTGGTAACCAACTGGAGCCAACCCGGGGAACATGTAGTCATGGCGGTCATCAGCACACCGGGCCACATGGTCACAGTGTCATGGAACGTCACGGTCACCGCCGAAAATGAACCCGCGCGCATCGAGTGGGTCCTCCCAAGCCACCCGGAGCTTCGGTTGCCATCGGGGAGCGAGGCGGTGTTCGCGGTCTCCATTGTGGACGACGGGCTCTTCGACGTCCAACTGGAATGGCTGGTCGACGGCGAACTCCAGGGGCGCGGAACGGGTTTTGTGTATTCGGCTCCGGAAGGCGGGGGAACCCAACACGAGGTGATTCTCATTGTCAAAGACGGGGATTCGGAGGTCGCATCAACTTCCTGGATCGTGCACGTGATAGACTCGGAGCAACCGGGCCGGGGGAGCACGTCAGATTTTGTGGCGGCAGCCCTCGGGCTCGCCCTTGGGATAGCTGTTGGCGCCTTGATTGCTTACTTTGTGCTAGCCCGCCGCCGACCGTCGGGGCGAACCTGACCCGATGAAGAGAGGCAGGGCCAGGGCGACAGCGCCAACTTGTGCCAATCCGACAATATAGTCACGCCCGCCTCTTCTGTCCCCAATGGCATCGGCGGCGCGCTCCGTACGGAAGGCGGCCCGGATCCGCGTCTCGAGCCATGGGTGGATTGGCAAACAGTGAACGAAACCGTACGGTTCCCGTGGGCGCGCGTTAGGTCGAATGTATCGAGGATGGGGGCGCGTGGCTCCCGTTGGCTTCGCCTGTCGACTGCACGGGAGGGGCCTTCTCCGTCCTACGCATCGCGGGGGCAGCGGCCGGCGGTCCCGCTGGGCCCGCGCTTTCGGGCCCGTCCTGTGCGGGCCGTTTTTCTCCACGCTTTGGACGCCGTCGCGCCGCCGGGCGCCCGACGGCGCCGGTTCGCTGGATTTGCAGTTTCCGTTCTTCTGGCCTCTGCCCTCGCGGTGCTGGTGTACTTTTCCCCGCCGGCGGTATTGGGGGACCCCGAGGGCGGGGGCGGGAACACTGGCAAGCTTGACTGGTACTATTACGTCGGAGGGTTCGTGCACTCCTCGAACGGCAACCTCGTCGTCCAGGAGGCGGACTTCGCTATCGCGGGGCTGGGGTACACGATGGCCCTCGTCCGTACGTACAACGCGCAGCTGGCCGCAACGGACGGCCCGCTTGGGTACGGGTGGACATCCAACTGGCACACGCACCTGACGGAGAACGTCGACGACTCCGTGACGTGGACGGATCCCACCGGCGCGTCCTTCACCTTCGTGATCGACGACGGCGACTACGTCTCGCCCGCCGGAATCTCCGCCAAGCTCGTCCACGACGACACGAACGGCGTCTTTCGCCTCTACCACAAGGACGGATCGGTATGGGGGTTTGGCACGAACAACTACCTCGACTACCAAGCGACTCGCGACGGGCCCGCAATCTGGTTCAACTGGTCGGGCGACACCCCTCCGAAGTTGCTCAACGTCACGGCCGACTCGGGGCTCTTGGTCGAGTTGTCGTACACCGGCGCCGGCATTACGACAGTCACATACCCCCCGAGCGACCGCACGGTCGAATTCGCCTATACGGACGGGGAACTCGTGACCGTGACGGACGCGATGGGCAACGACACGGACTTCACCTACGGGTCGGGCCATCTCTTGGACACGTGGACGGATCCCGTCGGCAAGCGGTACTCGTTTGACTATGACGTGAACGATCGGGTGACGTTTGTGAACCTCTCGGCGATCAACGTGGGCACGGGGGCGACGCTATACGGATTTTCGGCCTACGAGTTCGCGTACGATGGAGTCTGGACCAACGTCACGAATGCACGGGAGGATGTGACGTCGATCCAGCACAACGCGGCGGGAAACCCTTTGCTCGTCGACGGTCCCCAATGCGGGGAGTGTGGCGCGTTTCAGCTCGTCGGCAAGGGGCCTGGAGGCTGCGGGTGCTCCGGAGGCGGGTCTTGCGGGGGCGCCGGTTTCCGCGAGGTGTCCGAGTCCGTGTCGATGACGTGGGACACGGACCACAACCTGCTCACCTACGCCGACGCCGCGGGCAACGACTGGCAACTGGACTGGGACGAGCGAAACAACCCGCTCAACCTCACGGACCCTCTGGACAGCGTGATGCGCTGGAATTGGACGAATGTGGACGATGTGGGAAGCGGAGGCACGTACATATCGCTCCTGGACAACCGGACGGACTACCGGGGGTACAAGTGGGAGTTCACGTACACGTCGACGGGGAACCTGGAAAATACGACGGACCCGTTGGGGAACGTATCGGTGCGAGCGTACGATGCGAACGGGTCGTTGGTCTCGTACACGGATTTCCGGGGCAACGAGACGACCTACGAGTACAACGGGCATGGCCAGCGGACGAAGACGACGGACGCGCGGGGCAACGACACGCTTTACGGTCGGGACGAGGTCGGCCGGGTGCTGAATATTACGACGCCACGGGGGAACCTCTGGACGTACGCGTACGACGCACTAAACCGGCTCGTGAACGTCACGGATGCCCTCGGTAACTCGACGCTGTTCGAGTACAACGCGCGGGGGGACCGCACGTCGGTCGAGGACGCACTGGGTCGGCACACTAACACGTCGTTCAATGTGACGAACGGCAAGGTCCACAATATGACGGATGCCTACGGGAACGTGACGTCCTACAGTTATGACCTGGTCGGGAATTTGGTCACAGCGACGGACCGGGGGGACGACCAGACCTCGTACGCGTACGACGACTGGAACCGGCTAACGACCGTGACGGACCCGAGCGACAACCAGACGACGTACACGTACAACTCGGACGGTACCGTTGACACGAGGACAGACCGCCGGGGTTTCAATACGACGTACGGGTGGGATGCGAAGCACCAGTTGCTGAACGTGACGGACGCGCTGGGCAACCTGACTGAGTACCTGTACGACAAAGACGGCCGGCAGACTTCCATGACGGACGCCAACGGGGAGGCCTGGACGTTCACATACGACGCGCTCGGGCGGTTGGCGCAGGTAATCGACCCTCTCAACAACGCGACATCTCTTTCGTACGACGAGAACGGCAACCTCCTGTTGCGGCTTGACCCGAATAGCCACGCCACTTCTCAGGCGTACGACGAACTGAACCGGCGGGTCACGGAAACGGACGCGGAATCGCACACGACGACGTACGCCTATGATGAGGACTCGAACCTAATCAGCGTGCTTGACGCGGCGGGCAACTACACGAACCATTCATACGACGAATTGGGCCATCTGAGCCAAACGACGAACGGGCTGGGGGAGACGGTCAACTACACATACGACGACGTGGGCAATCTCGTGAATGTGACAGATGGAAGGGGCCACAGCACGCTCTGGACGTACGATGCGCTGAACCGGCGGGTCATAGAGCAATCGCACCTTGGCAACCAAACGACCTGGAAATATACATCGGAGGGACGGGTGGCCACGAAGCAGGACGCGAACGGCGAGTGGACGAACTACACGTACGATGTCATGGAGCGCTTGGTCGATGTGACTTACACGGCGGGTTCACCGGACGCACACTATGTGTTCACGTACGACGAGGAAGGCAACCGGCTCACGGCGGCGGACGACTTTTTCCGTCGGACGGACACGTACGATGCCCTGGATCGGATCACATCGGTGAACTTTGATTACTTCACGTTCAACAAGACGGTCAAGTACGCATACGACGCGGTGGGCAACCGGGTGGGCCTGATGTACCCGGACAAGGTCTGGCTCAACTCGAGTTACGACGAGCTGAACCGGCTGTCCTCGATGCAGTTGGGAACGAACTCCTCGTACGCGTTCGAATTCGACGCGGGGTCTCGGGTGACGCGAGTGACGTACCCGACGGGAATGACGACGGAGTACATGTACAACAGCGCAAACTGGCTGATGAGCGTTTTCACGAACGACTCGGGGGGCGGAGTCTTGGAGAGTTTTGAGTACACGCGGGACGACATCGGGAACGTCCTTACGATGACGGACACGCAGCCGATCGAGGACGCTCGCGTATCGACGTACACGTACGACAACGCCTACCGGCTGGCGGGCGAGCAGAACGGCGATGGGGACGAGGACTGGATCAACTACACGTATGATGCGTCGGGAAACCGGCTTGACGAAACCGTGGGGATCGGGTCGCCGATCGGGTATGGATACGACGAGGAGAACAAGTTGCTCTTCCGGGGGTCGACGACGTTCGCGTACGACGCGAACGGGAATTTGGTGAACCGGACGACGTTGCTGCCGGGCCAGAATTGGACGTACGCGTGGGACGGGGAGAACCGGCTGGTGCAGGTGACGTCGCCGGACTCGCTTACGACCCGCTCCTACGAGTATTCGACGGACGGGAACCGGGTATCGGCGCAGACCGACACGGACCCGAGGACGTACTTCCTTTACGATTTCCGGGACTCGAGCGGGTTCGACGACATCCTAGGCGAGTACAACGATGTGGGGGTTCTCCAGGTTCGGTACGTGCACGGTCCGGGTCCGGACAGGCCGCTGCAGCGAATCGTGGATTCGACGAACACGTCGTACTACTACGCGGCAGACGGGCTGGGCTCGGTTTCGCGGCTGGTGGACTCGAACGAGATAACGGATTCGGTGTACCGGTACGAGGCCTTCGGTGCGCTTCGCGACCACACGAACGGGACAACGAACCCGTACCACTTCACGGGTCGGGAGCTGGACGCGACGTTTGGCCTGTACTATTACCGGGCACGGACGTACGACACGGACATTGGTCGGTTCCTGTCAAGGGATCCTGCACGAACTGCTGATGGGCCTAATCCATACATCTATGTGCAGGGTAACCCCACAAACCTTGTTGATCCAAGTGGGCTCATCAAGGCCATGCCCATCCCCGTTGGTTCTTCCCCGCAGAAGACGCTTAATACTGTCCATTTGAGTCTGGAATCCGGGCCGTCACCTGTTCCGGATGTGTATTGGGATGCGGAGGACATCGCGTTCGAGTGGTGGGAGACCCTTTTCCCGAACACGGTGTGCGCAAAGGCAGCTGGCGACAAATCGAAGCAGGCTGTACGGAACTATGGGCTGGCGACCGACGAATACCCTAGGCACGATCTGATATCTCATTGTATCTTCGGTTGTTACCTTAAGAAGTATTGCAAGGTTAGTGACGCCTCCGTTTTCGTGATTGCAGCGTTAAAGGAAACGTCGGATCTCCTCACACACGGATTGGACGCAAGTCACTACCAATTCGATGATTATGATGCGACAACATACGGCGCGCAGCAGTGCGCGGATTCATGGGTTTACGTCTACAGCTGGGTTAACGACGACACTCCTGAACGCATGCAGGAAACTTGTGGGCAGTGCTGTATTAGGGCCTTTTACGTCTCCGCAAAGACTGGTGCATGGACGGATGTGCCAAACGACGAAGGGAATTGGTACCGCGATCTCTACTCATAGGGTTGCAACTCGCAGGGGCTGTGGTGCCCGCAGGCACCTCCTCGCTGTCGCCAACATTCCCCGGCGTGAACCACATAGCATTGATACCGATCGTTGGTGACATAACAGAGTCCCGCGCCGGACTGCGGAGCACGGGGCACGCGATGTCCATAGGAGATGACACTCACAGGAGTTGCTGCCCGGCCACTGCTATGAATGACAAGAGAACCATCCTCGCCGATCCTTGACACCTGATCTCGGCGAAGAGCCCGCTCTCGCCCCTCCTACGTGATCAGACCCAAGTTCCAAGTTGGGCGCCGAATGAGCGATGCTGGCTCGGCGAATCGACGTATACCCCTACGCGCCGTTAATTCGGCACGAACTGCCTCAGCTCGAGGCCCTCGAAGAGCCGCCGGCTCCCCTCATCCAGCTCCTCCATCTGGAAGGCGCCCCGCGCCTTCCCCTCCGCCTTCACCAGTGCAATTCTCACCCCAGCCAGGCGGTCGAACAATTCGGTCGGCGTCACGCCCCTCCCGTCCTCCTTCAACCTCCACAGGAGGTACCGCCAGAACACCACGCCCATCACGCAAAGGAACACGTGCGCCCGGATCCGCTCGTCCTTCCGAACGTGGATCGGCTTGATCGGCACGAGCAACTTGTCCTTGAGGAAGTGGAAGTCGTCCTCCACCAACGTGCGCGCGTGGTTCGCGCGCACGATCCGCTCCGTCTCCCAGTCCCCGCAGTCCGTGAAGATCACCTGCTTGCCAAACGCCGCCCGCCGCAGCGCCACCTCCTCCTTCTTCACGGACCACTCGATCCGCGCCCGCCCCCGCGGGCGTGTCACCTTCAGGTGGAACACCGCCCGCAGCTTCTTCGGGATCAGGTCGAACGCCTCCTGGTAGACCCCCCGAGTGGTCCGCGGGCGCCCGCGCCCCCGTGGCTTCAGCAGACGTTCCTCGAGGTCGGTCAGGCCACCCTTGATCTTCCGCACATCCTGGTCGAATTTCTTCCGCTGCTTGCGAGCCGTCAGCCGGTTGTACGAGACGACGATGGTCCACTCTCGCCCGTAGAACTCCGCGCGCGTCCGGTACGCGCGGATCGTGTGCCCCCGGGGTGTGATGAACGACTCGCGGAACGACGCGAGCGGGACCTTGAGCAGCGCCTTGGCCTGCGAGCGCTTCAGCGTCCCGACGAGGTGGAGTCGCCGCACGAGCGCGTCGATGTTCTCCTGCGAGTTGTTCCCCTTGTCGAATACTGCCACGAGGGACTTCGGGTCGAGCCCGAGGCCTTCGAGGCGTGTGGCGAGCTGGTCGATGAGCTTCGAGAAGACCTTCGTGTCACTGGCGTTTCCGGGGAACGTCTCGTGGAGCAGCGGGATGTTCTCCTCCGAGACCGCAAGCCCGACGCCGACGAGGTTTCGGTCGTTGCGTTTCTCTTTGCTCATGCCCTTGCGGGGGAGGTCATCCCCCGCCTCGATGCGCGTGAAGACGTTGGTCGTGTCCCACAGGAGGAGGGAGGGTTGGATCCCGAGGTCGAGGAGGCGGCGGAAGACCGCGTCCTCGACCTGGCGCTGGACGTCGGGCGTGATCGCATCCATGTGCTGACGCAGCGTCTCATCGGAGAAGTCGGCGGAGGGGAAGAGGACGGCGAGGACGGATCGGTTGTGGGCACGGGCAATCGCGCGACGGGAGTGGAGGTGAAGGTCGCGTCCGGCGATCTGCATGAGGAGGGACTCGCCGACGGTCGCGCCCCGTCGGGACCGTCGGGGCACGAGGCGGTCGAGGGTCTTGGAGAATGTGAGGTCGTGGTCAGCGCGGAGGATGGCCGCGGGGCGGCCGAAGGGGAACGTGCGCAGGGAGACGCGGGCGGGACGGGCGGCATGCTGGAGCTTCTCGGTGATGGCCTCTGCGGTGCCGAGATACACCTGGCGGACGCGACGGGGCTTGCCGTCGACGCGTGCCATGGTGGTGGCGTAGTAGTAGGCGCGGCCGTGGAAACGTTTCTTGACGAGGGAGACCATTGGGACGTCCCTGTGTAGGGCATACCAAGGCATGAATCCTTCGGTGAGGTTCCACGTGAATGGCCGATGGTGGGCGAGACAACCAGTCGTATTGGCCACCACTGGCCTGGGGAATTAGAACCGGGATAGGTCAGTAGGGAATACTGCTTCGTAGGCTAGCTGGCTCGGTCCGTGGCCTCCGTCAACTTGGAAGTCGGGTCAGACCCGCCTTCACCCCGCCGCGGTCGGAAGCCGGTCGTTTCTTCTCGCCCGATCGCGCTTGGTCCGCCCTGGCCTCGCCGCACTCCACGCGCGGCTGCGGGCGCTGGCGTGGATGACGCTGCGCGGCCACAACCAGCTTCTTGGGGGGCACATGGCCCTCACGAAGAACGAGGAAGCCCAAAGCCTGCTCGGGTTCCACCACGGCCTGCCCTGCTACGACACCTTCCGTGAGATGTACCACGAGCGTCTGGCGGGCGGGCGCTTCCAGCGCCTGCGCCAGGCGATGCTCGTCGAGCAGAAGCGCCTCGAGCCCTCCCTGGGGCGAACACAGGTGGAGGACGCGACACCTCAGGAGGGGAGGCGGCGGGAGGAGCGCGCGCCGTACCACCCGCATTACGGCGTGCGGATGCACAAGGTCGAACTTCGGCGGGACCCCGCGCACGAGCCGTGCTGGCCGACCAGTTCTACCGCGGGCTGGCCCACGAGGGGAGGTGGCTGGAGCCGCTCACCTCGTGCGTGGAGCGCGCAGGGATCCGCTGAAAGGAACTCACCGTTGATGGGGCGTACAAGGGCTTCCAACCGATCGCCACATACTGGCGGCACGGGCTGCCGCCGAAGTACCGGAGGCAGGAGAAGTGGGACGTGGACGAGGAGGGGCTCGCGCCGATGTGGACCGTAGGTTCCAGCGGCACTGGAGGGACGAGGGGTTTCCGAGGGACGCCCCTTGGGAGGAAAGGTTGCGGTTCCTGTTCGACCACGGCTCCGAACGCGATGTGGAGGCGGTGGGGCGGTGGCTGCGGGACCACGAGATCATGTCGCGGACGGAGGAGGGGTCCAAGGCGGTAAAGGGCGGTCGCAGCAAGAACGAGGCGGACTTTCCGCGTAGGCGGATCGCGTTCAATGCGAATTTCGAGCCCCGCCTGAGGCGGCCCGGGGCCGCCCCCTTCTGGCCGTGAGGGACCGCTCGTCCACCCTCTC
>Ga0302046_10002826_pt1 | contig 16023 bp, 13 predicted proteins | sample RVTome_11_FD_200261 | JGI IMG/M metagenome (GOLD analysis project Ga0302046, IMG submission 200261) | Soil microbial communities from uranium-contaminated site in the Upper Colorado River Basin, Wyoming, United States - RVT147D111 (version 2) ...
ATCTCCCAAACCGGCGGGATCCCGGCCGCGGTACCATCCGTCATAGACGATGGCGCGCAGCGGCAGCCTGCCGCTTTGATAGGCCGCCCGGTACACCTCGGTCACCTCTCCGAGCCGGCTGCCCGCCTCCACCACGCTCGTGATGCCGTAGGAGGCGAGCACACGCAGGCCGGACTCCAGGCTCTGCACTCGCTGCTCGAAGGATTGCCCCGGGATGGCCGCTTCGACGAGCAGCGGCGCGTTCGCGCCGACGAACACGCCGTTCGGCAGCCCGCGCTCGTCCCGGAAGACGATGTCACCGGCCACGAACTGCGCGGGGTCCTCGCGGAACCACGCGGGGTGCGTGGACGGATCGTCGAAGTCGATGCCCATCAGCTCGAACACCCGCGTGTTGACCGCGACGCCGTTGTAGATGCGCGTCGCCGAGATGGGCACCTCGCGTGACACCTCGTCGAGCTCGTGGCGGTCCGGAAACCGGTTCTCGGCCAGGCGGTCCTGCGTCCAGCCCAGGCCGAAGAGCCAGGGTCCGCGCTCGTCCGTGGTGGGATAGGTCCAGCCGTCGAGCCGGTCCTCGGCCCGGAGCTGCTCGAGCCGCTCGGAGAGCATGCCCTGGACGTCCGCGACCGAGCGCGCCGGCTCGAGGTTCACCGCGGTGCTCTGCTGGAAGCCGAGGTCCCGCACGTGGATGTGCGTCTCGTTGATGCCGGGGATGATCGTGGCGCCACCGAGCGCGCGGACCTCCGTCTCGGGTCCGATGAACCGTTCGAGCTCCTCGTACGACCCCACCCCCAGGATCCGGTCACCGGCCACGGCGAGGGCGCTCGCCTCCGGCAGCAGGGGGTCCATGGTCACGACGACCGCATCGTGGAGCAGGAGGTCCGCCGCCGGCTCGTTGCCGCAGGCGGCCGGGAGCGCGAGGCCGAGGCACGCCGCGGTCGAGCGCCACGAGGCTCGGTTCATTGCGTCGCGGGCCGTTGCGTCCTGAGGTAGTCCAGAAGGAGGTTCGACATGGCCCGCATGCCTATGGGCACCGACGCGTCGTCGGCCTGGAACGTCGGAGTGTGGTGTCCACCGGACTCCGTGCCGGGCGCGACCATTCCGAGCCGGAAGAAGAAGCCGGGCACCTCGTTGGCGTAGTACGCGAAGTCCTCGCCACCCATGGTGGGCACGAGAACGCTGACGTTCTCCTCGCCGACCACCTTCGCCAGCGTCGGCGCCATGCGTTCGGCCAGCTCGGGGTCGTTGATGGTTGCGGGCGTGCCGCGGTCGTAATCGAGCTCGTAGGTCCCGCCGCCCGCCGCCGTGACGCCGGCCAGGATCTCACCCATGCGCTCCTCGACCGCGTCCCGCACGTCGGCGTCGTAGGTGCGAACCGTCCCCTCCAGCAGCACCTCGTCGGGAATGATGTTGAAGCGCATGCCGCCCCGGATGATGCCCACCGTGACGACGCTGGGCTCGAGCGGATCGAGGTTGCGCGAGCGGATGGTCTGCAGCGCGACCACGGCCTGCGATGCCATCACGACCGGATCGACGCTCAGGTGCGGGGCGGCGCCGTGCGCCTGGCGACCGATGATGCGCGCCCTGAAGTGGTCCACCGCGGCGAGCGCCGGACCCGGCGTGTAGCCAAGCGAGCCGATGGCCATCTCCGCGAACGTGTGCAGCCCGAAGATCGCGGACGGACGCGGGCTCTCGAGCACGCCCTCGCGGACCATCAGGTCTGCTCCGCCCTCCTCTCCGGGAGGCGGGCCCTCCTCGGCCGGCTGGAAGATGAACTTGACCACGCCGGGGATCTGGTCACGCATCGACGCGAGCACCGAGGCGACGCCGAGCTGAACCGCCGTGTGGACGTCGTGTCCGCACGCGTGCATGACCCCGACCTCCTGGCCGAGGTACTCCGCGCGGACCGTGGACGCGAAGGCGTACGGCGTGTCCTCGGTGACCGGGAGCGCGTCCATGTCGGCGCGGACGGCCACCGTGTCGCCGGGAAGGCCCCCCCGCAGGATACCCACCACGCCGGTGTGCGCGACGCCGACCGTCACCTCGTCGAAGTCGAGGCTCCTCAGGTGCTCGGCCACGAGCTCCGCCGTCTGGAACTCGCGATTGCCGAGCTCGGGATACTGATGGATCTGGTGACGAAGCTCTATGATCCGCTGCGCGAAGCGGTCGACCCCAGCGTCCACGGCGGCGTCCTGGCCATTCGCGCCGGCCGGAATCGACAGCGCGACCGAGATGGACAGCGCAATCAGGACGGCCGGAATGACGGTCGGCGATGCTCCGCGGGCGATCGACATGCGTGCTTTCTCCTCACGATTGCGGGTAGACGCTTCCGCATAATCGGGGGTGGAGGCGGGCGCGGCAAACGCGGCGCTCGGCGGTCGGCGCCGTGTCGAGGAGCCGTCACTTCTTTCCGATGGCCGCGTAGACACGGTTCGTGGCAGCGGGCCAGTTCCAGATGATGTCCTCGCGGCCGTCGCCGTTCACGTCGGCCACGTACATCGTGTACTGCGGCCAGTTCGCGGCGCCGTCGGGGTGCAGCTGGCTCAGAGCCGAGAAGTCGAACGAGCCGTCCCCCTGCCCGAGGCTGACGTACGTGCGGTTGACCGATCCGGTCGCATTCCAGATGAGGTCGGCGTCGCCGTCGCCGTCCACGTCACCCGCCAGCACGCGCAACGGCGGGTCCGCCTCTGCGCGATACTGCGCAGCCTGAGCGGGCGAGAAGGTGAAGCCCGCTCCCGTCCAGCGTCCTACCACGATGTCGTTGTCGACGCTCGCGGTATCGGCCCAGATGAGCGACTCCGATCCCAACCCGTCGACGTCCGCGACCAGGAGGCGGAACCCGTCCCAATCCGCCACCTCGCCGTTGGGGAGCGGGCCGAGCTGCGTCCACGTCTGATTCCCGTTCGAGCGGAGCACGTGGGTCGCGTTGGTCGCCCCTCCGATCAGGTTCAGCACGACGTCGCCGTCACCGTCACCGTCGACGTTGGCGGCGAGCTGCCGCCAGGCGGGGCCGAACGTGCCCGAGAGCGCCTGAAAGGCCGGATACTCGAACTGCGTGGTCCCCAGCGACATGCCGAGATCGACGCCGAGCGTGCCAGCCAGGCTGCGCACCCACAGGAGGTCGTCCAGGCCGTCGCCGGACCCGGTGGGCCCCGCGGCGTCCGCGACGGAGAGCCTGTAGCCGCCCCACGCGCCCGCGCGCAGCCGTACGCTCGGGAAGCCGAACGTGCCGTCCCCGTTCCCGACGCCTACGTACGTCTTGTTGTCCGTGCCCAGGTAGCTCCAGAGGATGTCCGCCAGGCCGTCGCCGTCGATGTCACCCAGGTGGGGCGTGTAGTTGCCCCACCCCTCCCCCGGGCTCTCGGGATGAGCGACCGGAGCGGTGAACGCGAAGGTGCCGTCCCCGTTCGACAGCCCGACGTACATGCGGTTGTCGGCCTGCTGGAGCTGATTCCAGAGGAAGTCGGCCCTGCCGTCACCGTTGACGTCCCCCATCATGGTCTGCACGCCCCCCGTGAAGGGCGCCGTCTCGACCTGCGGGTCCAGGAACACGAAGGTGCCCGGCGTGGCCGGGATGGCCTGACACGACCGGACGTTGTAGGACGTCGACTCGGTGACGCCGGCGATGCTGCCGTCGCCCAGGTTCCGGAACGTGTAGGAGAGGGGCGCCGCGCTCGAGAGCGGCGCCTCGTCCGTGAAGTACGTGGACCAGTCCCCGGAGCGAATCACGTCCAGAGTCGCCTGAGCATTTCCGCCCAGGGACGTGACCGCGAGCTTGGCCGTTTGCAGGATCGTCTTCTGGCGTACGCTCAACGATCCGCTCACGCCGCCCCCGAGGCCGTCGTAGGCCGCCTGGATCGTGCCGCGGATGTCGGACGCGCTCGCCGTGGACGTGAACGAGAACATCATCATCCGGCCATAGACGACGTTGGAGATGTAGACGGGAATGTTGTCCGGCCCCATCCGCCCCAGGCTGACCTGCTCGTCGAGCTTCTGCTGCGTGAAGTCGCTGCTGAAGAAGGCGCCCGGCGTCTGCGGCGGCGCGACCACGACCTCGAACATCTTCTGGTAGAAGTGCGCCGTGATCGTCGTCTCCGCCGCGTTCGTGCTCACGCTTCCGCTGGCCGAGGCCGAGAAGCCGAGGTAGTGGCCCGAGATGCCGACCGAGAGGCCGAAGGACCTCTCCGAGTCGTACGAGTCCATCTTGAACGTGATTGTGCTCGGGGAGGACAGGTCCGACTGTGTGGCGTTGCCCACCATCGAGCCGATGGCCTGCGCGACCGTCGCCTGGTCGGGCTCCGGAACCTCCCGGAAGTTGTCACTCGTCGCGAACGACGGAATCGAGACGCGAATCGGCGTACGCTCCTTGATCGTCAGTCCCAGGAGCGACCCGAGCTCCCGCCGCGTCTTCCCCTGGATCAGGGAGCCCGGCCACAGGATCTCCACGTCGGGACTGTACATCACCACCTGCTCGGGGTTCTTGCGAAGCGTATAGGGTGTCTCCGTGCACCTGTACGTCACGTCCGGAATCACGGTCACCGACCCGTCCTCCTCCACCTCGGTGACGCTCACCACCTCGTCCGGAAGCTCCTCGGGTGCGCCGGCCGGCGTGGGATCCTGGTCGGGTCCGTTCACGCCCGCGGTGTACTCGCCCCAGGACGGTAGCGTCGCGAGGAAGGCATCCACCTCGGCCGCGGCGCTGTCATCGGGGTCGGGGGTCGGGTCCGCGGGGCTCTCACCGCACGCGGCGGCCAGCGTCACGAGCAGCGTGCCCGCGAGCGGCCCGGGTAGAAATCGGCTGATGCTCATGGGTCGTCTCCTCAACTGATCGTCTTGTGGTTTGCCGACTCGCCCGCGTCCCCATCGTTGCCGGCGCTGCCACCGCCGGCTCCCGAGGCGCCCAGCGTGAACGTGTTCCCGACCAGAGTCGCGGTCGCCGCCGCATCCTCGACGACGCCAATGGACGGGCCGCCACCGCCGCCTCCGCCGTGTCCGCCGCGCCCGCCGACCGAACCAGCGCCGCCGCTACCACCCTTGCCGGTACACGGCGTGCCGAACGGGGCCTCGCAACCGGCGGGGCCGCCTCCGGCACCCGACCCGCCTCCTCCTCCCGCCCCCCCGCTGCCACCCGGCCCGCCGTTGCCACCCGCGCCCGTCGCGATCGTGTTCTCGACGATTTCGGCGATCGTGGTGCCGAGCAGGAGCACACCGATGGAGGCACCCCCTCCGGTGCCGGCCGTGCCGGCGAGACCTCGCTGTCCGCCGCCACCGCCGCCACCGCCGCCGCCGCCGCACGACACCAGGGTTCCACCACCACCCCCACCCCCACCGCCGCCGTAGCCGGCGGTTCCGTCGCTCAGCCCCGCGGCGCCGGCGGCGGGCACGTAGCCGGCGGCGCTCAGCGTGCCGAACGCACCGCCCTCGAGACCGTTGGTGCCGGCACTGCCCGCCACGGTCGCGGAGCTGCCGTTCGCGCCGTTGGCGTAGGTGGCGCCGCCGCCTCCGCCCGCACCGCCGTGGGCCCCCGCACCGGAGCCTCCATTGAAGCCGCCCCCCACGCCACCGTTGCCGCCCCCTCCACCAGCGCGGTAATTGCCCCCACCGCCGCCACCCGGGCTTCCCGGAACGCAGAACGACGTGGCGCCCGTTCCCGCGCTCCCGTTGCTGCCCTTCGGGCCGGGCGACCCGACCGAGCCACCGATGCCCGCGACGCCGTCACCCGCCGTGATCAGGTTCCCACGGAGCGTCACGGACTCGCTGTCGTCGAGGAAAACGGCGATCGAGCTCGCCGTCGCGCCTGCGCCGTCGGCCGCGACGATCGAGAGGCCCTCGACGGTCAGCGCATTCGCCACCACGCCGCGCACGGCGACCGCGCCCCCGCCCACGACCGGCCGATGCGCGTTGACATCACGCTCCCAGGTCAGGGGGTCGAACCCGCCGTACAGGCTCACCCGCGACTGGAGCGTCAGGCTCTCCTCGTAGATCCCGGCGGATATGTACACGTCCCCTCCCTGGCCGACCATGTCCGCGGCGTCGATCGCGGCCTGGATCGTGCCGAGCGGGGCCGAGCGCGTGCCCGGGTTGGCGTCGGAGCCGTTGGCGCTCACCCAGAGGGCGTTGCTCCCGTCCTCCAGGACCCACACACGGAGCGTGTCCACCTCGGTCGCGACGCCGTCGGATACGGTCAGCTCGAAGGCGAGCATGCCGACCTCGTCCGGCGCCGTGAAGCTCGGTGCCTGGCCGTCGAGGGCGCCGACGTCCGGCCCGGTGAGCTGTGTCCAGGTGAAGCTGGCACCCGTCCCGGCGCTGCCGCTTCCATCGAGCGTGACCCCGGTGCCCAGAGTGACGTCCATGTCGGCGCCGGCGTCGGCGAGCACGGCACGGCTGAGCGTCGTGAACGAAGAGCTGAACGCGCTCTCGAGCCCGACGCCGTCGGCGTCCTCCACGCCATCGACGTGCACCGAGAAGTCGGCTCCGCCCGTCAACGGGGAGGCCGGCGTGAACGTGGCCGTGGCGCCGCTCACCGAGCGGGTGCCGTCGACCGAGCCCACCGTGAAGGACGTCGAGGTCACCGTGGCGGGGTCGACCGCCCTGGAGAAGGTGACGGTGACGGTCGTCGACTCGTCCACGTCCGTCGCGCCGTGGGCCGGGCTCACCTGCGTGACCGCGAGAGGCACCGGCGTCTCCTCCTCCGGGGTCTCGTCGGCGCACGCGGGATCGGTGGGGCTGCACGCTGGCGCCTCCGTCTTTCCGCATGCCGTGCCGAACGCGGCCACCAACACGAGGGGGGGAATCCATGTCAAGCGTGGGTATCGCATGATAGTCTCCTGGTGAGCCCGGTCGGGCCGGTTCCTTTCCGCCTGCGGCCACCCCGCACTGATTGGCCCACCCTCAAGAGCGGCGGATCGTCCCCGGCACCCTCATCAGGGCTGGAAACGCTCGGCGCGGGCCTGGCGCGGTGCCGCGAACCTGGCCGGCGGAGCGCCCGTGGGGGTCACCGCCCCTGGCCGGCGGAGCGCCCGTGAGGTCACCGCCCCTGGCCGGCCTCCCGGGTCGTGACCACCACGTCGTGCACCCTCCAGTCGACCGAGCGCGCGGCCTCCTGGACGGAGCGCACGCGCTCGACCGTGAGCCCCCCGTCGCGCGGGGACACGAAGACCTCGCCGGCAAAGACGTGGCCCTCCTCCCTGAGGCGCACCTCGGCGTGCTCGACCCACTCGAGCGCTTCCACGCTCGCCGCGACCCGATCGGGCACGTCTGAGACGTCGCCGTCGACCGTCGTGGGCCGGTGATCCACCAGGTCCTTCACCACGCGGGTGAGGTTGTCGGCGCCGTCCTTCACGATGCTCAGCGAGATCACGGCGCCGGCCACCCCGTCGGCCCACCACAGACCGACGCCGATGCCGACGATGCCGCCGATGCCGGCCCCCGCCGTCAGCCAGTCAGCGCGGTTCATGTCCGCGTCGGTCTTGAGCGTCTTGTCGTGCAGGCGCCGAGCCAGCGGCAGCTTCATTCGTCCGAGGATCAGCGGCGGGATCGCGCTGTAGGCGAGCGCGCCGATCATCACCCAGCCGGCCCATACGGGGTGAGAGAGAACGACCGCGAGCCCGATGGTGGGGTGCTCGCGGCGGATCAGGCCGGCGACGGAGTCCGTCAGGATGTAGACGCCGAAGAGGAGGAGGGCGACCGCGCCCGCGAGGAACGCGATCGAGACGGCGCGATGCGTCCCGTAGGGGTACTCCTCGGAAGGCTCGCGATCGCGCAGGCGCGTCGAGATCAGGAACGCGATGGGCGCGACGAACGAGAGCATGTCCTCGATCCACGCCGCCTTCATGGCCTGGGAGGAGCCCATCGTTAGGTACACGACCGCCACGATGCTCGCCATGAAGCCGAGCGTCACCCACTCGAGGCGCACCGCGCGCCGCAGGCCGCCCTCGAGCTCCTCGGGCAGCTCGAACCGAGCCCTGGCCTTCACGGCCCGTCGGGAACGCGCGACTCGGACCGCCGCTCGCGCGCGACGATGTGTCTCTCGAGCATCACCAGAAAGCCGTTCTCGCCGGGTGGCACCGCCAGAACCCGGCCGCCGCGCTCGCCGCCGATCCAGGGTCTCGTCAAACCGACCCGGTGCCGCCACGGCGTCTGCTCGGGCAGGCCCCCCGCCACCAGGTCGATCTCGAACCGCTCCAAAGCCGCGAGATGATCCTCCAGCGGGCCCCACCTCCACGTCACGCGAGCATCCAACGAGTCCGCAACCTCACGCACGAGCTCGGCCTCGGGACCGGTCGCGTAATCCCCGCTACGCCTGATCCAGGGCGGACTATCCGTCACTCCGGCCATCAGAACGCCGCCCCGGACTCGCTCCAGGGTTCCCTCGGCGTCCCGAGGCACGTCCGCGCAACCCGCCAGGAGGGCGCACGTCAGGAGCGCGCACCTCCGGGCCATGGGAGTCGATCGAGATCTCAGCGCCCGCACCCCCTTTCTCACCGTGTCCGTCCGGCTCGCGACGCGCCGCCGATGCGCGCCCGCGTCACGACGCGGCTTCCGACTTCGCTACGCGCAACGTCCGTGCCGGCGGCGGCCTCTTTCTCGCGCTCGCCAGACGGCGTGTCTCTTGCACGGGGAGACTTCGTGAGCATGTGCAGCAGACACGTGCACGGGATCGGACAAGAGACGGGATCGGACAAGAAGGAGGAGGGCTTGTCGTCAAGACCGCGCTTCACGCCGCGCTCCGTGCCGGGTGCGCTCGAGCCGCGGGGGTCCGACCCCGAGCGGTCACCCGTCCTCGTGCTGGGGTCCGGCATCACGGCGGTGGGGGTGGTGCGGGCGCTCGGGCGGGCGCGTATTCCCCTGCACGTGATCTCGGCCCATCCCGGGCCCGTGCGAGCCAGTCGGTGGTATCGCGGCCCTCCGCACGGCGAGGCGCTGAGCGACGTGTCCCAACTCGCCGACTACCTCCGGACGCTGCCCGTGGAACGAGCGGTGCTGATGGCCACCTCGGACCATGGCGCGCTGGCCGCGGCTACGCTGCCGCCGGAGCTCGCCGAGCGCTTCCCGGCCAGCCAGGCGCCGGCGTCCCTGCTCCCCGACATCATCGACAAGGAGCGACTCCGGGGGCTCCTCGACGAGCACGGTGTGCCGCGTCCACGGACGTTCACGGTGGACGGCCCCGACGCGGTGGACTCACTCGCCGACGAAGAGCTGGAGCATCTCTTCATCAAGCCGCGGGACTCGCAGGACTTCAACCGGCGACTGCGCGTGAAGGCGCTCCGGCCGTCCGGCCGCGCCGAGTTGCGCGCGGCGCTCCGATGGGTGGAGGCGGAGCAGCTGTCCGTCGTCCTGCAGGAGTACGTGCCGGGTCCGCCGACGAACCACTACTTCCTCGACGGCTTCGTCGATCGGCACGGGCGGGTGCGCGCTCGTTTGGCTCGTCGCCGGCTCCGCATGTCCGAGCCCGAATTCGGCAATAGCTGCGCGACCGTGAGCGTACCGATCGCGGAGGCCGCCCCCGCGGTCACCGACCTGGAGCGGCTGTTCTCCGCCATCGGCTTCCGCGGCCCCTACGACGCCGAGTTCAAGCTCGACGAGCGCACCGGCGTGTTCAATCTCATCGAGATCAACGTGCGGGCGTGGTGGCAGGTGGAGTTCGCCGCGCTCTGCGGCGTCGACGTCGTCAGCATGGCCTATCGCGACGCGCTCGAGCTTCCGGTGCAGGACGTGCTCGACTACGAGGTCGGCCTCGAGTGGATCCTGGCGTACTACGACCTGGCCGCCTGCGCGCGCCTGCTCTCCACCGGCGAGACGACCCTCGGCGCGTGCGTCCGTTCCTGGCTCAGGGCACGGTGGGGCGAGTTTGCCGCCGACGATCCGCTGCCCGGCTTGGCGCAGGGCGTGGCGCTGCTCGGTCGCGTCGCGAGGCGATCCGCGGCTCGAGGGCGACGCTCCCCGCAAGCGTCCGAACCAGAGCGCGCGCGCGTTCCAGCCCCGCCTCGGTGACGACGTGCCCCGCGCCGGGCTCGACGCGCAGCTCGACACGAGCGCCCATGTCCGTCAGGGCGTCCGCGGTCTCGCGCACCCGCTGCGCGGGCACGAACGGATCCGGATCGGACGTGCACAGGGCGACCGGCGTACCCTCCAAGGAGCCGGCGTACTCCAACGGCGCGCCCATCGGGCCGAACAGCCCCCCGATGAGCGCCGCGACCCCGCCGTAGCGCCCGGGCCGCCGGGCCGCGTACTCGACGGCCACGCACGCGCCCTGCGAGAAGCCGAAGAGGAGCGTTCGCTCGGGCGGAATCCCGGCCGAGTCGAGATCGCCGAGCACGCGGTCGAGCGCGCGCAGCGCTGAGCTGAGCGCGGGCTCGTTGCTTTCGCGCGGCGCCAGGAACGAGTGCGGGTACCACGTCTTGCCGGCCGCTTGCGGAGCGAGGTAGGCCACGCCGGCATGGCTCAGCGGCTTCCACAGCGGCAGGATGCTCTCCGCCCGCGAGCCCCGCCCGTGGAGCAGGACGACCGCGGCCGCCGCCTCGTTGAGCGGTGAGCCCGCCGATAACATGCGCAGCTTCGCATGCGGATCGCTGCTGCCGTTGGCTGTCACGCGTGGTGCTGGAATCTCGCTCCTCCTGGGCTGCACGTCTCTGCGGGACGTTGTTTACAAGAATCGGTCCAGCCCGGCGGATCTCTCGCCGCAGGCGCCGCAGGTCGCCCCCTCGTGCGTGAACGGACCTCGTGATGACGGGGTGGGGGGCCGCTAGCGGCGCTCCATTGCGACGACACCCGTCGCGCATGCTAGGCAGCAGCGACCGGCTGTCACGTTCCGGCCACGCCGTTCGTTGCAGTGCCATGCGCAGACGAACGGAGAGGAGCGGACCCGAGCGCGCGCTGCTCGTGGCCGGAGCGTTCCTGATGGCGGGCTGCCATACCTATACGGAGGTGCTGCAGCCGTCTCCCGGCTCGACCGTGCGCGTGCGCGTGCCGGTTCAGTCGCCCCTGACCGGCGCCGGCGGCGTGCCGGCCACGGCCTCCATCGAAGGCGTCGTCATCTCCGCCGGGGACACGCTCGCGCTGGCCACGCAGAGACGCCACGACCTCGGGCCGTACCGGCAGCTGATCCAGATCGACACGGTTCGGGTGTTACGAGACGCGGTGGCGAGTCTCGAGGTGCAGGAGCTCGCTACCCGCAGGAGCATCGTGCTCGGTGTGGCGGTCACCGGGGCGCTGACGGCCCTCGTGCTGGCCGCCTTCACCGGTGTCTGGGGTGGGGGCGGGACCGACCCACCCCCGCCTCCGCCCCAGACCTCCGTGTTCGGCTCCCTGCAGATCGGGCTCCCGGCCGTGGGCGGGCGCTAGCCCGCCGCCGGACCGGAGGTCGAGCCGGCCGCTCGGTCAGGCGGCCGGTCATGAGCCGCGCCGTGCGGGTCGAGCGATCTCGCGGTGAGCTCACCACGGGCGTGCCACGCGCGTGCCGCTCGGGCTTCGCTCACGGCAGCGTCGCCAGGAACCGTGGTGCCGCGCGGTGGCTCGTGGCCTGCTCGAACGCGTACGCGATCCTGAGCAGGACGGGCTCGCTCCACCGGGCTCCGAAGAACGAGATGCCGACCGGCAGACCCTCCACGAAGCCCATGGGCACGGATATGTCCGGGTAGCCCGCGATGGCGGCGGGCCCGGCGCTGTGCCCTCCATCGAGCCTGTCGCCGATGACGTGGTCCGTGAGCCACGCCGGACCGGACGTGGGCGCCACGATCGCGTCCAGGTCGTGGCGGCGCATCAGCGCGTCGATGCCGTCCTCGCGCGAGCCGCGCTGGATGGCGCTGAGCGCGGTCAGATACGCCTCGTCCGTGAGCGGCCCGCGCGCCTGGGCGGCGATGAGCCGCTCCTGGCCGAAGAAGGGCATCTCGGCGGCGGCGTTGCGCTCGTTGAACTCGATCAGCTCTTCGAGGCTCCTGACGGGCGCCTCCGGTCCCAGCCCCTGGAAATACTGGTTGATGCCGGCCTTGAACTCGTACTCGAGGACCAGCAGCGGCAGCTCGTCGTTCCACGAGGCATCGGGAAGGTTCGCGGGATCGACGACGACCGCGCCCGCGTCCCGCATGGCCTCCGTGGCCTCGTCGAGCAGCGCCCACACCCTCGGGTCGAACCCCGGGAAGCTCCTCGCGACGCCGATGCGCGCACCCTCCAGTCCGGCGGGATCGAGGAAGCGCGTGTAGTCCGTCTGGGCGTTGCCGTCGCTGGCCCGCGTGGCCTCGTCCCTGGGGTCCACGCCCGTCACCGCGCCGAGCAGCAGGGCCGCGTCGCGCAGCGTCCTCGTCATGGGGCCGGCGGTGTCCTGCGAGTGCGAGATGGGGATGATGCCCGACCGGCTCCACAGGCCCACGGTGGGCTTGATGCCTACAACGCCGTTGATCGACGACGGGCACATGATGGAGCCGCCCGTCTCGGTGCCGACCGTGAGCGCGGCCAGGTTCGCCGCAGCGGCCACGCCCGAGCCGGAGCTCGAGCCGCACGGATTGCGATCGAGCGCGTAGGGATTGCGGCACTGGCCGCCGCGCCCGCTCCAACCGCTCGTCGCGCGCTCGCCGCGGAAGTAGGCCCACTCGCTCATGTTGGCCTTGGCGAGGATGATGGCTCCGGCCTCGCGCAGCTTCTGCGCCACGAAGGAGTCCTGCGGCGGAACGGAGTCCTCGAGCGCGAGCGAGCCGGCCGTGGTGGTCATGAGGTCGCGCGTGTCGATGTTGTCCTTGATGGCGACCGGAATCCCGTGCAGCGGGCCGCGCGGGCCGCTGGTCCGGCGTTCGGCGTCGAGCCTGTCGGCGATCTCGAGCGCCTCGGGGTTGATCTCGATGACCGCCCGGAGCTCCGGTCCGCGCAGGTTCAGCGCCGCGATGCGCTCGAGGTACAGCTCGGTGATGGACCGCGCGGTGCGCTCGCCCGATTCCATGCTCGCCTGCAGGTCCGCGACCGTAACCTCGTCGAGCTCGAACGGCGGGATGGGCTCGGCGCCAGCGGCCGCGCCCTGCCGGACCGCCCCGCCGTCCTCCCCGGGAGCGCAGGCCGTGGGCGCGAGCGCCATCGCCGCGCCCCCGAGGACCGCCGTTCCAATGAAGCGTTTACGATCGACCATGGCGCGTTCCTCCTTGGCGGGACTCGAGCTGCCGCGGGTCGCGGCGGTGCTCCGGACCCGGCCTTCGTGACCGGACCGGCACCGCGGGGGCCGCCCGCAGGGGACGACCATGCCGAAGCGCGTAGGCGACCGCAAGCGGAGGGGAGGCGGGGTAAGGGGTCAGTTTGATCCGTTACACTTTCCGCGCTCCGAGCGGGAGCCTGTTAGCTTTCAGGTATGAGTATCAAGAACAAGACCAAGCTTCGCCTCGACGCGAAGGAGACAGCATTTCGGGTCATGCTGGAGGCCACCAAGCAGAAGGCCAAGACGGCCCTACCGTCCGACCGCGAGGATGACCAGAAGAACCCGGAAGCCGTGCGCCGTGGAGCCGAGGGCGGTCGCCCGAGCGAGGACGAGGAGCGGCTAGGTCTCGTGGGGGAAGTTCGCACCGAGCTCTAGGATACGGTCATCGACCTTCTCGTTCTTGAGACCCTGCATGACAACGTAAGGCTGCATGAGCGGATCGCGGAAGCGGTATTTGTACCGCGTGTCGCCTTCCTTGATCAGGACGTTCCCGCGCTTGTCGCTAGAGAAGTCCGCTAGGTGCTGTGCGAAGCTTGGGATATCGTATTCCTTGCCGGTAATCTTGCGCAGTTCTGTTCGGACGTCGGCGGCGGAGAAGTACCCGCGTTCGTCCGAATCGGCGAGCGCGCAAGCGAGCAACACGTCTCCGAACAACGCCACCTTCTTCACGCTTTGCGTGGCCTCGAGAAACGCGGTCTGTATGGTCCTCTGTGCATCGTTGATCGCTTGCTCGATCCCGTTCTGAACTGACTCGACGTCGATCACGGTAAAACCGTCATCCAGCGCGGCCCGTGACGCGTGTAGCCCCATGAGGTGGGCGTAGTGAGGGAGCCCGCGTGCGAGCAGGATAATGCGACGAAGCGCATCGTCTGTGATCGTCATCCCTAAGGCGTCCAGCCCTTTCTGAACGATCGTAACGATCTCATCGGACGCCATTCGGGGCATACGGATCTGCTTGAGCGCGCGGCCGACCGATTCGTGGTCTTCAATCAGGTGGTCCACACTGTCGCCGACCCCGACTAGGATGACCGTAGCCCCGACGGCATGATCGGACAGCCCTTTGATCACATCGGCGAAGCCTCGGGCCGCATCGCGCGGCAGGCGATCGAATTCGTCCACGATGATCACGGGCGACATCTGTTGCGAAAGCTGTTCTAGCTGATCGCGTACGGCATCGGCGTTGATCGGGTCCCCCGCGAGCCGGTCGGACAGCTTGAATACGTCCATCTGACGGCCAGGATTGCTGAAGCCCATCACCGCGTAGCCCGGCTCGATCACGTCTATCCTGCTGAAGACTTTCTTCCATACCGAGCCGAACGAATCGGCAGTCTCGCAGTTCACGCTCGGAGTGACGACCTGATTGTGACCGACGGACAGGTACTGCGATAGCACGCGGGAAAGCGAGGTCTTCCCGACCCCGCGCTCACCGAAGATGATCGCGTGTTGGCCAGCTTGGTTCACGGCGTCGACCGCTCGCCTGATCTGCTCACGGCGACCTGAAAACAGGTCTCGCTCGTTGATCGGTGCGCCGGGGCTGAAGACCTGACTCGCCTGGAGTGCGAGGTCTTCAAAGCGCTTGTCGTCCGTCGTCATCGTCATACAATTTCAGCCCCATGTGGAGCAGTGCCACAGTGATGTGAGACAATAATAGGTCGCGATGCCCTAATTTGCCAGCCTGCGCCCTTGACGAGGTATGAGGCTGGCCAGTTCTGCTCGATATGTCAGGACCACACTCGACCGGGACTCCAAGCTCATGGTGACATGGCTGGTCGGGGACCGCACGCCGGAGAACGCCACGATGTTCATGAAGCATCTCGCCGCTCGCGTCACCGACAGGATCCAGCTGACGAGGGACGGTCACGGCATGTATCTGAACGCCGTCCGCGCGGCCTTCGGGTGGCGGAACGTCAACTACGCGCAGCTGGCGAGGAGCTACGGGCAGCTAGGCACGACGGAAGAACAGCGCCGGTACTTCGTTCATGAGCTACAACTTCGTGCAGCCGCACGGGACGCTCACGAAGGCGCGTAGCGGGCTGAAGACGACACCCGCGCTGGCGGCGGGGGTCGCGGATCGGCCGTAAGGCCGAGGACATTCTGGCGCTCATGGACCCGGACCGTCCGCTTCACTAGGCCGTTTCGTGGCGCGTTCAAGCGCCATTCTGGAACGATTTGGAGCGTTGCGGCATTATACGGTATATGGTATCGTGGGCATTCCGGCCAAGCCGTCCCTTGCTGGGGTTGAGAACCGATTGCAGATCGTTTTCCTCACAGACAAGCGCGGACGGGAGCTTCTCAGACGGTCTCTCAAGAAGAAGCCAGGCGATGCACGCACGAAAGCCGAACGGGCCCTCACGGTGCTGGAGCGCTCTACATGGCAAGAAGCAGTCGAATCCAAGCTGGTCAGCCAACTCGGCAAGCCGGACGATACTTGGGTCTATGAGATCCAGATTGGCGGAAAGCCGGCCCACCGTATCGCCGTCCTCCCCGGACGGGTGGGGGACGAGCAATGCCTTCTGGTAGGTGAGATGGTGACACGTGAGACCCTGAACAACAAACACGACAAAGACGCCTTCATGAAGCGAGCCCTTGAGGCCGCGGATCGGTGGCGGGAGTAGCCCACGGCGAGGTGGATAGATGATGAGCAACGTCAACGAGTTCTTCGATTCCCTGGAACACGACGGCGCGGAAAGCGCGGATCGTGACGTCAATGAGGACTTCGTGAATCTTGCGGTGAATCTGGCCCGGACCCGTCGGGCCATGGGCCTCACTCAGGCGGAGTTGGCCGAGATGGTCGGTACGAGTCAGCCTCGGGTGGCTGAGATCGAGGGGGGGCAGGGTAACCCGACGTT
>Ga0302046_10002828_pt1 | contig 16018 bp, 9 predicted proteins | sample RVTome_11_FD_200261 | JGI IMG/M metagenome (GOLD analysis project Ga0302046, IMG submission 200261) | Soil microbial communities from uranium-contaminated site in the Upper Colorado River Basin, Wyoming, United States - RVT147D111 (version 2) ...
GGGCATCTTCATGCTGCTATCGCTGTCCCTCGGCCTGTTGCTGTCGATCAGCGCCATCATGCTCGAGGAATTTTCCTTTCCCATGTACCGCAAACCGCGCGAGCTCGCGCTGCTCTATGCCGCCGCCGTGCTCGAGAACTTCGGCTATCGCCAGTTGACCGTGTGGTGGCGCCTAAAAGGGTTCTTCCGCTGGGTGAGCGGCCGGCGGCACCGCTGGGAGACGATCACGCGCAGCGCGAGCGTCAGCTCGGGCTGAGCGGCTCGCGGCGTCAGCGTTCCTTGCGGTAGAGCCGCATCGCGACCGGCGCCGCGACCGCTACGATCACCGCCGCCACCGCGAGCACGGCGACGATGTCGGCCGAAGCGTCCTCGCCGTGCATGAGCTTGCGCGACGCGCTCGCGAGATAGGTAACCGGGTTACGCCCCACTGCGGCCTGGAGCCAGGGGGGCATCGTCCCGAGGTTCACGAAGATGTCGCTCGCGAACGTCAACGGGAACAAGAACACGAAGGTCGTCGTCATGACCGATTCCGGCGAGCGCACGAGCATTCCCACGATGATCCACAGCCACGACAGCGCGAAGCTGAAGACGAGCAGCAGCCCGAGCGCGAGCAACATGCCGAGCACGCCGCCCTGCGGCCGAAAACCCAGGATGAGCCCGACGACGACGATGAGCACCGCGGCCACCGAGTAGCGGAACAGGTCCCCGGCCAGCGCGCCGAACAACGGCGCGGGCTGCCAGATCGGCAGCGAGCGAAAACGGTCGTAGAGACCTTTGCGGATATCCGTGTTGAGGCCGACGCCCGTGTAGACGGTGATGAACAGCACGGTCTGCACCATGATGCCGGGCAACAGGTATTGAATGTACTCGCGCGGCGTGCCGGCCAGCGCGCCGCCGAAGATGAAGGTGAACAGCAGCGTGAACATGATCGGCGTCACGGTGACGTCGAAGAGCTGGAACGGCACGTGCTTGATCTTGAGTAGCGCGCGCCACGCGAGCGTCACGACCGCCGACGGCGCCGACACGGGAGCCGTGCGCGAGCGCATCGCGAGCACCTGATGCCTACGCTCGCCGGAGGGCAGCGCGTCGTGGCTCATGACTTGCCCTCCTCCGCAGCCGCCTCGGCGCGATGCCCCGTGAGCGCGAGAAATACCTCGTCCAAGCTCGGGTGGCTCACGGAGAAGCTTGCGACGTCGATGCCCGCGGCGCCCAGCGCCTGGAGAACGGCCGCCGCCTGCGCCGAGGTCTCGACGCGCGCGACGACCTCGAGCGGATCGGCGGAGGGGAGCATGCGGTCGCCGAGCACGCGTGCGACGACGGCGAGCACCGCGTCGCGTTGCGCGGCCGCGACGAACCGCACGTGCAGCGCGTTCGAGCCCACCGACGCCTTGAGCTCGCTGCTCGTGCCCTCGGCGATCACGCGACCCTGATCGACGACGGCAAGCCTAGAGCTAAGCCGGTCGGCCTCGTCGAGATACTGCGTCGTGAGCAGCACGGTCGTGCCCGCGGCCGCGATGCGCCGCACGAGCTCCCACACTTGGTTGCGGCTGCGTGGGTCGAGACCCGTCGTGGGCTCGTCGAGAAACAGGATCTCGGGCACCGCGACGAGGCTCGCCGCGATGTCGATGCGGCGCCGCATCCCGCCGGAGTAGGTCAGCACTTGGCGTCGCGCGGCCTCGACCAGGCCGAACGCTTCGAGCAGCTCGCCGGCGCGCTGCCGCGCGGCACGCCACGAGAAGCCGAGCAACCGCGCGACGAGCACGAGGTTTTCGTCGCCCGTGAGGTCCTCGTCGACCGATGCGTACTGGCCGGTGAGGCTCACCTTGTGGCGCACGGTGCGCGCCTCGCGCACCACGTCGTGACCGAGCACCGTCGCCGTGCCGCCGTCGGGCACGAGCAGCGTCGACAGCACGCGGATCATCGTCGTCTTGCCCGCGCCGTTCGGCCCCAGCAAGCCGTAGACGGTCCCCTCGCCGATCTTGAGATCGATGCCGTCGAGCGCACGCGTCGGGCCGAAGCGCTTCGTGAGCGCGCGAGTTTCGATCGCGTTGACCATGAGGCAAGCATACTATGTGGAGTCGTGCATACCGCTCAGCGTTCTTTGTTGTTGTCCTTCGCCGGTCTCTCGCTGCTCGTCGCGACGATCGCGGGCGCCGTCGGCAGCCATGCGCTGTCGTTCGCCGACGACCAAGCGTTGCGCAGCTTCGAGACGGCCGTGCAGTTCCAGTTCTTTCACGGGCTCGGTGTCATCGCAGTGACGCTCGTCGGTGTCAATGGCCCGGCCGGCCGGCTGCGCGCCGCCGCGGGCTGGTTCATGCTCGCTGGCACGATGCTTTTCTGCGGCAGCATCTACGCGCGCGCGCTCGGCGCACCAGGCGACATCGTCGCCGTGGCGCCGTATGGTGGCGTGGCGTTCATGGTGAGTTGGCTCGCGTTCGCCGCGAGTGTGTGGCTGCGCGACTCTGCGCGATGAACGCCACGTTTCGCCTGCCGTCGGGGCAACCCGTGGCGCGCTTGGGCCAGGGCGCGTGGCAGATCGGCGAGCAGCGCGGCCAACGCGCGAGCGAGCTCGCAGCTTTGCACGCAGGCCTCGATCTCGGCCTCACGCTCATCGACACGGCCGAGATGTACGGCAACGGCCGCTCGGAAGAGCTCATCGCCGCAGCAATCGCGGGCCGGCGCGAGCATGTGTATCTCGTGAGCAAAGTCTTGCCGTCGAACGCGTCGCGGCACGGCACGATCGCGGCGTGCGAGCGCAGCTTGAAGCGCCTGAAGACGGACTATCTCGATCTCTACCTGCTGCACTGGCAGGGCTCGATTCCGTTCGCGGAGACACTCGAGGCGTTCACGAGTCTGCGCGACCGCGGCTCGATTAGGCACTTCGGCGTCAGCAACTTCGACCGCCAGGAGCTCGCCGCCGCGCGCGCGCTCGACGGCGGCACGGCTCTGGCGGCGAATCAAGTGCTCTACAACCTCGAGCACCGCGGCATCGAGTGGGATCTGCTGCCCTGGTGCCGCAAGCACGACATGCCCGTCATGGCCTACTCGCCGCTCGGCAGCGATTCGACGCGGCTGCGCACGCATCCCGTGCTACGCAAGATCGCCGCGCGGCGCGGGGCGACGCCGGCACGCATGGCGCTCGCGTGGGTTTTGCGCGAGCCCGATGTCATCGTGATCCCGAAAGCCGCCGGCGAGGAACACGTGCGCGACAATCACGGCGCGCTGACGCTGACTCTCGACGCAGCGGACCTGGCCGAGCTCGAGCGCTCGTTCCCGCCCCCGCGCGGCGCCACGCCACTCGCAATGATCTAACGCACGCGGAGGACGGCGCCGGGGGACACGGGTTGTCGCCGCTCCGCGAGCAGCTTGGCGAACTCGTCGGGGGCTACGGCTTTGCTCACGTAGAAGCCCTGGACCGCGTCGCAGCCGATCTCTTGCAGGAACTTGTACTGCGCCTGATCCTCGACGCCTTCGGCGATGACGCTCAAACCCAAGATGCGCGTCATCGAGATGATGGCTTCGATGATCGACGCCGTCGTGGAGTCCGTGAGCATCTCGCTGACGAACGATCGGTCGATCTTGAGCGTGTCGATCGGAAAATTCTTGAGGTAGCTCAGCGAAGAGTACCCGGTACCGAAATCGTCGAGCGCGAGGCGCACGCCGAGCTCGCGCAACTGCGCGAGCACCGCCACGGCGCGCTCGCGCGCCGACACGATCACGGTCTCGGTGATTTCGATGTGCAACAGCGACGGGGCGAGCCCCGTGGATTCGAGCTTGCGGCGCACGACGGCCGTCAAGTCCTGGCGTTGGAACTGCACGCCGGAGACGTTGACGGCCACGGGGATCTGGAAGCCCGCGCGCTGCCAGGCGACGGCCTGCGCGCACGCGCGCTCGAGGACCCACTCGCCGATCGGCAAGATGAGGCCCGAGTCCTCGGCGATCGGAATGAACGACGCCGGCGAGATGTAGCCGCGCTCCGGGTGGCGCCAGCGCAGCAGGGCTTCGGCGCCGATGATTCGGCCGCTCTTCATCTCGACCTGCGGTTGATACTGGAGCTCGAGGCTGCCGTCCTCGAGCGCACGCCGCAGCCCGGTCTCGAGCGTGAGCCGCTCGACCGACGCCGCGTTCATGGCCGCCGAGTAGTATTGAAACGCCGCCTTGCCCTGCTGCTTCGCGTGGTACATGGCCGTGTCGGCGTTGCGGATGAGCACCTCTGCAGATAATCCGTCCTCGGGGTAGGTTGCAATGCCGATGCTCGCCGTCACGAACACCTCGTGATGGTCGGCGCGGATCGGCTGCTCGAGATGGGTCAGGATCCGCCGCGCGACCGTGCCGGCCGCGAAGCGATCGCGCGTGTCGGGCAACAGCACGATGAACTCGTCGCCACCGAGCCGCGACAGCACCGAGTCGCTGAGCTGCTCGACGGTGATCGTCGTCGTAGCATCGACTTCGTCGTCGCGGTAGAGCCCGAGCATGTCGTCGGCGCGAATCAAGTCGCTCAACGACGCGGAGAGCTGGCGCAACACCTTGTCGGCCGCCTGATGACCGATCGTGTCGTTGATGAGCTTGAAGTTGTCGATGTCGATGAAGAGGACTGCGAACGCGGTGCCCTTGCGGCGCGAGCGCGCGAGCACCTTCTCGAGGTGCTCGTTGAAGAGGCGCCGGTTCGGCAGCCCCGTGAGCCCGTCCTGGTAGGCCAGCGCCCGGATCTGCTCGTGCGACTCGCCGAGCCGTTTCAGCGCCTCCTCGCGCAGTGCCGCTTCCTTCTTGAGCGCATCGTTCGCCGCACGCAGCTCGGCCGTCTGCGCATCGATCAAGGCCGCCATGTCGTGGACCTTGATCGCTGCGACGCGCGTGAGCTCCCAGCGCCGCTGCAACGCGTGCGCGAGCTGCCGCACCTCGACGGTGTCGAACGGCTTCTTGAGGATCAGCACGCGATCCGTCTTGCCGAAAGCAGCCGTCATCTCCTCCCAGCTGTGATCGGAATACGCGGAGCAGATCACGATGCCGACGTCGGGATCTTCGCGCAGCAGGCGAGCCGTCGTCGCGATGCCGTCGAGCCCCGGCGGCATGCGTACGTCGACGAACAACAAGGCGTAGCTGCGATTGGCCGCACGCGCCGCGCGCACCTTCTCGATGGCCTCCTCGCCTTGGAATGCCGAGTCGAGCTCGAAGCCTTCGTCGGCCGACTCCGCCGCCGCAGTTCCGAACAGCTCTGCGTCGAGCGCGTTGAGCTCGTCGCGCGCGCTCGAGGCACGCCCCAGGATCTTGCGGAAGTCCTCGTGAATCGCGCGATTGTCGTCGACGACGAGGATCCGCCGATTCTCCCCCACGAGCGCCTTGAGCTTCTGCGACGTGCTCATGCGCTCTGCCCCGCGGCCACGAGGCCACCTTCGGCCGGTTGCTCGTCATACTGAACGGGCATGCGCAGCACGAAGCTCGCGCCATGGCCCGGCCCGTCGCTGTGGGCCGTGAGGCTGCCGTCCAACTGCTGAGCTGCGTTGGCGCAGTTGTGCAATCCGAAACCGTGCCCGGTCTTCTTCGTCGTGAAGCCGTGCGTGAAGATCTTCGCTATGTTCTCGGGCGCAATGCCCGCGCCATTGTCGCGCACTTCGATGCGCACGCCGCCGTCGATCCTCGCGATCGCCACGGACAGCCGGCGATCGGGGCGCGTGACGTCCTGGAGCGCATGCTTCGCGTTCGAGATCAAATTCACGAGGATCTGCATGACCTGGTGCCGATCGACGAACGCCGGCGGCAGCTTCTCGTAGCTCCTCACGACCTCGATGTTGCTGCTGCGCAGCGCGCCCTGACTGATCGCGAGCGCGGACTCGGCAATCTCGTCGAGCTTGCAGACCTCGGTGACGCCGGTGACCTTGGCGTACGATTGCTGTGCTGCGATGATCTTCTTCATGTGCTCGAGGTGCTCGGCGAGCCGGTCGATGTTCGCGAGAATTCCTCGTTTCTCTTCCGCGAGCGTGCCGCCGAGCTTGCGCAGGTAGTCCGGGAGCTTGCGGCCGACGGCGTCGTTGGTCAGGTAATCGCCGAGCCGTGCCGCGTTCTCGTCGAGCAGCGCGACGGCGCGCGTGAGCCCTTCGACGGGCAGTGCCGTGACGCCCTCGCGCGCGACGCTCGCGCCCACGTTGACGCTGTTCATGACGTTGCCGACGTTGTGCAGCACGCCCGAAGCAATCTCGGCCATGCCGGCGCGCCGCGACATGTCGACGAGCCGCCCCTGCGCCGTTTCGAGATCGCGCGTGCGCTCTTTGACGAGATCTTCGAGGTGATCCTTGTAGCGGCTGAGCTCGCGCTCGGCGCGTTTGCGCTCGGCGATCTCGTTGGTCAGCGTGACGTTCGCGGCTTCGATGGCCTTGCTCTGCTGCTCCTGGCGGCTGTAGAGCGTGGCGTTCTCGATCGACACTGCGACCTGAGACATGAGGATGTTCAGGGCCTCGAGGCGGTCCGGCGTGAACGCGCCCGTCACCTGATTGTTCTCGAGATAGACGGCGCCGATGAGCTTGCCCTGGTAGGTCACCGGCACGCAGAGCACCGACTTCGGCTGCCGGTTGCGCACGTACGCGTCGTTGCGGAACTTGCCCTGCTGCGCGTCGTCGAGCACCACGAGCTCGGAAGTGCGCAGCACGTAGTTGACGATGCCGTTCGAGCAGACCACCGACTGGCGCAGCGGCTCGGCGGTGAGCACGCGCGCCGCGCCCGCCCCCGTTTTGACGCCCTGCACGAGGAACTCGCCGTCCGACTCGAGGACCAGCACGACGGACTCGGCGCCCGCATTCTCGCGGATGATGTCCATGAGCCTGAGAAGTAACCGCTCGAGAACGAGCTCGCCGGCGATCGCCTGGCTCGCTTTGAGCAGCGCCGCCAGATCCAACGAATCGGCACGCTCGACGGACGGTCCGATCGTCGTGGAGCTCGACGTCACCGACACCGTCGCGCTGCGCGCCCGGTTGAGCCCGTGCTTGGTCAGGAGGTCGGCGACCTTGCCGGTCGCGCCCCAGGCCTCATAGGCGTGCAGCGCCTTCTCGAGGTAGATGCGGCCGAAGTCCGGTTTGCCGTCCGCGAACCAGAAGCGCGCCGCGAGCTCGGCGGCCAACGCCTCGATGTTGACGTAGCGCTGCTCTCGCGCCGCCGCGAGCGCGCGATCGTAGAGATCGGCGGCCTCGATGCGGGCGCCGCGCAGCCGCGCGCACTCCGCTTCGACGAGCAGCTGACTGTGCTGATGATTCTCGGGACAGAGCGCGACCCATCGTCGCATCGATTCACGTACCGTCGCGAGCGCCTCGCCGAGCTCGATGCGTTCCTCGGGCATCGCTTGGCTGTAGACGGCGGTCGTCGCGAGCGCAAAGAACAACGCGTGCTCGGAGCGCGTTGCGAAACCGGCGCAGAACGGCTGCAGGCTCGCGGCGATCTTGGCGAACGCGTGCGCCGCGACGAAATCCTCGGCGTAGTAGCGCTGGATCGTGAGGATCATGAACCAGTCGGCCTCGAACGAGCGGTTGCCGCGCGCCTGAATCGCCGCTGTCCACGCGTCCTCGTCGACGTCGTCATGCCCCAGGGTATTGCCGTGACGGCGCTCCCCGACGAGCCAGTTCATGAGCTCGACGCGAGGCTTCAGGAACTCCGGATTCGCGGCGTCGCTGATGCGATGCAGCGTCTCGAACGCGGCGTTCGCTTCCTCGCGCAACTCGGGAAGCGGCATGCCGCGCACCTGCAGGTGCGAGAACCGCCGCGCGACGCTATAGCCTGCATGAACGTGATCGCCGCTCTGCAGGCCGAAGCGGACCGCTTGCTGGTAAAGGTCGGCGCTCTCGTCGATGGGTTTGATCCAATGCGACGCGAACATCGCGAGCAGGAAGTACACGCCCGCGAGCACGGGCGTCTCGTCGAGCTTGTGCCCAAGGTCGACGCCGAGCTTCGCGAACCGATAGGCGTCCTCGTACTCGCGCAGCGCACTCGAGAGCAGCGCGGCGAACGAGCCATAAGCGCGCGCCGAGAGCGCGCAGTTACCGTGCTCGAGCGACAGCCGGACCATCGTGCAGCAGAGCAGCGCGTACGATTCCTGGTCGCTCTGGAACGCGGCGGGCAGGCAGTGGGCGATGAGGGTCATCAACGCGTTCGTCGCGGGATCGTCCATGACCGGCAGGTCGAGCAAGTTCTCGATGCCGACGGCGGTCGCGCGCTCGCGGATGAACTGAATCTCACGCTGCAGCAGCGCGCGGACTTGCTCCGGCTGCTCGGGCAGGTCGATGTCGAACTGCCGCGCGGCGTCACGGCCGCACGCCAGCGCCTCGGGTATCCGGCCCATGCCGAGCAGCACGTTCGTCTTGATCGCCGAGAGATTCGTGCGGTCGGTCGCCGACGTGGCGTGCCCGAGCGCTCTGTCGATGACGTTCAGCGCGCCCGCGGCGTCGGCCGTCAGCGAGAGCGCCTCGGAGAGCCGCCGGTGCGCGTCGAAGTGCACGGCGTAGCGATCCTTCCAGGCCCGCTCGCCTTCGAGCTCGATCGCGATCTCGAAGCTGCGCACGGCGAGCGCGTAGGCCGTGGAGTCGCGGGCTTTCGTTCCCGCGCGCCGGTTGAGCTCGGCGAGCTTGAGGCGCTCGGTCGCGTCGGCGATGAGCGCACGCCCGTCGTTCAAGTGCCCGATGATGTCGAACAGCCGGCTCTCGAGCTCGGCCGCGGGCGTCATCGCGAGCCACGCTCGGCCGATCGCGAGGTGCAGCTCGGGCCGCTCGGTTTCGGGAACCGTCGCGTACGCGGCCTGTTGCACGCGATCGTGACGGAACGCAAACCGCGTGTAGACGAGCGGCGATTGCATCGCGTCGGCGTCGAGACTTTCGAGGCTAGTGAGCGGCGCCACGAGCCCGGCTTCGACCGCGGGACGCAGGTCCTCGTCGGTGTCCGCCGCAGACTGGCGTCGCACGTTCGCGAGCAGCCGCAGGTCGAACCGAGCGCCGATCACGGCCGCGACGCGCAGCGTCGTGCGCGTGCGATCGGGTAGGCGCTGCAGCTTCGTCGCGAGCAGCTCGGCGACGTTTTCCGTGATCGCCGCGTTCTTGACGGCTTCGACGTCGTAGCGGAAGGCCTTCGTCTCCGTGTCGAAAGAGATGAGCTGCGCCCCGTGCAGGGCTTGGAGGAATTGGCGCATGAAGAATGGATTGCCGCCGGTTTTCTGCCGAATGATCTCGGCGAGCGGCTTGGCGGTCGCGGCGTCTTGGTGCAACGTGTCGGCGACGAACTCGGCGACCTCTTGCACGCCGAGAGGCTGCAAATCGATCGCTGCCACGGGCACACCCTGCTTCGACTGCTCTTTCACGGCGAGCAGGAACGGGTGGTTGGCCGAGACCTCCGTATCGCGATACGTCAGCACGAGCAGCAGCGACTCGGTCGCGCGCGCCGAGACGATCAGCGTCATCAGGTTCAGGCTGGCTGCGTCGGCCCACTGCATGTCGTCGAGGAACAGAACGAGCGGGTGAGCCTTCTTGCAGAACACCTGCACGAAGTTCTGGAACGCGAGGTTGAAGCGGTTCTGGGCCTCGAGCGCTTCGAGCTCCGGCACGCGAGGCTGCGGCCCGATGATGAGCCCGAGGGCCGGCACGACGTCGACCATGAGCTGGCCGTTGGGATGAAGCGCGGTCTGGATCGTCTCGCGCCACCGTGCGATCTCCTCTTCGCTTTCCGTCAGGAGCTGGCCGACCAAGTCCTGCAACGCCGTGACGAGCGCGCTGAACGGCACGTTCTGCTGCAGCAGATCGAACTTGCCGGCTGCGAAGTAGCCGCGCCGGCGCGTAATCGGCTGGTAGATCTCCTGCACGAGCGAGGTCTTGCCGATGCCGGGCTGACCCGCCACGGTGATCGTCTCGACGCCGCCGCGCGCCACGCGCTCGAAGGTCGCGAGCAACGTCTGCGTCTCGGTCTTGCGGCCGTAGAGCTTCTGCGGCGGCTCGAACCGGTCGATCGCATCCGCGCTGCCGAGCGCGAACCGCTCGATCTGCCCGCCGCTCTCGAGCTGCACCTGACACCGGCGCAGATCGGCCGCGAGGCCGCTCGCGCTTTGGTAGCGGTCCTCGGGCGCCTTCTGCAACAGCTTGAGCACGATTTCGGACAGGGCTTCGGGCACGCGAGCGTCGCGCTCGCACGGCGGCACGGGCTTGCCGGCGATGTGGAAGTGCACCATCTCGAGCCGGTCGCCGCTCACGTGCGGCAAGCTGCCCGTGAAGAGCTCGTAGAGCGTCACGCCGATCGAGTAGAGGTCCGCGCGATAGTCGAGGCTGCGGTTCATTCGGCCCGTCTGCTCGGGCGCGATGTAGGCGAGCGTCCCCTCGAGCGCGGCGGGAGGCAGGAACTTGCTCTCCTCGCTGCGCAGGCGCGTCGCAATGCCGAAATCGATGAGTGTGCAGCGCCGCGTCTCGGGATCGTAGACGACGTTGTGGCTGCTGATGTCCTTGTGAATGACGTCGGCCGTATGGACGGCAGCAACGGTGTCGGCGAGCTTGATCGCGATGGCGAGCCGTTCGAGCAGCGGCGCGTCGACCGACGACTCGATCCAGTGACGCAGCGAGACACCGGGCAAGTCCTCGAGCACGATCGCGATTTGACCGTCGTGTCGCACGAGGTCGTAGGCTTTGACGACTCCGGGACAGTCGAGCAGACGCAGCAAGTCGTACTCGTTGCGATAGCGCGTGAGTTGGCGCGCCGGCACCGAGTGGCCTTGGGAGCGCTTGACGACTACGTGCGTGCCGTCGCTCGAGCGTCGCGCGCGATAAACTGCCGACGCGCTGCTGTCGTGGATCGGTTGTCCACGTTCGTAGCCCGGAAGCTCCGTTACCTCCAATGTCGCATCCCCACGTTTCCCCGCCCGGTGGCCACCGTCGTCGCGCGCGGCCACGGGCACGCGCACCCGCCGGCCGGGATCACCCATGCGCAAGACAGTCGGCCCAACGCGAGCAGAACTTAAGTTAAGTAAGGTACGGCCGTTACGGCCGCGCGCCTGTGACGGTTGTCACAAGCGACCGTCTACACACCGAAAAACGTGACGTCCATCAAGAGGTGCCGGTGTTACGGTTTCGGCTCAACCGAAGTGCCGGTGGTTCGGCTCAACCGAAGTGCCGGTGTTACGGTCTAACCGAAACCGCAACACCGGCACCTTTCGGAAACAGAATCGTGACGCGCGACTACTTTTCTCTCAGTGCACTGCGGCAGATGCGCTCGCAGAGCTCGGGGAAGCTGATACCGACGGCCGCGGCCGCGCGCGGCAACAGGCTGGCCGAGGTGAGGCCCGGCAGCGTGTTGACCTCGAGACACCAGATGCCGCCGTCGTCGTCCATGCGGAAGTCGACGCGGCTGTAGACGTCGAGCTTGAGTGCACGATGCACGCGCAGCGCAAGTTCCTGGGCACGCGCCGTTTGCTCGGACGTGATCTTGGCCGGGAAAATTTCCTCGGCGCCGCCGCTCTGATACTTCGCGGCGTAGTCGAAGATCGGCCCAGTCTTGACGACGATCTCGCCGACCGCGAGCGCTTGGTCGTCGAGAATGCCGACCGTGAGCTCGCGCCCCCCGATGTAGCGCTCGATCATGACCTCGGAGTCGAAACTGCGGGCGAGCTCGATCGCGGCCGCGAGCTCGGCGGGGTTCTTCACGAGCGTGAGCCCGACCGTCGAGCCCTGCCCGTTCGGCTTCACGATGAGCGGGTAGCCGATACGCGACGCCACGAGCTCGGGCGCGACGGGCGCCATGAGCCAATCCGGCGTGGGCACACCGGCCGCGAGGAACAACCGTTTCGCGACGTCCTTGTCCCAGCCGACGGCACTGCCGAGCTTGCCGCTGCCCGTGTAGGGAATGCCGGCGAGATCGAGCAACGCCTGGACCGTGCCGTCCTCGCCGCTGCCGCCGTGCATGGCGATGAAGACGACGTCGACGCCCGCGAGATCGGGCGCCGAGACTACGGTGGGCAGGGCAGCGACGGCGCTCTTCTCCGGCGGCTCGCGATCGATCCTGCTCGCGAACAGACGCTGCTCGTCAGGCCCGCTGAGGCGGCCGCGGCCCGAGTCGTAGGCGATGACCTCGTGGCCGCGGCTGCGCAGCGCTCCGACGACCTGCGCAGCGCTGGCGATCGAGACGTCGCGCTCCATGCTGTCGCCGCCAAACAACACCGCGATCTTCAAACCGAAATCCTCAAGGCCGCCGCAGGCCGTCGGATTGTACTCGAACGTCTCCGTCACCCGCTTCGGCAAAGCCGGTGGAAACCCTCGGCGACTGCCGCGTAGGATGCGAAACGCCCGGCGCCGGTAACGGGCGCGCTACGAAGCACCCTCACAAGGCAGTCATGGCATTCCAACGAATCTGGCTCACGCTCGCCGCGGGGACCCTGACCGGCTCGGTCTGGCTCCCCGCCATCGCCGGCGCGCAAGGCGCCGGCGTCGAACCGACCGAGGAGATCGTCGTCACCTCCAGCATCGTCGCGACGCCGCGGCGTCAGCTCGCCACGGCCGTCTCGGTCATCGACGGGCCGAGCATCGAGCTCCGAGGCTACAACGACCTCGCCGACACGCTGCGAACGCAGCCCGGTATCAGCGTCACCAACTCGGGCGGACCCGGAAAGTCGACGACGCTGCGCATCCGTGGCGAGGACGGGTTCCGCACGCTGCTCATGATCGACGGCGTCAAGGCGCTCGATCCCAGCACGCCGCAGGTCGGGCCGAGCTTCGACAGCTTGCTCACGACGAGCGATCTCACACGCGTCGAAGTGCTGCGCGGCCCGCAGGGTTTCATCTACGGCGCCGACGCCGGCGGCGTCGTCAACGTGCTCACGGCGCGCGGCGACGGGCCGATCGGCGGGCGCGTCGGCATCGAATACGGCGCGCACGACACGCGCAAGCTCGGCGCCAGCCTCTCGGGGCGCGGCGACCGCGGCGACTACTTCGTGTCCGTGACGGACTTCGAAACCGACGGCTTCAACGCCCAGACGGCCGACACGGTACTGCGAGACAACGACGGCGCCGACAACACGACGCTCCACGCCAAGCTCGGCTGGAGCGTGGCCGACAACCTGCGATTGCAGCTCGTTGCGCGTGACGTCGACGCCTCGGCGCTCTTCGACAACTGCTTCCACCCCGTGACTTTCGCGACCGTGCACGATTGCAGCGTGACGACCGACCAGAGTACGTACAGGGCATCGGCCGACCTCGAGAGCGGCGCTTTCAGTCACTCGTTCGGCGCGAGCCACATTCACATCGCACGCGACAATTTCGCGGCGGGCGTAAGCTACTTCGCGACCGACGGCGAGATCGGCCGCTTCGAGTACACGGGCGCGTTCCGCCCGTCCGACGCATTGACGCTCGTCTACGGCGCCGACCTACAGAGGGAGGAGATGCTCGATGGCACTGCCGTGCGCGACCGCCGCCAGGATGGTTACTACGTCGAGTACCAAGGCGCGTTCGACGACCGGTTCTTCGTCTCGCTCGGCGCACGCCACGACGACAACGAAGCTTTCGGCTCGCACACGAGTAGCCGCTTGAGCGCCGCCTACGTGCAGGACCTCGGAAATACCGGCTCGCTCAAGTACCGCGCGAGCCTCGGCACGGGGTTCCGCGCGCCGAGCCTGTTCGAGATCGCCTACAACGGCGGGCCGTTCTCGTTCCCGCCGGCGGCGGGCGTTCCGCTCGGCGAAGAGTCGAGCCGCGGCTACGACGTCGGGGTCGAGTACGACGCGATGGGCGGCCTGCATCTCCAGGCCACCTATTTCGATCAGGAGATCGAGGATCAGATTTTCTTCGACCTCGTGGGATTCTCGGGCTACCTGCAGTCGCCGGGCACGAGCAAGTCGAAGGGCGTCGAGCTTGGGTTGACGGCGCCCGTCGGCGAGCGCTGGGAGATCCTCGCCAACTGGACCCACAACGACGCAAGCGACACGGCCAACGCGCTGCGCCTACGCCGCCCGGACAACTTCGGTAACTTCGGCTTCCGGTACGGCTCGCCCGACGACGCGCTCCGGCTCATGGTCAACTACCGCGTGTCGCGCGACGCGATCGACATCGGCGGCACGCCGCTCGACGACTATGCGGTGCTCGACGTGTCGCTGGCCTACTCGGTCAGCGACGCCGTGGACCTTTACGCGCGCGTGCAGAACGCAGCCGACGAGACCTACCAAGAGATCGTGGGCTACCACTCGGCCGGACGGTCGGCCTACGCCGGCGTGCGGTTGCGATTCCGTTAGGAGCGCTGAACGTGCTCGGGATCCGCGCGAAGATCCTGTTCCACCTCGGTCTGCCGGCTGCCGTGCTCGCGGCACTCGCGGCCTGCGGCCCGCAGCCGCAGCAGATCAGCGACAGCGGCGCCGGCGCTTACGAGGTCAGCGTATCGACGTGGCCCGACGGTCTCGTCGTTGCGTGGTACGACACGCGCGACGGCAACGCCGAGGTCTATGCGCGGCTGCTCGACGCCGCGGGGCAGCCCACCGGCGACGAGCGGCGCCTCACGTTGACGCCCACGGAATCCTACGAGGCCGATGTCGCGGCAACGGCTGACGGTTTCGCCGTGGGTTGGTACGAGAAGTCTCGCGTCGGCCCGCCGCACGCGCAGCTCGCGTGGTGGCGCCGGGACGGCGACAGCGTGCCGCTCTGGCAGCACTCGCTGAGCGCGCCCGAGCGCCCGAGCCGCAACGCGGTCGTGCGCGCGCATGGCGACGCGTTGTTCGCCGCGTGGATCGAAAGCGACGGCGCGAGCGGGGAGCTACTCCGCGCGGGCTGGTGGAACCTCGACGGCAGCGTGCGCTTGGCACCCGTGACGCTCGGCGTCGCAGGCGCTACCACGTGGAACCTCAACGCGGCTGTCGACGGTCGCGGCACGGCGCTCGTCGTGTTCGACGCGCGCGTGGGCACCTATGCCGACGAGCTCTATCTCGCCGAGCTGGCCGTGGACGGCAGCACCGCGCTCACGCGGCTCAGCGACGACGACGGCCGCCACTCGAAATACCCCGATATCGCGCTCGCCGACGGTAGCGCGGCCCTGACTTGGTTCGACGAACGCGACCGCAACCGCGAGGTGTATCTCGCGACCGGATCGCTGGCCGAGCTGCGTTCGGGCGGCGTGGCCGCGGCGCGGCGCGTCACGACGACGCCGGGCGAGTCGATCGGCGCCTACGTCGCGGTCAACGCCGGCCGCCTCGGCCTCGCGTGGTGCGACGACAGCAGCGGCTCCTTCGATATCTACACCCAGACTTTCCGCGCGGACGGTACGCTCGAGGCGCCGCCGACGCGCGTCACGACGAGCGCGCAGTCGCTGATCCCGGCCATCCAGGCGTGGGGCGGCGGCTTCGTCACGGCCTGGACCGAGCTCGAGGGCGAGCCGCACGAGCGCGGCAACCGCTCCGAGGTCGTAGTCGCCTTCGTGCCTTAAGGCCATTCGTTAGCCGCGGTATATACTCCCGCAGCGGCAAAGACCGCAGCGGGGGTAGCCATGAGCCCGATTCAACGCCTGGTCGTCGTGTTCCTAGTGGCCGGTGCGCTAAGCGCGTGCGAAGGCGGCTCGTCCGAGGGACCGGCCGCGATCACGTTCGCGCCGCCCGCGCCGCCCGCCGGCACGGGCTTCGTGGCGCTCTACGCGCCGCCCGTCGACGTCGTGCCCTATCCCAACGATCTCTACAACCCCACGGGCACGCGGCTCACGGTGCCCGTCAAGATCACGAGCCCGTTGGCCAACGCGCTCAACACGCTCGACGGCTTCTCGACGTCGGCGGTGATCAGCGCACCGTTCAACGCGCCGCTCGATCCCGCGTCGCTGATTCCGTGGAACCCGTTGTCGATGGCGCCATCGGCCGCGTCGATCATCGTGCTCAACGCAACGGCCGGCACGCCGCTGCTTCCGGACACGGACTACACGGTGCGCGTGCAGACGGCCGCGGGCAGCGGCGGCAGCGTGCTCGAGATCGTGCCGCTGCGGCCGCTCCTGCCGCGCACGCGTTACGCGTTCATCATCACGAATCGAGTGCAGACGCTGAGCGGAG
>Ga0302046_10002829_pt1 | contig 16013 bp, 19 predicted proteins | sample RVTome_11_FD_200261 | JGI IMG/M metagenome (GOLD analysis project Ga0302046, IMG submission 200261) | Soil microbial communities from uranium-contaminated site in the Upper Colorado River Basin, Wyoming, United States - RVT147D111 (version 2) ...
GACATCCGAATGCGGCTGATCCCCGGACCGCCATGCGGCCATGAGGGCCGATGGATCGTTGGCCAGCCATCGCTCACGTGTGGGCGGCGGCAGCGGCCCCTGATCCTGCTCCCATTCCCGCACGAGGCTCGCCATGCCACGCGACAGCAGATCCACCATACCGCTGTTGTCGGGGTCGACCTCGCGGTACAGGTTCGCTCCACCCGCGATCATGGATGAGAGTCGCTCCGGGTACCGCAAGGCGAGCTCAAACGCGACCCGCCCCCCTAACGAATATCCCCAGAATGCGACGCGATCGACGTCCAGCCGGTCGAGAACGGCTATCACATCGCTGGTCCGATTCGCCATCGTGTAAGCAGACGGTTCGTGTGGTTTGTCGCTGCGTCCCTGACCCCGGGGGTCAATCAGGATCAGTCGATGGGTGTCACGCAGGCCCGCGACGTAGCTCGACTTCGGCAGACGCCAATCGTCGACCGTGCCGAAGAAGCCGACATGCAGCAGGAGCGGATCGCCTGCACCTTCGGTTTCGAAGTAGATCCGCACCCCGTCGTTGTCCACATACGGCATAGTCGAACGCTACGCGGGGCTCTCGTCCAGGGGCGACCGGAGGCCCCGATGCCCGTATAGGTGGTGGTGAGCGGCCGCATAGGTGGTCGTCACCGATGTGATCTCATGCCTCCCCTCATACGTTCGGGTAGTGCAAACCTCGCGCTGAACAACCGAGGAGGAGAGAGATGAGAACCCGAATTGTGCTGATCGCCGGCCTTGCGGCCATGGTTTTGGGATCCACTGTCGTGGCCGGAGCAGACACCTCCGGACCGGTGGAGGTGGTTGCCTCTTTTGACGCGTCCCAAGGCCACTTGCCGGAAGGTGTTGCACTGGACAAGTCGGGAAATATCTACGCCAGTCTGGGGCCACCGTTCTTCGTAGGCGGTGGGTACGGGGAGATCCGGCGGATCGGAAAAGATGGTACTGAGGAGACCCTCGTCCTATATCCCGACGGCCCGGCACCGGCGGGTCTCGCCGTCGATCCCGCAGGCAATGTGTTCTACACGGTTCCCGACGTGACTGGATCCGACGTGGGCGTCTATCGGGTGACGGATACCGGTGGCGAGCGATTCACAGGAACTGAGCAGATGCTCGTTCCGAACGGCCTTGCCATTGACAAGCACGGCAGTCTGTTTGCAAGTGACTCGATCCTTGGTTCGATCTGGCGGATGCCCACCGGCGGGTCGGCGACCGCCGAACCTTGGCTGTCACACGATCTGCTTGCCGGGTGTGCCGAGGATCCTCTCGGCGCCAACGGCATCGCCTTCTGGAAGGGCGACTTGTTCGTAGCCAACACGGCAAAGGGCCTTCTGGCCCGCGTCCCGATCGGAAACGACGGCGCACCGGGTACTCCCGAGATCGTCGCCGGTGACACCGATTGTGATCCGACAGACGACCTCTATGGCATGGATGGCATCGCTTTTGACGTGCATGGACAGCTCTACGCGCTGCTGGTCCTCCAGCACAAGCTGGTCCGAATCGATCCGACCGACGGTGGTGTCGAGCTGCTGCTCGATGAGGATGACGGCCTCTGGAACGGCGCCAGTATCGCCTTCGGCACCGGCAACGGTGACCGTCACAGCCTGTTCATTTCCAACTACGCCGTGTTGCCACCCGAACCGACCAACAGTCTCGGGCCGGCGATCTTGAAGGTGGACGCCGGTATGCCCGGTCTGCCACTTCCGTAACAGCAGACGTCGGGTGAGAGGAGAGAGATGATAGATCGAACCGCAATCACAATCTTGATGGTTGTAGCCACGCTATCGCTCGCAGCGGTAGCCGCCGGACCCAAGCTTCAGTCGAAGGGGCTGTTCTCGTCTGACGCTGAGTATCGCTAATCAGCGGGGGTTGCCACCCAAGAGGTTCCGCTGTCGGCTCATAACCCGAAGGTCGCGGGTTCAAATCCCGCCCCCGCTACCACCGGACTGGTACCAGCACGTCACGACCACAGGAAACCTCACCGGTTCTCTGCTGCTCGCAGGGGACAATGCGACAGTCAAACAGCTCAACGTCTTCGCCCGAGGCCACCTCGCCAACTCTGGGCACCTCACAGGATCAACCCTCGAAGCTGGCGGACGTGAATACCAGCGTGGCGATCGGGTGATCTGCCTCAAGAACGATCCCCGACTCGGAGTCCTCAACGGCGACCTCGCCACCGCAATCCGCGTCGACCCCAAGACAGGAACGCTGACCATCCAACTCGACCGCGACCCCGAACCCAGAAGCCTCCCAGGCCGGTATCTCGACAATGGCCACATCGACCACGGCTACGCCCTCACCGGCCACAAGGCCCAAGGAATCACTGTCGACCGCACCTTCGCCGTCATCGGAGGCGGTACCCGTCGGGAGTGGGCTTACGTCGTCATGAGCCGCGGGCGTGAGTCCAACCATGCCTACATGTTGTCTCTCGACACGGACGAACAATGCGCTCACCTATCCCATCAGGGCAGAGACGATCCGCTCGAAGTAGCGATTTCGAGTCTGCAACGTCAGGAACGCCGGGGCGCGGCAGCCGAACTCGGCATCGGTCTTTGATCTGCTCCGCCACATGCATATCTCCGGTCAGATCGCCATCCCCTCATCCACGACCAACTCGAGGGATGATGGAATCATGGAGAGCACCACCCGCACGTATCGATTCGTCCTCACTGTGCAGGTCGAGCAGGGCCACCCGGCATATGACGATCCTGAGTGGGCTGCGGATGCCGCCCATGGAGCACTGACCAACGAATACGGTCTCCGAGCGACCTATACCGACATCACGGAGGTCGACGGGCGCAATCAGGGGTAGGTCCGACCGCAATGTTTGACCTCAAACCTGCCCCGGCGCTTGACTCCCGCTATGTCTTTGAAGTAATATGCCTCGTGTGACATATGAGGTGATCGTCCTTGACGAGTTCATCACATGGTGGGACACACTGACCGACAAACAACAAGACGAGCTAACAGGTCGGATCGAGCTGTTGGAGCGGCACGGTCCGGGTCTTGGCCGGCCTGTGGTGGACACGATCACCGGGTCGTCCCTGGCCAACCTCAAGGAGCTTCGCGCCAGATCAGACGGAGCCGACCTGAGGGTGCTGTTCATCTTCGATCCGCTGCGAAGAGCCGTACTCCTGTTGGGAGGCGACAAGACGGGACAGTGGTCAGAGTGGTACCAGCGAGCCGTGCCCGAGGCCGAGCGTCGTTATCAGGTGTACCTGGAGAGTGACCAGTACAAGGCCGAAGTCGAGGAGTACCAACGGCGAGAGCCTTGACATCAGTCCGGACGAATGAGTGGAAACGAGTGATAGGAGAGAGACAATGAATGCCAGGAACGCTGCGGCCGAGAAGCGTGACTACCGACGTTTCGATGAGCTCCGTAAGGAGATCGACGGTGATGCTGAGCGGCGCGCTCGTGCGGACACGGCCTACAGGGAGGGTCTGAGGGAGGTCATCGCTCATGGCCTTGGCGAACTTCGCCAGATGCGTGAGACCACTCAGGTCGAGCTAGCTCAGGCTCTCGACGTGGGTCAGCCGAGGATCTCGCGACTGGAGCGCGGGGGCGACGTGCTGCTTTCCACCGTTGCCGCCTACGTCGAGGCTTTGGGCGGGCGCTTGGAGATCGCGGCGGTGTTCGACGACGAGCGCGTTTCAGTCGACTTGACACGCTGACGAAGGCGCTTCCGTCGGGCGGGGAGAGGGCCATTAACGACCCACCGGGGTGACGAGCTCGCCCAAGCTTGCGGCTCGCCATTGGTTCTCGCGGTCGAGTCCGATACCCCGGCTTGACCTCGACCGGTTCCGTGACTTGACCCACCGGCTCTGTCACGGCGAAGGATTACTGTCTCGAGCGTTATGGCGGACCATTCGGAGTGGACACGAGATAGCACCATGGTTTGTCCCACGTGCGAAAACGACGATCCCAAGTCCATGCTGCTCTTCGCCGAGACGATCGAGACCGACTGCTACTCCTTCGATCGGGTCGTGAACGGTGTGCCGGTATTCGCCTTCGGAAAAAGCGTTGACACCGAGTCCGGCCCCGTTCCACCGTCTGTCCAGTGCAGTGTTTGTGGTACTTGGTGGACGCCGGCGATCGGGACCTATGACCTGCTCTAGCGGGCAACATCGCCAGTCCCTCAGTTCACACCGAGAGGGAACTATCGGCTCTTGCGTGTCGCCGATACTGTTGATCCAGTAATTCCCGTCATCTGCGAACTACTGGACTATCATTGTTGAGGTATGAAGGCAGGGATTTCTCGTTCCGGCCGTGAGGACCTGGCGGCTGTCACCAGCCGTGGTAAGCGCCTCGTCACGGTGGACGACGTCGTTGACGGGTTGAGGCTGGGTCGTTCCGAAGCGGCGAAGAAGCTGGCTCGATGGACTGAGCAGGGGTGGCTCCGGCGCGTTCGGCGCGGACTCTATATCCCGGTACCCGTAGACGTAGAGCAGCCCGACCTTTGGACCGAGGATCCGCTTGTGCTGGCACATGCCGTCTGGTCGCCGTGCTATTTCGCGGGCTGGACTGCTGCCAACCACTGGGGACTGACCGAGCAGATCTTTCGAACCACGGTCGTGAAGACCTCTCGTCGCGTGAGAGCGGCGAACCAGCGGCTCCTTGATTACGACTACCTGATCGGACATACACCTGAGTCGACCATGGCCTGGGGGATGCGGACCGTGTGGCGACAGGAGCAGCGGTTAAACATGGCAGACGAATCACGGACGGTTGTCGACATCCTTGACGATCCCGGGATTGGTGGCGGCATTCGTCACGTTGCGGAGATCCTGTCCGCGTACGTGGCTGACTTCGAAGGGGACCAGCTCGTCGACTACGCGGAGCGCATGGGTAACAGGACGGTGTTCAAGAGGCTGGGCTATCTGATCGAGACCATGAGGATTCCTGATGATGACCTTGTAGCAGCGTGCCGGGATCGGATCTCGGGAGGTGTATCCCTCCTTGACCCGGGAGCGTCCGACACGGGTCCTCGCGTAGGCGAGTGGGGTCTGCGCGCCAACGTCCGCCTGGAGGGGAACGCCTCGTTGTGATTCCGCACGGTGAGATTCTCGCTCTCCGCGGCGAGTGGATCGACCCGAATTCAAAGGATGGCGGCAACCCGCCGACACCCCTCGCCGGTTATGGATGTGGCGTGTTCGTGGGTTGGGTTTGGCCACCGGCCCATGTCTTGGTCGAGTTGAGACCCAGCTTGACATCGATCTTGGGAGGACTCGACGGCTCAGGCCGCTGTCGCTGGGCGCGCGCGGGGGACACACCCTGTTGACCCACTGGCGCTCGGGATGCGCCACCAGGACGACGACGCTCGTTCTTGATTCTTCGGTGAAGCCGGACAGCGTTCGGTCACTCCGCTCGCTGAATTCCACTTCGGCGCAACAGTTCGCCCACCCTCTGGACTAGCTCCGTGCCGGCTTGTGCCGCGATGTCGTCGACGAACTGAGGATGTCGGATTGAAAGCAGCGCGCAAATAACAAGATCAACGGGGTCGTCTGCAGGAATCGGGACAGCGAGCTTGGAGTCGGGGTACCACGAAGGGAGACTTCGTTCGGTTGGCGCGGTGCCTGGACCACCCGCGGCGTGACCAGCCTCGCTTGAATTCTGCGAGTGGTGGTAATCATGAGTTCCCGTAGCGGCCACTTCATCCGGGTAGTGCCAGCCCTCGGGAGACTCGAATCGTACGGACATCCACCAGGGGTCCTGCACCTCATCATGGGTTGCGGGCTTGCCGACGAGGACCATGTGCACTCGACCAGCTCTCCCGTCCTCCGCAACGCTTATCCTGAGCTCGGCTCGCAGATCACCTCCCTCAAAGGGCGGCACTGCAATCGGTAGCGAGTCCGTCTCACCATCCATTAAGGGCCGCGAGGGCTGTCCGTCCCTCAAGGACCCAGGCAACAGATCAGCGATGTCTATCGAGTACTTCTCGAACGTATCTCCGCCGTACACCGACCCCCACGCCGCAATGAGAGCTTGGCACAGTCCATGTATGAGGGAAACAGTTTCCGCCCTTGTCACAACATGAGCCACTGCGCTGGCTGGATGTCGGGTTGCCACTCGCCCCCTGCCTTCTTCAGCAACTCCTCACTAGCAAGCCATCGCCGTCGGTATGCGCTCTCAATCGACAAGAGATATGAACGAGCCGAGTCTCTAGGGATGAACTGGCTGAAGTCCTCTGCAAACACCAGGTCAATGCCTCGTTTCCGCCGTGCACCCAGTTGGCCCGCGATCGCATCAGGGCTGACCGCCGATGCCCACCACACCGTTCTCGAACACCACACACTCAGGTCACTTCTCAAATCGAGAATGGAGGGCTCAATGATGTCGTTGAGCGAGCCCTCGCCGTCGGGTTCGGCATCCTCGAGCAATACGTCGGGTCGCCGAGAGACCAGCTGCGCTGCGTCGACGAGTGCAATGCCTCGAACGCGCACAAAGAGATCGAGCCACTTGATCAGCCGACTCGCAACGAATCGCGGAAGGACCTCTTCTGGAACGGACGCCGGCCCTCGAGGTGCGAGTAGCGACAGAGTTCCATGTTCTGAGCCACCTACGTCTCTCACACGCAACGCGCTGACGTCTGCGCCGAGCCACTGTTTGTCGTCGGATGACAGGTCCTCGTAGTGGTCTGCAAGTTCAGGAACGACACTTAGCAACGGTTCGTCCAACCGTTTGGCGATCGAGCTGGTTACTAGGTCAAGCCGCTGGACCAGGTCCGGGACAACCGGCCAAGGCGAAGGCCTGAAGGTGGGCCAGCCTGTCTCGGACCAGAGCCCACGGTTGCCGAGAAACTCGCTCGCTACCTCGAAATCGGAGAGCAAGTCCAAGTTGCCTACGAGACGCAGGTCGAATCGCCTCTCGCGACCTGGTCCCGGGAATGGATTCGTGAGGACGATGACACCGCATTTTGTATGCGACCTCATGAGACGCGCGATGTCGGCGCCCGTGGTGAGCCCGATATCACCCTCCCGCGTCAGGTCATAGTCCAGGACCACGATGTCGAAGTCGTCGAAATCGGTGGTTGGACCGTCCTGTTGCGTTGCAACGAGGACACTCACAAGATCCTTCAGCCTGTCGCCGGTTACTGGTTCGACTTCGGCGTCCTCGGCGACGTCATTGATCTTCCTGGCAGCCTCCTCAACGAAGTCTTGCCGGTCGTCGACAACCAATACCCGGACCATGCTGAACCGCTTTCTACCAGCGGAGGACGAATGAAGTCGCCCAGCCACGAGGCGGAGAAGTGAACGTAGCCGTCGCTCCGTGGGCTTCGGCGATGGTCCTGACGATTGTGAGTCCTAGACCGGTGCCCCCCATACCCAGCACGCGACGCTCGGGAGGGAGTTGCTGCTCGCCACGGACAAAGGGCTCGAAGAACGTCTCGGCCCGATCTAGGTCGATCCCATATCCATTGTCGAGGACTTGGATTGACCGAGCCGCTCCTCTGGCGACGATACGAATACGTGGCCGGTCCTGCCCCATTACGGCGTTGGCTGCGTTGAGGAGCACGTTTTCGAATAGAGCGGACCACTCTGCGAGTGACCCCTCCGGCAGCCGGACTGAACCATCAACATCGTTCTTTATCTCGATCCCCCTGAGCAGCAATTCGATCGTTTCAAGGCTTCGAGCTACCACCTTCCGCGCCGACAGCCTGGCGGCGACTCGGTTTTCCGGTTCCATGAGCGACTTGAGCATCGGGCTGAGGGCCTCCAACTGGTCCGCGAACCCACGGATCTCGAACGCAATGTTCCGCACCTCAGCGTTGTCGGACCCTTCGAACCGGTCTGCGAAGCTTGTCAGTCTGGGAAGGAGCCGTGCGTACTCATGCTCCAGCAGGAGCGACACCATTCCGGCTGTTGCCAGCGCGGCCATCGCCGCCGCCCGACGCTCCTGAACCTCCAGATTGGTTGCGTAGATATCAGTATCCGCCATGATCGCTGCTTGGAGTAGCTGGTATGACTCGCTCGATAATTCACCCGCTACAACCTCAAGTACTTCCGACGCACTAGGTTGGCTGCGGTCTTCTCGTTCCGAGTCCTTGAGCCGTTCCTCCGCCTCCCGAAGCCGGATGCGGGCTTTCTCGTGGGCGTACAAATCCAGTCCGGACCGGACGGCGTCTCTCAGGGTGGAGAAGGCCGAAGTGTCCAACAGTCGATCGCGAGATATCTGAATCTGCAGAGACTCTGTTTCGGCGACATCTCCAGCGGCCACTCTCTCACGCTCGTGGCTCGTGCTCACATGAACGGCGCCGAAAAGCCGCGACGTTGTCGGCAGGAATGTGAGCCCACCTTTGGTTTGCAGATTCTTGGGGAGAACCTTTGATGCCGCCAGCCGATGGGCATGATCCATTTCGATCCCTAGCCAGTCCGTATCCGGTCCGTAGTAAGGCAGGCGGAAGCCATCGTCGTACAAATAGACACCACCGAGCTTGTTCAGGTAATCCCGGACATCCTTGACACTCAAGCCAAGAGGCTGCCTTCCTTGGAGCATGTAGATGTTGATCTGGAACCGCGCCTGGCCAAGGGAACTGGAAGTCGTCGGAACTGTCACGCGCTGCTTGACGCCGTCGTGGAACTCCAGGTCAAGATGAACGTGCGGGCCGGCTTCCACCTCGGGCTCAAGACGACATGAGGCGAGTCGAGAGGCATGGAACTCACCCGTGAGTTTGGCTTCGTATAGGTCGATCCACCCTCGAATGACTCGTTCAAATGCCTGTTCGAGCGAGGCTTCCTCGGCCTCAAACTCGATCGAGAACAACTGATCATCTGTATCGTCCGCTGGGAACGGCGAACGGAGCATCCACACGTCGCGGGCGAGGGTTTCGACCTCGCTTGTCGTCCATTCACTCCGAAGGTCCTCGATCCGAATGGCCGTCCCAGGCTCGTCGCCAAGTATTGATGGCTCCGGCGGTCGATCGAATTCCGCCATGAAGGTCTGTATATCCTTTCCGTCCTCCTTCTTGTCCCAGTCGATTCTCAGCCTCAACAGCTGATCGGGAGCAGTAGCCGGACGGGTCTCGAGTGTTAGTTTTCGACCCAGCATCTGCACCGCGAGTCGCCCCACGCCTTTTGAGCCTGTCATCCTCCGGCCACTCGGGGATAACCGCTCGACCTCTTTGCGTGGGGTTCCGACCCTGAGGAAGCCGGACCGCAATACCGCCTCTGTCATGCCATGGCCGTCGTCGACAACAGTGATCTCCCAGGGTTTGAATTCGATGTGCGTGACTGCGGCGTCTGCGTCATAGGAGTTTTTCACTAGCTCACCCAGTGCAATCGCAGGACGACCCACAAGTCTCTCACCCAGTTCGGTGAGCAGGTGCACATCAACAGAGAACGGGACGAGCTCCGCCATAGAGCTATGGTGGCACGGGCGCTCGTCTCATGCGCTGGTCCTGGTCGTCAACGCCCTGAGCGCCGTTGTTCTGCGAGATCAGGTCGTTAGCATCCCTATGTGATTTGTCGTAGCCCGCGCATACGTTAGTTAACGTGACTCAACCGGACACAGCGTTCCTGCGCTCGAAGACGCGGCCCGACTACGAACTACTCCCGGACCCGATTGTCGTCGCCGACCTCTTTTCGGGTTGCGGTGGTCTGACTCTGGGTCTCGCGGAGGCGGCTCGAAGGCAGGGGCGGGGCATCGATGTGGCGCTTGCGGTCGACTCGGATCCGGACATAGTTGAGGTCTATGCCCACAACTTTCCAAAAGCCAATGCGAGAGCCAGGGCAGTCGAGGACCTTTTCGACGGAGAGCCAGGAGAGTCTCCCACTCCGAAGGAGGTCGCAATCGCTCACGAGATTGACCGACTCGACTGGCTCGTCGGGGGACCTCCGTGCCAAGGCCACTCAGATCTGAACAACCACACGCGACGAGATGATCCACGGAACGGCTTCTATTTGCGCATGGCAAGGGCGGCGGCGGTTCTCCGGCCCAGTGTTGTTCTCATCGAGAACGTCCCCGCGGTTGTTCACGATCGCGGCAGAGTGGTCGAGCAAGCCAAAGCGGCTCTCGAAACCATCGGCTACCGCATCGCCGACACGGTGACCCAGTTATCGCAGATAGGAGTTCCTCAACGCCGGCGTAGGCACACGCTGCTGGCTTTGCGCGATGTGCCTGTCGAACCTGATGTCGTCCTCGACAAGGTCCGACGCAAATGGAGCCGGGACATCCGCTGGGCTATCGGAGATCTTGAAAGCTACGGAACCGACAACCCGCTAGATCAGCCGAGCTCAGTGAGCAAGGAGAATCATGAGCGGATTCAGTGGCTGATGGAGCACAAGACCGAGTTCAACCTGCCCGATGACCTTCGACCCGAGTGCCACCAAGACGGCGACCACAGCTACCGCTCAATGTATGGACGGTTGAAGTGGGATGAACCCGCGCAGACGATCACGACGGGATTCAGTTCGATGGGTCAGGGTAGATATGTTCATCCATCCTGTCCCCGAACACTCACACCTCACGAAGCTGCCCGACTCCAGTACTTCCCAGACTGGTTTGATTTCACGCGGGGCGGGATTGAAATGCGGCGAAGGATGTGGGCAACAATGATTGGCAACGCCGTTCCACCCAAACTCACGATCGAGCTAGGCCGAATACTGTTGCCGCATATGGTAACCAGTGGCTAAGAAAGACGGATCTGGTTCGACTGCCTCGGAGGTGGTATCTCGTCGCATGCAGAATACTCCTCAGCGAGACACCCCTCCAGAATTGGCACTCAGACGTGAGCTACACCGTCTCGGATACCGCTTCCGCGTTGATGCTCGCCTACAAGGAGTCACCCGAAGTCGCCCCGACATCGCATTCCCAACCGAGAAGGTGGCCGTGTATGTCGACGGCTGCTTCTGGCACTCCTGTCCCGATCATGGGACTCTGCCTGAGAAGAACAAGGATTGGTGGCGCTCCAAGTTGACTGCAAACCTGGAGCGGGACCATCGGCACACCGAGGAGCTGGAGAGTGCCGGATGGGTTGTAGTCCGCACGTGGGAGCACGATCCGCCCCTCGAATCGGCACCGGTCGTCGCTGCGACAGTCGATAGCCGTCGTACAACTACGAGAGCCTGAACTCTCGGCTCTGTGACTCCGAAACCGCAGGCCGACCAGAACACAATCGGTGAGGGTGCATCGACTGTGGCCTTGTGCAGTCACATTGGGTCATGTCTGACGAACGGCCGATCGTGGCCACCCAACCGCGAAATCGAGCAGGTGCCGATTCGGAGTCCGCGAAAAGTCCGCGGGAGAATGAAAAACGCTGGAAAACGCCGGGAGCCAACGCGAGATAAAGGCCCTGTTCAAAGGCCAGATTTCTAGGTTCTCCCAGGTGGTCGAAACCCCCTGATCCTGTCTGGCAGTCAAGGGGTCAGGGGTTCAAATCCCCTCAGCTCCACCGAGAAACCCCCTAGTAGAATGGGGTTTCTCTCCTGCACACCAACGAACAGATCATCAGAGCCTGGGTCAGGGAAGGGATAATCCCCGCCCACCGCAAGCCCGGCGGCCGCAAGTTCACATTCCTACGCCACGAGATCTTCAACTGGCTGATTAGCAACCGGTACCAACCTGAGACCAAAGGCAGCTAGTAAGCGGTCGATTCACTGGTCACCAGCACCGCCCGATCTGGGCCACGAACCCCTGGCCTTGTATCCTTGCTCCCGAATCTTCCTGGCTGACGAGGACTCGGCCGTTCCAAGGATGGGGAAGACATGATTAGAACCCTTGTGCTGATTTTGGCCGCGACCATTGCGGCGGGATGTGGGGTACCGGTGGACTCCGAGCTACGCGTCTACGAAGAGGACATTCAAGATGCAATCGTCGCCGCCGTGGCTCCACCCACCGCGCCGCCGGCAGAAGCGACATCGAATGGGATTCACGTCGACCTCTACTTCGTATCCGACGGTAGTCTGATCGCGGTGCGTCGCAGCGTCAGCAGCACGGAACCCCGGAGAATCGTGCAGACGCTGATCGGGGGCCCAACGGAGGCCGAAATGCGTCTTGACCTACGCTCAGCCATACCGCCCGCCACCCTGGTCCGGTCGGCGGATATCGCCGAAGACATCGCAAAGGTTGACATGTCACATGACTTCGCTTCGGTCGGGGGGCAGGAGGCAATTCTTGCAGTCGCCCAGATGGTGATGACCTTGGTTGCCACCCCCGAAGTCGATGGTGTGCTGTTCGCATTGGACGGCGTCGATACTGCGGCGTTCCGAGCTGACGGATCACTGAAGGAGGCTCCACTCGAGATCTCCGACTTTCGAACCCTCCTCGCAGAAGGCCCATGATCGGACTCGCTGCGAGACGAGGCCACGGACAAAGGCGAATGCTGGCCGGAAGCACGTGAGCCAGAGTCTGCGCCAATCACAAATTATTCTGGCCCTGACGGGAGACACATGACGAGCTAACCGTCTTTCGCTTTGGCTCCGCGGACCATGAGCAATGACGAACGTGATTACTCTCCCGGGGCGAGAGGCTCATGAGCTTCGGTCACCGCGTCTACCGTGCCCAGGATCACAGGGCCACTCCCCAAGTCGAGTGGCAGAGGGCCTCTCAGACGTCGCCAAGTGGCTGGGAATGGCGGTGGTGGTCGAGGAGATCGCCTTTTGCCTCCTCGCCGAGCACGAACCCGACCTCACCATCAGACCGCCGTGCTCCAAGGACGTGGGCCCTCCTCTCCATCTCTTCCCCGCTATCTCGCTCTGGCCCGTCATGCCGGGGCTGGACCGCCCATTGTCTGGAACGGGCCGAGGCAAACGTCCTCGTCGACCAGACGTGCTCTACGCAGCGCCCGGGGAACCGCATCTCGCTTGGTGTCCTGCAACGCTCCCGGCACATTGGCTGTCTCCTAACGGCCTACTCGCTGGCAGCACCTGATGGAAGTGCGACGATGACCATTGGTCCATTGGCGTTCTCGGCCATGAAGCTGATGCGGTGTCCGAAGAAGGGTCGATTGGTTAGAGGTCGGTTGGAAGTACCTAGAACCAACAGGTCCATGCTTTCGTCCCGCGCGAAGTCGAGAATCTCCTGTTCAGCATTGGCAGCCACTCGGACGTAGGTTTCAACCTGAACACCCAGCCGCTCGCCGAAAGCGCGGGCATCGATCAGCATCTCCTCAGCGGTTGTCCTGGCTGCCTCGATACTGCCACCGGGGATGAAGACCCCCTCACCATCGGGACGATCGATGACATGGAGGGCGATCGCTCTCCCCCCAGAGGCCTGAGCGATGGAGTACCCAAGCTCTTCGGCGGCCCGGCTGGCGCGACTAGCCGAGATAGGAACAAGGACATTCCTCGGCGATGTCTCGGGCAGCGAACCATCGCCGGGCACCTGCACAATCGCAGTCCGGATCTGCGTCTCGCGCAAGACCCGCTCGACCACGTTCGAGATCATGGAACTCTCGCCGCCCTGCGATGCACCCATCAGCAGCAAGTCGTAACCGAGCCTGCTCTCTTCGATAATGATCTCGGCCGGATCCTGCCCCACCTTGTTGAGCACGCGTACCTCCGTCTCGCTCAACGCATCCAACACGGGCTGATGATCAGATGCTCCCCCAGCCCATTTGCGCAGCCACCGGCGAGCACCGCTCTGACGCGGGACATCGATCGCGAGCACGGTCACCTCGGCGCCGGCGAACGCCGCAGAGACCAAGCGGGCTGCGTACTCACTGTTCAGACCGCCCCTGGTAGGCAGGAGAATTCGACTGGTGCCGAGGATTTCTGCGGTGTCTAGGAGTGCCTCCCGTTCCAAGCGTTCGGCTTCCTCAGCCGGCGGCTCCCATCGACCCACCGCCCATCGCAGCATTGCAGGTGCAATCAAGGAGGTGACCATCGCCGCCAGGATCAGGATGGCAAAGGCAGCTTCGTCGAGTACTCCAATGTTGAAGCCGACTATGGCCACGACCACACCCATGACACCCAATGGACTCAGACCCGAGCCCAGAGCTATCCCCTCGCGAACTTCGACGCCTGTTATTCGCCCGCTTAGAACGGTGCCGCCGATCTTGGCGCCGACCGCCACGACGATGATTGCCACGGTCCACAACGCGGTTCGGAGGTCAGCAAGGGCGTTGAGGTCAACCCTCAGCCCACTCACGGCGAAGAAGATCGGAGCGAAGAACGCGGCGGTGATCATCTCAAACCGGTCCCTCACCTGGGGTAGTTGATGGCGAGTCCGGGACAAGGTCAAGCCAACCAGATAAGCGCCGAGGATGGCCTCTACCCCCAAGGCCTGGGTAATAGCGCCACCAACCAATGCCACCACCGCGGCGATGGAGAACCCAACTACCACGTCAGAGCCGCGGGCCAGGACCCGTCGGAAGAGACTATCGAGAAGCCTGCGTCCGATGGTGAAGACCAACACCACGAAAACAGCCAGACCTCCGAACGAAACTGCAATGCTGTCCAACTGCACACCCGCGACGGCTGCGCCGGACAGCACCGCCAGGATCAGCCACCCCACAGCGTCCTTGGCCATTGCAGCTGCCAAAGTGACCTGACCGAAGTTGCGGCGTAGGAGCCCGAGGTCAGAGAGGATCTTCCCGACCACGGGGAGGGCCGACACTGACAGCGCCAGCGCGAAGAATGCGGCAAACACCCATGGCTGTGGTTCAGCGAAGCCGGAGAGTTCGCTAGCGAGGAGCAAACCAAGTCCTCCCGTCGCCACCATGGGAAGGATCAGCGACCCAGCCGCCACCGCTAGGGCCGTTCGGCGGAACCGAGCGATGATGGCTAGGTCGGTTTCGTAGCCCATTACCACGAGCAGGAACACCACTCCCAACCACGCCAAACCGAACGTGGCCGAGTTGACAACTGGCTCGGCAACAAATACCCACTCGTGTGCCTCCGAAGCAACCACGCCGAACAGCGATGGGCCTAGGACCACGCCGGCCAAGAGCTCTCCCACAACTGGCGGCTGGTGGAGCCTCTTCATGAGGCCGCCGAGAAGACGCGCCATCGCCACTAGCAGAATGATCTGAACCAGGAAGATGAGGATCTGATGCTCGTTCAGCGGTGCGAACTCGACGGAAGCGTCGACCGCCAGTGTCATCATCTTGTAGGTGAGACTCGCATCGAAAGGACTTTAAACAGGGACACCTGGTAGCCCCGATCTTGAAAACGTTCGCACCCAAATGGAGTGCACTGCCCTTTCACGCGGAATCGCTGGAGCCAACTCGTTCGACGTGCGCCAAGCGACCAGCCACCCTGCCGGCAACTCGCGATCAGAGCATTGGTTTTAGGATGTCGATATGACTCTCATCGTGGCGCGGAAGATGATCAGTAGCGAGGCGCTCGAAGCGTACCGGCCCTTTGATGACGAATGCCGTACAACACCATCGACATGTCGTCGCAGGTGGTCAAGGGTCCAGCACCAAGTCCCACTCGGTCGCAAGTGATGGGTGAGCCCCAAGAAATCGTCGTCCCACCCCACGTGGCGATGATTCAATACGGACCCATCTGCGGGGAGTATGTCGCTGGCGGTTTCCAGGTGGTGGGTACCAGGTACCCACCAGAGCTCCAGTCGTTCACAGCCAGCGGCGCACTGGTGGTGGTCGGCAATCCTATCGTTGGCTTTGAGCATCTAATAGACGAGGTCCGCAGCAAACTTCCGAAATGCCATCAGCTGATAGCACTCAGGCCGTGCCACTCGACGGCATGGTTCTGGGATAAGACCCCATCAATGACGATCGAGGAGGTCGCAGAGCCCGACCTGGTGTTGGACGAATGTCCGAACGACAGAAAGTCGGTGATCCGAAGCAGCCTCGAGGCGATCGAGGGCCACGAGCAACGCGGGTGTTGAATTTCCCGGGTGGTGCGACAGGACGCAAGCCCTGTAGTAAGAGGTCCGTCGCGTACACATACCACCGACCTCAACTCTCACGAGCTAAACCTCGCTCCCACTCCGCCGCCGGACCCAACTGGAGCCTCCAACTCGGGACTTGGGCCGCTCCTGGGCCGCCTGAGAATGGAAACAGGCGTGAGACGACGTGAGGCGTTGC
>Ga0302046_10002830_pt1 | contig 16012 bp, 15 predicted proteins | sample RVTome_11_FD_200261 | JGI IMG/M metagenome (GOLD analysis project Ga0302046, IMG submission 200261) | Soil microbial communities from uranium-contaminated site in the Upper Colorado River Basin, Wyoming, United States - RVT147D111 (version 2) ...
GAGTCGGGCGCGTGTCCCGCCGAGCGGCGAGGTCTCGAGCGTGACCGAGCCACCGTACAATTCGGCGAGATCGCTGACGATCGCGAGGCCGAGCCCTGATCCGCGCACCTGCTGGTCGGCCCGCACTCCTCGCTGCAGCACCCGAGCGCGCATGGACGGATCGAGGCCGGGCCCATCGTCATCCACCGAGATGACGACTCCCGCGTCCTCGAGGGATGACGAGATGGCGACCCGGGAGCGCGCCCACTTGCATGCGTTGTCGAGCAGGTTCCCGAGCATCTCGTCGAGGTCTTCCCTGCGGCCCCGGATCTCGTGCGCGGGCGAGACATCGACGTCGCTCGCCAGCTCGCGTCCCGCGTGCAGGCGCCGCATCGTGCGCACCAGACCTTCCACGGACGGCAGGACGGAGCAGCGGAGCCCGGGCGCTGCACGCGCCGACGCGGTCGCACGCGCCCGCGCCAGGTGATGGTCGACCTGCCACTGCATGCGCTCGACCAGCTCGCCGAGCGTCGTTGCGAGATCGTGATGGCCCGCCGCGTCGGCCTGTTCCGCCTCTTGCGCGAGCACGGCGAGGGGCGTCTTCAAGCCGTGCGCGAGATCTCCTGCCGTGGTGAGGGCTCTCGCGATCGCACGCTCACGATCCTCGAGCAGCGCATTCAGATCGTTCACGAGCGGCTGCACCTCGGTCGGATAGTCGCCTGCGATCCTCAGGCTGCGTCCCTCGCGCACCGAAGACAGACTGGCGCGAAGACTCCGAAACGGTGCAACCGCTCTTCGAACGAGGAACAGCCCCCCCACGGCGAAAGCTCCGGCGGCGATTCCCGTCGCGACGAGATACGTCACGAGATCGCGGTGCGCCGGATGGTTCCGGATGACCCAGAGCAGCAGGGCAGTGACCGCGAGAAGCACGGCGGTCATCCAGACGAGCGCTCCGACGGCCAGACGCGTGCGGAGAGAGCCCTTCACGATTCCGTCCGGATGCGATATCCGAGCCCCCGTACGGTCTCGATCGTCGATGCACCGAGCTTCCGTCGAAGACGGGCGATGAACACCTCGACGGTGTTGGAGTCGCGGTCGAACGTCTGCGCGTAGACGTGCTCGGTCAGCTCGGCCTGCGAGACGATGCGGCCGCGATGGTGCATGAGATACGAGAGCACGCGAAGCTCGTGACCGGTCAGCTTCACCGGCTGCCCATCGAGGGTGACCCGCGACGTTCTCGGGTCCAGCACCACCGGGCCATGCCGCAGCTCCGCCGTGAGCTGTCCGCTCGAGCGCCGGATCAGGGCGCGCAAACGCGCCAGCAGCTCCTCCATCTGGAATGGCTTGGTGAGGTAGTCGTCGGCGCCGCCGTCGATGCCGCGCACCTTCTCGCTCCAGCTTCCGCGGGCGGTGAGAACCAGCACCGGCACCGCGATTCCGGCGCGGCGCCAGCGCTCGAGCAGCGTCAGCCCGTCGACAACCGGCAACCCGAGATCGAGAATCACCGCGTCGTACGGCTCGGAGCTGGCGAGAAAGTCGGCGCGCGCCCCGTCCGTGGCGATATCGACCACATACCCGCGCTCTCCGCAGGTGGCGGCGAGCCGGCCGGCCAGCAGCGACTCGTCCTCGACGATAAGGATTCTCATTCGTGGCCGCGGTCAGGCGCCGCTCACCGATGGCGCCATTGTAGTCGCCAGGGGCTGGCGCTCGACTCGCGCGGGTCACCTTGCGCCGGATCGACTTGCGGATCCTACCCAACCCATGGCGCGGCTCGTGGCCGGAGGCCCTTGACCAGGAGCCAAAGCGCGGTCACGACCTCTGCCAGAAAGCCGGGCAGCCCTAACATTTTCAACTCGCCGATGTACTGCGGAAACACGAACATCACGGCGCTCATGGCGATCACCACGGCGCTGAACGGCCGCTGAACAGACCGTTCAGGTTCAGTTCAGCAAAGCCTCGCCCGGGGCGTCCGCGGAGTCACGACCGTCCATCCGGGCGAGCTGACCCGCGACTTGCGGCCTCGAGCGCGGTCGCGCCCCAAGAACCTGAGTTCGGAGGTGCCTGACCTGCGTGGAGGAGGGGCGGTGGCGGTTATTGGGCACCACATTGTGGACGATGTGGTACCCTTGCGACCTGGACAAGGGCTATGTCGACCCAGCACATCTCTCTGCGCATGGATCGGGAAATCTTCGAGCGCTTGGAACGGCGCCGGCAACAGCTTGGGCGCCGACGTCCCGAGCTGATCAGCCGCTACGTCGACGAGGGCGTGCGCATGGAGGAACATCCCGGCATCGTGTTTCGCTCCGGCCCCGCCGGCCGCCGTCCGGCGCTGGTGAACGGTCCCGACGTCTGGGAGGTGATCCGCGTGGTTCACAACGTCGAGGCGACCGGCGAGCCGGCGGTGGATGCAGCAGCTTCGTGGCTCGGCCTCCGCCGGGATCAGATCGAAGCGGCCCTGCACTACTACGCCGAGTACACCGCCGAGATCGACGACTGGATCGCGCGAGTGGACGAAGAGGCGGCACGCGCGCAGGCGGTCTGGCAACGGCGCCAGAGCGCGCTCGCGTGAAGCTGCTCGTCGACCAGATGTGGCCGGCGGTGCTGGCCGAGCAGCTCCGTCGCCGCGGCCACGACGTGATCGCCGTGCTCGAGCGCGACGACCTCCTCCACGCCGAGGACGCCGCCGTGTTCGAGGCCGCGCGCCGGGACGGGCGGGCCGTGTTCACCGAGAACGTCGGCGACTATTTGCCGCTGGCGAGCGACTGCCTGGGCCGCGGCGAGGATCACTGCGGCCTGCTGCTCACGTCGAACAGCAGCTTCCCGCGCGGCCACCCACGAACGCTCGGCCGCGCCGTCCGCGCGCTCGACCGCTACATGGCGGAGCACTCGGAGAGCGATCCCCTGCGCAACCAGACGGACTGGCTGCCGGCGGCACGGCGAGGCGATCCGCACGCCGCCTGACGGGCGCGACGCGATCCGAGCGCACGGCGTGTAACCGTTGGAGGAGGCGGGATTCGCGAGCCGTAGCGCCGCTCGACGAGCGGCGCTTACAGCTCCCCGAATCGCTTCTGCGCCACCAGATCTGAGCGCAGCGAAGAGATGGTGGACCAAACTGGCCTGAGTTGGAACCTGCTCGCGGGTGTACTCGCCGAGGTCGGGGCCATCCGGCGGGCTCACATCGGAGCTCCTGACTCGAGGCGCTCGTAGGCGAAACGGGCTACCGTATTGACGTCGTTCGTGAGCAGGACACGGTTCTCCGAGGCGGCGCGCGCCAGCAGATCCGGATCGCCGAGGCCTCGGATCTCGAGATCCTGTACGGACACGAGATCTACGGACGGTGGGTAAGCGGCGGCCCAGACCCGTCTGGACCTGTGCTTTTGAGTTCTCGTCCGTTTCCCGCCGCGCCGGTGGCGACGGCTGCGAGAGCTGCCGGCGGTTGCGGGCGGAGGGGCATCGCGTGCTTGTGTGCTCGTGGCGCCGGACGCGGCGGCTTATGGGCGCACGGTCGTGGGCTTCCATCGAGAGCCGCTTCCGGCTCGGGCTGCAGCACCTTGCACCGGCTATCTGCCCGACAGAGCCGGCTCGCAAGTACGGTAGAATCAGTGTATCGTGGATACGCTCGTACCTGTCTCGGCCCAGGTCGTTCGGTGGTGGTGGAGCCCCGGTGTGGCCGATCCTCCCGTCAGGCCGCGGACCGAGGGACCTTGTTCCCACCGGCCGGTCCGAGGGCGCCCAGTTGACTCGATTAACCCACCGGGTTAGTATTCGCCTGCTGCTGCTACGGCCGGACTGCCCGTTTGAGGTCCTGGCCGTTGGCGACCCCTTTGGGAACTACCAGGTCGTAGAGGCAGTGAACAGCCTTTTTTCCGAGGATCGTCGCTTGTGGCAAGCAGTGAGCGTCGGGCTCTATGAGCAGCTCCCGGCCAGGGGACCGAACGCCTGTGTGCATAAGGCACTGCATGGGGAGATTCGGGAGTTCTGCTTCGGCGGCGGAATGCCGGAGCCTGCTTTTCGGATACTGTGGTTCGAAGGCAACTCCAGGAAGCAAATCGTCTGCTCGTATGCCTTCTTGAAGCGTCCCGGCCAAGGCACTTCCGTCCATGCACTTGAGATAGCCCAGGGCGAGCGAGAACGCTATTTCTTGGGTCCCGATCCCAGGATAACCGTAATGAAAGGGGTGCTCTGATGCGTGAGACTGAACGATTTGCTACACGGTTGCACCAGGCGCGGCAGACCAGCGGCTACTGGGCCGAACTCGCCAAGCAGGAGTTTGCGGAGGGCCTTCGCCAACTGATGGGTGAAATGACACAGCGTGAGTTTGCTGCGAGGTTGGGTGAGAAGTCCACCGCCTTTGTTTCGAGGCTCCTCGCTGGAAGATATAACCTGACGATTCAAAGAATGAACGAGATCGTTGGCTGTCTGGGAGGGGCAGCGCACGTCACTGTAACCAGACGTGACAGTCTATTCATGGGAAGCGAGAACCCGCAGACACGTGTTGAGCTGCAAACCGATGCAGCGCCAGTTGTGGTTTCTAGCGAAATGGGCGCGTTTGCCCGTCCGCGCTTTACTCCTGAGGCGGTTGAGGCAGCAGTCTGATGAGCAAAACAGAGAGGCGCCTCCGAGAGCACGTCTGGACGGTGCTGTGCTCTAAGGCCATCGCCGAAGAGAATACACGCAAGCTCAGCCTTATCGACATACCGGAACGGCTCACCCTACGCGACCCTGAGCTTCTCAGTGCCGATCAGCGAGACGACGTAGCTCTTGGCCTTCGGTTTGTACTCGCGTCGATGTTCTGGTGCGATGGCCCCTCCATGCCCCTGGACTACCGGGTCAATCTGCGGTGGCCCAATGGCAAGAAGTCTTCGAATCAAAGGACTGTTTCTATTCCCGGCGGTGACGGCGCTGGCAGTGCGAGAATCTTGACGAATATCGAAGCAATCCAATTCCGAGGGCTAGGCATCTATTATTTCGAGGTGAGTACCAGGTCGCGAAATGGTCGTTGGCGGCGTGTGGCGAAGGTCCCCCTGCAGGTTCTGGCAGCAGAGGACCAGAGAGACCAGCCAGCAGAGGACCGGACAGACCAACAAAGAGCCGATCAGCGCGCCGAGTAAGCGCCTGCGCTGACCAGAGGCAGCGCTCGCGTCCCTCCTCGACTCCGCTCCTCCCATAGGAGCGCCGAACCAGAGAACAAGATCGAGGTGTCGGGCGTCGCCGTCGCGCCAGGTCCGTTCCTCCCAAGGCGCCGCTCCAACCCGTCTCGCCCGGCCTCTTTAGGCCGGGCGCATCTACCACGCCCGTCGCCGCCGAGTACCTCGGGCTCTCGCGCGCGACCTTGGAAACGCTGCGCTCAAGCGAGGCGGGCCGCCCTTCGTCAAGCTCGACCGCCGGGCAGTGTACGGGCAGCAGGACCTCGACCAGTGGCTTGAAGTGAACCGCCGCCGCTCCACGAGCGACCCCGGAGAGGAGACTCGTTCCGGCCCCCTCCGACCTCGACCCTGATTGCTAGCGGCCCCGTTTGGCGCTGAACCCGTCGTCGAACTGGTCGCAACCTGTTGATTCTATTGGTGGAGCAGAAGGGATTCGAACCCTCGACCCCCACGTTGCGAACGTGGTGCTCTCCCAGCTGAGCTACTGCCCCACACGGAAGGCGTCCCGCGGCTGCGGGAGGCGCATTGTATCCGAGCGGCGGGGAGCCGGCAAGGCCGCTCGGCGTGTCGCCGGAACTCGTTTGCGCCCAGCCGTTTCCGTCTACCTGGCGCGGCTCTTGCTCTAGCCTCGACCGGGACTCCTCTCGGGGTTCCGGAAGGAGGTCTGGCGATGTTGAGGTTCACCGTCTGTCGATCGGGGGGGCGCCGCCTTCCCGTGCCGTTCCCTGCGCTGCTGCTGATGCTGACCCTGCTCGCCGGTGCGGTCGCCGCCTGCGCCGGGGTCGCGGGCGAGCGCGACGAGCAGGCCGAGGCGACGTCTGCCGCCGAGGAGCAGGTCGCCGAGGACCGCGAGGAGCGCGGCCTCCTCGAGCGCATCTTCCAGCGCGAGCCGGAGGTGGTGACCGTGCCCGCGGGCACCGTGGTCACGGTGCGCCTGCTCGACGGCGCGTCCAGCCACGCCAGCGCGCCGGGCGAGACGGTCCGCGCCGCGGTGGTCCACGACGTGACCGCGGGCAGCGTGGTCGTGATCCCGGCCGGCACGACCGCGATCGGCCGGGTCGAGGACGCCCACGTGCCGAAGATCGGTGGCCGGGCGCGGCTGCGGGTCGACTTCGTCAGCCTCGAGCTGCCGTCCGGCGAGAGCGTGCCGGTCTCGGGCAGCGTGTCGGCGGTGGGCAAGAGCGAGGCCGGCAAGGACGCCGCGGCGATCGCCGGCGGCGCCGCCGCCGGGGCGATCCTCGGTCACCAGGTCGACGACGACGACGAGGGCAAGGTGGTCGGCGGTCTGGTCGGGGGCGGCATCGGCAGCGCGATCGCGCAGCGGTCCAAGGGGCGGGCGGTGGAGTTCCCCGCCGGCACCGTGGTAGACCTGCGGCTGGATGCGCCGGTCACGGTCGAGGTCGAGACCTGACGATACCCGGCGGAGCGCCCGGGCCGCCGCCGCTCGCCGTGCCGCCGGCGCCGGCCCGTGGCGGCGGTCCCGGCGCCGGTTCGGCCGGTTCGCCCTCGGCGCCGCCCTGGTCGCGGCGACCGTGCCTCCGCTCGCCGCGGCGGCGGCGCCGGGGGCCTCTCCGGCCGCTTCTCCGGCCGCCGATCCCCGCGCCGCCGCGGCGCCCCGCCTGCTGGTGATCGCGATCGAAGCCGTGCCCTACGACGCGATCGCGCGCTGGGCGGATCCGGCGCAGACCGACCCGCCGCTGTTCGCCGGGCTGGCCGGGCCGACGCCGCTGGTCAGCACCTTCCCGTCGGCGACCAGCCTCGCGTTCACCGGCATGCTCGCGCCGCTCGGCGTGCCGCCGGCGCCCGGCTACGAGGTGCGCTACTTCGACCGCGAAGCCGGCCGGGTGCGCGGCGGCGGCGCGCGCAGCGTCCGGCGGTCGCCGTTCGGGTGGAAGTCGGTGTTCGAGTTCGAGCTCCGGAATCTCGGCCGCAAGGCGCTCGGCTACGGCTGGCCGCACCGCCATACGCCGCGCGAGATCGACGACCTGCTCGCCGCCTTCCGCGCCTCGGCGGACGACCCGTTCTTCGGCTACCTGACGCTGCCCGACGCGCTCGCCCACCGTGACGGCCCGGACGGGCTGCTCGCCGCCTTGCGCCACCTCGACCGCGGGCTCGAAGCGCTCCGCGCCGAAGGGCCGCGGCCGCTCCGCGTCGCGCTCTTCTCCGACCACGGGATCGGCGGCGGCGAGCGGCTCGAGAACGTCCGCCCGGCGGTGCGCGGCGCCCTGCGCGCCGCCGGCCTGCGCCCCAACGGGGGGCTGCACCGGCCGGGCGACGTGGTGCTGGCGCCGTTCGGCCTGCTCTCCAGCCTGGTCGCGTTCACCCGGCCGGGGGAGGAGCGAGCCGCGGCCGCGGCGCTCGCCGGCGCGCCCGGGATCGAGCTGTGCGCGCTTCCAGCGGGGGAGGGGCGGTGGGCGGTGGTCGGGGATGGACGGGAGGGTCGAGTCGCCGAGGCGCGGATCGAGCGACGGACCGACGGCGCCTATCGCTATCTGCCGCTCGACGGCGACCCGCTCGGCTATGCGCCGGTCGCCCGCGCGCTCGCCGCGCGCGGAGCCGCCGCGGACGGCGGCTGGCACCCGGCGGAGTCGTGGCTCGCCGCCACCCTCGACGCCCGCTATCCAGACGCCCTGCGCCGGATCGCGACCGGGTTCGAGCTGGTCGCGAACCCGGCCTCCGTGCTCTGCTCGCTCGCCCCCGGCCACTCCTACGGCTCGCCGTGGACCGAGCTGGGCGCGCGGGCGTCGCTCGGCGGCCTGCGCTGGACCCACGGCGCGCTCCGCCGCGCCGACAGCCTCGGCTTCGTGATGACCGACCTCTCGGGCTGGAAGCCGGGGAACGGCCTCTCCTTCGACGAGCTGGTCCCGGCGCTCGGGCTCGACGGCGGATCGGGCCGCCCGAGCCGGCAGGCTTCGACATATTGACACTGTATATACGTTGGCGTAGGTTCCCTCGTGTCTGACCACCGCCACTCGCTCCAGGGCATCACTTTCGGGCGGTTCTATGAAGACCAGTGATCTCAAGCGGCGACTGCGCAAGGATCGGCCGATGACCACCATCAGCCTCCGCATGCCGGAGGATGTCGTCGAGGATCTGAAGCGCATCGCCCCACGGTTAGGATTTTCGGGCTATCAGCCACTGCTCCGGGCCTACGTCGGGCAGGGCCTCCGGCGCGATCTAGAACGGCTGGAAGGGAGCGCGGAGCTGACCGAGTTCATCGACTCGTTGACCCGACACGGGGTCGACGAGGCGGTGATCGCCGAGGCGATGGCGGAGGCGAAGCGCGCCGGCTGAGCGGATCGAAGCCTGCGTAGATCAGCCGCCCCGCCGCTCGAGGTGCTCCCGGGCCAGCCGGCGGACCCGCTCGTCCTCGACCGCCTTCTCGGCCCGCGGCTCGAGCCGGCCGAGGCCGGTGAGGATCACCCACGCCTCCTCCTGCTGGCGGGCGTCGCCGTGGTCGAGCAGCGCCTCGGCGAGGAAGATCCGGTTGATCGGGTCGTCGGGGGCGATCGCGTTGGCGCGGCGCAGCTCGGCGATCGCGGTTTCGCGGTCGACCCAGCCGGTGATGAACGGGATCTCCGGCGCCTCGCTGTGCAGGCGGCCGAGGATGCGGTGGCCGCCCCCTTGCTCGTAGCGCTCGTCGAGCGCGATCGTGGCGAGGCAGAAGTCGCGCACTTTCGAGGCCACCCCCGCGCGCGCGGCGGCGAGCTTGCCGTGGTTCTCCCCCCACAGGCCCCAGTTGACGGCGCACCAGAAGAAGAGCTTGGCGGCGTCGGGGCGGTCGCCGAGCCGTGTCCGCAGCGCCTCGGCGGGGGCGTCCTCGACGCCCTCGAAGCCCGGGACCTCGCGCGCGAGGCGGTCGAGGGCGGCGCCGCACGCCGCCCTGCCGCGGTCGTAGATCGGGGCCTTGGCGTCGCGGTCCGCGGTCGCGTAGTCGCCCTGGAAGTAGAGCGCGCGCAGCAGGCGCCAGGTCGCGGCCGGCTCGCCCGGATCGGCGGCGAGCGCCTCCTCGTAGGCCGCCGCCGCGGCGGCGATCGGCCCCGGCGCCGCGCGGTCGCCGCGATGCCCCTCGGCGCGGCGCTCCCAGCCGACGTCGCCGCGCTCGATCGCGGCGGCCGCGTCGGCGGCGGGCGCGGACGCCGCCGCTGCCACCGGTCGGCTCGGTTGGCTGGCGGTGAGGAGCGCCGCCAGCAGCGCCGCGGTGATCCAGGCGACGCCACGGCGCCGGGCCGGCGGTGGAGAAGAGGTGGCCGGGAGGACCGATCTCGTCATCCGCGCGGTCATACCACAGCCGGGGGTAGAACGTATGACCAGGTCGAGGCGTGTATCCATGGCGGGCAATTTGTCATGCAAAGTGCCCGCGCACTGTACAAATCGGCAGCCGGGGCGGCCGGGGGGCGGCCGGAGGGACCACGTACCCCGGCCGCCGCAGGCGCTACAATCGCCTCACCTCGACCGGGAGATCGCACGATGAGCGCCGCCGAAACCGCCCCCCCCGCCGCCGTCGTCAAGCGCGCCGACCGGGTCCCGGCCGACGAGGTGCGCGCCGGCACCGCGGCGCGCGTCCAGGTGCTGCTCGGCGAGCGCGACGGCGCGCCCCACTTCGCGATGCGCAAGTTCTCGATGGGCGAGGGCGGCGGCATGCCGCGCCACACCAACCAGGTCGAACACGAGCAGTACGTGCTCGCCGGCCGCGCCCGGGTGACGATCGGCGACGGCGTCCACGAGGTGTCGGCGGGCGACGTCCTCTTCATCCCCGCCGGCGTGCCGCACTCCTACCGGGTCCTCGCGGCGCCGTTCGAGTTCCTGTGCATGGTGCCGAACGCGCCCGACCGGCTCGAGATCCTCGAGTAGGGGCGCGCTACTCGGCGCCCTGTCGCGGCTCGCCGAAGTCCAGTTCGCCCAGGTCCAGGCCCCCCGGCTCGTCGCCGCGTGCCTCGTCGCCGCGTGCCTCGGCGCCGGCTTCGCCCTCCGGCTCCTCGCCCGCGAACAGCGGCCGCCGCGCGCGCTGGACGTGGAGGCCCGAGTCGCGCACCGCGGCGGTGAGCACCGCCTCGCTGACCAGGCGCGGGTCGGCGTCGACCTCGACCTGCTCGTCGGTCGGGCGGATCTCGACCCGGCGCACGCCGGGGACGCGGCGCAGGTTGCGCTCGAGGATCTGGACGCAGTGGGCGCAGCGCAGGCCGGAGACCGAGAGCGTGTGGTGGCTCATGGCGGCGGCTTTTCTACCACGGGGGGCCTACCACGGCGCCGAGTCGCCGGGCAGCGGCAGCGCCGGGCGCGGCCAGCCCAGCTCGCCCTCGAGCGCCGCCGCCAGCGCCTTGCGCGCCGGATCCTCGCCGTGGTTGAGGAAGACGCGCTCGGGCGGCGCGGGCAGCGCCCGGCACCAGCGCAGCAGCTCGTCGCGGTCGGCGTGGGCGGAGAGGCTGCGCAGGTAGCGGACCTCGGCGCGCACCGGCACCGGGCGGCCGTGGATCGCCACCTGGTCGGCGCCGTCGACCAGCGCCCGGCCGCGGGTGCCGGCGGCCTGGTAGCCGACGAAGAGCACGGTCGTGCGGCGGTCGCCCAGCCGCTGCGCCAGGTGGTGGACCACGCGGCCGCCCTCGGCCATGCCGCTGGCGGCGACGATCACCGCCGGTTCGCGGCGCGCGTTGAGCGCTTTCGACTGCTCGACCGTGCGGCAGCGCTGGAAGCGATCACCGGCGAGCGGGCTCGAGTGATTGGCGACCAGCGCCGCCATCTCCTCGTCGTGCTCGGCGCGGGCGCGCTCGTACAGCTCGGTGGCGCTGATCGCCATCGGGCTGTCGAGGAAGACTGCGGTCGGGTCGAGCGCGCCCTCGGCGGCCATCGCCGCCAGGTGGTAGAGCACCTCCTGGGTGCGGCCGAGCGCGAACGCCGGGATGATCACCGTGCCGCCGCGCTCGAAGGTCGCGGCGATCACCCGCCGCAGCTCCTCGTCGGTGCGTTCGGGGGCGTGGCGGCGGTCGCCGTAGGTCGACTCGAGCACGAGCGCGGCCGGCGCGGCGAGCGGCGGCTCGGGGTCCTTGAGGATCGGCACCCCGTAGCGGCCGACGTCGCCCGAGAAGCACCACCAGCGGCGCTCGCCGTCGGCGCCCTTGGCCGCGATCTCGACCGTCGCCGCCCCCAGCAGGTGGCCGGCGCGGCGGTAGCGCAGGCGCACTCCGGGGGCGAGGTCGTGCTCGGCGTCGAACGGCAGCGGCGCGAGGAGGCGGATCGCCCGCCGCGCGTCGGCGGCGGTGTAGAGCGGCTGCGGCTCGGCGTGGCGGCTGTAGCCCTTCTTGCGCGCGTAGCGGGCTTCCTCTTCCTGCAGCTCGCCGGCGTCCTCGAGCAGGAGCGAGATCAGCGCCCGGCTCGCGCGCGTGCAGTGGACCAGCCCCTCGAAGCCGGCGGCCGCGAGCCGGGGGAGGAGCCCGGTGTGGTCGAGGTGGGCGTGGGTCGCGACCACCGCGGTCAGCTCGCGCGGCGGCAACGGGAACGGCGCCCGGTTGCGCGCCTCGAGCGCCTCGTCGCCCTGGTAGAGGCCGCAGTCGACGAGCACACGGGTGGCGCCCCAGGCGAGCAGCGTGGCGCTGCCGGTGACGCACCCGTAGGCGCCGTGGAAGGTGACCCTGGCCATCGGCCGCGGCAGGTTATCACCGGTCCCGGAGCAGCCCGGTGGCAGCAGGCCTACGCGCGCGGGTGTAGAGTGACGGCGGATAGAGTAGAGACCGAGAATCGACAGCGAGGAGGCATCCCGATGGCTGACCAGAGCAAATCCACTTCCGCCAAGGCCGAGGCGTCCGCCGGCCCGTCCGGCAAGATCGACACCGCCCGCGAGCGGCTGCAGCAGGTCGCCGGGCAGCTCGAGGACCGCTACCGCCAGGTTTCCGACGAGGTGCGCAAGGGCGCCGAGAAGGCCTCGGCCGAGCTGCGCCGGGGCGCCCAGGCGGCGCGCGAGCGCGGCACCGAGGCGGCGGCGCAGCTCCGCAAGGGCTACGGCCGCGCCCGCGAGCAGGCGCGCGGGCTGAGCAAGGACGTCTCGGACTTCGTGCAGGAGAAGCCGGGCACGGCGCTGCTGATCGCCGCCACCGCCGGCTTCGTGATCGGCCTGCTGGTGCGCCGGCGCGGCGGCGGTGAGTAGCGAGCCCGGCCCCCGCCGCGGGGCGGTCCCCGAACCGGCGCCGCCGTCCGGCGCCCACCGCGGCGCCGCGGAGCGGGTGATCGACGAGGTGATGCCCGAGGGCGTCGAGTGGGAGCGGCTGGTGCGCGCCTACCCGCTGCCGGCGCTCGCCGCCGCCGCCGCCGCGGGCTGCTGGCTCGGCCTCCGCCACGGCCGCGCGTTGCTCGCCGCCCTCGGCGCGTTCGCCTCGCGGCAGGCCGCGCGCGGCGTCCGCGAGGCGCTGGGCGAGGAGCTGGATCTCGAGGCCGACTGACCCCGCGGCCCGCTGCCCGGGGTCGCCTGCGGGACCGGTGCGCCCGCCACCTTCCCCGTGCCCAGCTTGCTCCACGTCTCCGACGTCCACTTCGGGCCGCCCCACCTGCCCGCGGTCGCGGCGGGCGTGCTCGCCCTCGCCGCCGAGCGCCGGCCCGACGTCGTCGTCGTCTCGGGCGACCTCACCCAGCGCGCGAAGCCCGAGCAGTTCCGCGCCGCCCGCGCCTGGGTCGGGCGCTTCGCGGCGCCGGTGGTGGTCGTGCCCGGCAACCACGACGTCCCGCTCTACCGCTTCTGGGAGCGCCTGCTCGACCCCTTCGGCGCCTACCGCCGCCACTTCGCCGCCGAGCTCGAGCCGGTCTTCCACGATCCCCGGGTGTGCATCGTCGGCATCAACACCGCCCACGGCTGGACGCTCAAGGAGGGGCGGATCCCGCTCCGGCGCCTGCTCGCGGTCGCCGAGCTGCTCGAGCGGATCCCGGAGACCACGTTCAAGGTCGTGGTCGCCCACCACCACCTGATCCCACCGCCCAACTTCGGCACCCAGACCGTGCTCGCCAACGCCTACGAGGCGATCGACGTGTTCTCGACCGTCGGCGTCGACCTCGTGCTCTCCGGCCACCAGCACCAGGCCTACATCGGCAGCTCCGAGGAGTTCTACCCCAAGGGGCGGCCGCCGGTCGTGATCTGCCACTCGGGCACCACCACCTCGAACCGCGGCCGCGCCGGCGAGCGCGAGCGCAACTCCGGCAACTGGATCGAGTTCGACGACCAGTCGCTGACCGTCTCCCGGCTGCGCTGGCACCGCGACGAGGGCGCGTTCGCCGAGCACAGCCGCCACTGGTACCCGCGCCAGGAGCGCCGGCCGTTCGCGCTCGAGGGGCTCGAGGCGCCGGCGCCGCGGCCGGCGGCCCGGCGGTAAACCGCCGCCGCGCGCGGCCGCCGGCGGCTTTGGGGACGGCCCGTGGGGGAGGGCCGCGCGCGGTAAGATCGGGAAGTGGGTGTTCCACGCCCCGGAGTCCCTCCGGGCGCGGCCGCCGAAGAGCGAGAGGACCGCACCGATGAGCGACCCGTGGGCGATCGTGCGCACCGTCGGCACCGACGAGGAGGCGGAGTTGATCGCCGGCTACCTGCGCTCGTGCGACGTGCCGGCCGAGGTCGAGTCGCTGCTCTTCCACCAGGAACCGGTGACCTTCGGCCGGCTCGGCGAGGTGCGGGTGCGGGTGCCGGCCGAGCGCCGGACCGAGGCCGAGCGGCTGCTCGCCGAGCGCGACGCCGGCGGAGCGATCGCGGAGGACAGCTCTTCCGAGGTCTGAGCGCAGCCCGATGTCGACCTTCGCCCCCGGCGCCACCCTCGGCCGCTACCGGATCGAGCGCCTGCTCGGCGCCGGCGCGATGGGCGAGGTCTACCTCGCCGAGGACCCGCAGATCGGGCGCCGGGTGGCGCTCAAGACCCTGCGCATCCTCGGCGTCCATCCCGGCGAGCTGCCCGAGCGCCGCCAGCGCCTGCTGCGCGAGGCGCGCACCGCCGGCCGGCTGATCCACCCCCACGTCGTCACCCTGTTCGACGCCGGCGAGGACGGCGGCTTCATCTACCTCGCGTTCGAGCACGTCCCGGGCTCCGACCTCTCGGCGCGGCTGGGCGCCGGGCCGCCGCTGACCCTCGGCGAGGCGCTGCGGCTGGTGCGCGAGGCGTGCTCCGGGCTCGACCACGCGCACAAGAGCGGCATCGTCCACCGCGACATCAAGCCCTCGAACCTCCTGCTCGACGCCGACGGCCGGCTCAAGATCAGCGACTTCGGCATCGCCAAGATGGCCGGCCAGGCGACCGAGCTGACCGTCACCGGCTCGGTGATGGGGAGCCCGCACTACCTCTCGCCCGAGCAGATCCGCGGCGAGGAGCTGGACGGGCGGAGCGACCTCTTCTCGCTCGGCGTCGTGCTCTACGAGCTGCTCGCCCGCCGCCGCCCGTTCGGCGCCGACACGATCTCGACCCTGGTCTACCAGATCCTCCAGGCCGAGCCGCTGCCGCTCGGCGAGCTGCGCCCCGACCTGCCGCCGCGCCTGCACGCGCTGGTCGGGCGCCTCCTGGCCAAGGAGCGCGACCGGCGGCCGCCGACCGCGGCCGCGGTCGACGCCGAGCTGGCCGCGGTGGCGGCGGAGCTGCCGGCGGCGGTCCTCGCCGGCCCGGCCGCCGGCGCCGAGGCGATCGCCGGCGCCACCCGCCTGCTCGAGAGCCGGGACGCGCCGCCGGCCGCGGTAGCCGGAGGGGCGCGCGCCGCGGCTTCCGCGGCCGCCGGCGGCGCGGCACCGCCGGCGTCGCCCGCGCCGCCGGCGCCGATGCCGGTCCCGGGCGCGGCGGCCGCCGGCTCGTTCGCGACCGCGCCGGCGCCGCCGCCCGGAGCGTTTCCGTTGCCGCCGCCGGGGTCCCCGCCGCCGGCGCCGGCGCCGGCCGCCCGCCGTTCCGCCGCGCGCCGGCTGGTGGTGCCGATCGCTGCCGGCTGCGGGCTGCTGGTGGTCGTCGCCGCCGCGGCGCTGCTGTTCACCTTGAGCCGCCGGCCGCTGCGGCCGGGCGAGGCGCTGCGCGCGCTCGCCGAGCGCGCCGGGCAGGAGAGCGGCGCCGAAGGGGTCGCCGGCGCCTCCGCCGGCGGGACGGACTCCGGAGCGGCCGAGGCCGGCGGCCGGCCGGCGCCGGGTTCCGACCCCGGTCAGGGCGCCGGGTCGCCGGGCGGCGAAGCCGCCGCGGCCGGCGGCGAGGGTGAGCCGGCGGTCGAGCCGATCGACTGGGAGATCGAAACCGCGCCCGGGGAGGCGGAGCCGGGTTCGGCGGGCGCGGCCGCCCGCCCGCCCGGCCGCCGGGTGGAAGCCGGAGGCGAGCCGGCCGGCGCCGCGGCCGCCGCAGCGCCGGCGCCGTCCACCCCCCCGAGGCCGGCCGCGGCCGGCGAGCCCGCCGGCTCCGCGCGGCCCCCCGGCCGGGCCGGCGGGGCCGCCGCCGCGGGAGCGCCCGCTACGGCGCCCGCCGCAGGCGCCCCCGCGCCCGCCGGCCCCGCGCCGCCGCCCGAGCCCGGCAGCCGGCCGGCGTCCGCCGCCGCGCCGCCACCCCGCGCCGGGCGCGATCCCGGGCCGCCGCCCGACACCGGCCTGACCAGCGGCCTCGGCCTCGCGTTCAGGGTGGTCCCGGACGACGCGTTCGTCCTCGTCGACGGCACGGTGATCGGCCGCGCTCGCGAGTGGAGCCCGGGCGGGCGGGTCTACCAGCTCCCCGGCGCCGGCAGCTACGACGTCACCCTGCGCAAGGGGGGGATGCGCGACCGCCGGATCCGGGTCGACGCCGCGGCCGACGGGCCGGCGGTGACCCCGATCGCGGCCCGGCTCGAGCCGCTGCCGGCGGACGAGGTCACCCTCGGCGACCTCGAGGTCCATCGCGTGAGCGAGGCGGTCGCGTTCCGGGTCG
>Ga0302046_10002831_pt1 | contig 16011 bp, 10 predicted proteins | sample RVTome_11_FD_200261 | JGI IMG/M metagenome (GOLD analysis project Ga0302046, IMG submission 200261) | Soil microbial communities from uranium-contaminated site in the Upper Colorado River Basin, Wyoming, United States - RVT147D111 (version 2) ...
CGACCGGCCGGCTCGAACGCCGCGCCGGACCGCGCAGGATTTCCCGGGCGGCGCGGGTAATGGCGAAGCGGGAGACCTCGGCGGTCGTTCCGGCGGGCAGCCGCAGGATGTCTTCCATGCTCTCCTGCGGCGCGTACTCGGTCAGCGGCAAGCCGGCAAACCAGGTCGGCGTCGCCGCCGGCTGCACGAGGCGAACGGTGCCGATCGCCTGAGCATTGGCGCGATCCCGCAGCAGGCAGTGCAGCGCGTTGCTGTCGTAGTGGTCCTGCTCCAAGCCCTGCGGACAGGCATCGGCGCTTTCGAAGCCTCGATCCAGGCAATAGACCTGATAGCGGAGCCGGAAGGCTTCCTCGAGGTCGTGGTGATCCCTGGCGGGCGTTTCTCTGAAGACGTCGTCGAACCGGTGGAGCAGTTCGAAGCGGGTCGGGAATGGTTGGTGGGGAAGACCGGCGGCGGAGCCGCGGAGCGTGGCGGTCGTGGGGGGGAGAGAGGCACGGAGCCTCTCGTGTGAAGTCTGAGTTCCCATCGTTCTCCAATCAGGCTTGAAGGCGGCAAGGACGGCAGGCAAGTAAATCTGCGAGAGGGAGGTTCTCAGACAGGCAAGAAGAACTGGTTAACGGAAGTCGCCTAATCTGGCCGTTTAAGTAAAAGCCCCGTATTTGCCACAGGGCCTGCTTCAGCGTTTCATCGAGGGGTGCGGAGAACGACGCGGTCCGCCCGAAATGCTTCAGGTATGAGCAGAAAAGCGTTGCAGACCATAGGATTAGTGACGTCTCCCCGAGAGCGGGCTGTGCGGACACCGTTCCCCCCCGTTCCGCAGATCACCTTTCGATCATTGGGGATTCGTGGGTAATCCGCAACTCGAAAGTGTTAACCATTAAGAGCGCCGGCGCGCCGTTCGCCTTGTGACCTTTTCCGGTTTTTCTGGGTCTATTCTATGACTGACTGTTTAGACGGGTAATTGTTCCTGGGGATATTCCGATAGCCAAATCATATGGACACGCTTAGATAGAAAAGTGGTAGTAAATCCATCCTAGAGTTTTGAATGACGCCGGACGGCAGTCGCCCGGCGTGCCTGTTGAGGGAGGAGCAGGCGCAGCCAGGGCTCCGGCTAGCGCTGCAGCAGCGCCTTGTAGAGAGGCTCGTAGCGGGCCGCGCTTGCCGCCCAGCTCCGTTCCCTCTCCACGAAGTCCCGCGCGTGGGCGCGGAGCGCAGGCCATTGGGATCGCCGGGAGAACAGGTCCCGCAGAGCGCGTACGAGGCTGCCCGTGTCGTCGGCCGGGAACAGGAATCCGGTCTTTCCGCTCTCGATGAGCTCCTGATGTCCGCCGACGTCGGATGCAAGGACCAGCTTGCCCTGCGCCATGGCCTCCAGCGGCTTCAGAGGGGTCACCAGATCGGTCAGCCGCATCCGGTGACGCGGGTAGACCAGGACGTCGACCAGACCGTAGTACCGCCCGATTTCGTCATGGGGCACACGTCCAATGAAGATTGCGCGCCCCTCGAGGCCGAGGGTGCGCGCCAGCGCCTTCAGCCTGGCCTCCTGAGGGCCGCCGCCCACCAGAAAGAGCTTCAGCCCGGCAAGCTCGTCCTTCAGCCGGGCCACCGCCTCGATCAGCAACTCGAGCCCCTCGTAGGCATAGAAGGAGCCGATGAAGCCGATCGTCGCGCCGGGCACGAGCCCGAACCGGCCGGCGAGGTCGGCATCGCGAGGTGGCATATCCCTGAACGCCTTCAGGTCCACGGCGTTGGGCACCACGGTGACTTTCCCGGGGGCAATGCCGCGCCCGAGGACATCGCGTCTGAGGCCCTCGCAGATCGTCACGACCGCATCGGCACGTCGCAGCAGATAGCTCTCGAGGCCCCGGGTCGCTCGGTAGCGGAGCCCCCACGGCCGCACCTGGCGGAGATCGACGGCGGCGTCTTCCCAGAAGGCGCGGACCTCGTAGACCAGCGGCAGACGCAGGCGTCGGGCCACGCCGAGGGCCGGCAGGCCGTTCAGGATGGGCGAGTGTGCGTGCAGAATGTGCGGCCGCACGTCCCGCACGACGGCTTCCAGGCGGGCCCGCGTGGCGGCCATCTGGCGCCAGTCGGCCACCAGCGGGATGGACGTGACCGGGTGATCGGCGAAGGGCGTGCGGTAGAAGTGCCAGCCGTCGATCGTCTCTTCCGCCTCCCGGCTCTCGGGATGGCGCGGCGTCGTCAGGTGATAGGTTTGCCAGCCCCGGTCCCGCTGCGCCTGCAGAATGCCCAGGGTGCGGAACACGTAGCCGCTCTGCTGCGGCAGGGAGTGGTCGAGAACATGGAGAATACGCATTGTCGGCCACTCATACGAGGCCACTGGCCTTGCCGGGATCTATCTTTGCAGACTCCGGAGAGCGGCGCGTTGCCTACAGACCTGGCTGGATATCGAAGTTGCAAACATATCACGGTCGTTCCACCGCCGAAGGGCGAATCTTTCCGCCCGGCGTCCGCCCGGCCTCCTTGCGCGAGCCCAAAAAAGGACCGCCGGGCGCAAGGCCCGGCGGTCGATCTGGGAACTGCCTGAAGAACGGCAGGTAACGGTATCTTAAGCCGCGTTCTTGCGCCGCGTCACCACGCCCGCACCGGCGATCAGGCCGAGGCCGATAACGAAGATCCCCAGGGCCAGCGGCTCCGGGATCGGCATGACGGTCAGGGTGCCGTTGTTGGCGATATTGAAGTTCCCTGTTCCGTTGCCGCCGACAATGCCGCTGGTGTCTGTGGCGAAGGCCGTCGCATCGACGTTGATCAGCCGCAGCAGGGTGGTCTGGTCGAAGGGAACGCCGAACGCGTCAACGAAGAGACCCGAGGACAGCACCGTGCCCTCGATCAGGGTGACGCCGACCGTGCCGCCGACGAAGGCACCGCCGATAAACACCAGCTCGGAGCCGCCGGAAGGCTGCACGAGCTGGAACTCGGCGAGCACGACGGCGCTCTGGTCGACGGTGCTGCAGGCCGCGTCGAGGCAGTAGCCGTCGAAGGTCGGCGCCCGCGGAGTCGTGTTGGTCTCGGCGTTCGCCGTCGTCACGCCGTTGTCGTCGTCGACCACCAGGCGGATGGTGCCGAGCTGCGTCGCGCCGGTATCGAAGGAGAAGCTCGACGAGTCGGCGCTCACTTCGCCGGTCAGCGAGATGAACTCGATGTAGATGTAGTTCAGCCCGCTGGTGTTGTTGTCGCCGACGAGCGTTGTGGTATTGGCCAGGGTGCCGTCGAGCTGGTCAACGGCAGGGCTCGAGACGGAGAACAGCTGGAGGAAGCCGGTGTCGGTGAAGCTCTGGCCGCCCGGCGAGCCGCCGGAGAACTGCTGCTCGACGTAGGACGCCCCGTCCACGCTCATGCCGGACACGGGCGTCGGCTCCGTCACACCGGTGAAGTCGAAGTCGGTCGTGCCGTCTGCTCCCGTGACGATACCCAGCGAATTAAGGTCGATGTAGAAATCAACGATCTCCGCCTGTGCCGCCATCGGCATCAGGCCGATCGCCGACACGACCGCTGCAAATGCGAATTTCTTCATAGCTGTGCTCCCAGATTACAGGCACTTTGTCCCCCGAGGGGATTGCCAGTCTAGAAGCAAGACACGTGCCAGATAATTTTTCTGAGTATTTTCAGCTGATTAGGTTCGGATGCCGGGAGATGGCCGGGCGGGCTGTTAAGCATCTTTACAGAACTCGTTCTCCGGCTCAGGCTCCTTGGCAAGCTCGCCGGAAACGCCGGTGCTGCCGCTTCCCGACTTTCCGGCTGCTCCCCTGCCTCTGCTGTCAGTTGAGCGACTTCAGAAGCTGCTCGGCACGGTCGCGCTCGGCAAAGCGGACGTCGCGCTTCAGCAGGGCGTCCAGGGCTCCGATTGCCTTGTCCTTGTCACCGTTCTCCGCAAGGGCCCAGGCGTAGTGAAACTGGATCGTCGGGTTGTCTGGGGCCGCCGCGGAGGCCTTCTGCAGGATTCCCAGAGCCTCTTCCGCCTTTCCGGACCGCAGCAAGGCCACGGCCAGGGTGTCGGCAAAGGAAAGGTTGTCGGGGGCCAGGGCGACCGCCCGGCGGGCACTGACCAGGGCCTGTGGAACCTCGCCGAGCACCGTCTGGAGCCAGGCCAAGTTGTTCAAAATGAAAGGATTGTCCGGGCTCCTCTCCAGGATCGCCGCGTACTGCTCCTTGGCATCGGCGAGCCGGCCAAGGCCAATGAAGGCCTCGGCGAGGCCGTTGCGGATGGCGAGGTCGTCAGGGTGGCTTTCGGTCCATTCCTGCATCAACGCGACCGCCTCATCGCGCTGGCCGGCAGCGAACTTCAGCTTCACCAGCTCGCTGAGCGTTTCGGTCTCAGGCTGCCTCCGATAGGCCTGCTCGAAGAGGGCCACCGCATCGGGAACCCTTTTCTCGGCCAAGGCAATCCGCCCTTCGATGACCATGAGCTCGGCCTCGTCGGGGTGGGCCTGCCGCAGCTCCTGGAGACCGGCCTTGGCTTCCTCGAACCGCTCGAGGTGGGCCAGGTAGCGCACGCGGCCAAGCTTGGCGCGCTCGTTGGTGCCGTCGAGGGCCAGGGTGCGTTCGGCAGCCGTCAGCGCCTGCTGGATACGGCCGCTGCGCTCGAAGGCCTCCATCAGGAGCTCCTGCACGTGAGGATCGTCGGGCGACTGCTTTGCGAGCTGCTCGATGGCCTGAACGCCGCCCGCCACTGCACCTGTCTGCAGCCGGGCGCGCCCGACAACCTCCAGCAACGCGGCATGAGTCGGATTCGTCGCCAGCGCCGGTTGCGTCAGGGCGAGCGCTTCATCCGCGCGACCGGAAGCGAGGTATTGCCGGGCGAGGATGACCTTGGGCTGCAGGGCAGCGGGATTGCTGTCCACTGCGTCGAGCAGCAGCTGCTGGGCCTTCGCCGCATTGCCGGCGCCATCCTCCATGGCTGCGTAGGTGAGAAGCACCCGCAGATTGCCCGGGTTGCCCGACAGCGCGCCGTCGAGCACGCGCCGCGCCTCGTCCAGGTCGCCTTCCAGCCGGTAGAGATTGGCGAGGTTGGTGGCCGCCGCGACGTTTCCCGGCTCCCGGTCCAGCGCCGCCCGGAACGCCGAGCTCGCGTTGGCGCGGTCCGACGAGGCAAGATAGGCGAGGCCCATCAGGGTGTGGCCGGCGCCCCCATCAGGAAACTGATCTTGCAGCTTCCGGCCGACATCGAGAGCCTCGCCGAACGCCTTCTGCTGCAGGTGCAGGCTGAACAGGTCCGTGTAGACTGACTGCCGGGCGGGATCCAGGGCCAACGCCGCCTCGAGCGCGCTGCGCGCGCCCGCCGGATCGCCGGAATTCAGGCGCGCCATGCCGAGGCGCTCCTGCACGCCCGCATCTTCGGGCTTCTGAGAAGCCAGCTGCTCGAGATAGCGGCGGCCGGCCTGCTGGTCGCCGGTCGCAAAGGCCGCGCCCGTCAGCAGGTTCAGGTATTCCGCGCTGTCGGGCACATCGGCTCCGCTGCCTTCGAGGGTGCGGTCGGCCTCCTCGGCGTAGCCGAGCTGCAGCAACGCCGCGCCCAACACCGCGCGGACCTTGTCGTCGTCGGGGAACTGCGAGAGGTAGCTGGTCAGCTTCGCGCGGGCCTGCTCATATTCGCCGGTACGATAGGCACTGTACCCCGAGACCAACAGCGCCTGCGGCTGCCTGCTATTGACAGCGAGGACGCGGTCGGCGGCGCTCTTTGCCGCCCGATGATCGTTGTCCAGGAACTTGACGATGCTGTCGAGCAGCAGGAGCAGAGTGTTGTCCGGGTCGCTGGCCTGCAGTGCCTTCACCAGCCGGCCGGCCTGCGCAGTCTCGCCCAGGGCCAGATGGGCCTGGATCTGGCCCACGTAGAGCAACAGCTTGTTGGGGTTCAGCTCCGCTGCCCGTGCGAAGGCGTCCCTGGCGGCGGCGTAGTTCCTGGCATTGTACTGCCAGCCGGCCTCGACGGTTGCGAGGAAGGGATCGTCAGGGTTGACGGCGGCAGCCTGATCCAACAAGGCGCGCGCGGGCTGCGGCCTGTCGAAGATCATCTCGATGCGCGCCTTGTTCACCAGGGCGCGGGCATGGGGGCCGTCCTGAAGCACGCGGTCGAAGATCGCCTGTGCCTCGTCCATCTGACCGAGGCCCAGCAGCGCTTCGCCGCGGGCAACGTAGAGATCCCTTTCCAGGGGGCTGTCGATGGTGAAATTACTCTTTAACTCCGAGACGACGCTTTCGAAGCGCCGCTGCTCGAGGCGCGTATAGGCCAGCATCAGATCCAGTTCCGGATCCTGAAGCCCCAGCTCCTGAGCCCGCAACAGCTCCTTCTCGGCGGATGCGGTATCCCCCAGCCGCAGATGCACCTTACCCAGGAGGAGGCGCGCCTCGGCGTTCTCGGGATCGCGCTGCAGGGTGTTCTTCAGTTCCACAAGCGCGGAGTTCAGATCGCCCGCCTCGAAGTACTGTTGGGCGCGCTCCAGGAACGTGGCAGCCCACGCGGGCGCAGAGGTCAGGGCGCCAGGTGCGGTCAGCAGCAGCATGGCGAGCAAGGCCGGCGCCGTCAGGCTTCGGGTGACCCACTCGGCAATGGCCAGTCCGGTCGACGGGCCGCGATTGTCGGACGCAAGTCGGATCGTCATGGCGCGCTTCCCTGTGTGGCCGGACCTCCGGCTCTCCTTCTTGAGGAGGGCTTACTATAGGCCGCCTCGCCCGTCAGAGAAAGGGCGCCCCTGGACGGCAGGCCGCGAGGCAGGCTTCGATTTCAAGCACTTTGGCGGCCCTGGTGCCAACGCTCCGGGGCTGCCGCCCGGGGCGTTCAGGCGGCCCTCCGCCTCTTCGCCAGAGCCGCAAGCAAAAGGATCTGCGATCCCTGCTGCGACTTGCCGGCTTGCAGGTCGGGCGATAGCGTGGGTGCAGGAGGGACGAAAACCGAAGGAGTGGACCCCCACGACCGTATGCGGGCCATCCGGCCGAGCACCCAGAGCTGAAAGGCCCTCGGGTGTCCTGGCAAGGGTGCGGGCAACCGGCAATTCCGCGCTACCCGGCGATATTGTGGCGCGGTTCGAACGGGTCCCGGTTACAGTGGGTTGCGAGGCCCGCGTCGGGAGTCCTGAGGCTCCCCGAAGCGGGACCGCCAGGGGAGTAGGCGTTCCTTGCAGGGACTGATCATCGGATATCTGAGCTACGGGGCAGCGGCGATCTCCTTCGCTGCGCTGGCCGTCTTCTACCTCTGGCGCGGCCGCTGGGGCAGGCACGGGCCCTTCTTCCTGGCAGCGGTCGGCTTGACCATGCTCTGGGCCGTGCTCGCGCTCCTCGGCCATGACGTCATTCCCCGCTTCGCCAGCTGGACGCTGTTTCTGCAGCAGCTATCGCAGCTCGCCTGGGGCTGGTTCCTCTGGCACATCATCGCCTCCCTGGAGCCCTATCGGGTCAGGTTTCCCCGCCGCCTGCGCCTCGGCTGGGGTCTGATCGCCGCCTTGACCGCCTTTACCCTGGTCGTCCAGGCGATCCATCTGACGGTTGGGCTGGGCTGGGTGAACCTCCGCTTCACGGGCTTCAACGCTGCGTTGCTGCTGTTGCTTCAGGGGCTGGCCATCGCCCTGTTCGGGCTGTCTCTCACGGAGACGCTGTACCGGGGCTATCGCTCGGCGGAGCGCTGGGGTGTCAAGTTTCTCTGTCTGGCTACCGGCGGGCTCTTCGCCTACGACGTCTTCCTCTATGGCGAGGGACTGCTGTTCCGCGTCCTCGATCCGACGTTCCTGGAGATGCGCGGCTTCGCTCAGGCGCTGGTCGTGCCGTTCCTCATCGTCAACATCCGCCGCAGCCAAGCGCGCCACTTCGCGCTTGGTCTCTCCCAGCGTCTCGTTTTCGGCTCCACCGTCGTGGTTGGCGCCGGCGTCTACCTCGTGAGCATGGCCCTCGCGGCTTTCTACGTGCGGACGATGGGCGAGGCCTGGGGGAGCGCGGTGCAGACCGTCTTCCTGTTCGTCGCCCTGCTGCTGCTGGTGACCCTGTTGCTGTCGGGCTCCTTTCGCGCCCAGGTACGCAGCTTCCTTTCCCATCACGTGCTCGAGGACAAATACGACTATCGCGGCGAGTGGCTGCGCTTCAGCGGGCGCCTGGCGGCCGCCGACAGCGACGAGAGCTTCGAGCGCCGGGTGATCCGGGCGCTCGCCGACATCGTCGAGAGCCCGGCTGGTGCCTTGTGGAGCATCGGCGACAACTACCTCCCGATCGCGGCTGCGTGGAATCTCTCGCCGGCAAGTCTTTCCGCCGTCGACGTCGCCGCGGTGGAAGGCTTCTTCAAGGAGCACGATGAGGTGTGGGACCTCACTCGCGAGGACGAAGCGATGGCCGAAGCGCCGGGAGCTTGCCGCCAGCTGCTGGAGACCCTGCGGGCGATTCCCGAGGCTTGGGCGCTGATCCCTTTGCTGCACCAGGATCGCCTCATCGCCTTGCTCCTCTTGGCTGAGCCGCGCTCACCTCACGACCTCACTCCCGAGGATGGCGAGCTGCTGGCCACGGCGGCGCGCCAGGCGGCCGGTCTGCTCGCCGAGCGGCGCCTTGCTCGTGATCTTGCCGAGGCGCGCCAGTTCGAGCGCTTCAACCAGCGCTATGCCTTTGTGGCCCACGACCTCAAGAACCTGGTGAGTCAGCTTTCGCTGATGGTGAGGAATCATGAACGCTTCGGCGACAGGCCGGAGTTCCGGGCGGACATGATGGACACCATTCGATCCGCCGTGGTCCGCATGGAAAGCGTCATGAGCCGGCTGGCGGGCGACCCTGCCGTGTCGAGCGAGGAAGGGCAGGCGGGCGCCAAGGCGATGCCAATGGACCGCTCGGAAGTCGCCGATGCAGACCTGCCGGCGGCTGCTTTCCTGCGCCAGCTGGTCGCAAAGTACACCGGCAGAGTTGCCACGTTGGACCTCTCGCTGGCGCCGGTGTCGGAGTCGGCCCGTCTGGCGGCCGCAAACGCACGGCTCGAGACCATGCTTGGCCACCTGCTGCAGAACGCCATCGAGGCCGCAGGCCCCGAGGGGCGGGTGACGGTGGCCCTGCGCGACCACGGCAATCAGGTCGTCATCGAGGTGCGCGACAACGGGCCCGGCATGGAGGCTCGCTTCATCGAAGAGGAGCTCTTCAAGCCCTTCAGCACGACGAAGAGCGGCGGTTTCGGCATCGGCGCCTATCAGTGCCGGGCGCTGGCCCGCGAGGCGGGCGGCGAGCTGGAGGCCATCTCGGCGCCCGGCGCCGGCACCACCATGCGTCTGATCCTGCCGTCGCAGGGCCGGGAAAATGTCTACCACAAGCCCGGCACCGAACCTAATGTGGGTGTAGACTTAAAACGATAACGTCGCAGCGATGGGTCATGGCGTCACGGAAACCAGCCAAGCAGAAAGGTTCACTATTGATCGTGGAGGACGATTCCGGCCTCCAGAAGCAGCTACGCTGGTCTTTCGAGGACTACGAGGTGGCGGTAGCCAACGACCAGGAGAGCGCCCTGGCCCAGCTGGCCAAGACGCGTCCCCAGGTGGTCCTGCTCGACCTGGGCCTGCCGCCAGATCCGGATGGCCCGAGTGCCGGGATGGCCATTCTGCAGGCCGTCCTGCAGGCGGCGCCGACCACCAAGGTTATCATGATGAGCGGGCAGACCGACCGTGCCTATGCCATCAAGGCAATCGCCCTCGGCGCATACGACTTCTATCAGAAGCCGATCAAGGTCGAAGAAATCCAGCTGATCGTGAACAGGGCGCAGACGCTGCACCAGCTGGAACTGGAGAACCGCCAGCTGGTGAGGGTGCGCGGCGGCGAGGGGCTTCCCGGCTTCGTCACGACGCATCCCGAGCTGCTGCAGCTCTGTGACGAGCTGAAGCAGCTCGCAGCCACCGACATCACCGTGCTGCTGACCGGCGAGAGCGGCACCGGCAAGGAGGTGATCGCCCAGGCGCTCCACGAACTGAGCCCGCGCCGCAAAGGCCCCATGGTCGCCGTCAACTGCGCAGCGATCCCGGAGACCCTGCTCGAAAGCGAGCTCTTCGGTCACGAGAAGGGCGCCTTCACGGGGGCCATCAAGACCACCATCGGCAAGGTCGAGCAGGCAGAGGGCGGCACCTTCTTCCTGGACGAAGTCGGCGACATGCCGGTCTCTCTGCAGGCCAAGCTGCTGCGCTTCCTGCAGGAGCGTAGGGTGGAGCGCGTGGGCGGACGCCAATCCATCCCCGTCGACGTCCGCGTCGTCGCGGCGACCAATCAGAAACTCGAAACGCTGATCGCGGAGGGCCGCTTCCGCCAGGACTTCTACTACCGCCTGAGCGAAAGCGAGTTCCATCTGCCTCCGCTGCGTGAGCGTCCTGAAGATGCGGTGCTGATCGCCCATCGCTTGGTGCGAAACTATGCTGAGGAGATGAAGCGCCCAATCCGCGGCTTCTCGAGCGATGCCCTTGCGGCCATCCTCGCTCATCGCTGGACCGGCAACGTGCGCGAACTGCAGAACTGCATCAAGCGTGCCGTTGCCGCGTCGCGGAGTTCGTACCTGACGCCGGCCGATCTGCGCCTGGAGCTGCCGAAAGTCGACCTGGATGAGCCGATCGACCTGGCAACGGTGCGCGCGGCCGCCGAAGGCCGTGCCCTGCGAAAGGCCCAGGCGATCGCCAATGGCAACCGGTCAGAGATGGCGCGGCTTCTCGGCATCAGTCGCCCGACACTTTACCAGCTGCTTAAGCAGCATGATCTGGAGCAAGAGGCAAAACAGGAAAGCTGATGATGGCGGACTGCACCGAGTGAACGCGACGGATCCAAAGCGCTCTGCCATGCGAATTCTGCTTCTGTGCCATCGCTTTCCCTACCCGCCGAACTCGGGCGCGAACATCCGCTCGTTCAACATGATCCGTCATCTGAGCCGGCACCATGCGGTCGTGGTGGCATCGCTGACGCGCAGCGACAAGGAGCGCAAGGGGGTGAGCGCGCTGGAGGAGCAGTGCGCTGGCGTGATCACCGCGCCGATTGGCCGCACGGCCGCCTGGGCGAGGATGCTCCTGGCGCTGCCCACGCCGCGGCCATCGACCTTCGGCTACTTCTCGTCGCCTGCTCTGGCGCGCCGCCTGCGCAAGGTCGCGGCCGAGCAGCGCTTCGATCTGGTCATCGCCCACAGCTCCTCGGTCGGCCCCTATGCGGCCGCCGTGGCCGGGGTTCCCAAGATCATCGATTTTTGCGACATGGACTCACGCAAGTGGCTGGCGTATCGGGACCAGAAGCGCTTTCCGGTCTCGCTCGGATTCTGGCTGGAGGGCATCAAGCTGACGCGGGTCGAGCGACGGCTTGCGGAGGAATTCGACTGCGCGACCTGTGCCACACCGGCCGAGCTGGAAAGCCTCAAGGAGATTGCGCCCAGGGCAACGGGCGACTGGTTCCCCAACGGCGTGGACCTGGATTTCTTCCAGCCGCAAGGGACTGGCTACGACGCCGATCAAATCTGCTTCGTGGGGCGCATGGATTACTTTCCGAACGTCCAGGCGATGACTTATTTCGTTCGCGAGGTCCTGCCGCTTATCCGCGCGGAGCAGCCGCGCTGCACGCTGACCATCGTCGGTGCCGCGCCCACTGCGGAGGCGCGCGCCCTGGCGCAGGTGGAGGGCGTGACGGTGACGGGCTCAGTGCCGGATGTGCGGCCCTATTTTACCGTGTCGGCTTGCTCGGTCGCACCGCTTGTCGTGGCGCGCGGCACGCAGAACAAGATCCTCGAAAGCCTGGCCATGGGCGTGCCGGTGGTCGCCAGCAGTCTTGCAGCCCGGGGCCTTGATGCCGTGCCGGGCGAGCACCTGCTTGCCGCGGACGATCCGCCGGCCATGGCGGCGGCGGTGCTGCGCCTGCTGGCCGATGCCGCAGAGCGCCGGCGCCTCGCCCTGGCGGGGCGGGCCCGGATGGAGAGTCACCACAGCTGGGCAGGGGCCATGGCCAAGCTGGACCGGATCATCGCCCGGACCATGAGTGCGAGCGCGGCAAGGCGCGGCAGCAGGGCAAAGGCTGATCGGCTCGAGGTCGGCTCCCAGAGGGGGTGACCCTACGCCCGCGACCGACGCTCTCTCATGGCACGTCGGCCTCACGGCTCGAGGCTCTCCAACCACGACAGGGTCCAACCGGCAACCGCCTCTCGCCAAGCGCGGCGCGAGAAGGTGTGGTCGGCCATCGAAAGACGATGGCGCGCGACCCGTGGTTCCGCCAAGAGGCGACGCCACGAAGAATCGGCAGCAGCATCCTCGAACTCGCGGGCGGTCAGATCTCGGCCGGAGAGAATCAATCCTACCGGTCCTTGGAAGTCGGCCAGGCCCTGGGCCATACGGGCGGGTAGCGGCAGCGCGGCGGCGGCCGTATGTCGCAACGCCACGGCGGCGCGGAGCCAGCCGACGATGCCGGCGGCGAAGCCGCGCAACGCGGCCACAACCGCGACCTCACCGGACAGCAGCTTGTGCCAGAACGCCGGGTCCAGCAGACGCCGGCCGTAGTAGTGCTTGACGAGGGCCCGGGCCTCTCCTTCGGGCTCGCGCACCCAGGGGTTTACAAGGAGCAGACCGGCAACCCGCGGATCCCGGGCGGCATAGAGGAGAATCGCCGAGGCGGCATCGCAGAGGCCCCAGACGACGACCCGCTCGATGCCCGGCGTATGCTCCAGCAATGCTGTGATTGCGGCATCGATATCGGCTTCGATCCGCTCGAAGCCGAGAAAGGCCCCCTCGCTGTCGCCCGTCCCGCGGTGGTCGAAGCGGAAGGTCGGAAAGCCCGCGGCGGCGAGCTCCCTGGCGAGGAGCACGAACTGACGGTGGCTGCCAATGCGGTACTGCGGCCCGCCGGTGACGATCAGGATGGCAAGCTTCGGCGCGCTTTTCGCGTGATGCAGGACGCCGACGAGCCGCTGGCCCTCGCAGCAGAAGACCACGGCTTCCTCGCGGGAAGGGCGAACGGACTCAGCTGAAGAGGGCATCAGTGGCGTCCAGCAGGCTGGGGGCCAGAGTTATCTCCTGAATAGCCCAGAAAGGCTCGCCGGCAACAGCCCGAGCGGAAAGGCGGGGCTCCCTCGCTCTCGTCATTTCCTCCAGCAGGCGTTGGCTGGCCGGGGCCAGGGCCGGCTCAGCGGCGGTGGTCACCTCCAGCCAGTCGATCTCGCAGCCTTTCAGGGAAGCCAGCAGTTCCTCAAGGCGCAACGCCTCGATGGCGGCGACGAGCTCCGGCGCCAGCTCGTACCCTGCCACCTCGAGAACCTCGCCGGCCGCCAGCTGCGCGCGAAGCGCCTGGCCGGTCTCCTTCTCGCCGGCCGCCATGGCAGCGGCGATGCGCAGGCGAAGAAACTGTGCCACGAACTGGTCACCCCTCAGGACGGGTTGCCAGAACAGCAGCCGGGAGAAGCGGTCCGGTGCCTGCGCCGCCAGGGCAGCCGCCAGCAGGGCGCCGAGGCGCAGGCCCCAGAGCGCGACGCCGGTTCCGGGCCAGCGGTCCGCGAGCCAGGCTGCCGCGCGGTCCGCGTCGCTCCGCCACTGTTCCCAGCGGGCCTCGTGGAACGATCCCGCGCTGTCGCCGGTTCCGAAAGGGTCGAGCAGCAGCACGGCGTAACCCCTTGCGGCGAGGCGGCGCGCCTGCAGCACCGCCATGCGCCGCGACCGGTTGGCCTCCTCGGCGAAGGGCGGCAGATAGAGCAAGGCGCCGCGAGGCGTCGCTTCGGCCGGCGCCTGCAGGAGGCAGAAGAGGGGGCCTGCCGAGCCGGCGAGATAGAAAGGTTGCGGCGCCGCCGGCCGGTCGAGCTCGCTGCGGGAGAGGAGGGACGTCACGCTTCGAGCTTGCGATCGACGAAGGCCGCCAGGCTGCCGACCGTGGCGAAGACCTCCGCCTCGATCTCGTCATCCTCGATGAAGATGCCGAAGCGCTCCTCGAGCGCGGTCACCACCGCCACGACCGCCATGGAGTCGAACTCAGCGATGGCGCCGAACAGGGGAGTATCCGCCGTGAAGCCGTTGGCCCGGTCGCCGAGCTGGAGGGTCTCGCCGAGCACCTGCTTCACGTCATCGATGGCCGCCATCGGGGATCCTTTTCCATTTCCTGCACCGTACCTGCGACCCTTGCTGTCGCAGAATCCTGATACTACCCTCAAATTGCCATGTCGAGCCGGGTGTTTGACCTCCCTTATGAACCTCGAGCGGAGGCGGAAACCGCCTTCGGCCCCCGGCACGGCCAGGCCGGCAGGCCGCCCGAGGTTTCCCTTGCCGGTCTGCGCGATCAGGTCGATCTGTGGAGTTTCGCCCTGGACGGCGACGCAGCTTCCGCGGCGCGTGATGCAGTCTTGCTCAGTGCCGACGAGGCGACGCGCGCCGAGCGCTTTCGCATGGCGCGCGACCGCCAGCGCTTCGCCGCAGGGCGCGCCTGCCTGCGGCGAATCCTGGCAAGCTACCTGGTGGCGGACCCCGCGGCGCTGGCCTTCACCTATGGTCCGGCCGGCAAGCCAGAGCTGGCCGGGCTGCAAGCCGCGACGGACCTGCGCTTCAACCTCTCACACAGCGAGGACCAGGCGCTGCTGGCTGTCGTGAGGGGGCGTCGCCTTGGCGTCGATCTCGAGCGTATCCGTCCCGGCAGGGATCTCGCCGCCATCGCCAGGCGCTTCTTCGCCCCGGCCGAAGCCGCGGCCCTTGCCGGCTTCGCGCCGCCGCTCCACGAGCAGGCCTTCTTCGCGATCTGGACCCGCAAGGAAGCCCTGCTGAAGGCCTTCGGTGCCGGCCTCAGCCTGCCGCTCGACGGCTTTTGTGTCTCGGTCGATCCGTGCGAACCCGCCCGCCTCGAGTCGACCGCCTTCCGCCCGCGAGAGGCAGAACGGTGGTCGCTGATCGATGTCGAGCTCGATCCGTCGACGGCGCAGGACTTCCGGGCGGCGCTGGCGATCGAGGGGCCGCCGCCCGCGTGCCGGCACTTTCGTCTCGCCGGCCGGCTGGCGAGTTGATCTATGCGCCGTGCAGGGTGGCCTTCAGCAGATCGCTGAAGTTGGCGATATGGTCGTCGTCCATCCAGTTGCCGTGATGGCCGGGCATGATGTGGACCTTGCCACCCTGCGTCGTGTGCTCGTACCACTGCTGGTTCAGGTCGGCGGAGTTGCGCGGGCTGAACTCCGTACGCACGATAGTCACCGCGCCCTCGAAGCGGCGGGCGGGGCGATAGTGGTCGATGGCCCTGAAGATCTTATAGTCGATATACTCGTGCTGCAGCTGATGGCGCAGCGTCGCGAAGCGAAGGTTGCTGTAGGCGCCGGCGCTGACGAACTGGCGCAGCTGCTTCATGACGCGGAACGGCTGGGTGCGGCGGAGAACAAAGCCGGGAGCTTCGCGCATCGCCGGCGGAATCCACAGGACCAGCCGGGCGACCTGCTGGCCCTGCTGCTGCAGCTGCAGGGCCGCCTCGAAGGCGACATAGGCGCCCTCGCAGCCGCCGCCCAGCATGTAGGGGCCCCGCGGCTGCACCGCCTGGAGCTCGCGAACGTAGCAGTCGGCCATGTCCTCGATCCTCTCATAGGGCCTTTGCCCCTGAGAGAGCCGCTGGCTTTGCAGGGCGTAGATGTCGAGCTGGTAGACCGGCTGGTCGTGTCCCAGCCGCCGGGCCAGCTCACGATAGCGCGGGTGGCTGCCGCCGGCGAAGAACGGCGGGCGCTTGCCGCCTTTCTGCAGTGCCAGGAAGCTCTGCTCGCCGGTGGGGGAGTGGGCCGTAGCCGCCTGAACCTGAGTCCCGCCGAGCATCTGCGCGACGGCCTCGATCGTGCGGCCTTGCAGTAGCGCAGCCAGCGTGATGCGCTGGCCCAGGCGTGCCTCAATGGTCGCAACAAGGCGCACGGCAAGCAGGGAGTGGCCGCCGACCTCGAAGAAGTCGTCGCGCACCCCGAGCGGCTCCACGCCGATGATCTCCTGCCAGATCGCCTGCAGCCTTCGCTCCTGCTCGTTGCGCGGCGCCACATAGCTGGCCACGTCCTGCTGACGCGTGCCCTGCGGCGCGGGCAGGGCCTTG
>Ga0302046_10002832_pt1 | contig 16011 bp, 11 predicted proteins | sample RVTome_11_FD_200261 | JGI IMG/M metagenome (GOLD analysis project Ga0302046, IMG submission 200261) | Soil microbial communities from uranium-contaminated site in the Upper Colorado River Basin, Wyoming, United States - RVT147D111 (version 2) ...
CGAGCCAGCAGGTCGCGGTAGACCGCCAGCGTCGAGGCCTGCATGGCGGCAAGCGAGAAGCGCTGCTCGATGCCGGCGCGGGCCGCCTCGGCCAGGCGCTCGCGTCCGGCGTGGCCGAGCGACAGCGCCTCGTTGAGGGCACTCGCCAGCGCCTCGGGGTTGCCGGGCGGCGTCAGCCAGCCGGTCTCGCCGTGACGGATCAGGTCGCCGGCGACGCCCTGGCTGCTGGCGATCACCGGCCGTCCCATCGCCTGCGCCTCGACGATGACGTTCCAGGCGCCTGTCGACCTGAGCGCGGGGGCCACCACGACGTCGGCCAGCATGTAGGCCGCCGCCATGTCGCGGCAGGTCGGCACGATACGCACCTGGCCGCGGTAGCGGCGGCGGATCAGCAGGCGCTCGATCTCCTCCTCGTGGCGTTCGGCATCGGGGCCGGCCTCGCCGCCGAGCAGCACGGCGATGACGTCGTGCCGACCGAGCAGCGACAGCGCCCTGAGCAGCAGCTCCTGCTCCTTCAGGCGGGCGAAGCGGGCCGGCAGCATCACCACGTTGACGCCGTCGGCGAGACGCCAGGCATCGGCCAGCTGCACGATGCGCTGACCGGTGACGTTGGCGGGATTGAAGATCGCGGTATCGATGCCGCGCGGTATGGTGACCAGGCGCGGCACGGCGCGGCGGTGGTGCCGGCGCAGGTGCTCGGCGACGAAGTCGGAGACCGCGATCACCACGTCGCCCCTGGCCATGACGGCGTTGTACCAGTGCTTCCAGGGCGCTTCGCCGTGCACCGCGTGCACGGTGGTGACGAAGGGCCGGCCGGTGGCGCGAGCGGCGGTGTAGGCGCTCCAGGCCGGCGCCCGGCTGCGCGCATGCACCAGGTCGACGCCTTGCGAGCGGATCAGTCGCGCCAGCTGCTCGGCGTTGCGGGCGACGATCAGCGGGTGCTTGCGGTCGAGCGGCAGCTCCCAGTGCGCGGCACCGGTGCGGCGCAGCTCGTACTCCAGGCTGCCGCCCGCCGAGGCGACGATGGCGCGCCAGCCGGCGGCCTGCAGGGCGGCGGCGATCTCCACCGTGCCGCGCTCGGCGCCGCCGGTCTCCAGGGCGGGCAGCACCTGCAGCACCGTCGGGCCGTGGCGTTCCGCGCGCCCGACACGGATGTTAGGTTGCCTCTCGGATGTCATGGAGCGGTCGGCAATGGGCGGCATGGGCATGAGCGGCACGGACGACGAGCGAATCCTGGCGCGACCGGACGGCACCGCCATTGCATACCACCGGACACCCGGAAAGTCGCCGGGCGTGATCTTCTGCGGCGGCTTCATGTCGGACATGAGCGGCACCAAGGCAACGGCGCTGGAGGCGCACTGCCGCAATATCGGCCGCGCCTACACCCGCTTCGACTACCGTGGCCACGGCCGCTCGTCGGGCGACTTCGCCGACGGCACCATCGGCCTCTGGGCCGACGATGCCGTCGCCGTCCTCGACCTGAGCGCGCCGGAGCCGCAGATCCTGGTCGGCTCCTCCATGGGCGGTTGGATCATGCTGCTGGCGGCGCGGGCGCGGCCCGAGCGGGTCGCCGGCTTGGTCGGCATCGCGCCGGCGCCGGATTTCGTGCTGCGCATGTGGGACGAGTTCCCCGCCGAGGTGAAGCGCGAGCTGGAGTCGACCGGCGTCTACCGCCGGCCGTCCGAATATTCCGACGAGCCCTACACCATCACCATGCGCCTGATCGAGGACGGCCGTCGCCACCTGGTGATGCGGGAAACGGTGCCGTACCGGGGCCCGGTGCGGCTCTTGCACGGTATGCGCGACCCCGACGTGCCCTGGCAGGCCTCGCTCGACCTAGCGGCGGCGCTGGAAAGCCGCGACGTCACCGTCACCCTGGTCAAGGACGGCGACCACCGGCTCTCCGAGCCGGACGAAATCGCCCGCCTGCTCGACACCGTCGAGACCCTGGCCCGGCAGATCGAGGCGGCCTAGCCGGCCTCCAGCAGGGCGGCCAGACCTTCTCGGTAGCTCGGATAGCGCAGGCGAACGCCGAGTTCGGCCTTGATGCGGGCGTTGGCGACGCGCTTGTTGTCGTCGTAGAAGCTCCGCGCCATCGCCGACATCTCCGCCGTCTCGAAGTCTTCCAGCGGCGGCGGCTCGACGCCCAAGAGTATCGACGCGTAGGCCACCACCTCCGCCGGCGCCGCCGGGCGGTCGTCGGCCAAGTTGTAGACGCGGCCCGGATGCGGCCGGGCCATCGAGGCGCGCAGCACGGCGACGATGTCGTCGAGGTGGATGCGCGAGAACACCTGCCCCGGCTTGTCGATGCGCCGGGCGCGGCCTTGGCGCAGAGCCTCGAGCTGATTGCGGCCCGGGCCATAAATGCCGGTGAGGCGGAAGACGTGCACCGGACGGCCGTGCTCGGCGTGCAGTTGCCGCCAGGCGGTCTCGGTCGCGAGCCGCCGCCGGCCGCGTTCGCCGGCCGGCGCCGGCGGGCTGCGCTCGTCGACCCAGCCGCCGGCGAGATCGCCGTAGACGTTGGTGGTGGAGAGGTAGCCTATCCACACCGCCCGGGAGCGGGCCAGCAATTCGCCGCAGGCGGCCAACACCGGGTCGCCGTCGCCGTCCGCCGGCACCGTCGAGAGCACGTGCGTCGCCGTCCGCAGCGCCGCCAGGCCGGCCTCGTCGAGCGGCCGTGCCCGGTCGAAGGCGTGGAGGCCCGTGCCCGCGGCCTCGCGCGAGGTCCCGGCGACCCGCCAGCCCTCGGCCTCCAGGGCCCGGGCCAACGCCCGGCCGGTGTAGCCGAGCCCGAAGCAGAACAGGCGTCCCGGTCCGGTCATCGTGCGTTCGGGCCCTTGCGTCGCCGGCACCGGGGGCCGACCTTAGGCATATGCTCCGCCGTCATCTCCTCGCCGCGCTGCTGCTGCTTCCGCTCGCCGGGCCGTCGCCCGCCGCGGCGGCGGCGATCAATCACCAGGAGCAATACCGCGCCTGTGTGACCCTGGTCTATCGGCAGGCGGACGCGGCGCTGGAATCCGCCAGGGCCTGGGAGGCCCAAGGCGGCGGCATCTACGCCCGGCACTGCATGGCGCTGGCGCTGTTCGAGCAGGGCGAGCTGACGCAAGCGGCCGAACGGTTGGAGGCGCTGGCCGGGGATGTGCCGGCGGACGGTTTCGTCGGCGCCGCCGAGGTGCTGGCGCAGGCGGCGAATGTCTGGCTGCTCGCCGGCGAACTGGCGCGCGCCGGCGCGGCGCTGGATCGTGCCATCGCGCGCCGCCCGGAGGATCCGGCGCTGCAGGTGGACAAGGCACGGGTGCTGGCCGAGGGCGGCGACTATGCCGGTGCATTGGCGGCGCTCGACCGGGCCTTGGCGGCGGCGCCGGAAGACGACGACGCGCACGCCTTCCGGGCCAGCGCGCTGCGTCACCTGGGGCGGCCCGACGAGGCCTTCGAGGCGGTGGAACGGGCGCTCAGGCTCAACACCGACAACGCCTCGGCCTGGCTGGAGCGCGGCCTGATCCACCTGGCGCGCGGCAACCTCCCGGCGGCCCGGCTCGACCTCTCGACCACGCGGTTGCGCTTCGACGGCACGCCGGCCGCCGAGGCCGCCGCCGCCAAGCTGGCGGAAATGGAGGAGGCCGCCGGCGGCTGAGGCCTCAGCCGGCGGCCCATTCCGACGCCGTGGCCGGATCGGAAGGGTCGGCACGGCGGGCGCGCAGGGCCTCGAAGTCCGGCCGCGGCAACAGTCGCGACAAGGCCCAGACCGCCATGCCTCGCACCAGCGGCGCCGCGTCGTCGAGCAAGGCGTCGGCCGCCGGGGCGAGACCGGCATCGCCGCTGTTGCCGATCGCCACCAGTACGTTGCGCACGAAACGCTCACGGCCGAGCCGCTTGACCGCGGAAGCGGAGAAGAGGCGCCGGAAAGCCGCGTCGTCGAGCGCCGCCAGCTCGGCGAGCCGCGGCGCGTCAAGTTCCGGCCTCGAGCGCAGTTTCAGCTCCGCTGCCCGCTCGGCGTACTTGTTCCAGGGGCAGACGGCGAGGCAATCGTCGCAGCCGTAGATACGGTTGCCGATAGCGGCGCGGAACTCGAGCGGGATCTGCCCCCTGTGCTCGATGGTGAGGTAGGAGATGCAACGCCGTGCATCCAGCCGGTATGGCGCCGGGAAGGCGGCGGTCGGGCAGATGTCGAGACAGGCGCGGCAGCGGCCGCAATGGTCGGTCTCCGCCCGGTCGGGCGGCAGCGGCAGCGTGGTGAACACCGCGCCCAGGAAAAGCCAGGAGCCGTAGCGCCGGCTCACCAGGTTGGTGTGCTTGCCCTGCCAGCCGAGGCCGGCGGCTTCGGCCAGCGGCTTCTCCAGCACCGGCGCGGTGTCGACGAAGACCTTGACCTGGCAACGGTGCCGTTCGGCGATCCAGCGGCCGAGCGCCTTCAGGCGCGACTTCACCACGTCGTGGTAGTCGCGGCCCTGGGCATAGACCGAGACGGCGCCGGCCTGCGGCCGCTCCAGGACCGCCAGCGGGTCGCCCTCCGGCCCGTAGTTCTGTCCCAGCATGACGATCGAGCGCACCGCCGGCCAGAGGACGCGGGGATCGGCCCGCCGTTCCGCCTTGGCCACCAGCCAGTCCATCTCGCCCTGCCAGCCGAGCGACAGGAATTGGTTGAAGCGGGCGCCGGACCGGCGCACCGCCTCGGGCGCGGCAATGCCGGCGCATTCGAAACCGAGGCCGAGGGCCTTCTCGACGATGGCGGCGCGGGTGTCGGCCGGCGCCTCAGAAGTCGAGGTCGGCATAGTGCTTCGGCGGCGGCAGGCCGGGGATGTGATCGGCGAGGATCGGCCGGAAGCTCGGCCGCGACTTGACCCGCGCATACCAGTCCTTGGCCTTGGGGTGGTCCTGCCAGGGCACGTCGCCCAGGTAGTCGAGGCAGGAGAGCTGCGCCGCGGCGGCGATGTCGGCGAGCGAGAAGTCGTCGCCGGCGAGCCAGTTGCGCCGCTCCGACAGATAGCCGACGTACTGCAGGTGATAGCCCATGTTCTGCTGCCCGGCGCGGATCAGCGCGCTGTCCGGCTGACCCATGCCCATGAAACGCTTCAGCAACTTCTCGCGCAAAAGGAAGCCGGTGACCTCGCGGTGGAACTTCTGGTCGAACCAGGCGACCAGGCGGCGGGTTTCGGCGCGGCTCATCGGTCCCAGGCCCAGGAGCGGGTGGTCGGTGTAGATCTCGTCCAGGTATTCGCAGATGACCTGGCTGTCGGCGATCACCTGGCCGTCCGGCTCCACCAGCACCGGCACCTGGCCGGCCGGGTTCATGGCCAGGTAATCCTTGCGCCGCTGCCAGTACTTCTCCACCGGCAACTCGAACTCGAGGCCCTTCTCCTTGAGCACGATCCGCACCTTGCGCGAGAAGGGCGAGAGCCAGAACTGATACAACAGCCGCATGCGCTCACTCTACTGCGACGGCGCGGCGGAACAACCGGAATCGGCCGGCGCCCAAGGCATGCACAGCACCGCCTTGCCGATCACCTGGCGCCGCTCCAGCAGCTCCAGCGCCTCTGCGGCCTGCGCCAGGGGCAGGCGGTGCGAGATGTGCGGGCTGAGCTCGCCGGCCTCGGCCATGCGGCAGAGCATTTCCAGCGTCCTGCGTTCCGCCTCGGGATGGCGTCGGCCGTGCTCGCCGACGCGGACGCCGACCAGGCTGGCGCCCTTCAGCAGCAGGTAGTTGGCGGCGGCTGTGGGAATGCTGCCGCTGGCGAAGCCGACCGTCAGCAGCCTCCCGCCCCAGGCGATGCAGCGCAGCGACTGCTTGAAGACCTCGCCGCCGACGGGATCGTAGACGACGTCGGCGCCCTTGCCCCCGGTCAGCTCCAGCACCGCTTCGCGGAAGTCGGAGGCGCGGTGGTCGACGGTCTCGGCGGCGCCCTTGGCGCGGACCGCCTCGAGCTTGGCCGCGTCGCCGGCAGTGGCGATTACGCGGGCGCCGAGACGGGCGCCGAGCTCAACCGCGGCCAGGCCGACACCGCCGGCGGCACCGTGCACCAGCAGCACCTCGCCGGGCCGCAGGCGGCCGCGCTCGACCAGGGCGTGCCAAGCGGTGCGGTGGCCGACGCTGAAGGCCGCGGCCTCGGCGTCGTCAAAGTTTACGGGTGCCGGGAACAGCCGCCATGCCGGCGCCACCACCTCCTCGGCAAAGGTGCCGGGGCGGAGGCGCACGATGGCGCGCATGCCGGGGCGCCAGCCGGCGACGTCGGGGGCGCATTCGACGACCTCGCCGGCGCCTTCCAGGCCCAGGACGAAGGGCAGTTCGGGGCGCATCTGGTAAAGGCCCCGGGTCATCAGCAGGTCCGGGAAGTTGACGCCGGCGGCGCCCAGCGCCAGCCGCACCTCGCCGGGGCCGAGCGGCGGCGATGGCCGCTCCTCGACGACGAGACTTCGCGGCCCACCGAGCTCGCGGCAGACGACGGCGCGCATTGCGGTTCCCCCTGGCCTCTCGCGCCGATTAAGCATGCGCCGCCCGCCGGCGGCAAGGCGGCTCAGGCGGCGTCGTGGAAGATGATGCCGAGGGCGACGCGCTCGCCCCGGGTCAGGCGGCTGACGCCGTGCCGCATGGCGGCGGCCATCGTGCCGCGCTTGCCCGGCACCGGCCGGTCGGCGGTGGGGAAGAGGATCATCTCGCCCTCGGCCAAGTCGACCGCCTCGGCGCGGGTCTGCTGTCGCGGGCGTTGCTCGGCCAGCAGGAAGGCGCCGCCGGCATAGTCGCGGCCGGGCCGGGAGAGGCAGAGCGTCGCCTGCAGCGGGAACAGCACCTCGCCGTAGAGGTCGCGGTGCAGGCAGTTGAAGCCGCCCTCGCGATAGCGCAGCAGCAGCGGCGTCGGCCGCTGCTGGCCGCTGGCGTGGCAGTGGTCGAGGAAGGCGGCCAGCGTCTCCGGATAGCGGTGCGGGCGGTCGAGCGCAGCCATCATGGCGTTGGCGATCGGCGCCAGGCGCGGATAGAGGTGGCGCCGCAGCTGCTCGACCGGTGCCGGCAGCGGCCGCGCGAAATAGCGGTAGCGGCCCTCGCCGTAGCGGTACTGGGCCATCTCGATGCTGCGGCGGAAGCGGGCGTCGTCGTCGAAGAGGCCGGCCAGCCGACCGCATTCCGTCGGGCTCAGGAACGGCCCGCTACGTGCGTAGCCGATCTCGGCGATGGATCGCTCCAGCGCCACCCAGTCCAGCGCGGCGATCCGCTTGGCGATGCTCGGGCCCGTCATCGGCGCATCATTGCGCCGGCTCGGCCCGCGGCGCCACCCGGATGTTGCGTCTCAATCGGCGCCGGCCCGTGCCGCCACGGCGCCGTCGTCGAGCGGCTGCTCGAGCCGGCCCAGCATCTCCTTCGGGCAGACCTGCAGGAAGTTCGGCAGTTCCAGGTCCCAGTCGTTCAGCAGCCGGGCGGCGAAGGAGGACTGCGTCTCGCGGGCGTGCCGCTCGACCGCCTGGCGCAGCACACTCTCCCAGTGGGCCGAACGCACCGGCTGCCAGACCACGCTGTCGGGGTTGACGCGCTCTTCGAAATCCGGGTCGAGCACGAAGGCCATGCCGCCGGTCATGCCGGCGGCGAAGTTGTCGCCCACCGGCCCCAGGATCACCGCCGTGCCGCCGGTCATGTACTCGCAGCCATTGTCGCCGCAGCCCTCGACCACCGCCAGGGCGCCGGAGTTGCGCACGCAGAAGCGCTCGCCGGCAAGGCCCGAGGCGAAGAGCGTGCCGGCGGTGGCGCCGTAGAGCACGGTATTGCCGACGATGACATTCGCGTTGCTGGCGAGGCCGGCGGCGGGCACCGGACGGACGACGATGTCGGCGCCGGAGAGCCCCTTGCCGACATAGTCGTTGGCGTCGCCCAGGACGTCGATCTTCAGGCCCTGCACGGCGAAGGCGCCGAGCGATTGGCCGGCCGAGCCGCGCAGGCGCACGGTGACGTGACCCGGCTGCAGGCCGGTCATGCCGAAGCGCCGGGTGATGCGCGCCGAGAGCTTGGTGCCGACGGCACGGTGCGTGTTGCGGACGTTGTAGGCCAGCTGGATCTTGTCGCCGTCGCGGAACAGCGCCTTGGCGTCCTCGATCATCTGCGCGTCCAGGGTCTCCTGCACCTCGTTCCGCCCCTCGACGGTGCAGTAGCGGCCGAACTCGCCGGCATCCGCCTCGACCAGCAGCGGGTTCATGTCCAGGTCGTCGAGATGCGCGGCGCCGCGGCTCACCTGCATCAAGAGGTCGGAGCGGCCGACGATCTCGTTCAGCGAGCGGACGCCCAGCGCGGCCAGGATCTCGCGCACCTCCTCGGCGATGAAGCTGAACAGGTTCACCACCTTCTCGGCCGTGCCCTCGAACTTTCGCCTCAGCGCCTCGTCCTGGGTGCAAATGCCGACCGGGCAGGTGTTGGAATGGCACTGGCGCACCAGGATGCAGCCCATGGCCACCAGCGCCGCGGTGCCGACGCCGAATTCCTCCGCCCCCATCATGGCGGCGATGACGACGTCGCGGCCGGTCTTGATGCCGCCGTCCACGCGCAGCCGCACACGGTGGCGCAAGCGGTTCAAGGTCAGCACCTGCGCCACCTCGGTCAGCCCCATCTCCCAGGGGATGCCGGCATATTTGATGCTCGACTGCGGGCTGGCGCCGGTGCCGCCGGAATGCCCGGAGATCATGATCACGTCGGCCATCGCCTTGGCGACGCCGGCGGCGATGGTGCCGATGCCGGATTCGGCGACCAGCTTGACGCAGACGCGGGCCTCCGGGTTGATCTGCTTCAAATCATAGATCAGCTGCGCCAGGTCCTCGATCGAGTAGATGTCGTGGTGCGGTGGCGGCGAGATCAAGGTGACGCCGGGTGTCGAGTGGCGCAGCGTGGCGATCTCGGCGGTGACCTTGATGCCCGGCAATTGCCCGCCCTCGCCGGGCTTGGAGCCCTGGGCGATCTTGATCTCGATCTCCTCGCAGTTGGCCAGATACTCGGCGGTGACACCGAAGCGGCCGGAGGCGATCTGCTTGATCGTCGAGTTGGCGTTGTCGCCGTTCGGGCGCGGCAGGAAGCGTTCCGCCGCCTCGCCGCCCTCGCCGCAGTCCGACTTGGCGCCGATCCGGTTCATGGCGATGGCGAGCGTCTCGTGCGCCTCGCGGCCGAGGGCGCCGTGCGACATGGCGCCGGTGACGAAGCGCTTGCGGATCGAGGTGATCGATTCGACATCGTCGACCGAGACCGCCGGCCCCAGCGGCTTGAAGTCGAGGAGATCGCGCAGGTTGACCGGCGGCATCTTCGCCACCAGCTCGGAATACTGGCGATAGAGGGCATAGGCGTCGCGCTCGACCGCCTGCTGCAACTGGTGCACCAGGCGCCCTTCGAAGGCGTGCGTCTCGCCCTGGCGGCGATATTTGTAGAGACCGCCGATCGGCAGCACGGCGCCCTCCGCCCGGTAGGCGATTTCGTGCAGCTCGCACACCTTCTGCTGCAGGCCGGTGAGGCCGATGCCGGAAATGCGCGAGGTCATGCCCGGGAACAGCGCCGCCACCAGGGTGCGGCTCAGCCCCAAGGCCTCGAAGTTGTAGCCGCCGCGATAGGAGCTCAGCACCGCGATGCCCATCTTGGACATCACCTTCAGCAATCCCTGGTCGATGGCGGCGCGGTAGCGCTGCACGCACTCCTCGAAGCTGAGCCCGGGAAACAGGTTGCGCCGATAGCGGTCGCGGATGGTCTCCTGCGCCAGGTAGGCGTTGACGGTGGTGGCGCCGACGCCGATCAGTACGGCGAAGCAGTGCACGTCCATGCAGTCGGCGGAGCGGCAGTTGAGCGAGGTGTAGGTGCGCAGGCCGCGCTCCACCAGATGGCTGTGCACCGCGCCGACCGCCAGGATCATCGGCACCGCGCAGCGTTCGGGCCCGACGTTCTCGTCGCTCAGCACCAAGTGGACGAAGCCGCTGCGCACCGCGTCCTCGGCCTCGGCGCGGATGCGCCGGATGGCGTCGCGCAGCGCCGTCTCGCCGCCCTCGGCGGGGAAGGTGCAGTCGATCAGCTGGGCGTACTTGCCCATGTACTCCAGCATGTCCTGGAACTCGCGATTGGAAAGCACCGGCGAATCCAATTCGAGCACCTTCAGCTGGCTGTCGTCCTCGGCGAGCACATTGCCGAGGTTGCCGAAGCGAGTCTTCAGCGACATCACGCCGTATTCGCGCAGGCTGTCGATCGGCGGGTTGGTGACCTGGCTGAACTGCTGGCGGAAATAGTGGTGCAGACCGCGATAGCCCTTCGACAGCACGGCCGGCGGCGTGTCGTCACCCATCGAGCCCACCGCCTCCTTGGCCTCCTCGACCATCGGGTGCAGCAGGAGTTCGATCTCCTCGTGCGTGTAGCCGGCAGCGATCTGGCGGCGGCGCAGGTCGTCGGACTCGTAGAGGCTGGGCTCGCCCGAATCGGTGCGCACGATGCTGTCGAGCGCCTTGATGTTGCGCACCCATTCCTGGAACGGCCGCTCGGCGGCGAGCGCATCCTTCAACTCGCGGTCGCGGTAGAGCTTGGCCTTGCGTAGATCGACGCCGAACAACTGCCCGGGGCCGACGCGGCCCTTCTCGGCGATCATCTCCTCGGCCAGCGACACCATGCCGGTCTCGGAGCCGCAGAACACCAGGCCGTCCCGCGTGATCGCGTAGCGCAGCGGGCGCAGGCCGTTGCGGTCCATGCCGGCGATCACCCAACGGCCGTCGCTGGCGGCGATCGCCGCCGGTCCGTCCCACGGCTCCATCACCGCGTTGGAGTAGGCGTACATGGCGCGGTGCGACTCAGGAATCGAGGTCTTCTTCGACCAGGCTTCCGGGATCAGCAGGACCTTGGCCATCGGCGCCGAGCGGCCGGCGCGGACCAGCAGCTCGAAGGTCGCATCCAGCGCCGCCGAGTCCGAGCTCGCCGGCTGGATCACCGGCTTGATGTCGCTGGAGCGCTCGCCCAGCGCCTCGGAGGCCATGCGAATCTCGTGGCTCTTCATCCAGTTGACGTTGCCCTTCAGCGTGTTGATCTCGCCGTTGTGGGCGAGCATGCGGAAGGGTTGCGCCAGCCGCCAGGTCGGGAAGGTGTTGGTGGAATAGCGCTGGTGGAAGATGGCGAAGTTGGAGATGAACAGCGAGTCCAGCAGGTCCGGATAGAAGGCGGACAGCTGCTCGGCCAGGAACATGCCCTTGTAGACCACCGAGCGGCAGCTCAGGGAGCAGATGTAGAAATCGGCGATCGAGGCCTCGGCGACACGCCGCTCGATCCGACGGCGCACCACGTAGAGGTCGCGTTCGAAGCGGTCGGCATCGATCTCGTCGCGGCTGTAGATCATGATCTGCTCGATCTCGGGCCGCGTCGCGTTCGCCTTCTCTCCGATCACCGAGGTGTCGACCGGCACCTGGCGCCAGCCGTAGATGCGGAAGCCGAGGTTGAAGATCTCGGTCTCGACGATGGCGCGGCAGCTCTCCTGCGCCACGTAGTCGGTGCGCGGCAGGAAGATCATGCCGACGGCAAGCTTGCCGCGTCGCGGCGCGTGGCCGGTACGCGAGACGTGCTGCTTGAAGAAGTCCTGCGGGATCTGCACCTGGATGCCGGCGCCGTCGCCGGTCTTGCCGTCGGCGTCGACGGCGCCACGGTGCCAGACCGCCTTCAGGGCATCGATGCCGGCCTCGACGACGCGGCGGTTGGGGCGCCCGTCTATGGCGGCGACGAAGCCGACGCCGCAGGCGTCATGCTCCATCTCCGGCGCATAGACGCCGGCGGCCTGCAGCCGCTCGGCGTTCCGCCGCCAGGCCTCGACGAAGGCCTGGCCGCCTTCTCTCGGCTCCAGCTCGGGCATGCTCGCGTCCCTCACGATGCGCGGGCCAACGGCGTGGTCTCGGCCGCCAGCCGCGCCTGAACGTATTTGTGCATCTCCTCGGCGGCGTCGCGGCCGTCGCGGATCGCCCAGACCACCAGCGAGGCGCCGCGCACGATGTCGCCGGCGGCGAAGACGCCGTCGAGGTTGGTCATCTTGGTCTTGAAGTCGATCTCGATGGTGCCCCACGACGTGAGCGCCAGTTCCGGCGTGCCGAACAGCGCCGCCACGTCCTCCGGGTCGAAGCCCAGCGCCTTGATCGCCAGGTCGCAGGGCAACGTCAGGTCGCGGCCCTGGATCGGCTCCGGGCTCTGCCGGCCGCTGGCGTCCGGCATGCCGAGCCGCATGCGCTGCACGCGCACGCCCTCGATACGGCCGTTGCCGAGATAGGCCTTGGGCGCCGACAGCCAGACGAAGTCGACGCCCTCCTCCTCGGCATGCTGCACCTCGCGGAAGGAGCCCGGCATGTTGGCGCGGTCGCGCCGGTAGAGGCACTTCACCGTCTTCGCGCCCTGGCGGACGGCGGTGCGCACGCAGTCCATCGCCGTGTCGCCGCCGCCGATGACGATGACGTGCTTGCCGGCGGCGTTCAGGTTGCCGTTGTCGAACTCCGGCACCTCATCGCCGAGCCCCTTGCGGTTGGAGGCGGTCAGGTAGGTCATCGCCATGACGATGTTGTCGAGGCCGGCGCCGGGCAGCGCCGCATCGCGGCCGACATAGACGCCGGTGGCGATCAGGATGGCGGCATGGCGTCGGCGCAGCTCGGCCAGACTGGCATCGCGGCCGACCTCGAACTCGAGGTGGAAGGTAACACCCCCCTCCTTCAGCAGCCGTTGGCGGGTCGCCACGATCTCCTTCTCCAGCTTGAAGTTCGGTATGCCGTAAACCAGCAGGCCGCCGACCCGGTCATAGCGGTCGTAGACGTGCACCTGATAGCCATAGCGGCGCAGCACGTCCGCCGCCGCCAGCCCGCCCGGCCCGGCGCCGACGATGCCGATCGACTGCTCGCGTTCGCGCAGCGGCCTCGGCGGCTTCACCCAGCCCCGCTGCAGCGCGGTATCGGTGATGTACTTCTCGACCGAGCCGATGGTGACCGCTTCGAAACCCTTCTCGATGACGCAATTGCCCTCGCAGAGACGGTCCTGCGGGCAGATACGGCCGCAGATCTCGGGGAAGGTGTTGGTGGCGGCCGAAAGCTCGTAGGCCTCCTGCAAACGATCTTCGGCGGTGAGCTTCAACCAGTCCGGGATGTTGTTGTGCAGGGGACAGTGAATCTGACAGAACGGAATGCCGCATTGCGAGCAACGCGCGGCCTGGAGCTGCGCCTTCTCCACGGCGTACTCGCGGTAAATCTCGCCGAAGTCGTCCACGCGCTCGTTGGCCGGGCGCTTGTCGGGCATCTCCTGCACGACCCGGGTGAATTTCAGCATCCGTTCAGGCATCGCCCCTCCCTCGGACGATCGCACGCGGCCGCCGGGCAACCCGGCGCACTTGGGTTCCCGGGACCATGTTACGGTGACGCCGTTCCGCATGGCGAGCGAAAAGCGGCAATTAGGTCAGTATATGTTAACTACTTCTTGCTGGCAAGCGCGGAACTTGCGCCAGCAATGACCGGAGCGTCATAAAATCACCATGAACTAGTTCCGTATCGGGACTAAATCTGGGCAAGCCAGTGTCTCGCCAGCATTTCCGGGCGGTGCTATAAGCCCGGCATCCTCCACGACGGAGCCGGACGTGGCCGAACCCTCGCTGAGCCTGGTGCAAATCGTGGTGCTGGCCCTGCTGCAGGGGCTGACGGAGTTTCTGCCGATCAGCTCCTCGGCGCACTTGATCCTGGTGCCGGTGCTGACCGGATGGCCGGACCAGGGCATCGAGATCGACATTGCCGTGCACGTCGGCACCTTGGGTGCCGTGCTGCTTTATCTCCGCATCGAGGTGCTGGCGACATGCCGGGGGCTCGGCGGACTGCTTTGCCGTCGTCAGGGCGGCGAGGAACGGCTGGCCCTGTCTCTCGTGGTCGCGACGCTGCCGCTGCTGCTCGCCGGCGGCCTGCTGGCGCTGCTGGGCGCGACCGAAGCGCTGCGGAACCCCGTCGTCATCGCCGTCGCCACCGTCGCCGGCGCGGTCGTGCTTTACGCCGCCGACCGCTGGTGCCGGACGGCCGACGGCCTGGCCGACATCGGCGCCGGCCGCGGCTTGCTGATCGGCCTGGCGCAGGTGCTGGCGCTGGTGCCCGGTGCCAGCCGCGCCGGCGTCACCATCACCGCCGCCAGGCTTCTGGGGCTGGAGCGCCGCGAGGCGGCGCGCTATTCCATGCTTCTCTCCGTACCCGCGATCCTGGCCGCCGGCGGCTATCTCGGCCTCAAGCTGGCCGAGGCCGGCGACGCCCGTTTCGGCCTCGCCGCCCTGGCCGCCGCCCTGCTCGCCTTCCTGGCGGCGCTGATCGCCATCTGGCTGATGATGCGCTGGCTGCAACGGGCGAGCTACACGCCCTTCGTGCTCTACCGGCTGCTATTGGGCCTCGGCCTCGCCTGGTGGTATCTGGCCTGAGGCTCAGGTTGGTGGCGGCGGCCGCTTGCCGCCGCGGCGGAAGCGGCCGAGATAGCTGCCGACCACGGCTTCGGCGGCGTGCGGCGAGATGCCGAGCGCTGCGAGACCCTTGGCGTCCTCGCCGACCACGTTGTCGACGCCGAGCAGCGCCACCTGGTCGGGCGTCAGCGGTGGCTGCGGCAGGAACTGCAGGACCATCGCCTGCAGCCGTGCCACCGCGGTCGGCAGCGGCAGCAGCAGCCGCCGGCGGCCAGTCTCGGCCAGCACCAGCTCGAAGATCTGCCTCAGAGTATAGATGCGCGGTCCGCCAAGCTCGTAGGTCTCGCCGGCGGTCGCCGGGTCGGCCAGGATGCGCATGATCGCTTCGGCGACGTCGCCGACGTAGACCGGTTGGAACCGCGTCGTCCCGCCGCCGATCAACGGCAGCGCCGGTGCCAGCCGTGCCATTGCCGCGAAGCGGTTGAAGAACTGGTCCTCCGGCCCGAAGATCACCGAAGGCCGGACGATGCTGGCGCCGGGGAAAGCCTGCAGCACCGCTTGCTCGCCGGCGTACTTCGAACGGCCGTAGCGGGCCGGGCTGTCGGCGGCGGCGCCCAGCGCCGAGACCTGCACGAAGCGCGTCGCACCGGCCTCGCGCGCCGCCTCGGCGACGAGCGCCGCGCCGCGCATGTGGATGCCGTCGAAGCGCTGGCGGCCGCGCTCGTAGAGGATGCCGACGCAATTCACCACCGCCTCCGCGCCCTCGACGGCGCGGCGAATGGAGTCGCGGTCGCGGATGTTGCCCTGCATCGGTGCCACCTGGCCGACGTCGCCCATCGGTTTCAGGAAGGCCGCCGCCTCGGGATCGCGTACCGCCACGCGCACGCGCGTGCCGGCCTCGGCCAGGCGCTTCACCAGGTAGCGCCCGACGAAGCCGGAACCGCCGAACACCGTGACGTTGCCGAACTGCATGCCCTTCTCCCGCCGCGCCGCCCCGCACCCGGGGCGCCGGCGCCGCATATTAGGTCGCGGCGGCGCCCGCCGGCAACGCGCTCGGACAACCGTGCCGACGCGAGCTTGACAGGCGCCGCCGGGGAAGGATATTGGGGCGCGGAACGAGCCCAGGTGGCGGAATTGGCAGACGCGCTAGCTTCAGGTGCTAGTGGGGGTAACCCCGTGGAAGTTCGAGTCTTCTCCTGGGCACCATCGCCGCGACGAGGCCACGGCGGCTAGGGGGCGCCCGAGCCATTTCCAAGCTCAGCATCGAACTCCACCAGGGCGACCTGCCCGACGGCCTCGACCTCGGACCGCTGGTCGCCGTCGACAGCGAGACCATGGGCCTGCTGCCGCATCGCGACCGGCTCTGCCTGGTGCAGCTCTCGGCCGGCGACGGCGTCTGCCACCTGGTGCGGTTTCTCGAGTCCCGCTACGAGGCGCCGAACCTGGTCCGCCTGCTGGGCGACCCGGCGGTGGTGAAGCTGTTCCACTTCGCCCGCTTCGACCTGGCCGTCATACGCCGATATCTGGGCGTGCTCTGCCAGCCGGTTTACTGCACCAAGATCGCCTCGAAGCTGACCCGCACCTACACCGACCGGCACGGGCTGCGCGACCTCTGCCGCGAGATGCTCAACAT
>Ga0302046_10002833_pt1 | contig 15999 bp, 12 predicted proteins | sample RVTome_11_FD_200261 | JGI IMG/M metagenome (GOLD analysis project Ga0302046, IMG submission 200261) | Soil microbial communities from uranium-contaminated site in the Upper Colorado River Basin, Wyoming, United States - RVT147D111 (version 2) ...
AGCGTCGGTCGGCAGTCGGATGGAGTAGCGTACGGACCGGGCCCCACGCGCGCAAGCGGGCGATCGTGGTCCCGCCCGCTTACATTCGTGCGCATGTCGACGACTCCCGTACCGATCACGGCCGACCCGCACCCGCTGCTCCGTTTCGGAGCGTTGCGGACGGAGTTTCCCGTGATCCTCGGACGCACGCCATCACCCGACTGGCTGGTGGACCTGCTGCGCGCCGACGCCGCAGCGCCACTCGAACGCGACGAGGATGTGCGCACGGCCGTCCGCGACATGCTGCGTCATGGTGGCTACAAGCCGACCGGTCGCGGCAAGCCGGCCTCCGAGTACCTCGCCCGCGCTGCCGAAGCAGGCGTGCTCGCGCCCATCAATCTCGCCGTCGATGCATGCAACGCCGTCTCGCTCCACAGCGGTCTGCCGATCAGCGTCGTGGATGCCGACCTCGTGCGTCCGCCGCTGCACATTCGCGTCGCTCCGGCCGGCGCGAGCTACGCATTCAATGCGTCCGGCCAGCAGATCGATCTGGAGGGACTGCTCTGTCTGTTCGACGAGGACGGCCCGTGCGCCAACGCCGTCCGCGATTCACAGAGGACGAAGACACACGGTGATAGCCGGCGCACGCTGTCCATCGTCTGGGGCTGCAGCGGGCAGGAGGAACGTCTTGCTCGTACGCTCGATTGGTACCATCGGATACTGCATCGTGCAGGTGGTGCGCCGGGCAGTGCGCCGGCGGCGGCGCCGGGCTGATGCGCGGACTCGGCCAGTCGTTACTGGAACGACGCGGCCGGCCGGCGACGCCCGGACCCGGGCGAGACCCTCACTGCAGCGACTCGGCCGGCCCGCTTTCCCGGTAACGGAACCGGTCCCAGCCATTGCCTCGTCGCACCAGCAGGAGTGCCTCGGCTGCGAAGGGCACGGTGTTGACTTCGATGTAAGCGCCATTGAAGCGCTGTCGAATGGTCGGGTGCGGGGTGTGACCCACGACATGGAGTCGTGCATCGAAACGACGCAGAACTGAATGCAGCTCGGCGGTCGCGGTATCGGATGGCGTGCCATCGCCCTGCGCGTAACCGCGGTACCAGAGGATGCTGCGCGGCCCCCAGAAGTATGAGGCGCGCCGTGCGAGTCCGGCGGAATCGAGCGGTGCGGCGTAGGTCGAGTCCATCCAGCGGGCGAACAGCTCCTCACGGGTCCAGGCCGACAGTGAATCCTGGACGGTCTCGAGGTTCCAGCCGAGCCAGTCCGATGAAACGCCACCATGGGCGAGCAGGATGTCGCCGATGCGCATGAGCACGGGCCGGCTCACCAGCCAGCGGCCGAGCGCGGAGTTCTGCGGATGGAAGAGATCGGCGTATGACGCGCCGTGCAACCGTGCGGTTTCCAGCTCGGCCGGCGCGACGTAGCGCAGGTCGCCGGCCATCACCATGATCTCGTGATTACCCAGCACGAGATGGAGCCGCCCGCCCGCGCGTTCCGCCTGTGGCTCGAGACCGTAGAGAAACCAGAGCGCACGCAGCGATGCATCGCCGCGATCGAGCACGTCGCCCAGAACTGCCAGCTGTTTCCGGCCACCGGTCCAGCGCAGATCGGCCCCGATCAAGCCGGCGTTCCGCAGCAGACGCACGAGCCGATCGAACTCGCCGTGAATGTCACTCACGATCAAGACCGAGTCGGCGCCACCCCAGCTCACGCGCGCGCGGCTGGGCCGCGTCCGGATCGTGGTCTCGTGAAGATCGGCCGTGTCACCGGCAGCGCCATAACGCAACGTGAACGTGCGCTGACCCGGGTCACGGAACCGCGCGACGTGCTGCGTGTCCGACGGCGTCTCCGTGCGGTAACGTTGGCGGCCATCGGATTCCACTTCGAGGAAGCCCGGCCGCACGGCTCGCGTGATCCAGTGGACGGCCACCGTGTCGCTCTGCCAGTGGACCCACAGGCCGTACTCGCCGTCACGGCGAACGCTCTCCCTGTGCGTCATGGCGGCGATCAGGCTCACCACCATGGCCACGACCGCCAGCAGCAGTCCGCCGCGCTTCATCGCTGACTTCGTGACGTGGGCTGCGTTCAAGGGATTCACCCGGGCGTTCCCTTCCAGTCGTGTTCAGGAATGAACACGGCACGTGCTGCATTCGTCTCTATCCCTCGAACATACCATCGGTCGTTCGCGCGGGATCCATCCGGGCGATTCTGCCGGGCCTCGCCGGCGCAACTCAGGGATGCAACCCGGGGCGCGGCCGCGCCCGGAACCCGCGCAGGTCCCGGAGCGGGGAGCCAGGACGATGCGCGCTAGAAGACGACGATGTCTCCCTTGTCCACCTTCTCGAGCAGCGAGCGGATGCGGTTCTCCACGCCACGGATCTCCCGTTCCGTCAGTCCGAACTGCACGACGTCATCGCGCCGCCGGATGCCGCGGTTCCGATCGAGGTTCTCCGTGCGTGGCGCTGAGAACAACTGGCCGTTCTCGATGCGGAACTGGGCGAGTACGCCGAGCGCCTCGCGCAGGCGATCGGGCGTGACCGTGCGCAGCCGATCGATGGTCGCGCGTGACAGCCGCTCGACGCGGATGTTACGCCACTCGTAGCCGCGGTCGCTCACTTCGGACTCGAACGCAACACCGTTGTCCACGGAGAAGACGCGCGGCTTTTCACTCTGCGAGATCAGGAAATTGCCGGTATTCGCATCGTTGTGACGGATCAGGTGCGTCAGGATGTTGAAGTTGCCGAGGTAGCGCGCGTACGCGCTGTCGGTGCGGGCGCGGTCACGGTCGTAGAAGTTTTCCGGTGTCACCTGCAGCAGCCAGTACTGCAGCACAATGACAGCGGAATTCGAGGCCTGGTCGAACGTGCGCGATGCACCACTGTCGTACTCGCGCAGCCAGGCGAGTGGCACGGCCCGCATGACCGTGGGTGGCACGACGTAATCGACAGGATCGAGAAACAGCCGCTGCACTTCGTAGGCTCCGACTTCGTAGCGTGGCTCGTTGTTGAACTCGCCGCCGCCATAAGGCGCTTTGGCCAGCTTCGCGAGCAGTGAGTTGCCGTCCGGATAGCTGAGCACAATGCGTTGCGTGCGGTCGCCCTGAGCGCGCGAGCCGCGATTGTCGACCACGTTCAGCTGGCCACTGCGCAGGCGCGTCTCGATGCTGTCGATGGCGATCAGGTAGTTGCCATCCTGGGCGTGCGCGGCCGCAGCCAGTGTGAGCAGCAGGATGGGCAGGACGATGCGGGCAGCGCGGTTGGTTCGAGCCATCATGCACCTCCGTGGGGCAGGGCGTAGGGCAGTGTCAGCGAAAACGTGGACCCGCGGCCGGGCTCGCTGCGGACCTCGATGCGGCCGCCGTGCCGGTCCATCACTTCACGCGCGAGCAGCAGGCCGAGGCCCATGCCGACACGCGAGTTCCGGGTCGTGAACCCGGGGTCGAAAATGCGCTCCAGGTTCTGCGCCGGTATCCCGACGCCGGTATCCTCGATGTCGATGCGGACGCCGTCAGCGAATGCACGCGTCCGTACCGTGACCGTTCCGCTCCCTTCGATCGCCTGGATCGCATTCATCAGGATGTTCATGAACACCTGACCCAGCTCCTGCGGATAACACTCGACTGTGCCGATCTCACCGAAATCGCGCGCGATGGTGACGCGGTCACGCGTCTCGTGCGCCAGCAGCGTGAGTGCGGCTTCAATGGGTTCGCGCACGTCGACGTGGTCGCGCTGGGCACGATCCGGCCGGCCGAACGTGCGCAGGCTGGTCACCAGCCTGACCATGCGGGTGACGGCGAGGTCGTTCACTTGCAGGACATCATTGATGGCTGCGACGATGCGGCGCACCTCATCCAGCTCATCCGGTTCGACGACTTCATCAGCCAGAATGTCCTGCAACCGGGCCAGCGCGCGCTTCAGCACGTCATGGTTGCTGTTGAGCGCGCCCATGGGCGTGTTCAGCTCGTGGGCCACGCCGGCTGCCAGTGCACCGAGTGTCGCGACCTTTGCCGAGTTGACCGCTTCGGCCAGCGGGTCGGGGCTGCGCACGGCCATCAGAGGAACGCCTTGATCAGCCGGTGGCGCAAGGACAACAGCTCGACATTGGTCGATTCCAGGGCCGTGTTGCGCGCATCCAGCTCGTTGACCAGGCTCGATCGCTCGACGCCATTGCGGATGACCAGCCGGAGCCGATCATTGTCCCACGGCTTCTCGAGATAGTAGTAGAGGCCGGCTTCATTGATGGCGCGGATCGCATTCTGCACGTCGGCATAGCCGGTCAGCAGGATGCGGGATGCGTGCGGGCGCAGGTCGCGGGCGCGGCGCAGAAACTCGATGCCGTCCATGTCCGGCATCATGAAATCGGCGACAATGACGTCGACCAGATCGCTGCGGATCGTGTCGAGCGCCTGCTGCGGCAATGTCGTCGTCAGGATCCTGTACGTCGTCTCCAGCTGCAGGAAGCTGCGCAGCGCACCGAGCACCATTTCCTCATCGTCCACGAGCAGTACGGTGGGTGTGTAGCTGGCGCTCATGCGTGCTCCGTCATTCAGGCGACGAGCGTCCGGATCCGACGCGCCAGACCCTGCAGCAGGCCGATGGCGAGTTCCGGATGATCGGCGACCAGGTCATGAAACTCTTCACGCCGGATGCGCAGCAGGTGGGCCGGCTCGATGGCCACGGCCTCGACCGGACTGGGCACTTCATCGATCAGCGCCCACGTGCCGAACGCACCGCCCTCGCTGATGGTGATTTCGCCGCCCATGCCGCGCAGCTCGACCGTGCCGCGGGTGACGACGTGCAACGCGTCGGTCGGCTCGCCCTCGCGGATGATGATCTCGCCGCGATCGATCGCGACGTCTTCGGCAATGCCGGCGAGCAGGGCGAGGTGCGAGCCACGCGCATCCTTCAGCAGGTCGACGCGCTGGAGCAGGAAGACCGTCTCGACCAGATCCATCCCGGCGTTCTCCGGCTGCGTGTGAGTCCACCCGAGATGATGCGCGGCAGCGGCCGTGCAGGCGGCCACCCAGGCGTCGCCATCGTGGTGCAGTGCGCCCAGCGCGTCGACAGGCTGGCCGGCGGCTGCACCGTCACCGGGCTCACGCGTGAGAATAGGTTCGAGTTCCCGGAAAAGCGAATGGCCGATCGTCTGTTCGAGCCATTCGAGCGCATTGGCCCGCGTGGCGGTCGTGCCGGTGACGGCCAGGTAGCAGCGATAGATGTCGTCGGGCGGATGCACGAGGCCGAGACAGCGGAACGCGCCTTCCCGCCGTTCTCGCCAGGCATCGGCCAGTGCGCCACGGGCGAGTGCGACGACGCCGCCTTCCGTCGCTGCGCGCGCCAGCGCCGACCTCGCCGTCGCATAGCGCTCGGCGGCATCGACTTCACGCCGGATGACCGCGCGCACGAGCGTCGCATCGAACACGAGGTCCGGATTGTGTGCACGCAGCCGGCTGAGCGCCTTGATCGTCCGGTAGTCCAGCCACTGGTCCGTCTCCGGTGCGATCACCGCCGTCAGCAGTGCCTGGACCGAGGCTTCGCATGGAATGCGGGTGAGCACGGAGGGCACCGCGCGTCGTACGCGTGGATCCGCGGCCGGGTCGAGCAGTCGTTCGGCCAGCGGACCGACCGCGTCCGCACCCACGGCGGCGAGCGCGGTCCGTGCGGCCTCGCGCGTCTGTGAGCCCAGCAACGCGTCGATCAGCTTGGGATAGCTGCGCCGCAGCCCGAGCCTCGCTGCAGCGGCAACGGCGAGGGTTGCGACAGCGGGATCGTCATCGTCGAGGAACGCATGGACGACGCGTTCTGCGGCCGGGTCACCCATGAGTACACCCGCGGCGAGCACCAGCTCGATGCGCCGTTCCGAGTCCAGCACGTCTGTTTCCCGCTCATCGAGGCGGTAGCAGCGGCGTACGACATCGGTTGCTGCGCCGCCCATGTCGCCGCGTGCAATGCAGGCGAGCGTGGCGGTCCGTACCATGGTCGTGTCGGATGCCAGCAGCTGTTCGATCGAGCTGCCGTTGCCCTGTGCCGCGCACCAGGCGCGGACGGCAGCTTCACGGACGGGTGGTGATGGATCCGTGAGGCGGGCGTGCACGGCATCGGGCCGGGCCGCCTGCGGGAATCGCTCGAGCAATGACAGCGTGCGGGCGCGGATCTCCGCTGCCGGGTGTTCGAGCAGGGCATGCAGTTCGCCCTCGAGTGCACGCAGGTCACGCAACCGCGAATGGTCGATGAGGTCGAGCGCGAATGCGACGCGCAGCGCATCCTCCGACGCGAGCGCGCGCCGCACGATCGGCCAGGTCGTGCCATCGGCGAGCGAGCCGAACAGTCCGCGTACGCTGGCGAAGCGGCCCTCGATCGAACGCGCCAGTGTACGCACGTACTGGTGCCGCACCTCGATGCCGAACAACAGCCATACGAAGGCGAGCCCGATGCCCACGTACGCGACCTGATCCGGCCGCATGATCAGCAGAAGTACGAAGATCAGTGCAGCGGACAGTGCCTTGCCGAGTCCTTCCTCGAGACCCACGTCGATCCAGGTCCGGGCGCGCAGCTTCAGGTCGTCCGGCACGGGCACGTAGAGGATCTCGCGGCCTGCACGCTCCGCCGAATAGCGCAGTGTCGTCTCGGTCGCCTTGGCGACAACGCCGGCAGCCAGTGTGCCGAACAGAGCGAGCCCGACGTTGGCCGCGAGCATGCTGATCGGCAGCAGCAGCACGGCGACGCCGACACCATGGCGGCGCAGCATGGGGTGCAGCAGTGCCAGCACACCGAGCGGCAGCCACTGCGTCGCGAAGTTGAACTTGCCCTGGAACGCGCTGATCGCTTCGTGCGTCACGAACGCTTCGTGCGTCAGTACGTTGAACTGGTAGTCGACGATCTGCTTGACCAGAATGGTGACCAGCACCATTGCGGCGATCAGGCGCACGTGCGGATCGGTCATCACTTCGCGCAGGTCGCCGACGTCGAAGCGGGTGCGCTCGCGCGACCGGCGCACCGGCTTCCGGTCCGCACCCGGTCCCGCCGCCAACGGCAGCGCCAGCCCGAACGCCGCAATCAGCACAGCCGCAATCAGCAACAGCCTCGCCGTGCCGATGGATTCGGCGAAGAAACCCGTGACCGCACCACCCGCCGCGGCGCCGATCGACCCGCCCGCAATGATCAGCGGGTAGACATGCTTTGCAGTGCGCGCATCGACCTGGTACTGGGTGGCCAGGAAGAACTGCGAGACGAGTGCGGCCGAACACAGGTCGTACCAGCCGTAGAACAGCAGACCCTGCACGGTGCTGCCGGGCTCGAAGAACAGGTAGAACAGGACCAGATTCGCGGCGAAGAAGAGTGCCGAACCGGTGACCAGCCGGTGCCACCCGGTGCGCGCGACCAGCCGGGTCCAGGGCGGCACGAACAGCACGACCGCTGCGCTCACGAGGTAGACGCGGTAGAAGTTCACGCCGCCGAGTCCCTCGAGTGCGAGCGCGTTCTTGACCGGCCGCAACACACCGACCGCGCAGCTGATCAGGAAGAACAGCGCGGCCATTGCCACGAGCCGGGCCGGCACGTGGCGCGGATCGAGCGAACGCAACGACGCTTTCCTGTCCTTCAATGGGTTGGCTGCCGGTGATTGGGAGTGCGCCCCGGAAAGTGTGCGACGTGAGGGCGGGGTGGGTCAATAGCGGGCCCGGCGCGGTCGCCGCGCCAACCTCATGACTGGAACCGGTAGCCGACCTTCCAGACGGTGATGAAATGGGCCGGATGCGCTGCATCGCGCTCCAGCTTCTTGCGCAGCTCCTTGATGTGCGAATCGACAGTGCGCGTCATCACCGCGCCGCGATGGCCCCAGACATCGCGCAGCAGCTCCGCGCGTGACAACACGATGCCCTGTTTGTCGATCAACGCCATCATCAGGTCGTATGCCCGCGGCGTCAGTGTCACCGGCTCGCCGGACACGAGCACGGTGCGGGAGAGCGGATCGATGTCGACATCGCCGAACCGGATGTGCGCCTGCCCGGCCGTCTTCAATCGCCGGCCGTGCCTGCGCAGCAGTGATTTCACGCGCTCGAGCAGCTCGATCAGATGGAACGGCTTGGTGACGTACTGGTCGACGTCGAGCCGGAACCCGCGCACGCGATCCGTCTCCTCGCCCAGCGCCGTCAGCATGAGGACGGGCGTCTCGACGTTTTCCGAACGCAGCGCACGCAGCACCTGGAAACCGTCGAGCTGCGGCAGCATGGCATCCAGGATGATGAGATCGGGCGCTGCGTTGCGGCCGAGCTCGAGGCCGGTCGCCCCGTCCTCCGCGAGCACGACCTCATACCCTTCCAGCTCCAGGTTGTAGCGGAGACCGGCGGCGAGGTCGGCATTGTCCTCGACGATCAGGATGCGCGCCATGCCGGATCAGGCGCGCGGCCGCTCGGCCGGCGCCGGCGCAGCATCCGCCGTAATCACGGGGAAGCGCAGCACTACGCGTGTACCGCCGCCCGGCGCGCTGTCGATCGCGGCATCGCCACCATGTCGCTTCATGACGTCGTGAACGATGGCCAGGCCGATGCCGCTGCCACCCACGGCGCGGGCTGCATCGTCGCCGCCTCGCCGGAACGGCTCCCAGACGGCCGACCGATCGCGTGCAGGAATGCCCACACCTTCGTCATCGACGATCACGAGCGCCCTGGCGCCCTCCTGCCGCGTACGCACCGTCACCGTCTGGCCGGGCGGACCGTACTTCACGGCATTGTCGAGCACGTTGTGCAGTGCGACACGGAACGCCTCGCGGCCAATGGGCGCGTTCACGCCATCGTCGAAATCGAACGAGAACTCGGCGCGGCGCGAGCGGGCCAGCGGTTCGAACGTCGTCACCGTGGCCCGTATTTCAGTGGCGAGGTCGCACGACTCGCGTGGAATTTCGCGGGTTGTACCAATGGAAGCGAAGCGCAGGACGTTCTCGACGAGGTGGCCGAGTCGTGTGGCTTCGCGGTCCAGGTGATCGAGCGACCATGCCCGGTCCCGGTCGGTGGCGGTTCTGCCCAGTCGCAGCGTATCGAGGTAGAGCCGGATCTGTGAAAGCGGTGTTCGCAGTTCATGTGATACACCGGCCACGAACTCCGTGCGCATGCGGGTCAGCGAAGCGGCTCGCCGCAGCTGCTGGACGGCGACGACGGCCAGGGTGGCGGCCACGCCGAGCAGCGCGAAGAGCATGGGCAAGCGTGAACGCGGCAGGCCGCCGATGATCAGGACACCCGCGACGGCCGGCTTGATTGCGGCACGTACCGAGAGTCCCGCGAACGAATCGGGCAGTCGCTCCTCACGCTGGCGCGCGAACGGTACCGTGAGCGTGTCCGAACGGTACAGCACACGACCCGGCCGATCACGGATCTGTACGCTCAGGATCTGCCGGTTGCCCAGCTCGCGCGTGAGCGCCCGCGGCAGCAGATCCGTGTCATCGATAATGACATCGAAGAGCCGGGCCAGCATGGTTTCCGACAGCTCGAATGCATAGATGGCCGTGTCGCCCCAGGAAGTGGCCATCGGGCGATAGGCGAAGAAATGGCGTTCCCCATCGTGCTCGGCGAAGACGAGACCGTAGTCGTGGACGAGGCGGAACTCGCGTCGCAGACTCGCCGACAGCGTATCCACGATCCAGGACCGCTCCCTGGCCGAGTAATGCCGCACGGGCGGCAGCCGGCCCAGTTCGGATCGTTCGAGCGCGACCATTGTATCGACGACGACGCCCTGCGTGGCATCGTGATGGACGTTCGCCACCGCCATCAGCGTGTCGGCGCCCAGCACGAAGGCGAAGAAATGGGATGGTGGGTAGGGCGCGCGATGACAGTAGCAACCGGCGGAATCCCACTGGAGATAGTGCGCGAGGTCCCGGGCGTCCGGAATGCCGGGACTCTCGTGCAGGCTGTTGCCGTGATTGATGGGCTGGAGTACGGCGGCGGCAGCGCGGAACATCTCCTGCTCGAGGTGCTGGCGGAAGCTCCATGACGCAAACGTCGTGTAGTCGCGCAGCGCTTCCTCGGCCTGGCGCCTGGATGAGCGGACCGCAGCCTGCGCCTGGAATGCCGCTACGGCCAGCAGCGCCACGCTCGCCAGCAGCAGCACGAGCGGCAGATTCGGTCGGAACCGGTCAGTCCACTTCACGCGGTGAGTCGTCCAGTCAGCATCCCCGGCGGATCGCCTTGACACGGGCTGACGCGGAGGCCGGTGCTTCGGCATTCGCCGGCGCACCCGCGTCCGTACGCGGCACGCCGCCGAACCAGCGCGCGAGGTCCGCAATCTCGCGGAATTCGGCACGCTCTGCCCCGGTCGCATCCGCGCGCAAGGTCGGCTCCAGGATGCGGTCCGCCCAGCCGGCCAGGCCGTCCTCGAGCCAGAACGTCTGATCGTACCCGCGAGCACGCAGTCCGGCCACGGCCGCTGCGGCGGTTGCACCGTCATCCGTATAGAGCACGACGGTCTCGCCCGGCTCCGGCAACGCGGCATCCAGCCGGTTGCGCGGCACATGACGCGCGGTCGGAACGTGGTATGCCTCGAAGGCCGCTGCAGCGCGGATGTCGAGCACACGCAGACCCGGCTTCGCGTCCCGGATCCAGCGCGCCAGCGCGATCGCATCCACGGCAAGGGCCGGGCTGCCGGCGGCCGGCACTGCGGCGCGGAGCCCATCCGGAGCAGCGCCGGGCGGGTCCGCCAGCAATGCTGCGGCGGCGAGCAGAAAGGCGACCCATGCGAGACCGCGTGACGACGTGAGCTGCTGCGCGGCACGCACACCCGCGGACCCGGCGCGCCCAGCCGTCCGGCAGCGACGGTCGCCGCGCATCACGCACCGCTCGCGCCGAAGCGTCGCTCGAGTCGGCTCGCTCCGAAGAACGCGGCAAGGGCGAGCACCGTGATGCAGAACACGACCGTGCCGCGCGAAACGCCGAACAGGGCAGGCAGCGTCGCAGCGCCGAGCGGCGTCGACGCGTAGAACGTCTCGAGCCACGGGAATGCGAGACCGAACAGCAGAATACCTGCGCACATGCCGGCCATGACGGCGAAACCATCCTTGCGTCCGGTCGCAGCCGCGACGCACGACGTGCCCGGACACAGACCGCCGACGACGAAACCCACACCGAAGATGAGGCCGCCCGCAATCTGCGGCAGCACGTACGTCGCGGGTACGAAGACCCGGGCCAGGTCGAGCAGGCCGAGCCGTGCCAGCCAGAACGAGCCGAGCATGGCCGTCACAATGGCACTGAACATCACCTTGAGCACGGTCATGTCGGTCAGGTAGAACTGGCCGGCCAGCTTGCGCGCACTGCCCAGGCCGCCGCGCTCGAGGAACCAGCCGAAGACGAAACCGATCAACAGAGCCAGCGCGAGCGCAGCGCCGTCGCCGAACACTCCGTTCTCGTAGAAGGGCATTTCTACCTCCACTGCCGGCGAACCAGCGGCGCGACCGCGAATGCTGCGGCGAAAGCGGTCGCCACGAAGATCCACGCGCCGGGCGCGAGCAGGGCACCACCGGTGAGTGCGAGACCGGACGTGCAGCCGCGGGCCAGCTTGGCACCGAATCCCATCACGGCACCACCTGCGAACGCGAGCAGCAGCCGATTGCGAACAGCGATGTTCGGACCGCGCTCCGTCGCGAAGCGGAACCGTCCCGCCAGCCAGCCGGACACCAGTGCCCCGAGTGTGATGCCGATGACCTCGATGAGCAGCCAGTCCGCCAGCGGATTCGCGACGCCCTCACCGGCGTAACGGGCGAACGCGGGATTCGACGCGACCGTCGCGGGTGATGCCTGTGCCACACCCACGCTCACGACGGTCGAGAAGGCGCCCGATGCACCCAGACCGCGACCCATCAGGACGAACGCCAGAAGCAGGACAATGCCAATGCCGACACCGGCAAGGTAGGGACTCATGTACGGGCGGGGCGCTCGTGCCGCCGCGACCCGCGGGCGGGCCCGTTCCCTGCCGGTGTCCCGTTCCAGTGTGGCCATCCCGGCTCTCAGCGGTGGAGCGGCGCCAGCATGACGCCGCAGGAAGGGGCAGTCCGATCGTGCAGCACCGGACTACTTGCGCGCGCCCGTCTGCACCGGCCGGTCCGGCTTCTGCGTCCACCCCGTGAAGGAGCCGTCGTACAGCACGACGTTCCTGCCCAGCAGCCGTGCGGCAAAGACGATAGCCGTCGCCTGCTGCCCGATGTGACAGTAGGCGATTACCGTATCATCCGGTCCCACGCCTGCGTCATCGAACAGCGCTCGCAATGCAGCCGTATCGCGGACGCGCAGTGCGTCATCCGTCAGTTCCGTGAACGGAATGTTACGGGCGCCGGGAATGTGTCCGGCGCGCGCGCCCATGCCGGCTTCGCGGCCCTCGTAGAAGACGGGAGTTCGCGCGTCGATGATGGTGAAGCCGGGCCGGCCCAGCCGCTCCTCGACCTGTTCTGCCGTGACGACAATGTCCTCGACCGGCTGCGCCGTCAGGCGCCCGTGCGCGGCTGCCGGTATCTCTGCCGTCACCGGCTTGCCGGCCGCCTTCCAGGCACGCATCCCGCCATCCAGCAACGCACTGCGATCGCCCAGACCCACGTAGTCCAGGGTGAAGAGGATACGGGTCGCGGCCGTCACCCAGTCGTTGCCGTAGTACACGACAATGCGCGAATCGTCGGAAATGCCGAAGCTCTGCAGCTTCGCACGCAGCTGTTCCACCGGCGGCAGCTCGAGCATCAGACCTGTATCGTGCGAAGGCGGGTGCGGCAGTGAGACGTCGTCCAGCCCGATGAGGCGGGCGCCCGGAATGTGCTCGGCCTCGTATTCCGCTTTCTGACCGACGTGCAGAACCACGAGGCCCGGACTTCCCGGATTCTGTGAAAGCTGGTCCACACTGATGAGCAGCCGATCCCGCGGATTCTGGGCAGTGGCCGGCACGGATGCGCCTGCAACGGCACTCAGAGCGAGCAGGCCCGCGAGGGCGGGCCGGTGGCGGCGTAGCATTCTGTCCTCCCCGATGAGCGTCCGGACCGTCGGCCCGACCGGCGTGCGGTCCCAGCCGCGACCCTGCAACATACGGCAATGGGCCGCGTCGCGAATGGCGTCGGCTTGCGAGATGTGTGACAGAGTTGTGAACGCAGAGCGGGCGGCGCGTCCGGCGACCGTTCGCAACGGCCGGCAAACGGGCGTCAGAAGGCAAGCAGCCGGGTCGCCTTGAGCGTCAGGACGCGCTCGGCGACGGCGCCGCCATCCACGCCTCGTTTTTCGGTGAACACCAGGAACACATCGGAGAGCGGAGCATGGATCCAGTTGAGCCGGAGATTGCTGACCAGCTCGTCGCTGGCCTCGAGGTACTGGACAAAGGCGGAAGCGAACAGTCGTGTAGACGCCGCCCAGCGGATGCGGCCGCCCACGATGTCGGCCGTGAAGTCGTCGCCGGAGAGCGTGATGTCATTGTGCTGGACGAACGCCTCCACACTCAGGTGCGGGCTGGGCCGCAGTGTGGCGCTGGCCCCGAGGCCGGTACGATCACCGTCATAGAAGCTGCCCCGCGAGAACGTCACGGTGCCGGCCAGGCGGCGAGCACCGCTCGACGTGTAGCCGGCCGCGAATTCGTCGAAGTGGTAGGTTCCGGCCACGACCTCCGCGCCGGCAATGATGGTGGTCTCGAGCAGACGTTCCAGGCGATGATCGACATCGAAGCGGAGCGCGCCGCCGTCCACGAACGTCGCCGTCAGCCCGGGCTTCACCGAGCGTGTCTCGAGCACGCCGCCGGTGTTTTCGATGGCCGTGAAATCGATGTACGGATTCAGTTCCTGCAGCCGGGCGAAGTGTGGCTGCGGGTGTGCGCCGACCGTCGCGAACGCCTGGCGGATGCCGGTCCGGCGAATGAAGCCGACACCGGGATTGAAGCCCTCACCCACGTGCTTGACGAAAGCGGACACGTCGAATACCGGGTCGCGCCAGCCGACCTGCAGGTACGAGGACGTGCGGTCGCCGCTCACCCCGGGCTCGTCCGTGGCCGCGGCGTAAGCGTTCACGAGCAGGTAGCGGAGCAGCCGGAAGTTCGCATCCACACCGACGCTGCGGTTGTACTCGCCGGTTGCGCCGTTACCCGTACCCTGACGGTTGGCGAACAGCGCGCCGACGTCGGCGACCGTACCGAAGTACTGGCGGACGCGTGCGACCGCGAAGTTCTCGGCCGGCGACGTGGCGCTGGACCGCGTCTGCATTTCGAGCAGGCCGATCTCCGTGCTGCCGGCGCGGCCGGACACGCGCACACCACCGAGGATGGGGATCGGCCGGCGATCGCCGGACAGGCCGATGCTGCGCGAGTAGAACAGCTTGAAATCGCGAGGGCCGGAGCCCGTGCGCAGGTTGCGTTCGGTCACGTCGCCCAGCGTGAAGGTGCCGTCGTTCTCCAGGAAGAAGTCACGCTTCTCGGGAAAGAACAGCGAGAAGCGCGTCAGGTTCACCTGTTCCTGATCCACTTCGACCTGCGAGAAGTCGGTGAGCGCGGTCACGTCCAGCGTGAGCCGCGACGTGAGCCCGTACTTGGCATCGAAGCCGGCATCGAAATCGGCGCCGTCATCACCCAGTGCTTCCGCTGCGCTGCCTGCCGTGCTCGCCGCGCGCACGTACGGCTTGATCGTGAGGTTGCGGCCCTGACGCAGCTCGTTGAGTCCGCTGAGCGTGCCGGCGCGTGACATTCGGTGCAGCCGCATCTGGCGCTCTACAGGTGCCCAGTACGAATCCTCGTTCAGACGGCGGATGCGACGCAGGAAGTTCAGGCCCCAGGTCTGCCCGGCGCGCGTCGCGCGGAAACGCAGCGTGCGCAGCGGAATCGCCAGCTCGACCGACCAGCCATCCGCATGGATCGCCGTCCGCGTGTGGATCACGCCTTCCCACGCCGTATTCACTTCACGGCTGTCACTGAACGACTGCGCATCGAACAGCGCGCCGGCCGGACTCACGGCGAACATGACACCGTTCTGCCGGTCCATGAACGTGTCCAGTGTGACACCGAACAGATCCGCATCGTGCGTCGGGAAGTCCTGCTCGAGGCCGGGCGAATACAGCCGGCCGGGCTCACTGTCATACAGGTACGCACCGACGTACAGGTTGTCGTCGTCGATCAGGACGCGGGCGACCGTACGCTCGCTCGCCGGCCAGCCGACGCGCGGCAACGCGGTGATGAAATCGGTCGCTGAATCCGCGAGCAGCCAGACGGCCTCGTCGAGCCGCCCATCGAGGCGGATCGGTGCATCGGTACGTATTGCACGCAGCAGGGGACGCGGCTCGGTTTCCGGATCGATCGGATACGAGCGTACGGCCACGCCGTCGCCGTTGCCGCCGGCCTGGAATGCCCCTGCCGGCGCGGCCGTGAACGAGACCGCGAGCAGCAGCCGGAACGCCGTCCCGCTTGCGCAGTGCCGGCCTCCGCCATGGCTGCGCCGCATCAGGGGGATGGGCACGACCGTTCGTCCTGTCGTTCGGGATGGGCCGCGCGCACGTGCCGCGGTTCCCTACTATACCGGGCGGCCGCGTTTCCGGCGAGGTTGCACCGGCCACGGCGTTTCTGGCTGCTGGTGCTGGTGCCCGGGTCACGCCAGGACAGACGGCGGCGGTTCCGGCCGGCGCGCCGGTGAACGGAAGCGGCATGGCACGACTCAGCCGCAGTACGAAAGCCTTTCACGCAGGTCGGCGCGGAACGACCCGTGTTGGCGCGATCCATCAGGAAAACGAAGATCGTACCATCCCACGATCGGTTCACCGGCGCGTCCCGTGTCGAGTCTGACTTCTCCGGCCACGGCAGTGATGCACTGCCCGACATCGCGGCACAGGGTCACTGCGCCCCACGACTCGGCCGGCGCGATGGTGTAGCGTCTTCCGCGGGCACGGTCGATGGGTCGCCCGATGGAAATGCTCACCGTGGGACTGAAGGGTTCTGCAGCAGGCGTGACGCGTGGTGTGACATGGATCAACGTGGCGGGACCGTCGAATGGCGCGCAGTCCGGCATGGCCCACGCCGGAAGATCCCG
>Ga0302046_10002834_pt1 | contig 15994 bp, 14 predicted proteins | sample RVTome_11_FD_200261 | JGI IMG/M metagenome (GOLD analysis project Ga0302046, IMG submission 200261) | Soil microbial communities from uranium-contaminated site in the Upper Colorado River Basin, Wyoming, United States - RVT147D111 (version 2) ...
AAATCTCCACGCCATTCATTGCATAGTCTCCCCGGGCTTTAATCAGGCGGTAAGCTGACCTCCGTCCACCCGAACCACTTGACCCGTTACGTAGGAGCTCATTTCGGAACACAGGAACAACACGACGCGCGCGACGTCATCGGTTTGCCCCAGGCGTCCCAACGGACTCTCGTCCAGAGCTTGCTGGCGAAACTCGTCGGGAACTCCTTCCGTCATAGGAGTCTCGATCCAGCCCGGTGCGACAACGTTCACCCGAATCTGAAACCGACCGAGCTCCTTCGCGGCCGTCTTCCCAAGAGCTATCAATCCAGACTTGGACGCGGCATAGTTCGCCTGGCCGAACTTCCCGCGCTGGCCGTTGATCGAAGAAATCAACACGACCGCCCCCGCCCCCGCTCGCCGAAGAAGAGGCGTTGCCTCCTTGAGAAGATAGAAAGCCGAGTCGAGGTTCACCGAGAGGACTTCGGACCAAGCGCTTTCTTCCATTTTCCATAGCACCGAGTCCCGTGTGATTCCTGCGCAATGGACGACGATGTCGAGCCTCCCGTGTTCTTTTCCCACGCGAGTGATGAGCTCGTGGACCTGAAGCGGTTGGGTCAGATCGCAGGAAAGCTGGACCGCGTCATCGTTGCGTCCAGGCGCCGGGCGGCCGGGGAGATCGACGCTCAGGACCTTCGCTCCGGACGCGACGAGAAGGTTCACAATCGCGGAGCCGATGCCTCCCCTTCCGCCGGCAACCAGGGCAACTTTCCCGGTGAGCGAGACGAGTGAGAGTAGGTCGGATTGCGCCATGGTCACGCTGCCGGCAGGGAGAGACCCTTCTGGGCGAGCCTTCGCGCCCGAAACGCCCCCCACAAAGCCGCTCCCAATGCCCCCGCCAGGATCGAGTCCGGGTGGGCTCGCATCTCGATAGGTGCCTTTTGCTCGGCGACGGCTTCCCGCATGGCTCCCAGAAGACCAACGTCCGCCGCCAGCCCGCCGGTAACCAAGACGACTCCCTGGGCTCCCGCGGAAGTCAGCAATCGGAGATAGCGGCCTGCCATCGATGAGTGAATGCCCTTGAGGATGTTGGGAATGGTGATCCCCCGGGAAACCATGTTGATGACGTCGGTCTCGGCCAAGACCGCGCAGATGGAGGAGCAGGTTTCGGGATTGTCTGCTTTGAGCGAGAGCGGTCCGATCTCGTCGAGCGTAACCCCGAGATAGCGGCCGATATTCTCCAAGAACTGACCCGATCCCGAGGCACACTGGCTGGTCATCCGATAGCCGAGCACCTTGGCCTTGGCGTCCATCAGAAGAGCGCGCGTGTGGAGCGCTCCGATATCGACCACCGCCCGCGCTTCCGGATCGAGAAAAAGCCCACCCCGCGCGTGCGTCGTCATGCCGTAAAAATGGCCGGTGCGGAAAGAAATAAGCTCTCCTTCGCCGGTGGTGGCGATGTAGCCGAGGCAGTCGCGGCCGATGCCTGCCGCTTCCACCGTCTCGTCGAAGACGGTTTCGGCAAGGCGAAAGAGATCTCGTTTACGAATGCGCTCGGCGCGTGCCGCCAGCACCCGCGCTCCGGTTTCTCCCCCGTTTTCCATGATCACGACTTTCATCGTGGAGGAGCCGATGTCGATTCCGGCGGTCAACAGAGTCTCGTTCTCTGGCATCGTCACCCTCATTCAGTTGGAGGTCGCCGCTTGGCTTGCTCGCCGGGATTCTCTCGAGGCGAATAGAGCAGCTCCCAGGGCACCGGTATAGATCGAGTCCGGCGAGATGTTGATCTTGATGTCGCACCCGTAGTTCTCGGAGACCAATTTCTTCAAGGCGTCCACCGCGGCGGGATTCTTGGCGACGCCGCCGGTGAACGTGAACTCGTTCTTGACACCACCCGAGCGCGCGAGCAGGGACATGGCGCGCAGGATGATGGCGCGATGCAATCCCGCCAGGATGTCCTCGCGCTTTTCTCCCAAAGACAGCCTTTCCCTCAGCTCGGCGCCGGCGAAGACCGTGCAGGTCGAGTTGATGCGAACCGGGCGTCTGGAATCGCGGGCGAGAGGGCCGAGCTCGTGCAACCCCAGGTTCATCTCGTCGGCGATATAACCCAAGTATCGACCGCAGCCGGCCGCGCAGCGATCGTTCATCTGAAAGGAGGTGACGATGCCTTGCTCGTCCACCTGGATGGCCTTGGTGTCCTGCCCACCGATGTCGAGAACGGTGCGCGTGGTCGAGAACATGGCGTGGGCCCCGAGACCGTGGCAGAGGATCTCGGAACGGATCTGGCCTTCGGGGAAGGGGAGCCGTTGTCGACCGTAACCGGTACCCACACTGCCGACCTGTTTCAGCTCGATGTCCATCACACGCTCGACGGCACCCTGAAGGCTTTCGTCGGCCTCCGACATTTGGGCGAGGGCCGCCTCCGCATGCGCCTCGAAGGTCCCCGCCGCGGACGGAGAGTTCTCGACTTCGAGGATCGCCTTGTCGAAGAGCCCCACCAGATAGTCGAATCGCACTTCCTTGTTCTCGAGGGATTCTGCCTCGGCGAGCTTGAGGTAGCGGCTCCCCGCCAGATCGCGAAAGAAGTCGCTCTTCCGCGTGGCTCCCTCCGCGAAGAGCCCCGCCGCCTCGTCGTGCATCCTGCTGAGAATTTTCTGGACGCTGGGGAGAAAACCGGAGGGATGGATTCTCTGCAGCAGCTCGGTCAGATCCTCTTCGAGAGCCCGGAGCTGGGCGAGGTACTGCTGCATTCTGAACTTTCTTCCGAGCTCGGCCAAGAGCTGCGCCTTCCTCGTATCTTCCACTCCGGCTCGATCGAGCTCCGACTCGACCAGGGAGAAACGGGTGTTGATCAAGGCCTCACTCAAGACGATCTGGCAAGCGACGTCGTAGTTGCTGCGAGAATTCGTGATGCCGCGCCCCAGGATCGGGCCCGTCTCCCCCAGGATGACCGCCTTGGTGGTGGTCGATCCAAGATCGATCCCGACGTGGTAGTTCATGCCGCCTCGCCCCCACCCAAACGTTTCTGCTCGATCATCTGAAAGTAGGACTCCAGGCGGTTCTTGATGTTCGCCGCGGAGAAGTAGCGCGGGTCGACGAGGTCGCTCTCGATGAACCCGCCCGGCTTGCCGACGCGATTCTCCACCTCGCGCAGAATGTGGAGCTGTCCGGCGGAAAAAGAATTGCAGCTCTTGACCGAGTTGATGAGGAATCCATCCGCTCGATAGTCACGGACGTAGCTCGCCAGCATGTCGACCCGTGAGGGCAAGTTCAGATTCGTGTAGCAGCCCATGCAGTACTCGGCGAGTGTCTCGATCGGCCGGGATGGATCGTGCCGAAAACCGAAGTCGTAGACTCCCCCCACCTTGGTATAGGTCGACGCGACCACCACCGCGCCCTCGTCGGCGAACATCTTCCAGAACTCGCGGAAGTTGGTCCAATTGGGTGGTCCCTCGACGACGATCCGGTAGCGCTCTTCGGTGAGCTCTCCGTCGGGAGTCATGGGACCCTTGCCGAGACGGATGCTTTCCTCGATCTCCGAACGGAGCGCTTGGTAGTACTCGATCGCGTCTTCAGTCCCGCGAAAAGAGGAGAAGATAGGTCCGATGTAGTAGACGCCACCGAAGTAGGCGTCGATAGGTGAGGGTCTGTTCTTCGCCGACTGGAGCACCCACACCAAGTCGTCCTCGGCTCGAGCGGAGCGGGCGAGGCATTCCTTCAAGCGATCTTCGTCGTATCTCTTTCCGGTAATTTTCTCCAGGGTGGGGATGAGCTTCTGGCGGATCTGATCGACCACGTATTGGCGCATGGAGTCCGTGATCTGCCCCTCTCCTTGATAAGGGACGTGGATCATGACCACCGGGCAGTGGTACTCCTCGCGCAAAATCTCGAACCACTTCATGAACGTGAAGCAGCCGGTGTAGGAGAGAAGAAGCAGATCGGGCTCCGGCAGGCGCTCGCCGGTGGGCCCGACGTTGCCCGTTTTCAACATGCCGACATCGGATTTGACGTAGGTACAGACGTCTTCCGAATGGCCGAGCTTTTCCGCGACGGCGATGTAGTCCTTCGTCTTGCCCCGCATGGCGGACTGCAGGGCGTTGATCTCGGGAAGCACCGGCAGGATGTCGAAGGACAGGAGAAGCTCGGTCATGTTGCCGGGCACGAAAGTGTAGGCGGATTTTTCGCCGGTCTCGGGAGCGTGCGCCAACCGGGTGAAGTGCTCGGCGAGCATCTTCTTTTGCCGGAGCTGGCTGGAGTCTTTTTGAATCCCCGCTTTCTCCGTCGAGTTCGGCATGACGTTACCCTTCTGTCTAGACCGAGATCCGGGTGGGCGCGCCCGTGCCTGCGTTAGACTCTTCAGGTGTTCCCCAAAGTTTGATGGAATCGGCGAACGTACCCGCTTGTTCCCGGATGACCTGGAACTGACCGCTGTTTTCGGAGTATTTGAAGGCGGTCCAAGGAATGCCCGCTCTTTCCACGGCCGGCGTCACCATGGGTTGGTCGAGCAACGCCGGATCGCAGAAGCTCGGGGCACAGAAGAGAACGCCCTCGGCACCGCTCGCTTTGACACGCTCGACGAGGTCCTTGCCCTTTTCCGCCTGGTCAATGTAGCGAGTGGGGCTCGCCATCGAGCTTTCGAGAAACGCGGTCACCAAATTATCGAGAGGATCCCCCTCGACCGGAATGTCTTCGGTGATCCATCGGTGGACTTGAACGAAGTCGTCGTCCACGATGTAGCAGCCGGCTCGCTCGAGGGTCTTGATGAGTCCCAGGGGCGGCTGCTCGCAGAAGGAGCCGGTGAGCAAGACACGGGCCTGATCCATGGGTTTGCGATCCCTCGCCGCTTCCACGGAGCCTCGATAGGCTCGCAACATCTCGACGTGCTCCTCGACGGGTAGTGAGAGGCCGGCCCGCAGGATCAGGTAGAGCTCGTCCGTCGGAACCTTCCACGGTTCCTCCCGGCGCAGCTCGTAGAGTCCTTGCACCAGGCGGCGGTGCTCGTTGTAGACCACGATCGACCGGCGCAGCGCGTCGTCGTCGAGCGGTCTGGCTCCGTGGTTTGCGAGCTCCTTCGACAACTCTTCGAGCTCGCGCCGGAAAAACGCGCCGCCGATCTCGGGGTCGAAATTCTGCGGCACGTCCAGATAACGGACGAGCTTGCCGGGAAACTGCATCTTCCAAATGCCGGAAAGATTGCGGATGACGTCGCAGATGGCGGGGAAGAGCATGCCGTCCAAACAATCGAGGCTCCCGTTCAACCCGAGCTCGATGGTGCTCCTGGGGATGTGGCAGATGTAGGACTGGTAGAAGGCATCGCCGCGGATGATCTCCAGATCGTCGCCCCCTCCCATGATTCCCACCGGCAAGACGCCCTGAGCCCAAAGGAGCTCCCGGGGGACGTAGATGGGCATGAAGCCGATGGCGAGTCCCGCTTGACGCTCTTTCCACTCCCGAACCGACTGCAGGCGGTGGTCGCGATAGAGAGCTTCGGCTCGCTCCACAAGCGGCCGCAGAACTTTGTCGGTCATCGGTTCTTCCATTGGGGAGCGCGTTTTTCCATGAAGGCCTTGAGTCCCTCCACCGCGTCCCCGGTTGCCATCAGCTCCTTGAGGTAAATCCTTTCGACCTCGTCGAGCTCGGTCGTGAGGCGCGCTCGAAGACCATGCCGAGCCGCTTTGACCGCGTAGCGAAGGCTCGACGCGGAGTGCGGCAACAGATGCTCTTTGGCGTAATCGAAGGCGGCTTGGCTCGGATCCTCGGCTATGACGTCGATGAGTCCGATCCGCTGCGCCTCGTCGGCCTGGACGGTCCGACCCGAGAGGCACAAATCCTCCGCGTTCCCGCGCCCCACTCGCTCCGGGAGGACGACCGAAGCCACCGGTGGGAACACGCCGAGCACGATCTCGGGTTGACCCATGCGGGCGTCACTCGAAGCGAAGACACGATGACACAAGCTCGCGAGCTCGAGTCCGCCCCCGAGACACTGGCCTCGCACCGCTGCCAGAACGACGTAAGAACCATCGAGCATGGTCCGCAGCATTCCGTGAAAGGCGCGCAACATCGTCTCGACGTGCTCGGGCATGTGCTCCGGCACGCTCGCCCCGAAAGAGAAATGCGATCCGCGCCCTTCGAGACAGAGCGCCTTGAGATCGGCGTCGCCTCCCGCGCGCCGAAAGACGGCGGTGAGCGCCTCGAGCATCTCGCCGTCCAGGATGTTGCCTTTGGGGCGGTCCAGGAAGACACGCCAATAGGCCCCGCCTTCCTGGGGCTCGACCGTGACGGGTCCTTCCTCTGTCATCGTTCAAACCTCCGTGAGATCGAGCTCGAGCTGCACATAAGGGCCGCCGGCAAAGCCGTTCGAGCGAAAGAACGAAAGTACCGGGATGTCGTTCCGTCGCACCATGGTTCTGAGGCGGGTCACTCCCGCCTCGCGGAAACGCCGGCAGGTTTCTGCAAGGAGCCCCGAAGCGACCCCGGTTCGCGCGTAGGGCACGTCGGTGGCGACCGCGAAGATCCAGCCGCACGCTTCGGAGCCGAACTCGAAGGCCCTCACCTCACCCAAAAGGTAGCCGGCGAGACCCGACTCGCCTGCCGCGGCCAGGCCGATACGGAGCGATCCGTCGGTGGAATCGAAAAAATCTTTGAAGACCTGCGTCCAATAGTCCTTTTTGAGGAGACCGGTTCGGACGGCGTCGATACGAGCCACCTCGGACAGATCCCGGGGCTCGAGTTCGCGGAGGTTTAAGGCCGTGGTGGGAGTCATCAGGCCTTGACCCCATGGGCTTTGGCCAGGATTTCCTCCACCAACTCCTCGGACCAGGTGCGTCCTTCGGCCAAGCGCCGCCGTAGCAGCAGGAAGTCGGGCTCCCGGCACTCCTTCGTTCCTTCGTGGAAGGCGCGGAATCCCGCCCGGCCTTCGGTCATCATGTTGAGGGCCAGCCAGGCGCGATTCGATTCCTTGTTGCGATCCCAGTGCTCGAGCTTGTGTTTGCGAACGCTCTCGACGGTCTTCGAGAGACAGCCCGGCATCGTCATCGCCAGGCGGTAGACGAGGGTATCGACTTCCTGATCGAGTAGTGACAGGTCGGTCTTCCCCTGCGCGAGCGTGTCTTTCCCCGCCTTACGGTCTTCGCCGGTCTTGAGCTCGCCGTAGACGATTTGGCCGCTCTCGTCGATCCAGCGGTCGGTGATGACCAGGGGATTGGTGATGAACCGCTCGCCGATCTTGAGCGCTCGGACGACCTTGGTGATTAGACCCAGTCGCAGCGCCTTGTAAGGACTCCAGTGCTCACAGAGCGTGCAGCTTTCCATGGCGGCTTCGATGCCGACGAAGAGCGGGAGGAAATCCGTGCTCCCGCCGTCGGGCGCCGAGCCGTGCTTCGGGCCGGCCTGCCCGAAGAGAGCGAGATCCTGCGAGATAGAGAAATCACAGGCCATGCCGATCTCCTGCCCACCGGCGATGCGCATGCCATTGACGCGGCAGACGACCGGCCGGTCGCACATCAGAATGGCACTCACCATGTCGTTGAAGAGCCGCATGTACTGCCGGTACTCGTCCGGTCGTCCCGCGTAGTACTCCGCGTACTCGGCGGTGTTGCCGCCGGTGCAGAAGGCACGATCGCCGGCACCAGTAAAAACCACCGCCACACACCCACGGTCCACGGAAGCTCTTCTCATACCGAGGATGACCCCGCGGACCATATCGGTCGTGTAGGAGTTCAGCTGTTTGGGATTGTTGAGAGTGATGCGGACGGCGTGGAGACCGCTGACGACCTTGCCTTCAGGATCTTTGAGAGGTGTTTCTTCGTAGAGCACACCGGGAACGTCCGTTGGAGCGGTCAGGTTGTGATCTTTGAATTCCATGAGATCAACTCTCCGGAACGAGAATGACGCGACCCGCAATCTTCCCCTCGTGCAGGTCGGTCAGGGTTTCGTTAATCGAGCCAAGAGGCCGGCTCTCGACGAACGGGGCGAGAGCCACTTTCCCCGAGAGAACGAGATCGAGAACCGCGGGGTAGTGGTTCGGTAAGCAGCCCCAGTTGCCCTGGGCGACCGCGTCCAAGGCCATCAGGTTGGACAGTCGAAGCTCGACTTTCTTGGGAGTGTAGCCGACGACCGAGAGGTAGCCGCCAAACCCGAGCAAACCGAAGGCGGTGGCCTGTCCTTGGGTCGTGCCGGATGTTTCGAAGATCTTCTGTCGCCAGCTCGGGATTCCTTTTTCACTGGCGAAGCCACGGACTGCATTGCGCAGGTCCTTGAAGTCCATCTCGTCCGGTCGCAGAACGGCTGAGGCCCCGTACTTGGCCATCAAATCGAGACGCTGCGGATTCACGTCCAGAGCGATGACCTCGGCGCCGAGAGCGGCCGCCACTTGTACGCCGAAACCACCCACGCCTCCCGCTCCGACGAAGACCGCAAGATCGCCTTCCGACAAACCGCTGCGGATCACCGCCTGGTAGGGCGTGGACACCGCGTCGGCGATCACCGAAAGCTGGAGCAAATCCAAGCCGTTGGGATTCCGTTTCCGGTCCGCCAGATCGGGCACTTCACAGAGACCCTTGGCGGGTACCCGCAGGTGAGTTCCGAAACCTCCGTGGACGTCGCTGCCGGGGAAGATTTGACTCGGGCACACAGAGCCGTGGCCGTCCCGACACGCCTCACAGTCGCCGCAGGGAATGACCGCCGGGATGATGACGCTTTTCCCTTGCCAGGGCTCAGCTCCTGCCCCCGCCTCGATGACCGTGCCACTGACTTCGTGGCCGAGTGTGAGAGGAAGGGGGTGGCGGGTAGGGACGCCGTCGTATAGGAAGCCCAGATCGGTGTGACAAACCCCGCAGCCGGCTACCTTTACGAGGAGTTCTCCCGGCCCAGCGGATTCTTGTCTTTCTTCCAGGACCAGGGGCTCACCGGGATGGTGCGCGACCCATGAGGCTACGAGCATCCGAGCATCCGTCTTATCCTTCTTATCCTTCAATAATTACAAAATAGATAAAACAATACTCTTTTACCTATATAGGTTTCTTGGGGCCCTTTGTCAACAGGCAAACTGAGGGGGGAGGCCGTCTCCCCCTGATGCCCACTCCAATCTCGAAATCACCGGCGAGTCGAGTGTAAAGGATAGCGTCGCCGCCGCCCCCGGCAGACAGGCGAAGACGAAAAGGTATCCGCTTGAAACCCGGACCGACCAGTGCTAGAAAAAAACCATGCCTGGAGTCCGGACGAAGGCCGTGCTGCTCTTTCTCTTGGTGCTCGTCCCTTGCGCCCTGGTCGCGCAGCCCCTACCTCCACTCTGGCCCAACGCCGAAGAGATTGAAGAGTTTCTGCGAAACGCCGAGGTCGTCGACCGCGTCAAGCTGGGGACCGGGATCACCAACCCGGAAAAGGTGACGCTCGAGCTGGACGGCAAGACCGGGTACGCGGTCTTCAAGAGCATCGACAAGGACAGCGACAACTGGCGTTGTGAAGTCGCGGCCTATGAGCTCGACAGGCTACTCGGGCTGGGCATGGTGCCACCGACGGTGGAGCGTCGCATCGGAGGCCGGAAAGGCGGTCTTCAACACTGGGTAACCGGGATGACGATGGAGAAGACCGACGATTTGTCGGGCGACATGGAGGTCTGGCGCCAACAGGTGAGCGTCATGTGGCTTTTCGACGATCTCATCGCCAATATCGATCGTCATCTGAACAACGCCATGGTCTCCCCCGATCACCGTTTGATTCTCATCGACAATTCCAAGACGTTCCGCAGCTACCGGGATCTTCTGAACGACCTGGACGCCAACGGAACTGGAACGCACGCTCGTTTCTGGGGTGTTCCCTATGACCAGAACCGGGATCGGTACCCGACTCAGTACCCGCGCGCGTTCGTGGAGCGTCTACGCTCGGTGAGCGATGACGAGATCAAGGACGCAATCAAGCGCTACATTTGGGGCTACGATCAGAAGCTGGTGCTGAAGCGCCGCGAGTTGATCTTGTCGCGCTTGGACGAGATGGAAGGCGTACTCGATTCGCCAGGCTCGACGGGCTCAACGGGCGAATAGCCACACTGTTCCCACGGCAATCGCGCCTGTCGAGGCCGTCCCCAAGAGAATTCGGTAGGCGTTCAGACCCCACACATTGAGCTTTACGCCTGCCCACCCGACCACCCAGGCGAAGCCGCCCATGGCAAGGAGATTGCCCGCACCATACCCGCCGAGATAAACCGACGCGAGGGCCGTGGGGAGCGCGAGGGCCGGAAGCAAACCGAAGAGATGCGTGGTTCCCGCGAAACCGTGCAGCAATCCGACGGCGAAAGCGGTGTGCGAGTGGCGGTGCGCCGCGGCCGATTCGGTGGTCTCGCCGAGGCGATGGAAGTGAATGTGTGCGTGCTCGGAGCCGTCGTGCGCGTGGTGATGAGAATGCACCCACCGTGACGTGGCGCGGCGAAGTCCCCAGACGCCGAGGCCGATCAGGACGACACCGACCAAGCGTTCGCTCCACCAGGCGAACCGGTCCAGATCCAACGCCTGTTGGAACGCCAGGAGGAGCGTTCCCATCGCCGCAACGCCCAGTGCATGGCCGAGACCCCAGCGGAGACCTACGCGCCAGGCACCGCCAGCCTTGCTGGTCTCGTGATGGGAAATCGATAGCGGCGTGATGGCCGCTAGGTGGTCCGGCCCAGAAAGGGCATGGAGCGTCCCGGCCACTAAACCTGCCAACAAGGACGCGAGCATGTCTTCCGTCTCCCAGTGATTGACTTGCTGGCCTCAGGCTACTTCAAACCCGGCCTGCAATCAATGAGCCGGAGCGCTCAAACGCCGAAAAGCGGGCGGATGATGAGGAACGTCAGGATCGTAATCAGAACGAGTCCGATGACGTTGATGAACGCGCCGGCCTTGACCATCTGCGGGATGGTGAAGTAGCCGCTGCCGAAGACGATGGCGTTGGGTGGTGTGGCGGCCGGCAGCATGAAGGCGCACGAAGCCGCCACCGCTGCCGGCACGCAAAGGATCAACGGCGAGATCCCCATCGCGACGGCGGCCGCGCCGAGGATCGGAAGCGACATAGCGGCCGCGGCGGTGTTGGAGGCAAACTCCGTCAGGGTGATCAGAAGCAAGACGATCGCCGCGACGAAGAGAGGAAGGGGGGCGCCCCGCAGCAACATGAGCTGTTCACCCAGCCAGGCCGACAGCCCGCTGCTCTCGAACCCGGAGGCGAGGGAGAAACCGCCTCCGTACAGAAGCAGCACTTCCCAGGGAAGCTTCGAAGCCCAAGGCCAGTCCAGAACCCGCTCACCCGCTTCGGCTGGTAGAAGAAACAAGATCACGGCGGCGGCGATGGCGACGGTGGAGTCAGTGATGAGCCGGCCGGAGGGAAGCCAGCTGGTCCACACGGGCAGGAGCATCCAGGCGGCGGCGGTGAGGGCGAAGACGGCTGCGGTTCTCCGCTCGCCGACGCCCATCGATCCCAGCGACCGAAGCTGCTCTTCAATGAGCGTGCGGCCCCCCGGTACCTCGGTGATCTCCAAGGGATAGGCTACGCGCGTCAGCCATAGCCAGGCCAGGGGAAGGAACAGCCCGACGAAAGGCAGGCCGAACGCCAACCAGCTGAGGAAGCTGATGCGAATGCCGTAGTTCTCCTCCAGGACGCCGGCGAGGAGCACGTTGGGAGGCGTTCCGATGAGCGTGCCCACGCCGCCAATCGACGCCCCATAGGCGATGCTCAGCATGAGCGCGACCCCGAAGCGAAAGCGTCCGGGTGACACGTCGATCTGGGGCTCCTTCTTTCTAACGGCCTCCGCCACCTGATGAATCACCGCTAGACCAATCGGCATCATCATCGCGGCGGTGGCGGTATTCGAGACCCACATCGAGATGAAAGCCGTCGCGCACATGAACCCCAGTATGAGGCGCGCTGGGTTCGTACCAACGGCCTTCACGATGTGGAGCGCGATGCGACGATGGAGGTTCCACCGCTGCATGGCCTGAGCCAGCATGAAGCCGCCGAGAAACAGAAAGATGAGATGGTTGGCATAGGGCGCGGCGGCCTCGGCGGCGGACGCCAGGCCCAGGATGGGGAAGAGGAGGAGTGGGAGTAGTGACGTGGCCGCAAGCGGAATGGCCTCGCTCACCCACCAAGCGGCCATCAATACCGCCACCGCCAGCATCTTGCGAACGGGTTCGGGAATGCCGGGAATGGGGGAGAAGGCCAGCAGGAAGAAGAGAACGGAGCCGACGGCGAGGCCGATGCGGTGTCGTCTCTCAGACATTGGCGACCTATCGAGGGATCGGCCGCCTCATTGCGCGGCTTTCGGCAGGCTCAGCAAGTTCGAGAAGAACTTGTACGCGTCCGGTACGCCGGCGGGAAGCTGCCGGAACAACGTGAGGCCGGTGTAGATCCAGCGCCCCTCACCGTATCGAGCCTCGACCAACATGCCGCGCTTCTCACCGGCGTTGTACTCCCAGGGATCCTCGGAGGCGAGAAGGTCTCGGTAGCGTTCATCCCTCTCTCCAAGAAAATAGGTTCCCCTTTCTTGAACCCATCCCTTCCAATCGCTCTCGGTGATCCGGTTGGGGAAATTGAACACTGGATGCGTCGGCTCGAGTATCCGCATCGGCGCGTCTTCCACGGTGATCCGCTCGCTGCTGATCTTCGCGGGATAGGGTCCCCACTGCGCGTCGTCCCACTCGTCGCGGTTGTATTGCACGAGCATCGTGCCGCCCCGTTCCACGTAGTCGAGCAGCCGATCGTTGTAGGCCCTCAGGTCCTCGCGGGCCAAGTAGGCACGGATTCCGGCGATGATAAGATCGAATTGCGAGAGGTCTCCCTGCGCGAGATCCTTCTCCTCGAGCATGACGACCTCCGCTCCGAGCTGACGGGCGGCGTCGGCCACGTCATCTCCCACACCCATGATGTAGCCCACCCGCACCGGTTCGACTTTCAGATCCAACGCCTGCACCTGTGCCGTGGCGGGCCGAAACAGATACCGAGTCTCGATGTGGTGATAGGCAATTTTCTGGAATCCTTCGCGGTAGGACTGACCGCTGAGGTTCGCCACCGCGCCAATCTCGTATGTTCCCGGCGCCACCGAGTCGGGCGGTGTGATCTCGAACGGAACCGTCGTGGCCTCGCCTTCACGCTGGAATCGAAGCGGAACCTCGGCGGGCGTGACAACCCATCCGTCGGGAGCGACCAGTCGTAGCGTCCCACTCGCTTCGTCGGTACCTTTGTGAAGCACAGAGACCGAAGCCTGCCGCGTCTTGGAACCCGCTCCGACGGGAAACACCATCACGCCCGGAGACAGTGCCAGCGACGCTCTGGGTAAAACGGAGATCTCGGCTTGCTTCTCGGTGCCGACCCAGGGACCGGCATAGCGGTACTGCACGGGCTCCTCGATGGAGATATCGACCGAGCCCGAACGAAACGTAAGGCTTGCATTCACCGCGGGCGGGGCAAAGGGAAGACCGAAGTGCTCGGGTGCGATCAGATCGAAGCGATCGACCGCTCGATTCCTCTCCCAATAGGGCCGGCTCAGCTCGGCATCGTCGGCCACGCGCACGCTGAACTTGGCTTCTATTTTCTCGTTGTCTGCCAGGCGTCCGGACGTTGTGCCTTCGAATGTCTGTGCCCAGCCCTCGGGTATATCGAGCACGAGACCGGTCACCTCGATGGGTTCGGGACTCCGTTCGGTGACTTGGACCGCGATCTCGAGCTTGCCTCCGGGTACGACCTCGCCCCGATCGGAGACCGCATCGAGCGCTATGCCGTGCGCCAGCGCCAGCGCCTTGACGAAGTTTTTCTCCTTGTAGGAAAGCCGATGCTCGAGCTCGTAGCGCGCTGATTCACTGACGTCGCTCGCCGCGAGCTTGTTCCGGAGGCTACGAACCGTCTGCAATCCCTCACGTAAGGGGCCGAGCGTTTTCCAGGGCGCGTTCGCGTCGTAAGCTTCGTTCGCGGCATCGATCGCAGCTTGGAGCTCATCGAGGGCACCGAGAATCGGCGCCGCGGCTTGGGGCGTCTCACCCTCGAGGAACGTCTTCAAGCGATCGAGCCCCATGGGTACGCCGTCGAAGAGGTCCAACTCGGGATCCGACATTCCGATCACCGAATCCTCGGGAAACCACTTGCCCATGCGCTCGCCGGGAAGGGCGTGAATTTGGTTCATCTGCTGGCAGAGATGAAACGCCCGAGCCTCGATCCCCATTTGATGGTAGGAGCGGCCGAGGATCGGATCGTATCCGCCGGTATCCATGACCACGGTGCCGGGAGGATCCGGCTTGTCCCGCTCGTCGGGCGGCGTTCGATATCGCGAATAGAGCTTAAGGGGTTGCCAGGGTCTCAAGCCGTCGCGAATCTGCTCGGGAAAGCGATTCGGATCGGCGGCGGCACGGAAAGCTTCTTTGGTGAGCCGGCCGGACGTTTGATGGTGCTGACCTCCTCCTTCACCGCCGAGAGGAAGGCTGACCATGACGTCGGGTCGTACCATCCGTATGATGCGCACCATATCGCCCAGGGTTTCTTCCTCGCCCCACTTTTGCAGCGACTCTTCTACGCTGAACGAATAGCCGAACTCGTAGGCGAGCGTGAAGTACTGCTCCGTATCGTCGATGCGGTGCATGGCCATGAGCTCGGCGCTCCGAAGCACTCCCAAGGCCTCCTCCAGCTCCGGCCCAATCTGATTCTGCCCTCCGTCTCCACGCGTCAGAGAGAGCAGAGTCGTCCTCAATCCCCTACCACGGCTCATCATCACCAGGAGCCCGTTGTCCTCATCGTCCGGATGGGCCGCGGTGTGCATGAAGATCGCGTCCGCATCCAACTTGCGAAGGGCAAGGGCGAGACCCGTCGCGCCTCGATCTTCGGGAATCGGCTCGAGCTGGGCCGATGCCTGGACCGGAACGGCGAGCAAGGCGAGCAAGAAAAGCCGAGGAAGACGCTTCATATCAGCTCTCCTGAGTGATAGCTTTCATCATCTATAATGCGCGCGGAGCCGGATCAAGTGGAGAATGCAAGAAGAACCAATGCCCATCCCGACGATCCCCCTCCCGTCTTCGGTAGTTGGGGCCGCTTCTACGCGGTCGTGATCGCTAACACCCTGGTAGTCTACCTTCTCCTCTTTCTGTTCTCACACTTTTTCCGCCCTTAAATGGTGCATCCGCTCGACTGGCTGGTCGTCCTACTCTACTTTGCCTTCATCATCGGGGTGGGCCTTCGTACCGGCCGCGACAATCGAGGCATCGAGGACTACTTCCTAGCCAAGCGATCCATGCCCTGGTGGGCCATCGGCCTTTCGGTCATGGCGACTCAGGCGAGTGCGATTACCTTGGTCGGCACGACCGGTCAAGGCTACGTGGACGGCATGCGGTTCATTCAGATCTACTTCGGGTTGCCGATCGCGATGGTGATCCTCTGCATGACGCTGGTCCCGTTCTTCTACCGCGCCCGCGTCTACACGGCTTATGAGTTTCTGGAGCAGCGTTTCGACGGGAAGACGCGGAGCCTGACGAGCTTTCTGTTCCTCCTTTCTCGCGGGCTCTCCGACGCCGTCGTGATCTACGCGCCGTCGGTCGTACTCTCCATCGTATTCGGGATGGACGAGAAGGTACTGATCCTGGCGATCGGTCTGGGGGCAACGATCTATACCGCGTTCGGTGGCATGCGCGCGGTGATGTGGACCGAAGTCTGGCAAATGCTGATCATTTTCTTGGGGATGGTCTTTTGCCTGGGCTCGGTGGTCGTCGGACTTCCTGACTCGCTGTCCTTGGGCAGTGCGCTTCGCATCGTCGGGACCACAGGGAGACTCGCCACCGTCGATTTCAATCCCGATCCCCGGGTGACGTACACGTTCTGGACCGGATTGGTGGGCGGCATCTTCCTGATGCTCTCTTACTTCGGCTGCGATCAGAGTCAGGTTCAGCGTTACCTGACCGGCAGCTCCCTCGCCCAGAGCCGCATGTCCCTTCTCTTCAACGCGCTCCTCAAGATACCGATGCAGTTCATCATTCTTTTGACCGGTGCGATGCTCTTCGTCTTCTATCAA
>Ga0302046_10002835_pt1 | contig 15987 bp, 10 predicted proteins | sample RVTome_11_FD_200261 | JGI IMG/M metagenome (GOLD analysis project Ga0302046, IMG submission 200261) | Soil microbial communities from uranium-contaminated site in the Upper Colorado River Basin, Wyoming, United States - RVT147D111 (version 2) ...
GTCTGGCCGCGCGCCATGTCCCAAACGCGGACGGTCGTATCCTGCGAGGCGGAGGCCAGATACCGACCGTCCGGGCTGAGAGCCAGATCCCAGATGATATCGGTATGCCCGGCCAGCGTGGTCAACGGTTGGCCCGCCGCCAGATCCCAAACAATGATCGTTTTGTCGACCGAGCCGGAGATAAGCTGCGCCCCGTCAGACCCAATAGCCAGGCCGTAAACACCGGCGGTGTGGCCGGTCAGAGTTTGCTTTTGGTGGCCCGTCTCCGGGTCCCACAAGATGATGGTGTGATCATCGCTGCCGCTGGCCAGGGTTCGGCCGTCCGGGCTCCAGGCGGTGTGGTTGACGATGGCGGTGTGGCCGCTCAAGACGGCGGTGTTTTCCATTGTCACGGCGCTCCACAGCCGAACGGTCTGATCGCGTGAAGCGGTCGCTAACGCGGCGCCGTCGGGACTCCAGGTCACGCTCTGGATCACGGCCTCGTGCCCGCGCAGGAGGCCGATGGTCTGGCGGGTGTCGGGCTGCCACAATCGAACGGCGCCATCATCCCCTGTCGAGGCCAGTAAGTCGCCCGCCGGATGCCAGGCGACCCGCTTGGTTTGACCCACGTGGCCTGCGAGGGCGATCAGGCCCGGGCTGTCATTGATGTCCCAGATGCGGGCCGTACCATCTCTGGAGGCCGAGACAAGCGCTTCGCCCGAGGGATGCCAGGCCACGGAGCGAACCCAATTACTGTGGCCTGTTAATGACAGGATCGGTCGATTGGTTTCGATATCCCACAAGATGACGCGCGTATCACCCGAGCCCGAGGCCAGCCGGCGGCCATCAGGATGCCAGGCGACGCCCCGCACCCAGCCGGCATGGCCGCTCAACACATCGACAATATGTTCTTCAACGGTATCCCACAGGCGCACGGTTCCATCCGCCCCGCCGGTCGCCAGGTATCGGCGGTCAGGACTCCAGGCGACGCTGATGACATCGCCCTGATGGCCCATAAAACGGGTTTCAATGGCGAGAGTATCCAAATCCCATAAGAAAACCTCGCCGTTGTTACCCACGGTCGCGAACTTCCGGCCATCGGGCCGCCAGGTGACGCCCCGGACCCAATCGCTGTGCTGCCTGAGCACGCCCACCGATTTCAAGGTGGTCATATTCCACAATCTGACCGTCCCGTCGGCGCTGCCCGACAGAAGGAGCGCATCATGGGGCTGCCAGGCGAGGCTGAAAACGCCGGCGGTGTGTCCCTTTAATTCACCCACCGTCTGGCCGGTCGCCACGTCCCACAAGCGCAGGGTCCCATCCGCTTCGTCGCTGTAACTGGCCGAAACGAGGTGGGTGTCGCGCGGGTTGAACTGCACGCTGTAGACAGGTTCGGTGTGGCCGCTCAAGGTGGTTAACGGTTTGCCGGCTGGGGCGTCCCAAATTTGAACATCACCATTACCCAGCCCGAGCGCGACCCGTTTGCCATCGCCAGTCCAGGCCGCGGCGATGGCATCGTCACTCCCTGTATTCAGGCTGCGCCAGGCTCGAAGGTTGGGCAGGATGTCGCGGAGGGTATCCTTGACTTCCAGAAGATCGGCCTGATCGACGGCTTGTAAGGCTAGATCCAGACTCGCTTCCGTGTCGCTGTCGACCAGGTTCAGGGCCTCGGCCGCCAGTTGGCGAGCAATGGCGATATCTCTAGCCTGTTGGGCCTCATTGCGACTACCCACCGCCCGCCAGGTAAGCAGGCTTAAGAGCACAATGATGACCACAGCGCTCGCCGCTATCAGGCGCGTGATGCGTTGCAGGGCCGCCCGACTCAGCCGGAGTAATTCTGTGGCTTCCTCGTCGAGCACCAGATGAGCCCGCTGGCTGTGGATGATGTGATATTTATCGGGGCTCAAGAGAGCGCCGAAACGTTTATATGACTCGATCTCGCGGGCCAGGAGTTCCTCGGCGGCTTTTTGGGCCTGCACTTCGGGATCGACCTTGATTTCGGTCAGCAGATAATCGTGGGCCAGTTCGTAGGTGGCGGCGTTGGTCGCCTCATCCTCTTCGACCTTGAGCAGGCGATGTTCGATAAGCTGCTCCAGCACATCGTCCAGACTCTGGGCCCCGGCCAGGTAAAGAGCCAGCGCGGCGGCCAGTTCGTCGTACCGGCGGCGGATGCGGCGTTGATCGGATGAGACGAGCAGCAGCAGCAGACGGCGGGCCAGTTCACGCTCTTTTTCGGTCAAGGTCCGCTGGAGGACACGGTTCAAATGGCCTCGTAGAATCCCTTGAGCGCCACCTTCCTCCTCATACATCGCGCTGGTGAGCAGCGGGGGTAGGTCGGGGTTTCTGGTTCTCAGCTCTTGATACTTGTCGAACAGAGTGGAACAAACCAACTGCACGTGGGGTGGGGCCAGGTCACCACTCGCGCCGTCGGGACTCTCGCCCAGATCCCGCAGCAGCGCTTCGATCAGTTCCGGTTCATAGCCCACGCCGACCTGTTTGGCCGGCTCGATAATGACCTCGGTCGCTTCGGCCTGGTTTAGGGCTTGCAGCAAATAATCGTTGGCAAAAGGGTTCCGAATATGGGGCCGGAACGTCGCTAAGTTGCCAAAATACTCCTTTCTCAGGGCCAGGACCCAACGCACCGACAGGCTTTCATCCTCCAGGCATTCGGCCAGGTCGGCGATAAACTGCTGCCGGGTGGCCTCATCATGAACGGTAAAGAACTCCTCGAATTGATCCAGGAAAATATAAAGATGGGTTCCCCTGCCCAAAATTTGAGAAACTTTATGCAAGAAATCGAACAACGAACCCTGAGCCAGGCCAGGTGTTTCGGTCAAGGCCGGCAGGATGGTTTGTTTGATGGCCAGGGTAGGGTTGACATTCCAGGGTCGAATATGAAGCGGCAACTGACCGCCGACCAGCAGGCGCGAAGCCAGCCCGGCTTGCAGCAGCGAGGTCTTGCCGGCTCCGGACTCGGCATGCAGGATGGTCAGGGGGTTGCGCTCGATCAGGTTGAGCAGTTGGTGGATGGCCACGCTGCGACCGTAAAAGATGGGCGCATCTTCCAACCGGTAATCGAGGAGCGATTTATAGGGATTACGGCGACCGTTAGCGGCGGGGGCTTTGGCCACGATCTGTTCCAGGCGGGAAGCCAGGTTGATGACGGCCTCGGCCAGCAGCGCCTGCTCGAAATCGTGCCGGGCTTTGGCCTCTTCGGCGGCAGACAGGGCCTTGTTGACAATCAATTTGGCCCCGTTACCAATGGCCAGGTAACTGCCTTCGACATCACCCATGTTGATGTTCGGCCCGGCACTCGTCGCCAGATTGAGCGGGGCCAGGGCCTCGGCCAGCTCGTCTTCAGTCAACTGGCCAGCCAGAGCCTGCTCGACCAGCTCGATGGCGGTCAGGTGGTCATCGAGCTGGTTGAGAAGATCGAGCGGGGCATTGGCGCCATATTTGGCCTCGCGTTCGCGAAGCGTATTCAGGTTTTTGTTTAGCGTGAGGCGTTGAGCCTTGAGATCGTCCATTGGTCAGAAGCTCCTCGGCAAGGATTTTTATCATCCTTACCAGCATACAATAGAAGCCGCCCGCATTAATAGGGGCAAAAGTCACTTAATATTATGACCAAAAGTACCGATCAATCTTCCCGAAAGTCACAAGAGGAAATCTAGGGAACCAGCAGTTCGGTCATGATTTCGCCTTCGGCCAGGGGTGTTTCGAACCCCAGCAGGTAACCAATGGTGGGGGCAATGTCGCGCAACGTGCGGCGGGTGCTCACGACCATGCCGGGCTGAATCGCCGGCCCCACCGCCAGGAACATCACCTGACGATTGCACTCGTCGGAGCCGCCGTGGTCCGGCCAGCCTTCGCCACAGCCGCGCCCGTGGTCATTGGTCACAAAAAGAGTAGTCTGGCCGGCGTAGAAGGGATCGCCTTGAACCTGCTGCCACAGATCCCAAATGATCTCGTCATCGTGCCGGATAGCCTGGCGATAAGCTTCCCAGTTGTGTTCGTGGCCGGCTTCGTCAGGATCGAGTAGACTGATCATGATGAGCCGGGGGTGCAGTTCGGCCAGGACCTGCCTGGCATTGTCCCACATGCCGTCGTCGTAAGGCGGCGTGGCGTAATCGCTAAAAAACATGCGCGCGCCGAAATCGGCTCCATAATCCGGGTAGGTGCTATAGGTGAGGACCGGCTCGATAAAGGAGCCATGGATAAAGACTGCTTCATTCTCTGAGGCGCCGCTCGCCCGGCGCCAATACTCGAACACGGTTGGCGCGCTTGGCCGCTGCGTCCCATCGTTGGGGAGGTCTTGCCAGGTACCGCTGACGATAGCCGCGTGACCGGGGATCGAGAGGGTCGCTGCCTCGTTATAAAAGGAAGTGTTGATCGCTCCCAGCGGGGCCAGGTCATGGGCCAGATGCGGGATCAATTCGCGGGTGGGATCGCCAAAGGTTTCGGTCCAGCGGGCCCCATCGATGATGATCAGGACGACCGCTTTAGGTAGCGAGGAGGTCGCCGCCTGATTCAGCGGGGTCGGGGTAGGACTGGGCGTGTCAGCAGGCGTTGGAGACAGGGTGGGCCGGGGGGTAGGGATTTGGGTTGGCGCGGGCGCTGGGCTATTGGTGGCCGTCAGCGTCGGGGTTTGGGTAGGAGTCGATGTTGCGGTCAGGCTGGCTGTAGCTGGCATAGTCGCGGTCTGCGTCGCCGCTGCTTCCGCCACGAAAACGGGAGAAGGCGTTATGGTCGCATCAACCGTGGGCGGCGAACCGGAGGCACACGCCGCAAGAACGAGAAGCAGGCCATAGCTTAAGCTTCGAGCAAGCTGAAGCCCGAAGCGGGTCGGACAACGGATCGAGAATTGACCAGGCTCCAATGACTAATCTCCAGATTATCTCAGGCTAAATGTCAACACAACCTCAACGGTTGAGTGGAATAATCCCCTGCTCCGGCCCTAATTGGTCGAACTGCGCTTTGAGCATATCGCGTTCGGCCGTTCGGCGGGCGATTTTTTGCTCGAGCTTGGCGGCCATGTCGGCCAGCATGTCACGGCCCTGTCGATGAGCCAGCTTGACTTCCAGGCTCAGTTCGACGCTGGGTTTGAAGCGCAGACCACGCAGTTCTTTCTCGATCTCGTGCAGCCGGCGCTGGCAGCGGGTTAGTTCGGCTTTGAGGATTTCGATCAATTGAGCCTCGGTCTGGCCGGGCCGGCCGCGGCCGGTGTCGATGGTGGTGTCTGACTGTTGGGCCAGAGCGATCAATTCGACCAGGCTGCGAGCGGCATAGGCATCGTTGATGGCCGTCATCATTTCGGTGCGGCGGGCGCGATCCGCCTCGTCCGAGGCCAGGTCCGGATGAAAGCGGCGGGCCAATTGGCGATAAAGGCGTTTGATTTCAGCCTCGCTGCTGGCATCGAGCGGTTCGGGGGGTGGGGTCGGGGCTGAGGTACGCGGGACTTGCCAGGTGCGGCGATACTGGCTGTCGACCGAGAGATGGTCGTAGCCAAAGATCACTTTATTACGGGCCATGTCAATACGGTCGTTGAACTCCTGGATCTCCGCTTCCAGGCTATCCAATGTATCGATCAGGTGACCGACTTTGGCCTCAAACTCAAACTCAAAGGCATTGATTTCGGCCAACCGGTCGGCCAGATCCGCCTCGGCTTCGATGAGTTGGGAGTGAATCTCGGCCAGGGCTGCCCGCAGTTGGTTCAATTCATCGTGCATAGCGGTGTTCCTTATTCCCGACCGCCTCCCTCGGCCGTCATAGCTCGGCGCTCCAGCAGGCCCATTTCACCGGCTTCGACATCTCGGCCGACGGCCTGGGGTTTGAGACGTGGGCGCGGCAGCAAACCGGCCTCGCCCACTATTTCCGCAACCAGTTCCTCCTGGCGATAGGCCATCATGTGGATGCCGGCTACCCCTTCGATCTCGCGGACCTGTTGGATGATTTCGATGCAGATGCGCTTCCCTTCCTCGACCTTCTTTTCTTTTGGCGTCCGGCGCAAGCGTTCGACAATGTCGTCAGGAATGACCACGCCGGGAACTTTGGTGCGCATGAATTCGGCCGCTTTCTCGGAGCGCAGTGGGCCAACCCCCACTAAAATGAAGACCCGTTCGTGCAGTCCCAAATCACGGACCTGCTGCATGAATTGGCGGAACCGGGCCACATCGAAGCAGTACTGGGTTTGAATAAAGTCGGCCCCGGCTTCGATTTTCTTGGCCAGCCGCAAGGGGCGCCAATCATAGGGCGGCACAAAGGGATTAGAGGCCGCGCCCAGAAAAAGACCTGGTTTGACCTCGAGCTTGCGTCCGCTGAGAAAAATGCCCTTATCACGCATGATCACGGCGGTGTGCAGCAGCCGGATCGAGTCAAAATCAAACACACGCTTGGCCTCGGGCTGATCCCCAACCGACACGTCATCCCCGGTCAGGCAGAGCACATTCTTGACGCCCATCGCCGCCGCGCCCAACAAATCACCCTGGATGGCGATCCGGTTGCGATCCCGGCACGAAACTTGCAGGATCGGCTCGTAGCCCGCTCGCGTCAGCAGGGCGCAGATGGCCACGCTTGACATGTGGACATTGGCTCCGGATGCGTCGGTGGCGTTGATGCCGTCGGCGACTTCGGCCAGGACCAGGGCCGCGTCGTAAACGGCCTGGGGGTCGGCGCTGTCGGGTGGGTTCAATTCGGCCGTGATCGCAAACCGGCCGGAGCGCAGCACTCGCTCCAGGCGCGAACCTGATTTGAGGATTTGGGTTTGATCGGTGGGGACCATGACCGGACCGGATGGGGTATCCATAAGCCTACTCATCACCGCGCCAACCGGCGGGCACCTTTTTATCCGCTCCGGTCAGCATATTGACCCAGGCCGAGGTATCCTGAAGCTGCCAGTTGACCGGCGGTTGGACCAGCATGATTTCCTGGCCGTAAACTGGCATCTCCAGCGAGCGCTCGTAAGCCTGGACCCAGACACATTTCATATCAGGGATGACTTCGCAGTGCCCGTTGAGCCGAACGCCGCCGCATGGGCCATTACGCAAATTTTTGGGACAGGTCATCGAGCAGGTCATCCCGGTCGAGTGCAAGATGCATTGGCCGCACATGCGGCAGTCAAAGATGAGTTTTTTCGAAAACTCCTCGGCGGGGCGAATGAGGCGGTCGACCCGTTCATAACCAATCCGAGACCAGACCGGGTCGAGGCTCAGCAAAACTCGTTTGACCAGATCATAGGTCACTTCCAGCAAGTGCGGATGATTTTGAAGCCAGGTTCTTAGGGACATTTGCTATTCACCAGGTTGGCGAGGATGGAAAACGTATGCTGATGGTAGCATGAACGAAATGAAGAGTCAATCCCTTTTGAGCCATTGACCCGCCAACAGTCTTATGCTAGACTCTGCGTCATGAGAACGCCACCTCAGGCCGGCTTATGTACCCGGTGTAAACACGTCAAAATCATCACCAGTGCCAAAGGCAGCGTCTTTTTGATGTGCCTGCGGGCCAGCACAGATCGTCGTTTTAGAAAGTATCCGCCGCTGCCGGTCATTGAATGTATTGGCTTTGAACAGGTTGAGCCAACGGATTAGGCTCAATAAGCATGGGTTAATTAATGAAAGATGACCTGCTCGAGGGCTAATCCAGACCTGGCAGGTTTTCAAAGCCTGCCAGGAGTTCGATGAGGACTGGACCAACCCCGGTTTCTATGATAAACTCTTTAGAAATAAAATGTATCAAACCAGCCCTACAAAGTTAGTGTTAAAAACCGAATGCAAACATATGCCTAAACTTTCTTTCGAGTACTGACGTCATCCAACTGAAAATACGAACCACCTTTCCCCATAAAATCTCCTGAACTGCCCCATCGACCAACTCCTTATTGTATTAGATCCACTCCAAACGTCGCCTAGAAGATGGGACCCGAGCCGCAGTTCCTCAAATTATTTTCGATCCTAAAGACGGAAGCCCTGGCAGGAGACATAAACCACGAAGTGAAACGACCAACCGGGTAATTTTTGTCAAAGGAGCTTAGGCGATGGAAAGAAAGAACTCTAATCCGCACAGTTTTGCCAGGCTGCGCCAACGGGCCAAAAAAATCTTAAACGGCCAGGACATAGATTTACCTGAGCTTTCCGCCAGGGATGTTGAACCCCTGTTTCGAGAGTTACAGCTTCATAAGATTCAATTGGAAGCGCAAAGCAACCAGATGAGCGGGCTTCAAGAGCAGTTAAAACAAGAACAAAATAAATATTCTGATCTGTATGATTTTGCGCCGGTTGGTTATTTTACCATTGGTGAAAACGGGTACATTTTGGAGGTAAACCTCACCGGCGCGAATATGCTGGCAGTTGCCAAGAGTGATCTCATCGACCAACCATTCTTTCAGTTTATCGCCCGGGACAGCCAGGATCAGTTTTATGTGCATCGTCAGCAGGTTTTGGCCACCAAGATTCGGCAGCGCTCTGAACTAAAGTTGGTCAAAAACGATGGCAAACAATTCTACGCGCAATTGGAAAGCATCGTCATACCCAACAAAAAAGGGGATTTTGATCGATTTCATACGACGATGTTCGACAGCACTGAGCAGAGACAGGCCCAGGCCCGTGTCCGCCACCAGGAAAAAATGGCTGCGGTCGGACAGTTGGCCATCGGCATCGCTCACGATTTCAACAACATCTTGCAAACCATCATTGGCAATACCGAACTACTGGTCAACTGTCAGCACGATCTACCCTTGGCGGTACGGCGCATCCTGCAAAACCTCAATCAGCAAGGCCAATCGGCCACCCACTTGGTGCGCCAGCTCCTGGAATTTAGCCGGCGCTCGATGAGCGATCAACACCCGCTGGCGCTGGTCCCCTTCCTGGAAGAGTTGGTGACGCTGCTCGAACATACCATCCCGGAACATGTCAAGCTTATCCTGGATTACCCACCGGATCAATATTGGATTAAAGGCGATGCCAGCCAGCTCGAGCAGGCTTTCTTGAACCTGGCCGTCAATGCCCGCGATGCCATGCCTGACGGAGGAGAGTTAAAGCTCTCTTTGAGCCGGCAGCAACGAACGGGGGGTGAATCGGGGGCCGCCGTCCAAATACCGCCCGGCGATTGGATCATCTTACGGGTTAGTGATACGGGAACCGGCATACCCAAGCCTTATCTCCCCCACTTATTCGAGCCTTTCTTTACGACCAAGACCACCGGCGAAGGCGTGGGGCTGGGGCTGGCGCAAGTTTATGGTATCGTCAGACGGCACGGGGGTTATATTGACGTCACCAGCACGTTTGGACAGGGCGCCATGTTCAGCCTCTACCTGCCGGTGCTATCGATGCCAACGGACGTAGCACCCGATCCTAAGCCGGTTGAACTGGCTCAGGGGCAGGGTGAAACCTTGCTGGTGGTCGAAGATGAACTGACGGTGTTGGAAACGGTTCGCTTCTCCCTCATTCACCTGGGCTACAATGTCCTGACGGCCAGCAGCGGCCGTGAGGCGTTGGAACTTTACGATCAGCACTTCGGCGAAATCCCCCTGGTGTTGACCGACATGACCATGCCGGAAATGGGCGGCATGGCTTTGGCCCAGGCTTTGTGGGCGAAAGACCCTGACCTGACGGTTATCGTGCTGACCGGTTACCTGCTCGAGCCGGAAACAACCGGGGAACTGCTGCCGCAAGGCCAGGTGGCTTATCTGCAAAAGCCATTACGCATCAAACAGTTGTCAGAAACCGTCAGCCAAGCGTTGAAACAACGTCAATCTAAATCTTGATAACTTATTTAAAATTATCCCATAAATGAGGATTAATTTGACAATCGGGGGCTAACTCTCTACAGTACTCAACATAGCCAAAACAGGTTATTGTTGGCGGCTCTCCCCGGTCCGCCTATTTTTAGTTTGTGATTGGTCAACATATCGGATTTGTGCGAGGTTTCATCTTGTTGAAAAAGCTTCTCCCCCTGTTCCTCCTGCCCATTTTCCTGATGTGGCTGCCCCAGCCTGCTCAAGCGCAGGAACCGGAAGGCCCGACCCGAGTTATCAACTGGCAAGAACTCAAAACCGAAAAATTCATCATCGTTTATGCGGAAAGTATCGATTATGCCGAAGGTGTCGAGGCGGAAGAGAGCACGACTGAATGCTTCTGTGGCATCGAACATGCGGAACGATACGCCGTGTTTGCCGATGAAGTCTACAATGAATTGACCGCGATCTTTGAGATCGAGCTGGATATACCGGTCAACCTCCGCCTTTTCCCTACTGAAGAAACCTACTACGAGGTTAACCCGCTCGCCCAGGTTTTGACCGGCGTGGTGGCTCATGCGCTCAACAACCGTAAAGAAATCGCTATTGCTGTACCCCGGACCCAATTCCTCACTGAAGAAGAAGTGACCAACAATGTCCGGCACGAATTGACCCACCTGTTTGCCTCCCTGCTGTCGGATGGCAAGCTCAAGGCCGGCTTTCACGAGGGCATCGCTCAATATCTGGAAAAGCCAACCCAAAACGCTGAGACTGATCCGGCCCTACTACGACAGGTTTTTGAGCAAAATCGTCTCCTGACCTGGGCCGAATTGGACGAGGCCGACCAGGTCTATCGTGATCCCCAGGTCGCCTATCCCGAATCGCTCGGTATTGTCTCCTTTCTTATAGACAGGTATAGTTTTCCGACCTTCATTGAATTTCTCAAGGCAACCGCCGTCGAGCCCGGCTATCGCAGCGCGCTCGAGACGGCTTATGGCAAACCGGCTGACGAATTAGAAGCCGAATTTCTTGAATACCTGCCCGACTACTTGAATGAACGCTGGCAGATTAACGCCCTCTACGCCTATGATTTGACCCGGGTGACCCAATTGGTCGAGCGCGGGGCCTATACCGACGCCGCCACCGAGCTAACCGACATCATCGCTCTACTCGAAACCACGGATCAGGCCGAGCGCCTGGCCGAAGCCGAGTCGCTGCTGGCCCGCGCTCATCAGGGCCAGGCTGCCGGCGCCCTGGCCGATGAAACCCGGCTGGCGCTCGAGGCCAATGACTATGGCCTGACGATTGAAAAAGGCCAGTCTGCTATCGCGGCTTACGAAGCCCTGGCCTATCGAGATCGCATTCCCGAGTTACAACTCTACGTTCAGCACGCCCAGGTCGGGCAAGCTGCCCTCAACCAACTCAATCACGGCGAGCAGTTACTTAATTCGCTGAACTTTTTCGAAGCAGAGAGTGAAATTTACGAAGCGACCATTTTACTCCAGTCGTTGCAGAATGAGACAGCGGCTCAACGAGGCCAGGAACTACTCAACCAATCGGCCAGCAAACAAAGTCTACTGGCCTATGCTGTCCTGATTGTGGGCCTGGCTATTCTTTTATTCAATGGCCTGCGCCGTATCATCATTCGCTTCACTGCTAACCCACTTGAGGTCGAATTCACATGAGCCCGCATCGAACACCTCCTCCATTCCAAAGAACACTCCATCGCCTGCAGGCAGCCTTTTGGCAGCGCCGGGTAGCGCAATGGCTGGTTCGAGCGGCCTGGTTGGCCCTGCTCGTGCCCACGATTTTTATGGCCGGTTATCTTTGGTTGGACTGGGACATATATTGGTATTACTGGGTTGTGCCCATGCTGCTGATCGGCATTGTGTCTGTGATCTGGTCGATGCGACCCATTGGTCTTCAAAAAATCGCCTATCGGCTCGACGAACGGATGAAGCTGCGAGCCCAATTGGTGACAGCGTTTGAGGTCACGCGCTTGTTAGACGATCAAGCCCAGACCGAAAACATGGTCGTGTACCGGCTGCTCCAAAAAGCGGTTGATATCGTCGTTGGCTTCCGTCGTCATGTACGCTTGCTAAACCGGAACCTGTGGTTGGAAGTCAACACCCTGATCGGAGTGGCCGCCGTCTTTACCGCGCTGGTCATGCTCGATGCCTTGAACGTCCAGGTGCCCAATGCTACGGCCGTTGGCCTGCCGCCAAGTGGGCAAGAACCGCTGGCCGATGAAGTCCTGCAACCCGATCCGCGCCTGGCCCCACCGCCCCCTCAGCAGCAGGAAACCCAGGCCACAAGCGTGGACGAATTGCAGCGCGCCTTGCGCATCCTGGCCGATAACCTGCGTGATCAATCGATCACACGCTCGGCGGCCGAAGCCATTGATCGAAATGAACTGGGTGAGGCAGCAGAAGAGTTACGGCGTCTGGCCGATCAACTGCCCGATGTCTCGGGTGCAGCCCGGAATGAGTTAGGCAACAACATGCAAAATGCCGCCGATGAAATAGGTGATAATGTGCCGGATTTGACCGACCCGTTGGAAGCCGGCAATCAGGCCCTCGATGCGAATGATCTGGGGGGGGGCAGCCAGGCGTTAGAGGATTTGGCCGAGGTGCTCGACCGGATCGAGGAATCACCGCAGGATTCGGCCCAGGCTGAACCTGAGTCTGAGGGTGAATTTGGGGAAGAAGAAGCCCAGGTCAATGAAGAGCAGCAAGATCAAAATGGCGGTGGGGGTGAAAGCGAAGCCGACAGCCCCGATCAGCCCCCCGAAGAGGAAGAGTTAGCCATGGAAGGCCAGCCTATGGAGCTGGAACCGGACCCGCCGGAAGACGACATCGATGACAGCGTGCTTCAGCCCAGCGAACTCGAGGCCGAGGCCGGTGACGAACTGACCGAAGACTCGCCGTTCGCCAAGCAATCTATCGACGCCGCCACCGAGCTTGGTCCCGATCCATTGACTTATCCGTGGGAAAAACGTGAGATCATTCGGCGTTACTTTACGCCCGATAACCAACCTGACCGGCCTCGCGTTCAATGAGGCGCTTTAAATTCGTGAGCCGTTTATGAACCGTCATTCGATTCCGGCCCAGTTTTTGAGACAAGAACATGAGCCAGCCCTGACCTTCAAAGGTATGGTTGATGCGGGCGGTTCCGTCGTCGGTCGGCTCGATTTGCCAGCGACTGTCGCCGGCAATCCCCATAGCCCGGCCCTGCCAGGTGATGGTTTTGCCGGCCGGATCGAACTCCTTAACCGTGCCAAGCGCATTTAACACCAGGCCGGATAACGTCTTAACCGTCAGGATGAACTGCCAGCCTTCGCGGACCGGCCCCGCGGTCAGGACTTTTATCGTTTGAGCCGGGACGTACCATTCCGGTAAGCGGTCTAAATCAGACAAGACTCGCCACGTTTGCTCAGGGGTAGCTGTCACTTCAATCGTATCAGTTGCGCGATGCATCGAGTTTTCCTTTAGATAGAAACGGTGTATTTCTTGGAAGCCGCGATTGGCTAGATTGGCAACGACTATATCACGCAAATCAACATTTAGAAAATATTTATGGCAGCTTTCGGCAAAACAATCGTTGTCATTGGCGCAGTATTGGTCATCATCGGCCTGATACTGTGGTTTGGGGGTGATCGGCTTGGTTGGCTGGGGCGCCTCCCCGGTGATATTCGGGTCGAGCGCCCCGGGTTTCGCTTGTATGCCCCTATCACGACGATGATTTTGCTCAGCATTGTGCTGAGTGTTGTCCTGACGCTCATTGCCCGCTTTTTTAGATAGACTGAAAGTACTGAAGGAATTACCTCAAACCGGTCATTTTTAAGTTGTAACCTGAGCCATTATGAGGTAAGCTATAGATGAATGACACATCGAGCCTTTTGTGCTGAAACTGGTCGCCAGATTACGCCGGATACGCTAACAGTACGATGGGAACGAGGCATCCGAAATCAACAATGGGAACACTTACCCCCCAGGAGTACTCACCTCCACGCAAGCTCATAAAATCCGATTTATCGGTCAATTCAATAGCAAAGTCAAGCGGACAAGTATTCTTTCAACAGAAACCTGGTCCATTAATGATGACTTGCAGCCATCAATGCCAGTCGTGCCGTCAAGGCTACTACATATAGGGGGTATGCTCATTAATTATACTAGATATGGGGAGTCCACACCCTGTCGGGCCCTATCGGGCTTTGCTTTGATCCGTTCATATCAGAAATTCATTTAACATTAATGAGCCTGGTTTAACCTGGTAGTTTAAGTCGTTTGATGGAACAAGTCTGGATTTTTCCTGGAGCCTATGCATCTAAACGTCTTCAATCGCAGCCAAAACACATCGCCTGAACCATTACCACTTTTTGACGAGACCTTTTTGCGCCGGATCGAGCGGCTAAGTTATCGCACCGCCCCCAACCTGCGGGGAGCGATGCTCGGCGACCGACGCAGCCGCAAGCTGCGCCCGGCCCTCGACTTTAGTGACCACCGTCCATATTCGTCCGGTGATGATCTCCGTCACGTCGACTGGAACGCCTTCGCCCGCCACCAAGAGTTATTTGTCAAACTTGGCGAAACGACCCAGAGCGTCAACATCCATATTTTGCTCGACCGCAGCCGTTCAATGGCCTGGGAGTCACGTCAAAAAGTGACGGACAATGTCGCCTCATCCAGTAAATGGGATGGGACACGTCGTTTGGCCGGCGCAATGGGTTATCTGGCCCTGGCCAGCGGCGAACGCCTCCAAATCGGACCCTTTGCCCAAAACCTGGACCGGCTTTACGGACCGACGCGAGGCAAGCGGCAAGTCATCACCCTCCTGCAATTTTTGACCGCCATCCAACCGGCCCCGGCCTTGTCCAGCAGCGAGAACAGGGGCCTGGGCCTGGCCCAAAGCCTGGCCTCATACGCCCGGGCCAACGCGGACGGCGGCTTGCTGGTCTTGATTTCTGACCTGTTCGATACGGGCGATGAAACCGATGACGCCTCCGACGAGAGCCGGTGGGGCGAAGATCTGGCCGAAGGTCTACGCCATCTCTCGCCACCCCGATGGCAGGTGGTTGTCATGCACCTGCTCACGGAGCAAGAATTGGACCCCAAGTTCAAAGGTGACTTCGATCTCCAGGACGTAGAAACCGGGGAAGATTTGCCCTTTCACCTGGTCGAGGAGACTCTGGACCGGTATCGGGATCGCGTCCGCCGCTGGTGCGCCGCAATGGAGTTGGCCTGTGCCCGGCGCGGGGCGGTCTACAGCCGCATCGTGGCCGAGTGGCCGCTGGAAAAATCGGTTATCCCCTATCTGCGACAGCGAGGGGTAGTGCAATGAGCTTATTGGTGCCCCTGGCTCTATTGGGCCTGCTAACGCTGCCCATCATCATTCTACTGCATATTCTGCGTAACCGCCGCGAGCTGCTATCGATTTCCAGTTTGCAACTGTGGCGTGAATTGCAGCAACGAAAACAGGGCGGGTTGCCGCGCTTTATTTTGCTGTCGCTGATGTTATTTCTGCAATTATGCGCGGCGACGGCCTTGACTCTGGCCCTGACCCGGCCCGCCTTTTCATTTCTACTCGACCAGCCTCGACAAACGATCTTTGTTTTGGATACGACGACCAGCATGACGGCAGAAGATGCCGGCCAGGTCACGGCCTCGGTCGACGGTAACCGCCGTTTTGATGTCGCTCGCCAGTTCATCCAAAATCAACTCCAAGCCATGGATCAGGATGACACTTTCGCTGTCATCAGCCTCGAGCCCAAACCCGAGATCCTATTGACCGGCGACGGCGAGCAAGTTGCGCCGGCCATGTTGGCCCTTGAAAATCTGGCGCCCGGCGCGACCGGCGTTGACCTACCCTCGGCCCTGACCCTGGCCAATAGCCTGGTTGACAGCTTTGATCAGGAGCACGAAATCATCGTTTTGACCGATGGCAGCTATCCGGTCGAGGCCGAGCTTTTACCTCCGTTATTGGCGCCGATCACGTGGCAAATTATTTCCTCGCGACCGGAACCGGAGGGGCGCGTCTCTAATCTGGCCTTGCTCAACGTGTCGGCCCGCCGGCTGATCGACGACCGGCACCGGCTTTTCGTGAGGGTGGTCAACTATGGCGATGCACCCGCCGGCGCAACGTTACTAATCATCGCCGATGGTCGACCGGTCGACCAGGCAACCATCCAACTGGACCCATTGGGAGAAACAGCCCGGCTATGGACCCTGCCTGCCCGAACCGAAACGGTCGCCGTTGAACTGGTCGAACCCGACAGTTTA
>Ga0302046_10002836_pt1 | contig 15985 bp, 15 predicted proteins | sample RVTome_11_FD_200261 | JGI IMG/M metagenome (GOLD analysis project Ga0302046, IMG submission 200261) | Soil microbial communities from uranium-contaminated site in the Upper Colorado River Basin, Wyoming, United States - RVT147D111 (version 2) ...
TCGAAATCCCTGCGGACCGAGGGTCACGACGTGCGGTGCGCGCTGCCGGCCTACCGGGCCGTCGCGAGCGCGCTGCCCCGCGGCGCGCGGGTGTCTTCCGAGGGCTCCGTGACGCTCGGCGTCGCCGGCCAGAGGACGCGCGTCGATCTGCGCCTCGTCGAGGGCGACGAGCTGCCCGCGCCTCTGTGGCTCGTCGATCACCCGTTGTTGGCTCGCGAGGGCATCTACGACGACCCCGCGACGCGGCACGGCTATGCGGACAACGGGCTCCGCTGGGCGCTGTTCTGCCGGGCCGTGCACGCCGCCCTCGGCGCCTCCGACTGGAAGCCGGAGATCGTGCACGGCCACGACCACCAGGCCGCTCCGCTCCTGGGCCTGCTGCGCTTCACTCCGCTGCCGAGCGGTCTCGAGCGCCGGCCGGGCACGGTGTTCACGCTCCACAACGTCGGCTACCAGGGGATCCAACCGACGTCGTGGATCGCCGCGTCGGGGCTTCCGGAGAGCCTCCACTATCCGACGGGGCCGCTGGAGTTCCACGGCAACGTCAACCTCATGAAGATCGGCATCCACGCCGCCGACCGCATCACGACGGTCTCGCCGCGCTACGCGCTCGAGATCAGCTCCGGCGAGGAGTTCGGCAGGGGATTGCAGGACGACCTCATGGCGCGCCGCGACCGTCTGACCGGGATCCTCAACGGTATCGATGCCGAGCTGTGGGATCCCGCCACCGATCCCCATGTGCGCTTCCGGTTCTCCGCGGACCGACCGGCGAACAAGGCCAAGAACCGGAGCGCGCTCAGGGACGAACTCGGGCTCGCGAACCCCGAAGCGCCCGCGCCCCTGCTAGGGATGATCACGCGCCTCACCCAGCAGAAGGGGGTGGACCTCGCGCTTCCGGTGATGGAAGCGCTGCTCAAGGCCGGAATTCAGGCGGTCGTCCTGGGGTCCGGCGAGGAGCGCTACGAGACCGCCCTGCGGGCGGCAGCGGAGCGCCACCCGGGCCGGTTCGCGGCACGGATCGGATTCGACGAGCCCCTCGCGCACCGCATCGAGGCCGGCGCCGACATCTTCCTGATGCCGTCGCGCTACGAGCCCTGCGGCCTGAACCAGATGTACAGCCTGCGGTACGGCACCGTCCCGGTGGTTCGAGCGGTCGGGGGCCTGGCGGACACCGTCTCGGACCTCGACGAGTACCCCGAGCGGGCGAACGGCTTCGTGTTCCGGTTGTGGGAGCAGGTCGAGCTGTTCAAGGCGGTCCATCGCGCCGCGCGCGCGTGGCGCGAGCGCGGGCTGTGGAAAGGACTCATGCGGCGCGGCATGACCGCGGATTTTTCATGGGCCAAGCCGGCGCGGGAATACCTCCGTGTTTACGAGAGCGCGCTCTCGGAGGCGGGCCGAGCATGAGCGTCGGGGAGTCGACGTCCTGTCGTCACGAAAGGGTTCCAAGTTGAGCGACGAGACCAAGTTGCACGATGTCATCATCCTGGGTTCCGGACCGGCCGGGCTGACGGCCGCGATCTACGCGGCGCGGGCGGGGCTCGATCCGGCGGTGGTCGAGGGCCTCGCGGCGGGCGGGCAGCTCATGGTGACCACGGACGTCGAGAACTACCCCGGCTTCCCGGACGGCGTCATGGGTCCCGACATGATGGAGCTGTTCAAGAGGCAGGCGGCGAAATTCGGCGCGACCTTCGTTCCCGGAGATGCCACCCGGGTCGATCTGTCCGGAAGCCCGTTCCAAGTCTGGGTGGGGGAGGCGCGGCTCACGTCGCGGTCGTTGATCGTCGCGACCGGAGCCTCGCCGCGCTACCTCGGCATCCCGGGCGAGAAGGACTATGCGGGCAAGGGGGTGTCGTACTGCGCGACGTGCGACGGCTTCTTCTTCCGGGAGCGGCCGATCGTCGTCGTGGGGGGCGGGGACTCGGCCATGGAAGAGGCGCTGTTCTTGACGCGCTTCGGGACGAAGGTCACCGTGATCCACCGCCGCGATGAGCTCCGAGCCTCGAAGATCATGGCCGATCGCGCGCTCGCCCACGACAAGATCGAGTTCCTGTGGAACAGCGCCGCCGTCGAGGTCTTGGGGGACGGCCAGAAGGTCACCGGGGTCCGCGTCCGGAACCTCGCGACCGGCAGCGTCGAGGAGATCCCGTGCTCCGGCCTGTTCGTGGCCATCGGCCACGTTCCCAACACGAAGTTGTTCGAGGGTATCCTCGCGATGAACGACCAGGGCTACCTCGAGGTCGAGAACGACTCGTCGCGCACGACGGTGCCCGGAGTGTTCGTCTCCGGCGACGTTCACGACCACGTGTACCGCCAGGCGGTCACGGCCGCCGGAGAAGGCTGCAAGGCGGCGATCGACTGCGAGCGCTGGCTCGAGTCGCAGGGCCGGTGATGCTGGCAGCGTCGCGGTAACCGCGCTCAGTCGTTCGCCGGAACGGCCGCGGTCCCGGTGCGCGTCGCGGCGATCAGGCTCGGAAGGAGCCGTCCGCCGAGCGCGGAGACGGCGCCGCCGGTGATCTCCCCGATCCACCAGTTCTCGAGCAGCCACCCGATCCGGCGCACCCGGCGCGTCGCGGGCGCGAAGGCCCGCAGCCACGCGTCGCGGTACTCCGAGGCGAGACGGTCGGACACTCGGCCTTCGGCGGCGGCGCGGAGGGCGAAGCGCGCGGCCATCTCGGCGCCGCGCAGCGCGTGGGAGATGCCCTCGCCGCTGTAGGGGTCGATGGTGCCGGCCGCGTCGCCCACGAACAGCGCTCCGGCGGAGGTCGGCCGGCGGACGCCGAACCGCAGCGGGCCGATGCTCTTCCAATCCGTCGCGCGCGGCGCGTCGTCGAGGATCGCCGCCAGCGCGGGGTTGCGTCGCACGCGCTCGCTCAGCAGGCGGTCGGGGGAGCCGCCGCACGCGCGCAGCGCGCGCACCGTCACCATCAGGCACAGGTTGGCGCGGCCGCGCTCCACGGGCCCGAGGCCGGCGTAGCCGCCGTCGAACAGGTGCAGCTCGATGCGGCGTCCGAGCCGCTGCGGGTCGATGTCGAAGTGCGCCTCGAGGCCGAACCACGAGCGAGGGGCGCTGCGGGCCGGGTCGCACAGCGCCGGGTGCAGGGCGCGAGCGAGGGCCGACCTCCTTCCGTCGGCGGCGACCGTCACGCCGGCGAGGAGCGATTCGCTGCCGCCGGACCCACCCACCGCCCGCAAACGCAATCCGGCGACGCGATCGTGCTCCAGGATCGGCGCGATCGCCTCGACCCGCTGCCGGACCTCGGCGCCGGCGCGACCGGCTCGCTCGAGCAGCACGGCGTCCAGCACGCGGCGCGAGATGCCGATGGCCTCCCGTCCGGCTCCCTCGACCCATGGCAGAGGAGCGCGGACCTCCCGGCCCCTCAGGCTCGTGAGGCGGATGGAGTCCATACGGGTCGCCCCGGCCGCAACGAGCTCGTCCATCACGCCGAGGCGCTGCAGGACGCCCCGGCCCTCGACGGACACGAACTCGCCGCACAGCTTGTCCCGAGGGAACGATTGCTTCTCGACCACCACGACGCGCGCCCCCGCGTCCGCAGCCAGGGCGGCCAGCGCGGCACCCGCGGGACCCCCGCCGGCGACGACGAGGTCCACGCGGCTCATGGCGGGGCTTCCGCGGGAAGGCTCGCGACGAGCCGGAACGGCCAGCGCCGCACGACCCGCGGCTCCTCGACTCCGGCCTCGCGCGCGGCCCGCAGGAGCTCGCCGTCGGTGAAGCCGCGCAGGACGGAGAGGGGAGCGTCGTGCCGGAACATCGCATCCCGGAAGGTCAGACGCGAGGCGATCGCGATGAACGCCCACGGGAGTCGATGGCGCCGCAGGTCGTTGATCACCACGGATCGTCGCGCGACTCTGCGGAAGCGACGCAGCAGATCGACGATGGCGCCATGGTCGAAGTGATGCAGAAACATCGAAGCCGTGACCACGTCGAACGAGCGCTCCCGAAACGGGAGTCGCTTCGCATCCGCCAGCAGGACGCGTACTCGTGGATCATCTCGCGCAATGCGCCTCGCGAAGTCCGCGGCGGCCGGGTCGCGGTCGATCGCGGTCACGTTCACCCGGATCCCGCGCCTCTCGCCGTGCGCGATCATGTGGAGCGGAAGATCGGCGCCGCCCGTTCCGATGTCGAGCACCTCGAGCACGCTACCGGAGGCGAGTTCGCCGAAGACCCGGTCGAGCGGCTCGCGGAGAGCGCCGCGGCCTCCGAGCCAGCGGTTCGTGAGGCGGATGCTGCACAGCGCCCGCTCGACGACCTCGGCCGGGTTGTCGGAGCGATCCATCCACTCCGGGTCGCGGCGCCGGGTCGGGACCCACACCGTCTCACTCCCGAAGCGTGCGCAGGACCAGGGCGGAGTTCTTCGACCCGAACCCGATGCAGTTGCACAGGGCGGTCCGGATCTCCGCGGGGCGGCCACGGTTGGCGACGACGTCGAGGTCGCACTCCGGGTCGAGCTGATCCTGGTTGATGGTCGGCGGCAGGAACCGGTCGCGCATGGCCAGCAGGGCGGCGGCGACGCCGGCCGCGCCGCTGGCGCCCTGAGGGTGGCCGATCATCGACTTCAGGCTCGAGCCCGGAACGCGGTCGAAACGATCCCCGAACAGCAGCTTGACCGCCCGGGTCTCGATGCGATCGTTCATGACCGTCGAGGTGCCGTGGAGACCGACGTAGTCGATCTCCTCGGGAGCCACGCCGGCATCCTCCAGGGCGAGCACCATGGCGCGTGCCGGCTCCTCGCCGGAGTCCTCGAGCCGCACGCGGTGGAACGCTTCGCACGTCGAGCCGTAGCCGAGCACCTCGGCATAGGGCCGCGCGCCGCGCTCCAGCGCGGACTCGATCGACTCCAGAACCAGCATCCACGCGCCCTCCGCCAGGACGAAGCCGTCCCGGTCCTTGGAGAACGGCCGCGATCCTCGCTCCGGATCCTCGTTCCACGAGGTCGTCATGATCTTCATGAGACAGAAGCCGCGCAGGATACCCGGTCCGATCGGCGCATCCGATCCGCCGGCCAGCACCCGGTCGGCCCGGCCGTAGCGGATCAGCGACAGCCCGTAGGCCAGCGCGTCGGTCGAAGACGTGCAGCCGGTCGTCAGGACGTGACTCGGACCGCGCAGGCCGTAACGCATCGAGAGCTCGCTGCTGATCGAGCCCGGCGTGGCGGAGGGGATCGTGTACAGGCTCACCGCTTTGGGGTCGCCGAGGTAGTACTGGCGGAACTGGCGCTCGGCGAACTCGAGACCCGCGCCGCCGCTTCCGATGACCACGCCGAAGCGCCGGCGCTCCTCGAGCGGCAGGGCGCGCGCGTCGAGGCCCGCGTCCGCGAGCGCCTCGTCGCCGGCGGCCAGCGCCAGCGCCGTGACCCTCGGAACGTGCTTGACGTCGCGGCCGGACAGCACGCTCTCGGGGCGGAAGTCCAGCACCTGGCCGGCGATGCGGGTCGGGTAATCGGAGACGTCGAACTCCGCGACCCGCCGAACCCCGCTCTTGCCGTCGCGCGTCGCGGCCCAGAACGCTTCGCGTCCGATCCCGTTGGGCGACACGACGCCGAGACCGGTCACGGCCACGCGGCGCCCCGGCATGGGGCGGCGGCTCGGACCTTCGAGAGTCACGGGCCCGCACCATCACCGACCTTGGACTGTCGCGCCACGGCATCGGCGGCCTTGCGGGCCGCGTCGGCATCGCCCAGGTAGAAGTGCCGCAGAGGCGCGAGGTCGGCGTCGAGCTCGTACACCAGCGGGATCCCCGTCGGGATGTTGAGGTGCACGATATCGTCGTCGGAGACCCCGTCGAGGTACTTCACCAGGGCGCGCAGGCTGTTGCCGTGCGCGGCGATCAGGACGCGCCGTCCCGCGCGCACGTCGGGTGCGATGACGTCCTTCCAGTACGGCACGAATCGGTCCACGGTATCGCGCAGGCACTCCGTCAGGGGCAGCTCCTCGGGGGTGAGCGCCGCGTAGCGCCGATCGCGGCCGGGGAAGCGCTCGTCGTCGGGCGTCAGGGCCGGAGGGCGGATCGAGTAGCTCCGTCGCCACAGCATGACCTGCTCCTCGCCGTACTTGGCGGCCATCTCCGCCTTGTTCAAGCCCTGCAGCCCGCCGTAGTGCCGCTCGTTGAGCCTCCAGTGGCGATGGACCGGAATCCACATCAGGCTCATCCCGTCCAGCACGAGCCACAGGGTCCGTATGGCCCGCGTCAGGACGGAGGTGTACGCGACGTCGAACGTGTAGCCGCCCTGCACGAGGAGGCGCGCCGATTCCTCGGCCTCTTCGATCCCGCGGGGCGTCAGGTCGACGTCGGTCCAGCCGGTGAACCGATTCTCGAGGTTCCACGTGCTCTGCCCGTGGCGTAGCAGCACCAGCTTGTGTGGCATTGCGCGACTCCTCGACCATCCAACCACCGCCGGCGCGATCGGTCAAGCCGTGCGCGGCCGCCCATCCCCTCCCGGAGCGCCACGCTACAATGAGCGGAGTCGAGCTCGAGGCACGGCACGTCGCGCACCCGGACGGCGCCCACAAGGAGTCGAGAAATGCCCGCCTACGTCATCGTGGACATCGAGATCACCGATGCGGTCCGATACCGACAGTACGTCGACGCCGTTCCGGCGACGATCTCGGCCCACGGGGGCAAATACCTCGCCCGGGGCGGACGGACGGTGACGCTCGAAGGCGGCTGGCGACCGCCGCGCTGTGTCGTCCTGGAGTTCGAGAGCCTGGAGCGAGTGAAGGAGTGGTGGGACTCCAAGGAGTACATCGCGGCGCGGCTCCTCCGGCAGGGTGCGGCCGTCGCCCGCATCGTCGCGGTGGAGGGGATCTGACCCGGGGCATCGCTCGATCCGGGTCGGTGTTTTCGGACCCCCAGCAGGTCTCGTCTGAGTTGTCGGTTCCCGAGCTCTCTGTGAATATGCGATATTACGCGGATAACTATTGATTTACACCATGACGAGTATGTACAATCTCACTGCCTGCCGGGTCCCCTCTCCGGAGGCAGGAGTGAACCGATGGCCGCTCGTGGATGGATCTCGCGGGTCTTCGGGAGCGAGGATTCCCCAGTTCATGCTCGGAAGCGCAAAGACCCCGGGGTATTGAAAGCGGCAGGGCGCGTCCAAAAGCGGATGTGCGGGAACTGCCATGGCCCCGTCGGCGCCGCCGCGCACCGCTGCCCCCATTGCGGCTACAGGCTCGCGCACCCGAACCCCCCGCGCACCGACGATCGACCGGACCCCGGCCGGCCCGAGCCCGACGACCCGGAACCCGGGCGTCGCGACTCGACGCACGACCTGAGCGACCTGGAGCGCAGGATCCTGATCGCCGTGCTCGGCGCACCGGTTTCCACCCCGGCCATCCACGTGCTCCCCACGGCGGAGGTGCGCGAAGGGGAGATCAAGGCGGGCGAGCAGCGGCTCTACGGGACGCAGGCCGTCCAGGCGGTGGAGGCGCTGTCGAAGGCCGGATACGTGGCACGGCGAGGCGAGGATCTGTCGTACGGCCTCACCGAGGCCGGAGCGCGACTCGCAGTCTCTCTGCAGCACTCCCCGAGCGGCCACGTCGTGCCTTCCGGGGCGGGCCACGGAGCGTGGTGATGAGCGCCGCGCAGTCGACCCCGTGGGCCGTTTTCCGGCGTCGTGGCTCACGACAGCGCATCCTCCATTCGGAAGGCGCCGACGTGGAATTCGTCCACGGCGACGGGACGCGCTGGCGATCGCCGATCCTGGATATCGGCGCGGGCGGTCTGTCGTTCGCCTTGCCCGAAGGGGCTCCGCCGCTCGTGCCCGGGACCCGCCTCGATGGGACGGTGGTGCGGCTGGGGGACCACCGGATTCGAGGCCGTCTCACGATCGCCCACGCGACCCCGGAGTTCGCGGCGGGCGTCGTGTGCGGAGCGCGGTTCGGCGCGAGCACGGAAGAGGACGCGCTCGCATTCGCGCTGGTCCTGGCCTCCGTCGCTCATCTCTAGCAACGTGGTGCGGTGCTTGGTGCGCGCTGTCCCGCAAGATACTGATACCCAATGAGATCGGGCCTGTTTCGAAGCCCCTGGAGCGGCGGCGAGCGCACGCCGCCGGATTGGACGACCGGGCAGCGAAACCCCGGGAGTTGGTGCAACAAGCTGCGCACCACGTTGGGGTAGACTCCGGGAGTGCCGGAATTCATCTACACCATGCAGGGCCTGTCCAAGGTCGTCCCCCCGAAGCGCCGCATTCTCGAGGGCATCTGGCTCTCGTTCTTCTATGGCGCCAAGATCGGCGTGCTCGGGCTGAACGGCGCGGGAAAAAGCAGCCTGCTTCGGATCATGGCCGGTGAGGACACCGAGTTCGAGGGCCAGGCGGCCCCCGCCAAGGGTGCCAAGATCGGCTTCCTGCCGCAGGAGCCGCGGCTCGACGACGGAAAGACCGTGCTCGGCAACGTCGAGGAGGGAGTCGCCGAGACACGGGCGCTGCTCGAGGAGTACAGCGCCATCAGCGACAGGTTCGGCGAGCCCATGGAGCCCGACGAGATGGAGAAGCTCCTCGAGCGCCAGGGCAAGCTGCAGGACAGGATCGACGCCGCGGGAGCCTGGGAGCTGGACCACCGCCTCGAGATCGCGATGGAGGCGCTGCGTTGCCCGCCCGGCGACTCCGCGGTCGGGCACCTGTCGGGCGGGGAGCGCAGGCGGGTCGCCCTGTGCCGGCTGCTGCTGCAACAGCCCGACCTGCTGCTGCTCGACGAGCCGACCAACCATCTCGACGCCGAGTCCGTCGCGTGGCTCGAGCGCCACCTCCACGAGTATCCCGGCACCGTCGTCGCCGTGACCCACGATCGGTACTTCCTCGACAACGTCGCAGGCTGGATCCTGGAGCTGGACCGCGGCAAGGGGATCCCGTGGGAAGGCAACTACTCGTCGTGGCTGGAGCAGAAGAGGACGCGCCTGGCCCTGGAGGAGAAGGCATCCGAGGCGAGACAGAAGACGCTGGAGCGCGAGCTGGAGTGGGTTCGCATGGCGCCGCGGGCCCGCCAGGCCAAGAGCAAGGCACGACTCGCGGCGTACGAGGCGATGCTGAGCGCCGAGGGTCAGGAGGATCGCGGCGCGACCCATCAGATTTACATTCCTCCCGGCGCGCGCCTCGGTGACGTGGTGATCGAAGCCGACCGCCTCGGCAAGGGATTCGGGGACCGGCTGCTCATCGACGACCTGTCGTTCAAGCTGCCGCCGGGCGGGATCGTCGGTGTGATCGGACCCAACGGCGCGGGCAAGACGACGTTGTTCCGGATGATCGTCGGCGAGGAAAAGCCGGATTCCGGCACCCTCCGGCTGGGCGAGACGGTCGAGCTGGCCCATGTCGATCAGTCGCGGGATTCCCTCCCCGGCGAACGGCAGGTGTGGGAGGCCATCTCCGACGGGAGCGACGACGTCGAGCTGGGCAAGCGCAAGGTGAAGGCCCGCACGTATGCCTCGTGGTTCAACTTCAAGGGCGCCGATCAGCAGAAGCTCGTCGGCGACCTGTCGGGCGGCGAGCGCAATCGCGTGCACCTCGCGCGCCTGCTCAAGCGCGGCGCCAACGTGCTCCTGCTCGACGAGCCGACCAACGACCTCGACGTCGACACGCTGCGCGCGCTCGAGGATGCCCTGCTGTCTTTCGCGGGGTGCGTCGTGGTGATCAGCCACGATCGCTGGTTCCTCGACCGCATCGCGACCCACATCCTGGCCTTCGAGGGCGACAGTCGCGTGGTGTGGTTCGAGGGCAACTATCAGGATTACGAGGCGGACCGCAAGCGCCGCCTCGGGGCCGAGGCCGATCAGCCGCACCGCATCAAGTACCGGCGGTTGAGCCGCTAGCCCGCCTTGTTCACGAAGGTCCGTCGCAGCACGAGGTTCGTGAATGATGCGGGCCGGCTCCGGCCCGAATCAGGGCCACCCGTTTCGGGCCGAGGGTTCGTGCCGGCGTCGACCCATGGATTGGCAAGCGCGAAGGGGAGTCGGACCGTGAAACACATCCTGCTCGCCATGCTACTGCTCGCCCTGGGGTGCCCGGCTCCTCACGACGGCGGCGACCGGCCGCCCGCGACGGTCGACGACCTGCTCGAAGCCGACCGGGCCTTCGAGCGGGCGACCGCCGAACGGCGTCTCGACGGATGGATGTCGTACTTCGACGAGGACGCGGCGCGGCTGTTTCCGGGGCAGGTGGTGCGAGGGCTCGACGAGATTCGCCGGCTCGACGCGGAGCTGTTCGACGACGAGACGTTGAGTCTGGAATGGGAGCCCCTGGACGGCGGCCTGTTCCGCGACCGGGACCACGGCTTCACCACCGGGCGTTACGAGCTCGTCAGGACCGAGCCGGGCGGATCGTCGTCCGGCATCGTCTCGCGCGGCACCTACGTGACGATCTGGCGTCGCGGGGACTCCGGATGGCGCGTCATCCTGGACACGGGGTCGCCGGATCCGCCGGTTCAGGGTGCCGGCGCCCCATGAGGGCTTCGCGTCGCTCGCGCGCGTGCATGGCCGTCACGATCGCGGGTCTTCTGCTGCCGCCGGTCGGCATCCGCGCGGAGCCCGAGGTCCGGGAGTCGATCGAGCTCTACGACGTGCGCGGATCGACGGCGGCGCAACTGAGGCGCGACCTTGCGCGCCTCGGTCCGCGTGTCGGCGATCGCAAATATGGCGGCCGCACGACGTGGGAGCTGACGTGGACCTACACCCTCGATGAGCGCCCCGCCGAATGCGGGATCGCCTCGTACGACATCCGGATGGAGGTGACCACGACGCTGCCGCGCTGGGTCCCGGACGACGACGTGTCCGGCAAGCTCGTGGCACGGTGGGAGCGCTTCCTGGCCGCCCTCACGGACCACGAGCAAGGGCACAGGCGGCTCGGTCTCGAGGCGGCCACGGCCCTCGAGCGCCACGTGAACGAGATGCCGGCGGAACCTACCTGTGACGAGCTCGAGAGGGCGATCGCCGATGATTCGGAGGGGATCGTCCGGAGCTACCGCGAGAGCGAGCGGCGGTACGACGAACACACGAGGCACGGCCGCTCCGAGGGCGCCCGGTTCTGACGATCGGGGATAGAATCGCCCCGCCGATCCCCGGGAAGGGGGTGGCTCGTTCTCAGGAGGACCCATGGTCCTGTCGCGCAGCAAGGTCGCGCTCGACGCCCGGCGTCGCCGCCGCCTCGAGGCGCTGCTGCGCACCGAGCGCAGGTTGTGGGAGCGAGGCTTCGAGCGCATCGCGGGCGTCGACGAAGCGGGTGTCGGGCCGCTCGCGGGTCCCGTGGTGGCGGCGGCGGTCATCTTTCCGGCCGGAGAGGGCGTGCGCGGGGTCGACGACTCCAAGCGCCTCGAGCCGCACGAGCGCGAGGAGCTGGCCGATCGCGTGCGCCGCTCGGCGCTGGCCTGGGCCCTCGGAAGGGTCGATCCCGACGAGGTCGATCGGATCAACATCTACCGGGCGACCCTCGAGGCCATGCGCCGCGCCCTGCGCGGGCTGGCGGCGAGCCCGGACTACGTGCTGGTCGACGGACGCGCCGACCCGGGTCTCGGGGTGCCCCACGAGGTCGTGATCGGGGGCGACGCGTCGTGTCACGCCATCGCCGCGGCCTCGATCCTCGCGAAGACGGCGCGAGATTCCCTGATGAGGGAATACGACGCCCAGTTCCCCGGCTACGGGTTCGCTTCGCACAAGGGATACGCCACCGCGGCCCACCGCGACGCCATCCGGCATCTCGGGCCGTGCGCCATCCACCGGCGTTCGTTCACGCTCCTTCCGCTCCCGACGCTGTGGGACTGGTAGCCGTTGGAAGTCGCCGCGACGCTGTCCTATAATCCGCGCTCCCCGTAACCCGTGGCACTCGGGTCCCATCGCACACTGGAGGCGCGGCCGTGAAGATCCACGAGTACCAGGCCAAGGCCGTGCTGAAACGCTACGACGTTCCGGTCCCGGACGGAGAGGTCGCGCACGCGCCGGAAATCGTCCGCGCCGTCGCCGAGCGCCTCGGAGGACGCGTCGTCGTCAAGGCACAGATCCATGCCGGGGGGCGCGGCAAGGGCACCTTTCGCGCAAAGGCCGACGGCCGGCCGCTCGACCGTCCCGGCGAACGGCGTCCTCTGGGGGGTGTCGTGGTCACGGACGGGGTCGACGCGGCGGTGGCGATCGCCGAGAGGATGTTCGGCAACGTCCTCGTGACGAAGCAGAGCGGCGCCGAGGGGCGCGAGGTGCGCCGCATCCTGATCGAGGAGGGAATCGAGATCGCGAAGGAGTTCTATCTCGCCCTGATCCTCGACCGCTCGACGCGCTCGCCCGTTTTCATCGCCAGCGCCGAGGGCGGCACGGAGATCGAGGAGGTCGCCGCGGCGCGCCCCGAGGCGATCCTGCGCGTGGCCGTCGATCCCCGGGTCGGGTACTCGTCGTGGATCGGCCGCAAGATCGCGTTCGGTCTCGGGCTCGACGGGGCGCAGGTCGCGGATGCCGTCAAGATGACCGCCGCTCTGTATCGCGCCTTCATGGAGACCGACGCGTCGCTGGTCGAGATCAACCCGTTGATCCTCACGCGGGACGGCCGGATCCTGGCTCTCGACGCCAAGATGAACTTCGACGACAACGCGCTGTTCCGCCACCCGAGCATCAAGGAGTTGCGAGACCTCGACGAGGAGGAGCCACTGGAGGTCGAGGCCTCGAAGCACGGCCTGAACTACATCAAGCTCGACGGCAACGTCGGGTGCATGGTGAACGGGGCGGGTCTGGCGATGTCCACCATGGACATCATCAAGCACCACGGCGGGAGCCCGGCCAATTTCCTCGACGTCGGGGGCGGGGCGACCGCCACGATGGTCACCGCGGCGTTCGGCATCCTGCTGAGCGACCCGCACGTCAAGGCGGTCCTGATCAACATCTTCGGGGGGATCATGCGCTGCGACGTGGTCGCGGAGGGTGTCGTGGCCGCCGCCAAGGCGGTGGCGATCGACGTCCCGGTCGTGGTGCGCCTCGAGGGCACCAACGTCGAGCGGGGCAGGGAGATCCTGAGGGAGTCGGGGCTGACCTTCGAGGTCGCCGACTCGATGAAGGATGCCGCGGAGAAGGTCGTCGCCGCGGCGAAGGGAAGGTAGCCGTGGCGGTGCTCGTCGGGAACGACACGCGTCTCGTCGTCCAGGGCATCACCGGGAAGGAGGGGACGTTCCACACGCGCCAGAGCGTCGCCTACGGCACGAAGGTCGTCGCGGGAGTCACTCCGGGGAAGGGCGGCCAGGAGGTCGACGGCATTCCCGTGTTCGACACGGTCGAGCGGGCCGTCGCCGAGACGGGCGCCAACGCGAGCGTCATCTTCGTCCCGCCGCCGTTCGCCGCGGACGGGATCATGGAAGCCGCGGCCGCAGCGGTGCCGCTCGTGGTGTGCATCAGCGAGGGCATTCCGACTCTCGACATGGTCCGGGTGTGCAACTTCCTCGAAGGACGCGGCACGCGGCTGATCGGGCCGAACTGCCCGGGGATCATCACGCCCGGCGAGTGCAAGATCGGCATCATGCCGGGTCACATCCACACGCCCGGTCCCGCCGGAGTGGTTTCGCGCTCCGGCACGCTGACCTACGAGGCGGTGGACCAGCTCACGCGGCTCGGCATCGGACAGTCGACGTGCGTCGGGATCGGCGGCGACCCGATCGTCGGCACCGACTTCATCGACATGCTCGAGTTGTTCGAGAACGACCCGCGCACCGAGGTCGTGGTCATGATCGGAGAGATCGGAGGCACGGCCGAAGAGGAAGCGGCCGAGTACGTCCGGCACCACGTCACGAAGCCGGTGGTGTCGTTCATCGCCGGGCGGACCGCTCCGCCGGGACGCCGCATGGGCCACGCCGGCGCGATCATCGCAGGCGGCAAGGGCACGGCGGCGGACAAGATGAAGGCGCTCCGCGAAGCCGGGATCCACGTCGTCGAGACGCCGGCCGCGATCGGCGAGACCGTGCGGCAGGTGCTGGGATAGCCGCGCGGCCAGGACGCCACGGAAGGGGACCATGGAAAGAACGCTCGCGATCGTCAAGCCGGACGCGGTCGAGAACCGCTCCGTGGGCCGCATCGTCTCGAGGATCGAGCAGGAAGGCTTTCGCATCGTCGCGATGCGCATGCTGCACCTGACGCGGCGCGAGGCGGAGGGCTTCTACGCCGTGCACCGCGCGAGGCCGTTCTTCGACAGCCTGACGGCCTACATGTCGTCGGGGCCGGTCGTGACCCTCGTCCTCGAGCGCGACGACGCGATCGCCCATTGGCGCGCCACGATGGGCGCGACCGATCCGGCCAAGGCCGAGCGCGGGACGATCCGGGCCGAGATGGGCGAGTCGATCGAGCGCAACGCGGTGCACGGCTCCGACGGCCCCGAGACCGCCGCCGCGGAGACCGCGTACTTCTTCTCGGGACTCGAACGGCTCTGAGCCCGTCCGCGCTTTTCTGTTAGCATCCTCCAATGCGGCTGTTCTGGCGGCTGATGGGCTACTTCAAGCCCTACGTGGTGGAGATGGTCGCCGCCTCGATCCTGCTCGCCGTCGCCGGCGCCCTGATGGGAGCCGTCATCGCCAGCCTCAAGCCGCTCACCGATCGCGTGTTGACGCCCGGGAAGTCGGCCCCCGAGCTCGCGGCCAGCGGAGCCGACATCCTCGACAACTTCACGAAGTGGATTCCCGTCCCGTCCTGGGCCGATTACCTGCGCGAGCACGCCTTGGTGGCGCTCCCGATCCTGCTGGTTCTGCTGTTCTTCGTTCGCGGAGTGTGCCTCTATTTCGGCCAGTACTACTCGACCCGTGCCGGCGCCCGGATGATCCGCGACCTGCGGGCCGAGCTGTACCAGTCGATCGCCTATCAATCGCAGCGTTTCTTCCACGAGCACTCGACCGGCGTGATCGTATCGCGCGCGCTCAACGACATGCAGCGCATCCAGGCCCTGACGACCAAGGTGCTCGCGGACCTGGTGCGCGTCACCGCGATGGTGCCGTTCCTCTTGGTCGTCATCTTCATCCACGATTGGCGGATGTCGCTGTTCGCGCTCACGGTCATCCCGGCGCTCGGCTATCCCGTGGTGCGCTTCGGAAGGCGGCTGCGGCGAGCGGCGACCCGCTCGCAGGAAACCATCGCCGAGTCGGCCAGCCTCATGACCGAGGTCGTCCAGGGCGCGAGGGTCGTGCAGAGCTTCACCATGGAGGAGTTCGAGATCGGGCGGTTCCGGACCACGATCGAGAACAACCTGCGGGCGGACATCCGGGCGGGCCGAGCCGCGGCCATGGCGCCGGCCATGATGGAGTTCATCGGCGCCATCGCGGGCGCCTTCCTGTTCTACGTCGCCGGAGCCGCCATTGCGAGCAACAGGACGAGCGCCGGCAACTTCGTCGTGGTGGCCATGGGTCTCGGGTTGCTGTTCATGTCGTTCCGGAGGCTCAACACGGTCAACGTCGAGCTCCAGCGAGCCCTGGCCGCGGCGGCCAGGGTGTTCGAGATGCTCGATCGCGAGCGCGACATCCGCGACGCGCCCGGCGCGAAGACGCTCCCGGCGTTCGCTGAGGCGGTTCGCTACGAGAACGTCTCGTTCGCCTACGAGCAGCGCACGGTCCTGGAGGGAATCGATCTCACGATCCGCAAGGGTGAGATCGTGGCCCTGGTCGGCGCTTCGGGCTCGGGAAAGTCGACCCTCGCCAGCCTGGTGACCCGGTTCTACGACCCGACCGTGGGCCGGATCACGATCGACGGTCACGACCTGCGGGAGGTCACGCTGCTATCGCTCCGGTCCCAGATCGGCCTGGTGACGCAGGAGACGATCCTGTTCGACGACACGGTGCGGAACAACATCGCCTATGGACGCTCCGACGTGTCCGACGACGTGGTGCGGGAGGTCGCGCGAGCCGCGCACGCGGACGAGTTCATCTCGCAGATGCCCCAGGGGTACGACACGATGCTCGGCGAGCGCGGCACCCGCCTCTCCATGGGCCAGCGCCAGCGCATCGCTATCGCGCGCGCCCTGCTGAAAGA
>Ga0302046_10002837_pt1 | contig 15983 bp, 7 predicted proteins | sample RVTome_11_FD_200261 | JGI IMG/M metagenome (GOLD analysis project Ga0302046, IMG submission 200261) | Soil microbial communities from uranium-contaminated site in the Upper Colorado River Basin, Wyoming, United States - RVT147D111 (version 2) ...
GCCGTGGCGTCGTTGCGGCTCCTCCGAGTGTTCCTCCGCCAACACGCGTCGTCGCCGCGCCTAGCCACGGCGCGTCCGGCTGGCTCTCGGCTGGCGTGGGATTCTTGCTCACGCTCTCAGTCCAGCGCGACCTCGAGGCTCGCGTCCGCGCCGCCCACCTCGACCCGACGCGTGGCCTTGCCCCCGTCCGGAGCCAGGGCCTCGACGCGGTACGTCCCCGGGACGAGCGGCCCGAACGCGTGCGTCGAGCGCGAGAGGCCGTCGCGGAAGGCGCGCTCCTCGAATCCGGGCGCGACCACCTGGCCGACGTCGACGCCACCCGCGTCGAAGACGCGCACGTGGGCCCGCGCGGGGCCGCCGCCCGCGACCACCGTGACCCGCAGCCAGCTCGCGCTCGCGAGCGTGAGCTGCACCTCGCTCGTCCCACCCGGCGCGACGGCGACCTCCACGCGCGCGGCGGAAGCCGCGTCGCTCGTGCGGGCCGAGACCTGCAGCGGGCCGGCGGGGACGCCGCTGTAGGTGAACGTGCCGAAGCTGTCGGTGCGGCAGTCGGGGCCGCGCGCGAGCAGCCCGTCCTTCGTCCACACGAACACCGCGGCGTCGGCCGCGCCCTCGCCGCCCGGACCGGTCACCGTCCCGCGCAGCGTGCCGCCCGCCCCGAGCTCGAGGTCGACGCCCTCCAGCGCCTGGTCCTCGTCGACGCGGACGTCGCGCCGGATCGCCGAGGCGAGCGTCGAGGTCCCCTCGCGCGGGCCGCGGGCGCGCAGCGTGTAGTCGCCCGGCCACAGCGCCCGGAAGGCGTACCGGCCGCGCGCGTCGGTGGGCTCGCTCGCGTTCGTTCCCGGCAGCTCGAGCAGCGAGCGGCCGGCCTGGTGCTCGAGCGAGACCTCGACGCCGCGCAGCGGCGCCCCGTCGGGGCCGCGCACCGTGCCCGCGATGCTGCCCATCGGAAGGACGAGGTCGTGCTCGAGCCGCTCGACCTCGGGCACGTCGACGCGGAACTCGACGCACGGCTCGGAGTGCACGTCGTCGAGGCCCACCACGAAGAGGAACGGTCCCGGCTGGTCGAGGCGCAGCTTGTACGTCCCGTCGGTGCCGCTCTCGGTCGTGCGCACCGTCCCCAGGAGGCGCGCGCCCTCGCGGAAGGCGACGATCTCCGCCCCGCTCGCCGGCGCGCCGCCCGCGCGGACGCGCCCCGTGACGACGACGGGCCGCCGGCGCGGCGGAGCGAGGACCACGTGCGTCTCCTCGCCGTCGCGCACGACGGCCTCCGTGCTGACCATCTTCTCCAGGGTCAGGCCGACCTCGTTCAGGCCCTCGTCGGCCTCGCGCTCGATCTCCTCCTCGGAGGGCACCGCCACCACGAGGTAGCGGCCCGCGGGGATGCCCTCGAAGCGGAAGCACCCGGCCTCGTCGGCGACCGTCTCGTCCGAGCCGCGCGTCTCCATCGTGATCAGGCCGACGCGCTGGCCCGGCGCCGGACCTCCCGCGCCGTCGAGGACCTCGCCCGTCAGCGTGCCGCCGACCTCGAGCTCGAGGACGAGCGCGCTCGGCTGCGGTCCCGGATCGAGCTCGCGCGCCAGCTCCACCTCGCCGACGGAGCCGCGCGCGAGAAGGCGCGCGCCACCGGGCGCGAGACCCGCGAAGGCGAAGGTCCCGGCGGAGTCGGTCACCTCGGTCGACTTCCGGCCCGCCGCGTCCTCGAGCTCGACCGTCGCGCCCTCGACCGGCCGGCTCGACGAGTCGACGACGACGCCCGCGACCTCGGCGGGCCGCAGCAGCGTGACCAGGCGCGGGCCTCCCGCCTGCGGCAGGCTCAGCTCGAGCGCGGCGCGATCGTCGCGGAAGTGGTCCATCGCGCTCACCGCGATGCGCCACTGCCCGGGGAACAGCCCGCCGACCTCGAACCGGCCCTGCGCCTCCTCCAGCCGGAAGCGCGCCGCGCCCCCCGGCGCCGGGCGCCCCTGCCACCGTCGCTCGACGTCCACGGTCACCTCCGCGATCGGGGCGCCCGCGTCGTCGCGCACCCAGAGGCTCGCGAGCGTCGGCGGCCCGAGCACGAGCCGCGCGTCCTCGGCGCCCGGCGGCACGCCGTCCAGGCCCGCGCGGCGTGCGTGCTCCTCGCCCGGCAAGCGCTGCTCGGCGCGCAGGAACAGCGGCCCGCCCCCGGCGCCGGCGAAGGCGAACCGCCCGTCCGCGGCGCTCGTCGCGCGCGCCTCGACGTGCTCGGGCAGGAAGGCTTCGAGCACTCCGCGCCCTTCGACCCCTTCGACCCCTTCGACCCCTTCGACATGGGGGCCTGCCCGCGGCAAGCTCGGCGGCGCGAAGAGCGCGACCTCGATCCCCGCGAGCGGCTCGCCGTCGCCGTCGACGACGATGCCGGCGACCCCCGCCCCCTCGCCCAGCACGAAGTCGAGCTCGCGCGGGGCGCCGCGCCCGCGCGCGAGCAGCTCGTAGCGCGGGAGGAAGCCCTCGGCGCGGGCGAAGGCGAGCGCCGAGCGCGGCTCGTCGGCGGCGATCGAGTAGCGGCCGAGGGCGTCGCAGCGCGCGCGGATCGTCTCTCGTCGCGCGAGTGGGCGCAGCCGCAGCGGCTGGAGCGCGACCTCCGCGCGCGGCACGGGAAGGCCGCGCGCGTCGAGGACGCGCCCCGCGAGGGTCCAGCCCGCTCCCGCCCCGTCCGCCGCCGCGGCGCGCGAATCGGCCGGCGCGGTGGCGCGCGAATCCCCCGGGATCGAGCTCGCCGGCGCCGGGAGCAGGAGGTCGGCGCTCTCCGGCTCGGGGGCGCGCGGCCGCGCGGGGCCCTTCGATGCGGCCGCCGGCGCCGCGCCGGGCCGGAACAGGAGGACGGCGCCGGCGCACAGGGCGGCGGCGGCGACGAGCAACGCGAGCACGACCGTCCGCTGCATGGGTCTCCCGGCGGGACCGGCTGCCGCTGCCCTCCGGTGCCCCCCTACCTCGCCACGCCGCCGCGCTCCCGTCAATCCCGCAGCCGGATGCGCACGGTGCGCTCCTCCTGCCCGCGCAGGCTGACGGGCCTCGCCGCCGTGCGCCCGTCGCTCGTCGTCGCGCGGACCGTGTACTTGCCCGCGGGCAGGGGCCCGACGCGCTGCTCGCGCGTCGAGAGCCCGGCGGAGAAAGCGGCCTCCATCGCCGACTGCGCGAGCATGCCGCCGACCTCGAAGCCGCGCTCGTCGGCGACCGAGATGCGCGCGCGCACCTCGTTGCCGTCCTCGTCCTCGACGATGAGCACGATCGTGGTCGCGGGCTCGACGGTCAGGTCGACTTGCGCCGTCTCGCCCGCGGCGACGCGCGTCGGGGCCGAGTCCGACGCCGCGGCATCGCTCGAGCGCGCGCTCACCGTGACCTCGCCCGGCGGGACGCTCCGGTACTCGTAGTGCCCGCCGGCGTCGGTGCTCGTCGTCGACAGCCGCGAGAGCAGCCGGCCCTTCGAATCGCGCACGAAGACCGCCGCGCCGACCACCGGCTGGCCCGCGGCGTCGCGCACCGTGCCCTCGACCCTGCCGCCGTCGGTGAGCCGCAGCTCGACGCCGCCCGTCACCTCGTCCGCGCGCACGTTCACGCCGCTCGCGATCGTGACCGCGCGCGCGCCACCCGTCGCACCCCGGGCGCCGCCCATGGCACCGAACGGGCCGCCTCCCCCAGCGCGCAGCGTGTACTCGCCCGGTCGCAGGTGCTCGAAGCGGAAGCGCCCGTCGGCGTCGGACCATTCCGAGGACATGTCGCCCAGGCGGACCGCGGCGCCGTCCTGGTCCAGCGACACCGGGATGCTGTTCGCCGGCTTGCCGTCGGGCTGGTACACGATTCCCTCGATGCCGCCCAGCGGGAGCGCGAGGTCGACGCGCAGCTCGTCGGCGTCGGGGACGTCGATCGGGAACTCGACGCCCGGTCCGCCGTCGTCGTCGATCTGGACCCCGATCGAGTAGGCGCCGGGGCGGTCGACGGTCACCTCGTACGCCCCCTGGGGGTCGGTCGTCGCGAGCTTCATGCCCTGCAGGATCGAGCCGCCCTCCGCGACCACGAAAAGGCGCGTGTCCGTGACCGGCTGGTCGCCCGCGGTCACGCGGCCGTGGACCCGCACGGGGCGCCTTGGCGCCGCGCCCAGGCGCACGTAGGCCTCCGCGCCGTCGGCGACCGAGACGCGCTCGGTGACGAGCTTGGAGAACATGCCGATGACGGCCTCTTCGTCGCGTCCGTCGCCGCCCATCATGTCGAAGAGGTCGTCCTCGCTCGGCATGGCCGTGACCGAGTACTCGCCCGGCGTCACATGCAGGAAGGTGAAGGCGCCGCTGGCGTCGGACGTCTGCCCGGCGTCGTCGCCTCCGAACGCCATGCCCATGACCGCGAAGGCGTTCTCCCCCAGGCCGATGCGCCGCCCGGCCTGCGGCTCGCCGGCGTCGTCGTACACGTGGCCGCGGATCGTGCCGCCGGCGCGCAGCGCGAGCACCACGCCCTCCGCCACGCCGCCCGCCGCGATCTCGACGGGGGTGGGGACGCTCGCCGCCCAGTCCGCGTGCTCGGCGCTCAGAGCGATCGTCCCGGGCGCCACGCCGGCGAGCCGGAAGGTGCCGTCGGCGTCCGTCTTCGTGCGCGAGCTACCGTCCCCCCAGCGGCCGAAGGCCGGGCGCGGGCCGCGCGACGCGCCGACCTCGGCGCCGCCGATCGGCGCGCCTTGCGGGTCGACGACGACGCCGCGGATCTCGGCGCTGCGCGCCAGCGTGATCTCGAGCGGCGCGCCCGAGCGGGGGATCCCTACCTCGAGCGGCTCCCTCGGGGGCCGGTGGCCCTCCGCGGTGAGCTGCAGGCTCCAGGTCCCCGGATGGAGCCCGCCGAGCTCGAAGCGTCCGGCAGCGTCCTCGAAGTCGGCCTCGACGCGACCGCCGGCGCCGGCCGAGCCGCCGAACCCCGCGCCCGCCTGGGAGAGCGCCGCGGAGACCCGGAAGCTCGTCACCGGCGCGCCGGCGTCGTCGCGCACGACGCCGGCGAGCGCGAGCGTGGGACCCAGCCGCAGCTCGAGGTCCGAGCGCCCGACCGCGACGTCGGCCTGGTGCGCGAACCACTTCTCCGCGGGGATCTCGGCGGTCTCGACGCTCCCCGGTTCTTCCTCCGGCTGCTTCTCGGCCGTCGCGTGCACGACGACCAGCGCCTCCCCGATGCCCGACACCGAGAAGCTTCCCGACGCGTCGGTCTCCGTCTTCCCGACCCCCTCGAGCCATGTGAAGCCGCGCTCCGTCGACCGCTTCTGGCTCACGTCGACCTCGGCGCCGCCCGCCGGCGACCCGTCCGGCCATACGACGCGGCCCGCGACCCGCGCACCGGGCTCGATCGCGACGTCGACGCCCGCCACTTCCTCGCCGTCCTGGATCTCGAGCTCCTCCGATCGGCCGCCGATCCAGCCCTCCTTCGTCACGTCGACGGTCAGCGTGCCCGGCTCGACGCCGGAGATCGCGTAGCGCCCGTCCGCGGCCGTCTCCGCGCTGCGGTCCGCGCCGAAGCCGAGGAGGAAGCCGCCGGCGGCCTCCTGGTCGGCGCGCGCGGTCGCCCCGCCGACCGGGGCTCCGCGCGGGTCGCGCACCGTGCCCGACACGACTCCGCCCAGGCGCGGCCTCAAGACGAGCTCGGCGTGCTCGCCCGGCTCGACGCGCAGCCGAGCCTCGCTGGCCCGCGCGAGGAGCTCGACCTCGGCGCTCACGAGGTAGCGCACGCCCGCGCGCAGCGCGCGGACCTCGAACTCGAGCGTGCCCTCGACGCTCGCCTCGCGCGCCGCATCCTCGAGCTCGATCCCGGCTTCCTGGGAGAAGCTGATCAACGTGATGCGCGACTCGAAGCTCGCGGCGTAGACGCCGCGCGCGGCGGCGCCGCTCGGGAGCTCGAAGCGGCCGGTCAGCCACGCGCCGAGCCGCGGCTCGAGCGTCACCGTGTCCGCGGGCGCCCCCGTGGACGGAGGCGGGGGCGGCGCCAGCTCGACGGCCTGCGGCGCGTCGAGGTAGAGGTAGCGCCCATCGAGGACGATCCACGCCCGCGGCGCGCCTGCGGGGGCGGGCAGGCGAGCGCTCGCCGCGCCGTCGAACGCGCGCCGCGACCAATCGAAGTCCAGCGGCCCCGGCCGCTCGTCCCAGCGCCGCTCGCGGCCCAGGAGCCGGCGAGCGATGCGCGCTACTGCGCGCTGCCCGGCGCCCGACTCGCCCGGTTCCCCCGGTTCCCCGGATTCCCCCGATTCACGGGGGGCCGTGAAGAGGAAGGCGGCGAGCGAGTCGTCGAGCGGGGACCCGTCCGGGACGACGAGCCGCACGTCGACCCAGCGCGCCCCGTCGAGCTCGAAGCTCTCCGTCTCGCCCGTGGCCTCGGCGGCCGCCGCCGTCCGCGCGACGGCGCTCGCGCCGGCCGCATCGGGGCTCGCGAGCTCCCGCGCCCCAGGCAGCGTCGCCGGCTCCTCGGCGGGCGCGTCCGCCTCCGCGGGCGCGAGCCCCGCGGGGGAGGGCCGCTCGCCCCCGCCCTGGAGAAGCCAGAGGACCGCGCCGCCGGCGAGCGCGCCGAGCGCCAGGAGTGCCACCAGGATCGATCGCGGGCCGGGCATCGGGGGACCTCTCTAGAGGCGCACTCTAGAACAGTTTCCCGCGCTTCACGCCGTCCCCTCCCGATCCGCTCACTCGCGCAGGCGGACGGTCAGGCGCTTTTCCTCGTCGCCCGCCCGCAGGAGCACGCTGCGCGTCGCCGTCTCGCCATCCGGGAAGGTCGCGAAGACCTTGTAGCGTCCCGGGGGCAGGGGGCCCAGGCGGTGCTCGGTGGGGGAGAAGCCGCCCTGCATGTACAGGGCCTGGATGTCCTCCATGCCGATCATCGCGCTCACCTCGCGCCCCTCGTCGTCGACGACGCGCAGGGTGCCGCGCAGGTCCTCGCTCTCCGCGCCCTTGAGCTGCACGCACACGAAGACCCCGCCGCCCAGCTGCAGCCGCACCTTCGCGGTCTCGCCCTCGCGCACGCGGACGGGGGCGCTCTCCACGCTGGTCAGCCCGCCGCCGCGCGCGAGGAAGGTGTACTCGCCGGGCGCGAGCCCGCGGTACAGGAAGGTGCCGCTGCCGTCGGTCTGGACCAGCGAGAACGCCTCGATCACGCGGCCGTCGGAGTTGCGCGCGAACACGGTCGCGCCCGGCAGCGGCGCCCCGGCCGCGTCGACCGTCTTGATCTCTGCCGAGCCGGGGCGCGGCAGCCGGAAGTCGACGCCGCGCACCCACTCGTCCTCGCCGACGTGCACGCCGTCGCGCGTCACGCGGCCGGTCTTCACGTCGCCGCTGCCGAGCATGATGAAGGGCGCGCCCCCGACCGCGAGGCGGTAGGTCCCCGGGCGCAGGCCCTCGATCTCGTACGCCCCGTTCTCGTCGGTCTGGATCTCGCTGTACTGGCCGCCCCACAGGCTCTCGCTCGATGCCTCGGCCGCCGTCAGCGTGACGCGCGCTCCGGCGGCGGGCGCGCCGTCCGGACCGTGCACCGTCCCGGCGATGCCGCCATCGGGGATCTCGAAGTCGAGCTCGTACTCCTCCGCCTGCGGGATCTCCTCGGAGTACTCGACCGTGCTCTGCTGGCCCGGGAGCCCGCTCATGCGCGCGACGCTCGCGACGTAGCCGCCGGGGCCGTCGAGCGTGACCTCGTAGGTGCCGTCCTCGCCGACGGTGGTGAACTTCATGTTCTCGAAGATCGACTCGCCCTCGGGGTAGAAGCTGATCAGCGCGCCGGCGTAGGGCCGGCCGCCGTGCGTCACCTCGCCGAACACGCGCACGGGGTCCGCGGGCGGCGCGCCGAGGACGACGTGCGTCGTCTCGCCCTCGACGATCGTCGCCTGCGAGAACTTCATCGAGTCCATCATCGCGGACATGTCGGGGCTCTCGCCGCCGCCCGTCCAGTCGTTCTCGGTCTGCATCGCGATGACCTGGTAGGTGCCCGGGACGAGCCGCTCGATCTCGAACGTCCCGTCCGCCGCCGAGCTGCTCATGCGCTGGTACATCGTCCCGGGGTTCTGGACGATGATCATGCGCCCTGCGGCGGGCTCGCCGTCCGATCCGTAGACCTCGCCCGTCAGCCGCCCGCCCAGCGAGAGGCGCAGCTCGACGTCCTCCACGAGCGCGCCGGGGGAGAGGTCGAGGCTGACCTCGGCTCCGCGCGCGAATCGGTCCGACTCGGCGAAGGCCGAGCTGGGGTGGGGCGGGACGCCCTCGATGCGGAAGCGACCCTGCTCGTCGGCCTCGGCCTTCGTGTCCTCCTTCTGCTCGCGCATGGCGGCCATCACCTCGTTCTCGCCCGTGCGCTTGACGTGCACGCTGGCGTTCGCCACCGCCTGGCCGTCCGGCGTCACGACCGTGCCCGCGATCGTGGCCGTGCGCACGAGCTCGAGCACCAGCGGGTCGTGCTCGGTCTCCGCCGGCATCGTGATCGGGGTCGGCTCGAGCGTGACCCAGCCGGGCGCCTTGGCCGAGGCGTGCCACTCGCCCGGGTCGACGCTCGCGAGGAAGAAGCTGCCGTCCTCGGCCTCGAACGGCTCGCTGCGCTCGTCGATGTCGACCGCGATCATCGACGCCTCGAGCTTCTGCGCGAGGCGCACCGTGAAGCTCGCCGGCGGCTCGCCGTCCGCGACGGCGACCCGGCCCCAGAGGCCGGCGGGCGGCGCGAGCACGAGCAGGAGGTCCTCGGTCCCCGGGGCGACGCTGCGCTGCTTGGCGCGGTGCCAGTCCTTGCCGGCCGGCGGCTCGCCGTCCCCCCCTCCGTCCTCGCCCGGACCTGCCTCGGCACCGGGCGGCGGAGCCGCGCACGACACGATGAACGGCCCGCCACCGAGCCCGCGCATCGTGAAGCTCCCGTCCGCGCCGGTCTGCGCCTTGCCGCTCGCGCCGCGCATCATGTTGAAGGCGCCCATCCCGCCGACGTGCGCCATGTCGAAGCTGGCGCTCACCGTGGCTTTCGCGACCGGCCCGCCGCCTTGCCAGGCCACGCGGCCCGACACCGTGTTCCCCGCGGGCAGCTCGACGACGACGTCGGCGGCCGTGCCGGCCTCGGGCACCTCGACCGGGACCTTCTTGCTCTCGAGGTAGCCGTCCTTCTTCGCGCGCACCGAGATCGCGCCGACGGGGACCGCGGCGAGCTCGAAGCGCCCCTCGGCGCCCGTCTTGGCCTCGCGCACCTCGCGGTCGTCGAAGCCGAAGAACTGCCCGCCGATCAGGCCCGCGACCTCCGCGCCGTCCACCGGCTGGCCCGTCTCGTCGCGCACGACGCCCGTCACGCGGCCGCCGCGCTCGAGCGTCACCGTGACGCCGCGGGTCTCGCACGCGCCGAGCGCGGGGACCTTCACGCGCTGCATCGCGAACGTCTCGGGCGCGACGTGCAGCGAGTAGGCCGCCCCCGCCGGGAGCGCGCGCAGCTCGAAGCGCCCCGCGTCGTCGGTGTGCACCTCGAGCCTCATCATCGTGCGGTTCGCGACGCGGCTCGGCTCGATCGAGCCGAGCTCGGTGTCGAGGGCGACCTCGACGCCGCTGAGCTCGCCGGGCTCGACCTCGCCCGGGGCCGCGAGGGTGCCCGCGATGCACGCTCCCGCCTGCAGGGCGAGCACGACGCCGGTGGAAGCGTCCGGGCGCACCTCGCGGGTCTCCGCGGCGTACAGGAGTCGACCGCGCGCGATCAGGTGGACGCTCGCCCCGGGCTCCTTGATCGGGATCCGGAAGCTGCCGTCGGGCTCGACCGGGCGCCGCGCCAGCCAGCCCTTGCGGGCATCGGCCTCGCCGTCCATCTCGCGCGCGAAGTCGTCGTACTCGCGCGCTGCCGAGAGCGCCACGACCTCGAGCTCGGCGTCGGCCTGGCAGCCCTCGGGCCACGCGACGCGCCCCTCGATCCAGAGCGCCGAGGCGAGCTCCGCGCTGGCGTCCTCGTCGACCTGGGTGCGCGTCGCCTCGGGAGCGTCGTCGGCCGCCGCCGCGGCGGGCTGGACCAGCGCGGCGCCCTCGCCCGCGGCGAGGCTCGCGCCGTCCCCGGCCGCTTCGGCGGGTCGCAGCGCGACGTGCGCGCCCTTCTCCGCGCTCGAGAAGAGCCTCGGCCCCAGCGCGAAGAGGGCGGCGAAGAGGGCGGCGAGGACGGCGACCAGGAGGAGGGAGCGTTTCATGGCTGGGGAGTTTCTCGGTTCGGCGAGCGGGGGTCATTCCAGGCGCAGGGTGACGCGCTTCTCGGGCGCGCCGCCGAGCAGCACGCGCTTGGTCGCGCTGCGCCCGTCGGCCGCCCGCGCGGTGATCTCGTAGCGCCCCGGCGCGAGCGGGCCGAGGCGGTGTTCGGTGGGCGAGAAGGCGCCGTTCATGTACAGCGTCTCGAGGTCCTGCATGCTGAACATGCCGCCCATCTCGCGGCCCTCCGCGTCGCGCACGCGCACGACCGCGCGCGCCGGCGTGCCCTCGTCGCGCTCGAAGAGGACGACGCGCAGGATCGTGCCTTCCGCGAGGCTCAGGCGTACGGCGCTCGTCTCGCCCGCGCGGACGCGCACCGCCGGGCTCTCCTCGCTCGCGAGGAGCGAGCTGCGGGCGACCAGCGTGTACTCGCCGGGGGCGAGCCCGCGCACCATGCAGCGGCCCGCCCCGTCGGTCTGCGCCATCGAGAACGGCTCGACGACGCGGCCCTCGGCGTCGCGCACGAAGACCGACGCCCGCCCGACCGGCCGCCCGGCGCCGTCGCTGACGAGCGCCTCGATCGCCCCCGGCTCCTCGAGCCGGAAGTCGACGCCCTCGAGCCACTCGCCCTCCTCGAGCTCGAGGCCGCCGCGCGTGAGCCGGCCGTGCGGGCCGGCCTCGGTGGGGTTGAAGAGCGAGGATCCCCCGGCCGACACGCGGTACACCCCCGGGCGCAGCGCCTGCACGTCGTAGCTGCCGTCGCCACCCGTCAGGATCTCGGTGTACTGCCCGCCGAACAGGGTGTCGCTCTGCGCGCCACCGTCGACGGTCAGCGTCAGGCGCGCGCCCTTCGCCGGCGCGCCGTCCGCGGCGACGACGCGCCCGGAGATGCGGCCGAGCGGCAGCTCGAGGTCGAGCTCGTGCTCGTCCGCTTCGGGCACCTCGCGCGAGAACTCGATCGTGTGCTGCTGGCCGGGGCCGCCCGGCAGCACCTGGACGAACACCACGTACACGCCCGGCTGGTCGAGGTCGGTCGCGTACTTCCCCTCGGCGTCCGTCGCCGCCACCTTCAGCCGCTCGTAGAGCTTGGTGCCCTCGGGGTAGAAGCTGACCACGGCGTTCGCGTACGGCTCGCCGGCGTGGGTCACGACGCCGTGCACGTGGACCGGATGCTCGGGCGGGCTGCCGATCACGACGTGCGTCGTCTCGCCGTCGGCGATCTTCGCCTGCGACATCTGCATGCCGCTCGCCATCGCGCCGAAGTCGAGCTCGCCCTCGGAGAGGGCCGAGCTCTCGGCGCTCATCGCCACGATCGACCAGCTGCCCGCCTGCAGGTGCTGCATGGCGAGCTCGCCCTTGGAATCGGTCTCGGTGACGCGCTGCTCGAAGGTCGACATGTGCGTCGCGATGACGGTCTGGCCCCCTGCCGGCTCGCCGCCGGGCGCGAACACGAGGCCGGTGAGCGTGCCGCCGAGCGCCAGGGGCAGCTCGACGCCCTCGACGTGCTGCCCCGGCTGGAGGTCGAGAGCGCGCGTCGCGCCGCGCGCGAAGTCGCGCGCGTCGGCGAAGAGCCCCAGCTTGCCCGGCAGGAGCCCCTCGATCTCGAAGCGTCCCTCGGCGCGCGAGACCGTCTTCGGCGCGCTCTGGCCGCCCATCATCCTCTGCCACTCGGCGACGCCCGTGTCGACGATCACCTCGGCGCCCGCGACCGGGGTCCCGTCCGGAGCGCGAACGACGCCCGAGGCGCGCGCCGTGCGCACCATCGCGATCGAGAGCGGCTCGGCCTGCGGATCCACCGGCAGCGCGAGCGTCACGGGCTCGCTCGTCGCGAAGCCGTCGGCCTCTGCCTCGAGCTTCCAGCGGCCCTCGATCAGGCCCTCGAGGAAGAAGCGCCCCTCGGCGTCCTCGAAGCTCGCGACGACCGTCTCCGTGGCCGTCTCGCCCAGGCTGCCGGTCGCCAGGCGCGTCGCGCGGACCTCGAACGCCTCGAGCGGCTCGCCCTCCTGGTCGACGACGCGCCCGGCGACGCCGAGCGGAGGGCGCAGCACGAGCGAGAGGTCCAGGGCGGCCCCGGCGCCCTCGGTCCCCTCGGTGATCGGAGCGACGCCGTCCGCCCGCGCCCGGAAGCGGCGCCCGTCCTCGCCTTCGGCCGCGGCGCGCACGACGAACGGCCCGGCGCCGAGGCCGCCGGCCTCGAAGCGGCCCGCGGCGTCGGTGAGCGCGCTCGCCTGCGCGCCGCGCGTCGCGTTCATCGCCGCCGGGCCGCCCAGGAAGGCGGCGTCGAACTCGATCGTGACCGCGACGCCGGGCGCGGCGCTGCCGTCGGGCCACTGGACGCGGCCGGCGAGCGTCCGGCCCTGCGCGAGCTCGAGCACGAGGCCCTCCTGCGAGCTGCCCTCGCTCACCTCGACGCTCCGCCGCGGGCTGTCGAGCGCGCCCGCGCTCGAGGCGACGAGCGCCACGCGGCCGACCGGAAGCCGCTCGAGCGCGAACCGCCCCTCCGCGTCGGCGCGCGCGGCGCGCACCTCGACGTCGTCGAGCCCGAACCAGCGGCCCGCGACGAGCGCCCGGACGCGCGCGCCCGGCGCGGGCGCTCCGTCAGCGTCCACCACGCGCCCGCGCGCCCCGCCGCCGCGCGCCAGGGAGAGGATCAGCTCGCGCTCCTCGCCCGGCTCGAGGCCCTGCAGCTCGACGCGCAGGCCCGCGAACTCCTCGCTCTCGATCGTGAGCACGTACGGGGTGCCCGCGGGCAGCGCGCGGACCTCGAACCCCGAGGGCGGCGCGTCGAGCGCGAGGCTCACGCCCTCGCGGCTCGCGTTCTGGAAGAAGTTCCCGTCGTCGGCCTGGATCCGCGCGCGGAGCCGCAGGTCGGCGGCGACCGGCGGGGGCGCGGCGAAGCGCGCCGCGAGGTGCGCTCCTTCGACGGGGTACAGGACCGCGCTCGCGTTCCCGCCCTCGAGCGTCACCGCGCGCGTGCGCGGCAGGTAGACGAAGCGGCCGCGCAGCATGAGGTGCGCGCGCCGGACGGGCCGCGCGAGCGCGAGGCGGAAGCTCCCGTCGGCGCCGACGGCCGCCCGGCCGAGGACGCCCTGCGTCCCGGGCTCGGCGGCGGCGATGCGCGCGAACGGGCCGTACGCGCTCGAGGTCTCGAGCGCGAAGACCTCGACCTCGGCGTCCCAGCAGCCTTCCGGCAGGACCACCCGTCCTTCGATCGACGCTTCGCCGCTCGCCGGCGAGAGAGCCGCGGGAGCCGGAGCCTCCGGCACGCCGCGCCCCCGCGGGTCGGCCCCATCGGTCTCCGCGGTCCCCTCGGCGAGCTCGGCGTCGCCCGAACGCTCCCCGGCCGCGGAGAGCACCGCGGGCGTCGCGCCGGCCCCGGCGGGGCCCTGGCCGGACGCCCACAGCCAGAGCAGGACGAGCGGCAGCGCGCCGAGGGCGGCGAGCGCGACGACGAGGGAGGAGCGCTTCATGACGGGGGCGGGCAGGGTGCGCCTCGGGTCCATGCGACGGTGCGCCGCGGACCGTTCGCGCATTCACGGGAAAAGGGTACGGAGTCGCACCAAGACCACCGTCTTCGCGGCTCCCGGCCCGCCGCGAGCGAGCGGTCCGGGAACCGCGAAGACGGTGGTCTTGGTACGACTCCGTACGCCCGACTACGGCGCGAAGGTCAGCGCCAGGCCGTTGGTGAGGTTGAAGGCCGTCCCGCATGGCCCCGTCGGGTCGCGGAACCAGCCCTGGAAGTACCACGTCTCGCCCGCGTCGATGCGGCCTGCCGCGGCGAAGCCCTGGGAGCGCAGGGCGATGCCGGGGCCGAGGGTGATCGTGCCGGTGGGGCCGGAGAACGCCGGCGGGAGGTAGCGGAAGATCCCGATTCCGCCGGCGCCGACGCAGCGCTTGCCGTCGCCGAACGGGAGCTCGATGGCGGAGCCCCCCATGAAGAAGATGCCGGGCTGATCCGCCGGGAGCTGGGAAGCGGTCAGGACGAGGTCATCGGCGGCGACGCTCGCCGAGCCGCAGGCGGCGAGCAGGCCGCCCTGGGGGATGCCGTCGAGCCCGAGGGAGGAGTTGGCACAGCCGTAGACGGGATCGTCGTTCCCGCAGGGGCAGCCGGCGCCGAAGCAGTAGGCGGTGGCGAAGGAGGGCATCTGGAAGACGTAGGCCGCGCCGCGGTCGCCGAAGGGGCCACTGGCGCGCCGAGCGCCTACGAGGATCGAATCTCCCGCGATGGCCAGGGTGGATCCGAACTCGGTGGTGAGACCTCCGTCGCTAGGAACGAGCTTCGCCCCGTGCGTCCAGCCACCGAGGTACTCGAGGAACACGTAGGCCGACCCGAAAGCATCGGGACCTGCTGCGCCCACCACTATCCTCTCGGCCTCGATCGCAACGGAGCTGCCGAAGTTCTGCCCCACGGCTCCGTCGCCCGCGAGCAGCTTGACCGCCTGCGTCCACGTGGACCCGTCCCTTTCGAAGACGTACGCGGCGCCGGCGCTCTGCCTTATGGTGTCATCGCGCCGTGCACCGATCACGGCCGTTTGCCCAAAGATCGCGACGTTAGCTCTTGCCCGGCTCCGGATCCGAGGGAACGAGCTTTTGGACCTCCGCCCATCCCGCCGCATGATCGAACACATAGGCTCCCTCCTCGTCTTCGTTGCTGCTGCCGATGAGCGCCAGGTCGCCGGAGAGCGAAACGGACTTTCCGAAAGCATCGAAGGGCGCGCCATCCGAGGGCGTCAGCTTGGCCGTCTCGGTCCAGACCGAGCCGGAGCGTTCGAAGACGTAGGCGGCACCGGCGCTCGTGCCTCCTACAGAGCCCAGTGCCCCGATCAAGGCCCGATCGCCCTCGAGCGCCACGGCCCCCCCGAAAGCCATTCCGCTAATGGAATCGCTCGCGATCAGCGTGGCGGTCGGGTTCCAGAGCGTTCCGTCGTACTCGAGTACGAAGGCGGCACCACCGACGCCGTCGCCCGGGGCGCCCACGAGGATCGTGTCCTCGTAGATCGCGACCGAATCTCCGAAGTGCTCCTCGGCGACCGGTGGCGGAAGGCTCGCGTATGGGGTGTCCGGTCCCACCCAACCCGAGGAAGTGGAGCGGTACACATAGACCGCGCCGGCTTCGAAGTGGACCGTGGAGTCATTGGGCGCACCGATGACTCCAAACTCGTTGGAGAGCGCTACCGAGTCCCCGTAGGAGCGTGTCTCAGGGTTTGGGGCGGTCAACCTCTCGAGCTCGCACTGGCAGATCGCGGCGCGCGAGACGACCAGCGCCACGGCAAGTCGAAGAAGGACGGTCTTGGGCATGGCTATCACTCCTGGCGAGTGGCTCGCAGCCTAGGGGACGGGCTCGATCGCGAAGACCTCGACGTCGTCGATGGTCCAGCCGCCGTACAGGTCATTGGGGCCCTCGTCCTCTGGGTCCGATCGGAGCCTCCACTCGATCTGGATCTCATCCGCACCTCCGAGGGCATCGGTGATCTCGATCTCGAACGCCACCCAATCCCCATCGCTGGTGGCATTGTCGATGTGCTTGACTGCGCGGTGGTTCTTCCACACGATCGTTTCGGACGGTGTACCGTCCGGATCCGCGATGACGCAGATCTCCGCGAGGTCGAGGAAGGTCTCAGCCTGATTCCTCCACTGATCCACGGACAGCCAGCGCTGGAAACGCAGGAAAGTCGGGTTGTTCTCGTCGAGACCTTCAATGCTGGCCTTTCGCGGGTTTCACGCCGCGGTTGTCGCGGACGTGAAGAGGTTTCCGATGTTGCGTGCATTTCGGGCTGATCCCCTGGCGCGAGGGCCTGACGCGAAAACGGTCGCCGTGACGGTTTC
>Ga0302046_10002838_pt1 | contig 15983 bp, 13 predicted proteins | sample RVTome_11_FD_200261 | JGI IMG/M metagenome (GOLD analysis project Ga0302046, IMG submission 200261) | Soil microbial communities from uranium-contaminated site in the Upper Colorado River Basin, Wyoming, United States - RVT147D111 (version 2) ...
TCCAGGGCGGCGTGCTGCGCGGCGACGTCAAGGACGTGCTGCTGCTCGACGTCACGCCGCTGTCGCTGGGCATCGAGACCCTGGGCGGCGTGATGACGACCCTGATCCCGCGCAACACCACCATCCCGACGCAGAAGAGCGAGACCTTCTCGACCGCGTCGGACAACCAGACCTCGGTCGAGGTCCACGTGCTCCAGGGCGAGCGCCCGATGGCGCGCGACAACCGCACCCTCGGCCGCTTCCACCTGGTGGGCATCCCGCCGGCGCCGCGCGGCGTGCCGCAGGTCGAGGTCGCCTTCGACATCGACGCCAACGGCATCGTCAACGTCTCGGCCAAGGACAAGGGCACCGGCAAGGAGCAGCGCATCACCATCACCGCCTCGAGCGGCCTCAACGACGCCGAGATCGAGCGCATGGTCAAGGACGCCGAGTCCCACTCCTCGGAGGACGCGGACCGGCGCAAGACAGTGGAGACCCGCAACCACCTCGACAACCTTGTCTACCAGACCGAGAAGAGCGTCGAGGAGCACAAGGACAAGCTCTCGGCCGCCGACAAGGGCGAGCTGGACTCGGCCCTCGAAGCGGCCAAGAAGGCCCTCGAGAACGACGACCTGGCGGCCATGGAGAGCGCCCAGGAGCGCCTGCTCAAGGCCTCGCACAAGCTCGCCGAGGTGCTCTACCAACAGGCGGGCCCCGGCGCCGGGGCGCCGGGCGCGGGCGCGGCGCCGGGACCTGAGGCCGGCGGCGGCAAGAGCTCGCCCGAGAGCGACGACGTGATCGACGCCGAGTACGTCGACGTCGACAAGTCGTGACCTCCGAAGCGGACCCGCGACGTCTCTCCCGGGTCCGCTCCGTCCTCGTCTCCTGAGAGCCGCGAAAGGAGGCCGCATGCCGCGTCGCGCCACCAAGCAGACCAAGTTCCTGATGATCAGCGCGGTCGCCGAGCGCTTCGAAATCCACCCGCAGACCCTCCGTCTCTACGAGCGGGAGGGTCTGATCCGGCCCGCGCGGTCGAGCGGCAACACGCGTCTCTACGACCAGGAGACGCTGCGGCGGCTGGAGATCATCCTGACCTTGACGCGCGACCTCGGCGTCAACCTCGCCGGCGTCGAGGTGATCCTCAACATGCGCGAGCAGCTCGACCGCCTGCGCCAGGACCTCGACCAGGCCCTCGACGCCGTCCGCCGCGAATTCGCCGAGCGCCGCTCGGACGTTGCCCGCCAGCACGCCTTGGTGCAGGTGCGCGGCGGCGCCCTCGTCAAGCGCGAGCCGTAGCCCGGCCGGGTCAGAGCAGGCCGGGCACCGACGCCCATGGCGGTCGCTGAGCTCGGCTTCGAACGTCTACAACGAGACGTCGACCCCATAGTGTTTTAATTCATACCGCGCGACGACCGACTTGTGGACCTCGTCGGGACCGTCGTAGATCCGCGCTCCGCGCTCGTGGCGGAACCAGAAGGAGAGCAGGGTGTCGTCGGTGATGCCGAGGGCGCCGTGGACCTGGATGGCGCGGTCGAGCACGCGCTGCAGCACGTTGGCGACGTAGAACTTGATCATCGAGATCTCCATGCGCGCGGCGCTGGCGCCCTCCGCGTCGATCTTGCGGGCGGCGTCGAGCACCATCAGCCGCGAGGCGTGGATCTCCGTGCGGCTCTCGGCGATCCCGTGCTGGATCACCTGCTTGCCCGCCAGCACGCGGCCGGGCGCGAGCTCGCGCTCGGCGGCGCGCTCGCAGGTCATCGCCAGGGCGCGCTCGCAGATGCCGATCCAGCGCATGCAGTGATGGATGCGGCCCGGGCCGAGTCGCTGCTGGGCGAGCGCGAAGCCCTTGCCCTCCTCGCCCACCAGGTTCGACGCCGGCACCCGGCAGTCCTCGAAGACGATCTCGCCGTGGCTGAAGTAGTCCTTCCCGGGCTCGCCCATGATCGGGATGTTGCGCACCAAGCGGTAGCCCGGCGTGTCGGTGGGCACGACGATCTGGCTCGCCCGGCGGTAGCGGTCGTCGGCCTCCGGGTCGGTAAGGGCCATGACGATGGCGAAGGCGGCGCCGTCGGCCGAGGAGGCGAACCACTTGTGGCCGTTCAATACGAAGTCGTCGCCGTCGCGCACCGCGCGCGTCGACATCACGACCGGGTTGGAGCCGGCGTGCTCGGGCTCGGTCATGGCGAAGCAGCTCCGGATCTCGCCGCGCGCCAGGGGCGCCAGGAAGCGTTCCTGGACCTCGGCGCCGCCGTGCTCGAGCAGCAGCTCCATGTTGCCGACGTCGGGGGCCTGGCAGTTGGCCATGAAGTGGCCGAGGGGGCTGCGGCCGAGCTGCTCGCTGAGCCGTCCGAAGTCGGCCAGGCTCAGGCCGAGGCCGCCGTGCTCCTTGGGAAGCTGGGGCGTCCACAGGCCGATCTCGCGGGCGCGCCGGCGTCCGGCGTCGACCCACGGCTCCAGGTGGCGCATGCCCTTCTCGAAGAAGAGCGGCTCGAGGGGGATGACCTCGCCGTCGACGAAGCGGCGGGTCTCTTCGACGAGGTCGTCGATGTGCTCGGCGGTGTCGGTCATGGCATGCTCCGGATCAGATGTAGGTCACGAGCCGCGGCTCGCTCAAGTGGGGGAGGGCGTTGAAGGCGTCGAGGGTGAGGCCCTCCTCGGAGAAGAGCAGCTCGGCGTGGGCCGTGTTGCGCACCCGCCAGCTCAGCTCGAGGACCTTCTCGTCGGCCAGGCCGAGAGCCATGCCGGCGGCGGCGGCCACCGGGCCGCCGGAGGTGAAGACGGCGACGCTGGCGCCGTTGCCGAGGCCGTCGAGCAGCCGCTCGAGGCCGCCGGTCACGCGGTCGCGGAAGGCGGTCCAGCTCTCGAGGTCCTCCGGCGTCGCCAGCTCGCCGCGCGCCCAGGCGAGGGTGATCTCGCGGAAGACGCGGAAGTAGGCGCGCAGGTTCTCGGCGTTCTTCTCGGCCAGGTGGGCGAGCTCGGGACGCTCGGCGACGCGGCGGGCGAGCTCGCGGTCGACGAGCTGCTGCCCGGTGTGCTCGTCGAGCTCCGCGAGGGGCTCGGGCCGCGGCCAGTCGAGGCCGCGCTCGCGGTAGACGGCGGCCACCGCGTCCAGCGTCTCGCGGTGGCGCCGCCGCGGCCCCACCACCACCCGGTCGAGGCGCACCCCGGTCTCGGCCCAGTGCTCGCCCAGACGCCGCGCCTGCTCGTGGCCCAGCGGCGAGAGCTGGTCGTAGTCGTCGTGGAAGTACGAGGCCTGGGCGTGGCGGATCACCTTCAAGACGCTCATGGGCCTAATGTATCGCGACTCGGAAGGTTCCTCGAACCGCCCGCTTGACATCCGTGCCTCCCTCCTGAGAAATTGCCGTCCAACGAAGAGTCCCCATCGCGGGTGACTCGCTCATTGACAACGGTTGAGGCCGCTCCGGGTCGCCAGGGAAGTGGAGTGCGAAGCTCCCGCCGCCCCGCGACTGTAATCGGGACGAAAGCCGCACGAGCCACTGGCCGCCGAGCCCCATGGGGGCCGCGGACGGGAAGGCGCGGCGAGTAGGTCGAACGAAAGCCAGGATACCGGACCCGGGGCTCGAACAGATTTCCCGAGGGGGAAAGGAGCCTTGCCATGGCGTTGCTGAGAACCCGTGTCCCCGCCGCGTTCGCGGCGATGTGCCTCGGCGTCCCCGTACTGGCCCAGGACGCGCCCCAGGCACCCCAAGCACTCCAGACCACGATCGCCGACCACATCACCGTCACCGCCGAGCGCCGGGAGCGTCCGCTCGAGGCGGTGGGCAGCTCGGTCACGGTGATCACCGCCGAGGAGATCGAGGCGCGCCGCGCCGTCACCCTCGCCGACCTGCTGCGCACCGTGCCCGGCGTCGAGGTCGTCCGGAGCGGCGGCTCGGGCCAGGTCACCAGCGTCTTCCTGCGCGGTGGGAATTCGTCGCACACCCTCGTCCTGGTCGACCAGGTCCGGGTCAACGGCGCGACCACCGGAGCCTTCGACTTCGCCGACCTGACGGCCGACATGGTCGAGCGCATCGAGATCGTCCGCGGTCCCCAGAGCACCCTCTACGGCTCCGAGGCGATGGCGGGCGTGATCGCGATCACCACCCGCCGCGGCCGCGGCGACGGCCCCGGCGTCCACGGCGCGGCGGAGGCGGGCGGCCAGGACCACCGGCGTCTGCGCCTGGGACTCCAGGGGGCGACGCCCGAGCTCGACTACAGCGTCGCCGCTTCCCGCCTCGAGACCGACGCCGTGTCGGCGGCCTCGCGCGGCACCGAGGACGACCCGCACGAGAACACGTCGGCGGCGGCGCGCCTGGGCTTCGGCTTCGCCGGCGACGGCCGCGTCGACGTGAGCCTGCGCGCTTTCCAGGGCGACGTGGCGGTCGACGGCTTCGACTTCGTGACCGGCCCGGTCGACGCCCTCGACCGGGTGCAGGAGCGCGACGCGGTGACGGGAAGCGTCCAGGCGACGAAGACCTTCGGGCGCGTGCGCCAGACCTTCGTCCTCGGCCTGCACGACGACGAGCTCACCGGCCGCGATCCGGTGGACGTCTTCAGCAACTTCGCAATCGACAGCCGCGCCGCCGAGCTCACGGCCCAGTCGGACGTGACGGTGAGCGAGGCCGATGTCCTCACTCTCGGCTACAGCTACGAGCGCCGGGAAGGCGCGAGCGCGGGCAACTTCGACGAGACCGTCGATTTCCAGTCGCTCTTCGTGCAGAACGCGTTTTCGTGGCGCGAGCGCTTTTTCCTCACCGCGGGCGCACGCCACGACGACCACTCCGACTTCGGCGGCGAGACCACCTTCCGGGTGGCGAGCGCCTGGAAGCTCGGCGCGGCGACGCGGCTCCACGGCAGCTTCGGCACCGGCTTCAAGGCGCCGACCCTGGTCGACCTCTTCTTCCCCTTCTTCGGCAATCCCGAGCTCGCGCCGGAGACCAGCCAGGGCGCCGACCTGGGCGTGGAGCGCCGCTTCGGCGAGGACGTGACGCTCGACGTGACCTGGTTCACGACCCGCTTCGACGACCTCATCGTCTTCGACTTCGTGACCTCGTTGCCGCAGAACGTGGCCGAGGCCACGGCCGAAGGCGTCGAGGTGGCGCTCGACGTCCGTCCGTCCCCGCGCTTCCAGGTCGCGGCGTCGTACACCCTGACCGACACCGAGGACAGGACGACGGGGCTGCAGCTCGCCCGGCGCCCGCAGCACCGCGGCGTGGTCAGCCTCTTCTTCGAGCCCGCCGGACCCTGGCGCGCCCAGGCGACGCTGATCGCGGTCGCCGACCGCATCGACAGCGACGGCCGCGTCCTCGACGACTACGAGCGCGTGGACGTGACCGTGCAATACCGCGTCAACGAGCACCTGGAGCCCTACCTGCGGGTGGAGAACCTCTTCGACGAGGATTACGAAGAGGTGGGCGGTTTCGCCACCACGGGAGCGCTGGCGGTCGTGGGGTTGGGCGTACGGTTCTAGGCCGATGCGGCGCCGACCCGAAGCGCCAGCGAGGAGTCCCCTTCCCCCCTTTGAAAAAGGGGGGACCGAGGGGGGATTTCCGCGCCTAAGGCGCGCGGCCGTCCTCGCCTGCCTGGTGGCAGTCCTGTCCACGGCCTGCCAGCCCCCACACCCCTCCGACCCGACGACGCCGGAGCCGACCCCCGCGCGAACGGACTTCCGCAATCCGCAGTCCTGCGTCGAGGATTTCGATCCCGCGGCCGACTACTTCCCCGCCAAGGCCGCGCCCCGTTTCGCCGAGCGCTTCGCCGTCGAGTACTACCCGCACTACAAGCTCGTCACGGTGACGCTTCCCGACGGCCGCTCGTTCCGTTATCTCCTGCTCCAGTGCGGCACGCCGCGGCCCGCGGGCTACGGTGACGCCGAGTTCGTGCAGATCCCGGTGCGCACGGTGGTCACCACCTCGACGGCCGAGCTCCCGCACCTGGTGACGCTGGATCTCGTGGACCGGCTGGTCGGCCATGACGACCCCGACTACGTGAGCTCGCCCGAGGTCCGGCGGCGGATCGCCGCCGGCCAGGTGCGGGAAGTGGGGCGCGAGACGCGCCTCAACCTCGAGATCCTCCTCGCCGTCGATCCCGAGCTGGTCCTGATGTCGACGCTCGGCGGCTTCGAGTCGGGGTCGGATGCCCGCCTGCGGCAGGCGGGCGTCGCCGTGGCCTACGTTCCGTCTTACCTCGAGACCACGCCGCTCGGCACCGCCGAGTGGATTCTCTTCACCGCCTGCTTCTTCAACCGCGAGGACGCCGCCGCCGGGCCTTTCTCCGAGGTCGCCGAACGCTACCAGGAGCTCGCCGCGCTGGGGCGGACGGCGCGCGAGCGCCCGACCGTCTTCACCGGCGCCCCGATCGGCGACGTCTGGCACGTGCCGGGGGGCGAGAGCTTCATGGCCCACCTCGTGGAGGACGCCGGCGGCCGCTACCTGTGGGACGATCAGCCGGTCGCCGGCAGCGTTCCGCTGGCGATCGAGAGCGTCTACGAGCGCGCCGAAAACGCCGACTTCTGGCTGCACCCGGGGCTGTGGGGCTCGCTCGACGCCCTCGCCGCCGCCGACGAGCGCTTCACCGCCCTGGCGGCCTTCGGGCAGCGGCGGGTCTACGCCAACGACGCGCGCATGAACGAGGTCGGCGTCCAGGGCGTGGGCGGCAACGACTACTGGGAGACAGGCATCGCGCGTCCCGACGTGGTGCTCGCCGACCTGCTGCGGATCTTCCACCCCGAGCTGGTGCCCGGGCACGAGCTCGTCTACCACCGGCGTCTCGATGAGTAGGGGAACCCTCACCCCCAACCCCTCTCCCAGGGGGAGAGGGGAGCAAGGCAGGGATCCGGATCGACTCCCCCTCTCCCCCTGGGAGAGGGGGACGGGGGGTGAGGGTTCCCCCGCGTCGCGGAAGACGTCCCTCAGATTCGCGGCGCTGCTCGCGCTCCTCGCCGTCTTCTTCGTGACCAGCCTCGCCAGCGGCTCGGTGGCGATCCCCGCCGCCGACGTGCTGCGCATCCTCGCCGGCGGCGAGGCCGGGCCGCCGAGCTGGACGACGATCGTCCACGAGTTCCGCCTGCCCAGGGCGGTCACCGCGCTGCTGGCCGGCGCCGCCCTGGCGGTCAGCGGGCTGCTGATGCAGACGCTCTTCCGCAATCCCCTTGCCGGTCCCTACGTGCTCGGCCTCTCCGCCGGCGCCAGCCTCGGCGCCGCCCTGGTGATGCTCGCCGCGGCCGGCGGCGCCGGCGCCGGGCTGCTCGCCGGGCTCGGCCTGGCGGGCGAGCTGGGGTTGGTGGCGGCGGCCAGCCTCGGCGCCGGCGCCGTGCTGGCGCTGGTGCTGCTGGCGGCGCGCCGCGTCTCCAACCTCACCCTGCTCATCCTCGGCGTGCTCTTCGGCTACGCGGTGAGCGCGCTGGTGACCGTGCTCGTGTACTTCAGCGCCGCCGAGCGCATCCAGGCCTACCTGGCGTGGACCTTCGGCAGCTTCGGCGCCGTCACCTGGAGCGAGCTGGCGGTGCTGGCGCCGGCCCTGGCCTTCGGCCTGGCGGCGGCGTTCGTCCTCGCCAAGCCGTTGAACGCGCTCCTCCTCGGCGAGCGCTACGCCCAGAGCCTGGGGCTCACGGTACGGCGGGCGCGCCTGGCGATCCTGCTGGCGACCGCGGTGCTCGCCGGCGGCGTAACGGCGTTCTGCGGCCCGGTGGGCTTCATCGGGGTGGCCGTGCCGCACCTGGCGCGCGGCTTCTTCCACGCCGCGGACCACCGCGCGCTGGTGCCCGCCACGGCGCTCGCCGGCGCCGTGGTGGCGCTCTTCTCCGACCTGGTGGCGCAGCTTCCGGGAAGCGCCTCGAGCCTGCCCCTCAATGCCGTGACGGCTCTGCTCGGCGCGCCGGTGATCATCGCCGTGATCCTGCGCCGGCGCGGCCTCGAGGCCTCGTTCGGACCCTGACGTCCGGCCCCGGCGGGTTGCGGCGCGCGGGCGAACCGGATAGGTTTGTCCCGCCATGACGAGATTCAGGGTTCGATGTCCACTTCTTCGCGTCGTCCTCGCCACGGCGTTGGCCGTGTCGACCGCCGCGGCCGTCGCCGCCGACTCCGAGCCGCCGCCCCAGGAGGCGCCCGCCGATGCCGTGCGCTCGTCCTCGGGCCTGGCGTCGCAGGTGCTCCGCGAAGGCTCGGGCGAGTCACCGGACGCCAACGACTGGGTGATGATGTTCTACACCGGCTGGTCGCCGGCGGGCTTCAAGTTCGACAGCAACGTGGGCGGCCAGCCGGTCCAGGTCTCGCTCGAGAAGGTCTCGCCGGGCTGGCAGGAAGGCCTGCGCCTGATGGCCGTGGGCGAGAAGCGCCGGCTGTGGATCCCGGCCAGGCTGGCACCCCCCACCCCCAACGCCGGGCCCGCCGGCGACGTGATCTTCGACGTCGAGCTCCTGGCGGTGTTCCGCGTGCCGAGCCCGCCCCCGGGGCTCTTGCAGCCGCCCGCGGACGCCGGGCGCACCGCCTTCGGCGCCTTCACCAAGGTGCTGGACAAGGGCGAGGGCGCGCAGGCCGTGACCGGCGTCGGCGTGCTCGTCCACTACACGGTGTGGACGGAGGACGGCAAGGTGCTCGACTCGACCGTGCCGCGCCAGCGGCCGACGCTCTTCATGTGGGACAAGGTGATGCCGGCCTTCGCCGACGCCTTGCAGCAGATGACGGTGGGCGAGAAGCGCCTGATCTGGATTCCGGCGGCGGTGGCGGGCGGCCAGTGGCCGGGCTCGCCGCGCGGCGCCCTGACCTTCGAGGCCCAGGTGGTGCAGATCATGGAAAAGGACATCTTCGCCCCGAAGCCGACGGACGCTCAGGGAGGATCGCCGCACAGCGGCTGAGCCGCCCGCGAGGGAAGGGACGACGGTGTACGGCAATCAGCGCTACGTCCGCCAGCCGATCGGCTTCGGCGGCGGCGGACCGTTCCCGCAGGACCTGTGGGTCCTGCTCGGGGTGTTGCTGTTCACCTACTCGCTCTATTATTTCGAGACGACGGCGTCTCTGCTGGGGTTGCTGCAACTGTCGCCGAACGTCTGGCGGCGGGGCTACGTGTGGCAGCTCGCGACCTACGCCTTCGTCGCCCAGAAGGCGGGCCCGATCTGGTTCGTGATCTCGGTGGCGATCCTCTTCTTCTTCGGCCGCGACGTTTTCCGCGTCCTCGGCCGCCGGCACTTCTGGCGGCTCATCCTGTGGGCGGCGATGACCGCGTCGGTGGTGGCGGTCCTGGTGCAGATCTTGATGTGGTCGGTCGGCTGGATGTCGCCAGCGCCGTTCCTGATCATGCAGGGCTCGTCGATGCTGCTGACGATCCTGGTCGCGGCCTTCGCCACCCTCTACGGCAACGCCACGATCCTGCTGATGTTCGTCATCCCGGTCCAGGCGCGGTGGTTCCTGTGGCTGGAGATCCTTTTCGCCTTCCTCGCCTTCCTGCCCACCAAGGACTTCGCAGGGTTCGTGGGGGTGTGCGTGGCGGTCGGCACCACCTACTCGATCCTCACCTCGGGGAGCCTGCGCCGCGCGCTGCGCGAGTACCGGCTGCGGCTCGAGCGCCGAATCCTCGAGGCGCGCATGCAGCGGCGCCGCCGTCGCTTCAAGGTCGTCAAGAAGGACGACGACGTCCACCGTGGTCCTTGGGTGAACTGAGCCGACGTTACAACGCAAGCTGCACCCGAATCTCATGTATCGAGGAGACGCCGCGCGTTCCCCATTGTCACCAGATCGAGGTCCGCCTCCGATTCGACGAAAGGACGCAGATCGGCGACGGCCCGCGACCAGTCGAGCTCCCGCAAGCGGTCGCCGACGTGCCGCCGCCAATTCGAAGCCTCCAGTTCCGGTCCTGACCAGCCGGACTGACGCAGCGCGTTGTTGAGCATTTCCAGGTTCGGCGGCGGCCAGTCGGGATCGCTCAGATACCAGATCAGGTCGTAGAGGTCTCGTCCCTTGGTGTACGTGCGTTGAAGGACGGCGTGCAGCTTTCCGGAGAGCAAGGACGCTCGATCGTGGTGCTGGAGCTGGAGCGTCGCGTGTCGCCGGATGACCGTGGTCGCCAAGCCGGCGCCCGCCGGCGGGTTGGTGTCGATCTCGAGCTTGATCGCCAGGACCTCCGTCCTGTGGGGAGAGAGATCCAGCTCGAAGAGCAGTCCCGGAAAACGGATGAACGCGCTGTGGACGACCTTGCGATCGTTCATCTTGACGTCGACCACATAGCTCTCTCGAGCGAGATCGCTGCGAATCGTCCGCAGATAGGCCTTGAAAACGTAATCCGCCCGCGGCCGTTCGAGAGCGAAGTCGAGGTCCTCGGAGAACCTGCGGATGGCGTACAGGAACCGCAGGGCCGTGCCGCCGTGGAAGGCCAGAGGAATCATCGCGCCCGCGCGCTGAAGGGAAGCGAGGATCTTGGCCTGGAGGACCTCGCGGACCACGTGGCGTCCCCTCAGGCGGTCAGGGACGGCGCTTACCTGGGCGCGCAGGTACTCTTTCATAGCGCCTCGTACGCCGTGAGCTCGGTCTCGATCAACGCGGCCAGGCGTCGCGCCGCCCGTTCGAGCTTCGGCTTGCCCAGATCCCGCGCGATCCGTTCCAGCTCGCCCGCGTCGAGGATCTCCACGTTCTGTAGGCGCAGCTCTCGGAGGTACTCGGGCCGATCGGCTCCGGGCTCCAGGTAGACGAGGTCCAGCAGCGCTTTCTCCGGCGCGGCCACGTACGCACACCTCCGCCGGTCCACCTCGATCCAGCGGTAGTGGCTCACGAGATCCTCTTGCAGGTGCCGAAAGTCGAAGACGCCGAGCGGCGTCTCCAAGCGCTGAGGACGCCCCCGACCGACGCTGGTCACCACCGGCACGTATTCCGGGATCAGACCGAAGTGGGACAGGGCCGCTTGCAGGCTCACGTAGGAGCCCGGTTGGATGCGGTTGGCGACCACGAACGGATGCGGCCGGACCTTCGCGAACGGAGGGGCCAGGGCGTAGAGTCCCCGGCGGAGCTGATGGAGCCGCCCGGCCTTGACCCACCGCGAGAGCTGACGCCGGACGTCGTCTGGATCGCGATTTCCGGCAAGGAGGAGCCCGGTCTCGAAGACCGGCTCGTCGGCCACCTCGGCAAGGAGATCCTCAAACCTCATGCAGGCATCTTGCCAGAGATGGCAAATTGTTGCAATGAATAGCCCTCAGACTCGGATCCTCTCGGGCTAAGATGTCCTGCCACGCAGGTCCTTCTCGAGGTCGAGCTCGCGGCGGCACTTGGAGATCAGGGTGCGCAGCGACGTGAGACTGCGCTCGTTCTCGAAAAGGGCCGGAGGGCCGCCCGGCTTCACGCCGCGTGCAAGAGCGGCCCTCCGGCTGTCTATACTTTACTAGCGTATCCTATCCTGGCAAGGTTACGCTGTCGCGTCCTCCTCCCCTGGGATCGCCTCGGGGCCCTCCTCCTCGGGGAGAGGAGGAGGCGCTTCTTCCTCCTCCTCGGCCCGTCGGCCCGGCTGCCGCTCGGACGGCCGCACCTTCGCCGCGAGCTCCCGCATCCCGGCGAGGCGACAATCGGCCTCGAAGGACCGCGCCGTGTACACGAAGAGCTCTCCGTGCTCGGCCTTGATCCGGTCCCTCTCGATCCTCGCCCTTTCGAGATCGCGCTGAGCCGCGCGGATCAGCTTGACCGTCGTCTGCAGCTCGCCGGTGGTCGCGATGACCGCAGCCGCGGCCTGGCGAGGATCGAACGGGTCGTCCTCGTCGGCCTTGGCCCCCAGCATCGCGTCCAGGTCGTCACGCCCGAACCTCTCGTCGATCGTGCCGCCCTGGCGCAGCAGCACTTTCGACACGCGCAGCCTCGGGCTTTGCAGGCCCAGCCCGTCCATGTTGGGAGCCAGGTAGTGCCCCTGGATCTTGCGGCGCAGGCGGACGATCTCGTTGGCCAGAGCCGGCGTCAGGTCATCGCGCTGTAAGCGCAGCACCGTCAACGTGGAGTTGACGGCATAGACCTGCAGGTCGGCTTCGACCAACTGGTTGAAGGATGCTCCCAGCCTGCGGCCGCGGGCGGTGGTGGAGGCGAGGAACGCGGGCTCCTCGTCTCCGTCTTCGCGGTGCGGAGATACGAGTTGGGTGAGGATCTCTGCCACCTCCGGGCCCTGCCGCACCAGAGCCGTGAGGAGAAAGTCGCACGAGACCCCGAGATCGGTTACCTCCGTAGAGGTCTTGGAAGCCATGACGGCTACCTCCTTTCTGTGTGCCCGGTCGAGCCGGGCGGGTTGGGTTTTGCCGGAGCAGCTTCGCGACGCCATGTCACGGGCCGCTCCGACGTCGACAAGAGAGTACGCGGAGACGATTGCGGATGGGGGAACTATCTCGAATTTGCAAAGACCTACCGCTCGGTCGAAAAAGTAATACCGCGCTCGCCCAGATGCGTCGTGCCGCCTCCAAGATGGGCGTAAAGTACGGCAGAGCAGTAAGATAGGCGGACGAGACGTGAAGCCGATGACGCTTGAGGAACTCTCTAGAGAGACGCTTGGACCTTCGACGCCGACGGCAAGCTCTTCCGCCTCGCCGCCTGAGGCCCAGCGCATCCGCAACGCCCACCTCTTCGACCCCTACCTCGCCGTAGCCACCTCGCTCGTCAAGCCCCTGCCGCACCAGATCACCGCGGTCTACGGCGAGCTGCTGCCGCGCCACCACCCTGCGCTTCCTCTCGTCGACGACCCCGGCGCGGCAAGACCGTGATGGCCGAGCTGCTCGCCCGCGGCGACCTCGAACGCTGTCGTCTGCCCCGGCAGCCTCGCCGACCAGTGGCAGGACGAGCTCTACGACCAGTTCCACCTCGAGTTCGACGTCCTCACCCGCCACGGCGCGCGACCGCGCCGCCCCAGGCTGATGGCAGAGCAGATCGAGGACCGTCTTGGTGGAGCTCTTGCGCCAGCGCCGCGAGCGCGGCGTGTTCGCGGGCGTCCACGTGGCGCCGGCGTCGACGGGGACGTGCCGGACGAGCAGGCGCTCCGCCTGGTGATCCTGAGACCGGCGGCCGAGTGGGTGCCTAAACACGGCCCGGTGACGTTGCCGGCGCTGGGGATCGGCGGCAAGGCGGGCCAGTTCGGCGACGAGGTGCGCCAGCACCTCGGCACCTCGCCAAGCTCTAGTGTACAGTCCCTCAAATGAGTTGCTAATGAGGCGCTGAGGGTGTAGACTGCCGGCATAGACTTCCCAAGGAGGAGGCTTATGCCTGCGATTCGAAGGATCGAGCTCTCGAAGGCCCAGCGGAAGGAGCTGATGAGGCTCCAGAGCGCTGGCACCACCGAGCAACGGTTGGTTGGCAGGATCGAGATCGTACTCGCCGCGGCGGAAGACCTTAAGAATGAAGAGGTTGCTGAGCTCTGCCAGTGTAGCGTGCCGACGGCGCGTCTGTGGCGCAACCGCTGGCTGGAGGCGGGTTTGGAGGGTCTGAAGGACGCTCCCGGGCGGGGTCGCAAAGCCAAGTACACAGCCGAGGACGAGGCGAAGGTGATCGCTGCAACGCTGCAATCGCCTACGGGAGCGACGCACTGGAGTGCCCGGCGGCTGGCCCGTAAGGTCGAGCCCAGTAAGTCGACCGTGCACCGCATCTGGCAGCGCAATCGACTTCAACCTCATCGCCAGAAGACGTTCAAGTACAGCAGCGACCCGCTCCTTGAAGAGAAGGTCATCGACCTGGTCGGCCTGTACCTGAATCCTCCGGAGAATGCGGTGGTCTTGGCCGTAGATGAGAAGAGCCAGATTCAAGCTCTGGAGCGTACGCAGCCCCTGCTTCCCTTGCGACCAGGACAGCCTGAGCGGCGGACACACGACTACCGCCGCCATGGCACCACCACGCTGTTTGCGGCCTTGGAGGTGGCCACAGGTCAGGTCCTGGGAACGTGCAAGAAGCGGCACCGACATCAGGAATTCCTAGACTTTCTGCGGCTGATCGAGAAGAGCTACCCTGAGGGAGAGGTCCACGTGATCCTGGACAATTACTCCACTCACAAGCATGCCGCCGTCCGGCGGTGGTTGGCTCGGCGACCGCGATTCCTCTTGCACTTCACGCCGACCTCGGCCTCCTGGATGAACCTCGTGGAACTGTGGTTTAGCATCCTGACGCGGCAGGGCGTGCGAAGGGAGAGCTTCTCGAGCGTCGGCCTCTTGATTCAGCGTCTGCATGCCTTCATCCGGAGCTGGAATGAAGAAGCGCGGCCATTCAAGTGGGTGAAGACAGCCGAGGAGATCCTGGCCAAGGCCGTTAGATAGCTATTTGCGGGACTGAACACTAGCTGGGTAAAACCTTTCGCCTTGCCGGGATCAAGCTGAAGCAAATACCTTAGCTTGTCGGCGGCGATGACGACATCGTCCGCAGCTCCTGCGGCGACCGCAGCGGTGGCTGCGCTACGAGCCGCGAGAAGTCCTCGAAGCCAGAAGAAGGCACCTCCAACAAAGAACCCCACTACGAAACCACCCAATGCCGCAGAAAGGCTTCTCTTCAGGTCGCGACTGAAAGCATATGTTATGACAAAGCTGACAAGTGAACCGATGATTCCCTGAGTAACAGGAGGCTCTCCTTTCCCGAAGGATCCGTCGTATTGACTGGATCTAGGTTCGCGTAGGTGTAACGGTGAAGACTTCTGGGGTCAAAGGTATTCCCAATCAGAGGATCCGTCGAGGCAAACCTCCCCATCTCCGGATCCATCCATCTGGCTCGGTTGTAGTAAAAGCCGGAGTTGGGGTCAAGCTGCTGCGCCGCAAACAGATAGGCGTTCGGATCCTCCCCCTCGTGGCCGAGCTGCTCGCCGAAGGCAGTGAAAGCATAACGATCCGTCACCTCTCCCGCCTCATCCGAGAGTACACGGATGCTCCCCAATCCGTCGGCCTGGTAAAAGCGGGAGTCGGATCCCTGACCCGAAGGCCGCATGACCGCAAGGAGGTCATCCCCGGACACGTAGTACGCCTTCAGCGTCCCGGCCTCATCTGTATCCGCTACAACCTGTGACAGCGGTCCTGATGTATCCAGGAGGTGCTCTGTGGAAGTGATCGAGCCGTCCGGCGCAGTCACTTCCGTCCTCACCCTCACCCCATCGGCATCGTAGGTGTAGGCAGTGACAGTCCCATCGTTGAGAACCACGCCAGCGAGGCGATCCTCTGCGTCCCAACCGTAGGTGACGTGCCCAGCTTTTGCAGTAAGATTCCCGTTAGCGTCCCAGGAATAGCTCTGCCCATTCTCGAAAAGAAGCCGGTCCCGCTCATCGTACGAGTAGTTGATACTTCCAGCATCCAGCCCGGTCGAAATCTGGTTCACCCGATTCCCTACTGGGTCATAGCCGAAGTCTTTTGTGTACACTTCACCCCCGCCGCTGTTCATAACTGCCTCGGCCGTCAGTCTAGAGAGACTGTCGTAGGCATAGCTCCGGGTGGTCCCATCGTACTCGGTGATCGCCGTTCTGTTGCCAGTCGGCCCGAGAGTATACGTGTACGATTGAATGCCGTCACCAAGGCTGTTAACCGTGGTGACGTTCGTCAACCGGTTGAGCGAGTCGTACTGGTATGTCGTTGTGACGCCGTTCGGGTAGCCGATGTTGGCTCGGTTACCGTTGGCGTCGTACGCATGGTCGTAGACTCGCCCGTCTGGATCGGTCACGGTATCGAGGCGGTTGAGAACATCGTACGTGTACCTCGAGGTCAGTGTGGTCTCGCCAATCTGGGCGGTGAGCGCCGTGCGGTTGCCTTCGGCGTCGTAGTCGTAAAGGAGGGCGCGGCCATCGGGGTAGGCGATTCTGATCAGCCGGTCGCGAGCGTCGTAGGAATAGCTGGTAATGCCTTGGCTATCGGTGACGGTCGCGCGTTGGCCGCTCGCGGTGTAGGTGAAAAGCACCTCCCCTCCTCCCGGGAAGGCCTTCCTCGTCAACCGATTCAAGATGTCGTAGGCGAATGTGAGGGTCGCACCATCGAACTTCGATTCTTCAACGAGGTTGCCGGCGGCATCGTAGGCCATCGACTCCGAAACCGG